>TARA_R110002051_G_scaffold320598_4_pt1 | contig 12060 bp, 13 predicted proteins | sample TARA_R110002051 | Tara Oceans TARA_R110002051 (sample SAMEA4397023) | marine metagenome | biome: Polar Biome; feature: [MES] marine water layer (ENVO:01000295) within the mesopelagic zone...; material: water (ENVO:00002006), including particulate matter (ENVO:01000060) such...
AAGCGCCAATGCAGCCAGTTCGGTATCCAACCCCGCGGTACCGTTGTCATCCAGCAGGAGCCTGACGCGCACGCCGCGGTCCGCCGCTTCGTGGAGCTCCTCAAGCAATAACGTGCCGGTAATATCGCCATGCCAGATGTAATACTGCACATCCAGTGTCCGCTCCGCAGTTCGGGCCAGTAGCACCCGTGCTGCAAAGGCGTCATGGGGATCCGCCAGGGCATGTATGCCGCTTTTGCCTGGGTGCGCTCCGACCCTCGGTGCCAGCGACTGACCGAGCCGGGTGGCCTGGCCTTGCTCGGTACTCAGGGCCGTAGATGCCGTCTTATTGGATATCGGCAAAGTGCAACCTCCTAGCAATGCAGCAGAGAAAAGAATAACGGGCAGCCATTTGCCTATTTTCATCGAATGGGGAAAGTCAGAAATAAACCTGTTCACTGATATCGTCCTTAAATGTGCTGTTAGGGGCGGGTGTGGTGTTCCCGCTGCGCCCAGGGCGAGTCGCCTGTGAGTAGCATGTCATCGGCTCCATCCAGCGTGACGGTTACGGTGCGGCCGGCAATCAACTCGATCCCCTCAGGCACCTTGTCGATACTGATGCGCACCGGAATCCGTTGGGCCAGACGAATCCAGCTGAAGGTCGGATTGACGTTGGCCAGCAAGGTTCCCGAGGCGGTAGTGCGCTCCCGGTCATCAATACCGGCAGACAAACCCTCCACATGGCCGGTAAGCGGCTGATCTTCACCGACTATATGTATGGTCGCCTGGTCGCCCACATGAATGTGCTTCAATTTGGTCTCTTCAAAATATCCCGCGACATGAAAGCTATCGCTATCCACCAGCGCTATTACCGGTTCGCCCGCAACGGCATAGGCACCTGGGCGCAGCGACAGGTTGGTAACGATACCGTTGACAGGTGCTCGCACGTCGGCCCGCTCCAGATTGATATCGGCCAGTTCGAGGTTAGCCACCGCTTCCTGGTATTGCGCCTGAGTTTCTTCCATGGCGGATTGACGGTTATCCCGCTCCTGTTGGGATACAGCATCCTGCAAGGTTGAATAGCGGTTCCATTCCCGCGCCGCCGAGTCCTGGCGGGCTTTTGCTGAAGCTACAGCAGCAGTGGCACGATTAAGTGCATTCTGCAGCCGGACCCGATCTACGGTGAACAGGACATCGCCCCGCTGCACGACTTGATTATCGCGCACCTGAACCGACTCGATCCGCCCCGACACGTCCGCCGCAAGGGGCACCACATCCGCACGGATCTTGCCGTCCCGGGTCTGCGGGGCATAGGTGTAATAGGAATAAAGTTGCCAGAGAACAAACACCGCAGCGATGGCAACCACAGCAGTTACCACTTTTTTGGACAAGCGAACCAGAGTAATTCGAGACATCGTGGGCAATTATCCTTGTCAGGTAGTCAGACTACGCAAGGCCAACATGGCAATGCCGGTCAGCAGCAGAAACAAAGCGGTATCGAATAGTGGGCGCTGCCAGACAGTGCGATAGAACTCAACGGATTCCAGTAGCCTGGACAATAACTGTCGGCTGAAGAAAGCCAGCACGATACAAAGCAGCAAAGGCGATATGAATACGCCAGCGACGTTGATCTCGCCAATCATGCTGAGAGCTCCCAGGCTGGGGCTTGCCCAAAGAGCACCATTCGCAGGCCAACCAGAGCGCGGATAGGTACTGCATTGTCAGCTTGATACCACAGAGTATTGAGCGCGCCATCGATCATGGAAAGCAAGGCGGCAGATGGCGTTTCACGATCGATGTCGTCACGCAGATGCCCTAGCAGACGGTCAGCCTTTTCCCGCTGGCCGGCACTCTGTGCATTGGCCCAGATACGCAGGTCGGCCACATTACTTCCGACGCTCATGCGGCTCAGAAGATTCGTGCTGAGCTCGGTCTTGCCTGATACCACCAGGCGCGTGGTCATGGAGGCTAACCGATCCAGAGTGCGGGTGCGGGTGATGTGCGCCTGCTGGGTTTCCGCGCTGGCGCTGTGGCTGAGTCTAATGGTTTCCCGGGTTTCCATACGCATGAAGCGCAGCAAGGCAGGCTCGGTACCCAATGTGCGGAACAAACCCGCGCAGATCATCGCGACAAAGATGCCAGTCAGACTGCCGAGAGCATATTCGAGAAAAAACTCGAAGTCGTAGGGAATGTAATGCCCCTGCAGGTTGATCGAGCTAAGCCCAAAGGCCAGCACCAGTACCGCCATCGGATTGGTCGCGGCCCAGACACCCAACGGCAGCATGAATATTCCCATTGCCAGAACAAAGGTCGGGAAGTCGCTGGCCAGCGGCAATAACCCGTAGCAAAGCCCTCCAACCAGCACCAGGGCCAGCAGGGCGAAACGCCCGAACATGGCAATTGCCCGCCCCGCCTCGTCCCCGCTGCCAAAAAACCCCAGCGCGACAGTACCAAGCAAGGTGGCATTGGCGCCCTGCTCCCACCCGGTGGCCCACCACATGCCACACAACAGGGCATAGGCAGTGAGAATACTGGCCCCGACGCGTAACGCCAGATCAGTGTCCGGCGGCAAGGCGAAGACCGGGGTCTCGTTGACATCCTGCGCCAGCGCCGGCGTCAGGCTCACCGCACCCGCCAGGGCCTGATCAATCAATAGCACCTCGTGCCAGAGGTTGACGAGCCGCTCGATGATATCCGCCACATTGTCATGAACCAGGACCTGCCAGCTGTCTTTGGCGCCATCTTCCGCCGTACCGGGCAATGCACGAATGACCTGCGCCAGCCTGGGCGACGCAGCCGAACCGCTGGTGATCGCTGCCCGAGCCATATCCATCGCGGGGTTCAAACGCGAGCGCTGATACGCGTCGATCGCATCCAGCCGCAGTTGCAACTCGGACAGCAATGGAATGATGCGCAGCAGGCGCTGCTGAATGGCCAGCGCATGACGCAGGTCGCTGCGTGCCACTGTCGGGTCGTAACGCAGCTGGGAGGCCAGCTGCGACAAATCGCTGATGTCGCTGAGGGTCTTCATTCGGTCATGCTGGGTTTTGCTACTGTCGGCAGGCGCCTGCAAGGTATCTTCGATCCAGCTCTGCATATCGGGCAGCCAGCGGCGCAGCGAGCCCCGCAACACCGCGTCCAATGAGCGAGGCGCGATTACGCTGTCCACAATCCCGCAGACAAAGATACCAATGCAGATCTCCGTCACCCGAGCCGCAACCATATCGAACATCAGGTCGGGCTTATCCACCCAAGCGACAGCCACCAGCATCAGGGTGATACCGAATAACTGAAACCCGTACCCGCGGGGGCTGCGATCGAGAATGGCCAGGCTAAAGGCAGCAGTGGCAATCAACCCCGACATAATGATCAACAATAGCGGGGTATTGGCCAACAAGCCGACCATGAAGAGCGTTACCACTCCCGCTCCCAGCGTCCCAGCGAAGCGATAGGTGGATTTGGAGCGGATAGCGCCAGTGAGCGGGTTCATCACCACACAGCAGGTAACCAGTGCCCAGTAGGGTTGGGGCAAGCCGATTTTCACTGCTATCGCGAATGCGATCATCCCCGCCACAAACAGCTTTATGGAAAAGAGTATCTGTGGGCGGCCGATAGGGATCATTTGCGGCTGCGGGCGTGCTGATGATAGTCGATGGAACCCTGTTCAAGCAGCCGCAGCACCCGAGTAGCGCTGACGACTTCCGACTCGGACAATCCTTCGAACAGCTCGGCACGCAGGGCTTCCAGCGCCGCCTCCATGTGCAAGGCAATGCGGCGGCCCTCTGCAAGAACATAAATTGCTCGGGCTCGGCGGTTGTGTGGAACCTCTCGGCGCTGCAGCAGACCGGCCGCTTCAGCTTGATCCAGAGTACGTACCAGCGCACCAGGGTTAACGCCTATTTCCTCGGCAAGCACGCTCTGTTGTATGCCATCCCCGAGGCGACAGGCCAGCAGCAGTGCCTTGGCCAGCGGCGGAGCCAATCCCGAGTCGGCCAGAGCGATATTAGCCGCTTGCCCCCATGCCCGGAGCACTGGCTGTATCGCGTTGGTCAAAGCATATAATGCGGCGGCAGACGCCATGTGTGTCTCCGGTTGTGCCATTACGGCTGCTGTGAAGGGTCGCTCATCCTGGCACCGGCCTCTTCGGACGAATCAGGATGATAATTTACATGGCAACAATTGCCTAGGCAACAAACAGTGATAGCATACGCAACTGTTGAACAGGATATGGATAGGTTATGTCAGGGCCTGAAACAAGCCAGGTACAGCTGGTCATTTGCGAGCATTGCGATTCGGCATACCAACGCCCTGCCCTGGCCCGCAAACAAACTGCCCATTGCCAGCGGTGCGGCGCACTGCTGGAACGGGGCCGCCGCCTGAGCACCGATCAACTGCTGGCCTTGACCGTTGCAGCGGCCATTCTGTTTGTGTTCGCCAATACCTTTCCCATCATGGGCATCAGCATGCAGGGGCTGAGCAACGAGGCAACGCTATGGGCAACCGTCGAAGCCCTAGCGCAGGGGCGTATCACCCTAATCGCTCTGGTCACCGGCCTGAGCATTATCTTCGCCCCGGCCCTGCAGATCATTCTGCTCGCCTGGGTGCTTGTCTATGCCCGCAGTGGGCGAATGGCACCGGGGTTTCGCATCTGCATGCGCACGCTTGAGCATTTGCGTCCCTGGAGCATGCTGGAGGTCTGCTTGCTCGGGATACTGGTGGCTATCATCAAGCTGGCCGGCATGCTGGAGGTGCATCCCGGGATCGGCCTGTGGGCGATGTCCATGCTGACGGTACTGATCATATTGATTGGCGGCCGCGATGTCCGTGAGCTGTGGAACGAACTGGAGGTCACTCCGCGATGAGCCAACCTCCCTACGCTGCGGAGTTGGGACTGCAGCTGTGTCATGACTGCGGCAATGCTTGCCAACTTACCGATCACGAATGCCCCCGCTGCTGGTCTGTATTACACGCCCGCAAGCCGAACAGCATTGGCCGCACCTGGGCGTTTCTGATTGGCGCGCTGATCCTTTATATACCGGCCAACCTGCTGCCCGTGATGTATACCGACATGCTTGGCAATGGTAGCGAAAGTACCATTCTCAGCGGCGTCATCGAATTCTGGAGAGGCGGTTCCTGGGATATCGCCCTGCTGATTTTCATCGCCAGCGTGGTGGTGCCCTGTATCAAGTTCTTTGTGCTGGGGTTGCTACTGTTTACCGCCCAGCGCCGCAGCCGTTGGGCCATGCCCGAGCGGGCACGGCTCTACCGTTTAATTGAAATTATCGGCTATTGGTCGATGCTTGATGTGCTGGTGGTTGCCCTGGTGGCGGCGCTGGTGCAATTCCGTGCACTGAGCACGATAGAGCCGCGTCTGGGCATTCTGTTCTTCGGCCTGGTGGTGGTATTGACGATGATGGCCTCAATGAGTTTCGATCCGCGATTGATATGGGATGCAGAGAAAAACGATGTCAGATAACCCGCGCCACCCCAGTTCCTCCCCTGCCATTGCCGGCGATCCAGAAATCCGACAGCGCCGGGTGCGCATCTCGCTGATCTGGCTGGTACCCATCGTTGCCGCCTTGGTCGGGCTGTCCATGGTGGTGCAGAATTGGCTATCCGCCGGCCCGCAGATTACCGTGAGCTTTTTGACCGCCGAGGGCCTGGAAGCAAACAAGACCCAGGTCAAATACAAGAATGTGGTCATTGGCCGGGTCACCAGCATCACCCTGAGCGAAGACCGGACCCGGGTGGCCGCCACCATCGAACTGGACCAGAACACCGAGGCGTTCATCCGTGAAGATGCGCAGTTCTGGGTGGTTCGCCCACGTATCGGTGCCAGCGGCGTATCTGGGGTTGATACCTTGCTGTCCGGCTCCTTCATCGGTGCGGATCCGGGTGATGCAGCGGAAACCCAGCGCGAGTTCATCGGCCTTGAAGCGCCTCCGCCGGTCACCTTTGGCGTGGAAGGCAAGCGTTTCACGTTGCAGACCAGCGATCTCGGCTCGCTGGGCATCGGCTCGCCTGTCTACTACCGCCGCATTCCGGTTGGCCAGGTCGTCTCCTTTACCTTGGATGAGGATGGCAAAGGCGTGGCCGTGCAGGTATTCGTCAATACTCCCTATGATGACTTCGTTACCGCCGATACGCGCTTCTGGAACGCCAGCGGCGTGGATGTCTCCCTCGCCGCCGACGGTTTCAAGGTCAATACCCAGTCCCTGTCGTCGATTCTTGCGGGTGGAATTGCCTTTCGCGCGCCCAACTACAGCACTACTACCGAACCCGCCGCCGAAGATCGGGAATTTACCCTGTTCAATGACATGGCACGGGCCATGGCCCCCGATGACGGGCCAGCGCGCTACGTACAGATGCGCTTTGATCAGACCCTGCGTGGCCTGAATGTCGATGCGCCAGTGGAGTTTCTTGGCGTGCCGATCGGCCGGGTGGTATCGGTCAACCTCGACTATGACGAGCACAACAAGAGTTTCCCTGTGGTGGTCGGTGCTGTTATCTACCCTAACCGTCTCGGCGCTGCGCATGACAAACTGCTGGGGCTGATTGAAGGTAGCGATGAGGAGCGCAGCGCACAGCTGATCCGCGGCTTCGTTGAGCAAGGTCTGCGCGCCCAGGCCCGCACCGGCAACCTGTTGACCGGCCAGCTTTACATCTCACTGGATTTCGCCCCCCGCGCGCCGGCTATGGTGTTTGACCCGCATGCCCGACCGCTGGTCATCCCTACCATACCGGGTAGCTTCGACAAGCTGCAGGAACAGCTGCAGGCGGTGGTGGACAAGCTCAGCAAATTGCCGATCGAGTCGATGGCCAACAATCTCGACGGCAGCCTGAGCGAGTTGCGCAAAACGCTAGAGCAGGTCAACAGCGGCGTATTGCCTCAACTGCAGAGCACCCTGGAGCGTTCGGAGCAGACCTTGGATAATGCCAACCAGGCGCTGGCTGATGGCTCACCCCAGCGCCAACAAGTGGGCGACACCCTTGAAGAAGTACAGCGTGCGGTGCGCTCGGTCCGCGTCCTCACCGACTACCTCAGCCGCCACCCCGAATCCCTTATCCGCGGGCGCGGTAACGCTGAATCGCCAGCTAGCTTCAAGGGCGGCTCCACCTCTCGCGAACTCAATACGGAATCCCAATAATGACCCTGCGCCGCTACCTACCGACGTCTCTGCTCCTGTTAAGCAGCCTGCTGGTGCTGAGCGCCTGCAGCTCCACGCCTATGCAATACCACACGCTGATTCCAACGCAGCCTGCCGCAGCAGGTGCTCAAACCAAGGCAGACTTCCAGCTGCAGATAATGCCCGTGCGTATCCCGGTACAGGTCGATCAGCCCAGCCTAGTGATCCGCGACAGTGACGACCGCCTGACCATATTGGAAAGTGCCCTCTGGGCGTCGCCACCGGCCGATGAATTCCATGACGCCTTGGCCTTCGAGCTGGAAAACCGCCTCGGCGTCCGCGATCTGGCGGGACTTCCAGACACAGCCGACCAGCCAGTACTGACCGTACGTACCGATGTACGCCGATTCGACTCGCTGCCAGGCAGCCATGCTGCGCTGGATGTGGTGTGGAATATTGAGTTCAAAAATGGTCAGACACACCAGGCGCTGACCTGCGCGAGCCTCATCAGCGAGCCGGCTACAGCTGAGTTGGACAGTCTGGTGCTGGCGCATCAACGCTCCATCAGCAAACTGGCTGATGAGATTGCCGGGACTGCACGACAATGGACCAGAAATAGCGCCACAGTTTGTCCTTGATCAGTATGCAAGGCTAGATCTCATCGGAATCGATGTATTGTCAGAAGGTAAACACCGAAATGAAAAGCCCCACGCTCACATTGAACAACGGTATCCAGATCCCCGCCCTCGGCCTTGGCGTCTACCAAAGCGACCCCGAAGAAACCATTGATGTCGTAACAACCGCCATAACCAATGGTTATCGTCTGATTGACACCGCTGCCGCTTACGGTAACGAACGGCAAGTTGGCCAAGGCATCGCCAAGAGTGGCATCGACCGCTCCGAACTGTTCGTCATCACCAAGCTGTGGCTCAGTGATTATGGCTATGACCAGGCCCTGCACGCCTTTGATCGCAGCATGCGCAAGCTGGGGCTCGACACCCTGGATATGTACCTGCTGCACTGGCCGATGCCGACCGAGTTCGAGTCCACGATCGGCGCGTGGAAGGCCGCCCAGAAGCTGTTGGAAGAGGGACGCGTGCGCGCCATTGGCGTGTGCAATTTTACCCCGGCGCACTTGGACACCCTGATTGAACATACCGGCGTAGTGCCCGCCTTGAACCAGGTGGAATTGCACCCGTTCTTTGTGCAGAAGGCCCTGACAGAGGCGCATGAAAAACATGGCATCATTACCCAGGCCTGGTCGCCAATCGGCGGTGTCCAGCGTTACTCGGTCAAGGAAGGACGGCCGTCCCAGGACCCGCTGCAACATCCTGTGATTTCGAAACTTGCCGACAAGTATGCCAAGACCGCAGCCCAGATTGTCCTGCGCTGGCATATCGAGCATGGCTTCTCGGCCATCCCGAAATCAATCCGGGCACAGCGGATCGCCGAGAACATCGACATCTTCGATTTTGCCCTGACCCTGGATGAGGTGCAGGCTATAGATGCGCTCGACAGTGGCGCCCGTGGGGGCCCCGACCCGGAACTAGTGGACACGACACTCTACAGCTTCAAGATCAAGGATTGAGCCTGATTGCCTGTCCCAGAAAACGCTGGTGATACCAGTGCAAAAAGGCTGACCCTCGACCGCGCAGGCACTTTACTGCTCTGCGCCGGTCTATCTTGTTTTTTCACATAGGGTGTTTTATGCAGTTGTCTATCAAGGGCTTTTCCATCGCCGCGCTGTTGGGCGCATCCATGCTATCCGGTGCGGTATTTGCTGAGGAGCCGGTGGAAAGTGGCAATCCGCCCGAAGAAGTCACTCAGGCGGGCGATGTAGCCAGCAAGATCGTGGTTGGATGGATTGAAAAGGGTCTGATTCTGCCTGAACAGACCGCGGTAAAAATCAAGATAGATTCCGGTGCGCTTATCTCGTCCATGCACGCGGTCAATCTTGAAGAATTTACCCGTAAGAATAAAAAGTGGGTCCGCTACGACGTCACAGTGAAGGATATAGATACTGACGAACGGGTGACCATGAATTTCGAACAACCGCTCTATCGGAAAATGACGGTGCGGGGCGCGGGGGGTGTGGATCATAGACCGGTGGTGAAGATGCGCATGTGCATCGGCAACCGCGTTTTTGAAGAACAGTTTTCCCTGCGCGACCGCAGCGATATGAACTATCCGGTGCTGCTCGGCCGCCAGACCATCGACCACATTGGTCTGATCGATGTGGCGAGCACCTTCATGCTGCCCCTCGATTGCCCAGACAGCGGTCTGGAGAAAAACGCGGCTGCCAGCAGAGGCTGACGGACGACGAGACGCTGGTCGACGGTGTCACCGTTTTTAACATTATGGGGTACCATAGCCTCTGCTGAAGGATCAGCACCCGTCGATAGCCCGGCCAAGCGCCGGGTTTTTCGTGTCTGCGGGAAAGATCAACCGCAAGCCTCCATACTAAGTATCAGTGGTAAATACCAGGCGACCAACTATACCTTGATAGGCGTAAGTGGCATCCCGCCAGAATCCTCAGCGCGTCGAAGCGTGATGTAGGGCCCTGAGTGACGGGCCGTAAACGCGCGGCGGAGCTCTGCTAGACCTTGCGCAAAATCACCGGAGAAGATGATGGCTAGTAGCGTTGGAATTATCTGCACTACAGCACGATCGTGGACCACGGTAGGTCACCGAAGGAGTTTTATCAGCACGCTCCTCGCTTCGGCGCTGCTGTCCGCGACGTTCAGCGTGGGCGCCAGCCAGCAGACGAGTACAACAGCGAAGCACGAGTCTGGCACTTCAATTGCCCGCATTCAGGTTGATCCCAGTGTAGTGGTCAACTAATCCCGGACACTGTTTTAAGTTTTTCTTCTGCCAGTACCGGTGCGATCCCTCCATTGAAGGCATGGGGCCGCTCCTGATTGTAATATCCCATCAGGTAGCTGCTGATATCCTTCCGGGCAGCGGCCAGGCTGTGGTAGCCCATCGGCGGTATCCATTCCGTTTTCAGGCTGCGAAACAGACGCTCCATGGGGGCGTTGTCCCAGCAATTTCCACGACGGCTCATGCTTTGTACCAGGCGGTAACGCCAGAGCCTTTGCCGGAACTTGCGACTCGCATATTGCGACCCTTGGTCAGAATGGAACATAACCCCATGAGGGCGTCCCCGCTGTTCCCAGGCATGATCCAGAGCCTGAACAACCAGATCTGCATCGGCGGTATCAGACATAGCCCAGCCGACCACCCGACGGGCATACAGATCCAGTACTACCGCCAGATAGCTCCAGCGCTGCCCCGTCCAGATGTAAGTGATATCACCACACCAAACCTGATCAGGCTGTGCCACATCAAACTCCCGATCCAGTCGGTTAGGGATGTCCAGCCGCTCCACTGTTGCTCGTTTGTACGCGTGAGGCCCCGGCTGCTTGCAGACCAAGCCCAGCTCGCTCATCAGCCGGCGCACCTTGAAGCGACCGATGCCGACTCCCTGGTCGTTCAGCAAACCCTGTATGGTACGGCTACCTGCGGAGCTGCGGCTTTTGTTGAACAGCTCGTTAACCTGGGCCCTCAGGGCTACACGCTCAGCATCCACACGCTGGACCTTCTGGCGGTGTTCGTAATAACAGGAACGATTGATATCAAAGGCTGCGCACACCATGTCAACCGGGGCTTGCTCTCTCAACTGGTCAATCAGCGTGTACGTTTCCAGTCGTCCGACATCAAGAGAGCGGTGGTGAGTTCAACCGGTGAATGCAACATACTGCATTTATCACAAAACTGGGCATTCACTCATGGCAACGATGAAGGCGCGCGGGTTCTCAGCTTCACAAAAGCGAGAGCTCTGGCTTAGATGGCGAAAAGGACAGTCTCTGAGTGAAATAGGCCGAGCGCTGGGTAAACACGCAGGCTCCATCAGCGGCGTGTTAGCCATTCATGGTGGTATTTCGCCTCTCAATCGAACTAGATCCCGCCTGGTTCTTTCTTTGTCGGAGCGAGAAGATATTTCGCGGGGATTGTCTGCCGGGCTTTCGCTGCGACACATAGCCAGATTGATTGACCGACCCGTTTCGACAGTAAGCCGTGAGGTTGGTCGTAACGGTGGTCGCACAAAGTACCGTGCGAACACAGCTGATAAAAGAGCGTGGGATCAAGCGAAGCGGCCCAAGCAGTGTTTGCTGGCTGAAAACCAAACGCTTCAACGGGTTGTAGCAAAGAAGCTTCAGCTAGACTGGTCGCCTGAACAAATATCAGGCTGGCTTCAACGCCAATTCCCGGACGATTCAGCGATGCAGATATCCCACGAAACCATTTACCGCAGCTTATTTGTGCAGGCCAAAGGCGTACTTAAAAAAGAACTGGTAAAGCACCTGCGTTCTCGGCGAGGGATGCGAAGGTCAAAGCATTCGACCACAGAGGTGACGGAGCCAAAGACGAGTATCGTTGATGCCATTTCTATTCGGGAGCGTCCGCCGGAAGTAGAAGATCGTGCAGTACCTGGCCACTGGGAAGGTGACCTGATCTCAGGTTCCAAGAACTCACATATTGCTACCTTGGTGGAGCGCCAGTCCAGATTCACAATGCTCGTACAGGTTAACGGAAAAGATACAGAGAGCGTTGTGTCCGCTCTCTGCAGGGAGGTTAACAAACTGCCTTCAGCTCTAAAAAAGACGTTAACCTGGGATCGAGGCGGCGAGTTGGGTGGCCACAAAAAATTTACTGTAGCGACTGATGTCCAGGTTTACTTTTGTGACCCCCAGAGCCCCTGGCAGAGAGGCAGCAACGAAAACACCAACCGCTTGCTGCGTCAGTATTTCCCCAAGCGCACAGACTTATCAGGATGGACACAAGGGCAGCTGAATGAAATTGCTTTGCGACTGAATCAACGGCCACGGAAAACGTTGAGATATTTATCTGTAGAAGTTCAGACTTGATCTGACAGTTACCGGGTTTTCCGGCT
>TARA_R110002051_G_scaffold325845_1_pt1 | contig 12034 bp, 9 predicted proteins | sample TARA_R110002051 | Tara Oceans TARA_R110002051 (sample SAMEA4397023) | marine metagenome | biome: Polar Biome; feature: [MES] marine water layer (ENVO:01000295) within the mesopelagic zone...; material: water (ENVO:00002006), including particulate matter (ENVO:01000060) such as......
GACCGGCTTTGTACTGGGCCGCGCGCCCAAAGCCGAACAGGAAGCCCTGGAAGCTTGCGTTGATGAAGCCATCCGCGAACTTCCAGGCATTATCGATGGCGACTGGACCAAGGTCATGCAGCGCCTACACAGCTTCAAAGCCTGATTACATTATTCGCCGCCGTGCGGCAGAGGACACCAGTATGGGATTCAATTGCGGTATCGTCGGTCTGCCTAACGTTGGCAAATCCACCCTGTTCAATGCGCTGACCAAATCCGGCATCGCAGCAGAAAACTTTCCTTTCTGTACCATTGAGCCGAACAGCGGCATCGTGCCCATGCCCGACCCACGCCTGGACGCCCTGTCTGCCATCGTCAAGCCGCAGAAAGTCCTGCCGACCACCATGGAGTTCGTCGACATCGCCGGGCTGGTGGCGGGCGCTTCCAAGGGCGAGGGCCTGGGCAACAAATTCCTCGCCAACATTCGCGAAACCGACGCCATTGCCCACGTGGTGCGCTGCTTTGAAGACGACAACGTCATCCACGTGTCCAATAGCGTCGACCCCAAACGCGACATCGAAATCATTGACCTTGAACTGATCTTCGCCGACCTCGACAGCTGCGAAAAGCAGCTGTACAAGGTCGCGCGCAACGCCAAGGGTGGCGATAAGGAAGCAGTAGCGCAGAAAGCCCTGCTGGAAAAGCTCATCCCGCACTTCAGCGAAGGCAAACCTGCCCGCTCACTGATCAAGGATCTGGGTGCGGAAGACAAGCAGCTGATCAAGAGCTTCCACCTGCTGACCAGCAAGCCGGTCATGTACATTGCCAACGTGGCCGAAGATGGCTTCGAGAACAATCCACACCTGGACGTGGTCAACGCCATCGCAGCCGAAGAAGGCGCGATCGTGGTGCCGGTGTGCAACAAGATCGAAGCAGAAATCGCCGAGCTGGACGATGGCGAGGAAAAGGACATGTTCCTCGAATCCCTGGGCCTGGAAGAGCCTGGCCTGAACCGCGTGATACGCGCCGGTTACCAATTGCTGGACCTGCAGACTTACTTTACCGCCGGCGTGAAGGAAGTCCGCGCCTGGACCGTCAAGGTCGGCGCCACTGCGCCGCAGTCGGCCGCCGCGATTCACACCGATTTTGAAAAAGGCTTTATCCGTGCCGAAGTCATCGCCTATGAGGACTTCATCAAGTACAACGGCGAAGCTGGCGCCAAAGAAGCCGGCAAATGGCGCCTGGAAGGCAAGGAATACATCGTCAAGGACGGCGACGTAATGCACTTCCGTTTCAACGTCTGACCTGCAGCCTCGCAGTAACCCGTCCCCCGCCTTTGCTGCGGGGGATTTTTTTGCCCGCACAACCGCAGCCTAGAGCAACCCGTGCCATACTTCGCCTACATTTGCGCCTAGAGGTTGTCAGCACTCCATGCCAAAACGAGCAAAAACTATTGCCGTATCACTAGTGATCGGCCTGTTTATCTACTCATTGATAGGTTTTCTGCTGTTGCCCGGCGCCGCATTGCATCTGATCAATCAGCAATTGCAGCAGCGCGTATCAGCGCCTGCGCAGCTTAAGAGCCTGGAATTCAACCCCTTTACCCTGGAGCTTGACGCGGGCTCGCTGCATATTGGGGACGACGCAGAGCCGGATCTGGTCTGGCGGCGGCTTTACGCCAACCTGGAATGGAAATCACTGTGGACGGGTGCGTTGCACCTGGCAGATCTGCGATTGGAGCGCGCCCAGGTCCGGATACTCTTTGACGAGCAGGGTAATCTGAACCTGACGCAGATGCTGCAGCCTTCCGAGCCCGACGCCCGCTCAGAACCGCTCGAGGAAGAGGCCGTTCCAGCCGAACCCTTCCCGGTGCGCATAGAACACCTCATTCTGGTGGAGAACGGACTTCACTTTCGCGACCGGCGCCCCTCGGAACCCGTGACCTTCACCTACGACAGCATCAATCTGGAACTGCAGCACCTGAGCACGGCGTCCGAAGATAATGCCGAAATGTCTCTCACTGCCAGCGGCCCGGACGGCGCCGAGCTGGATTGGCAAGGTAGTTTGAGTTTGATCCCGCTAGCTTCCAGAGGGCACCTGAGCATAGCCGACACTGAACTGCGCACCTTCTGGCCCTACGCACGCGATCAGTTGCCATTGAGGCTTGTAGACGGTCTATTTGGCTTCAGCAGCCACTATGAGCTAGACCTGTCGAGTACCCTTGAACTCAGGCTAGACAATGCCAGGCTGCACCTGCACGACCTTGCCCTGCAGACCACTGACGAGGCGCCCCTGCTGCAGCTGGAACGTGTAGAGATCGCTGATACAGCGGTCGACCTGGCCAGCCGCCAGGTCCGCATTGGCGCAGTGCGCAGTACCGCCTTGGAAGCCTGGATTGAGCGCGCTGAGAATGGCGAACTGAATTGGCTGAGCCTGTTCGAGTCTCGGCCCACCACCAAGGGGGATTCAGCTCGAGCCCCCTGGCGCGTGCAAGTGAATCAGGCACAACTGAGTCAATATCAACTGCATCTGCGTGATCAGCAGCCCAATAATAATGTGAAGCTGGAGCTGGGTCCGCTGGATTTGACCCTCAGTCAGTTCGACAGCCAGGGCGACACCCCCTTCAATCTGGAGCTGAACACTGGCGTCGGCCAACGCGGCAAGCTCAGCGCCACAGGTCAGGCGCAGATTAACCCAGCAAACGCGCGTTTGAACGTATCTACCCAGGACCTTGACCTGCGTCTGGCCCAGACTTACCTGGCCCCCTTCGTCCGAATGGAGTTGCGCAGCGGCCGTTTGGACAGCGCGCTGGATGTAACACTGGCCGCCGTTGAACCTCTGGACTTAAGCGTCACCGGGACCGCGACAGTGAATCAGCTACACGTCCTGGATACCATAGCCAACCGCGACCTGCTCAAATGGGACGCACTGCAACTCTTCGGCATCGACTATGCAGACAATAGGTTGGCGATAGAACGCGCAAGCCTGCGACAGCCCTACGGGCGCTTCATCATCAACCAGGATCTGAGCACCAATATCGCCGCGCTGATCATTGACCGATCCGACACGCAAGAGCCACAGGGCGCTGCCGAGCCACTGGCCTTGCGCATCGGCAGCATTCAGATCGAGGATGGTTCCGCCAACTTCGCCGACTTCAGTCTCAGCCCGCCCTTTGGCACCGCTGTCGAGCAGCTCAACGGCCAGATAGGGACGTTGGACAATCAAAGTACCCGGCCAGCCGAGGTTGATATCACCGGCAATGTCGACCGCTATGCGCCCGTCACCATCCAGGGCAGTGTCACGCCGTTCGATCCACTAAACAGCCTAGACATCACCACCCGTTTTCGCAACGTCGAACTCACTACCCTAACGCCCTACTCCAGCAAATTCGCCGGTTACCGCATCCGCAAAGGCCGCCTTAATCTCGACCTGCACTACCGCATCGAGCAAGGCCTCCTCAGCGCCGAAAACAAACTACTGCTCGAAGACCTGCAACTGGGTGAGCGGGTCGATAGCCCCGACGCCATTGATCTACCGGTGCGCCTAGCTATCGCACTGCTCAAGGATTCGCGTGGCAACATCGATATCGAGCTACCGATCAGCGGCGACTTGAACAACCCGGAATTCAGCGTCTTGCCGATTGTCTGGCAAGCCCTCGGCAACCTGATGCAACGAGCCGTGCAAGCACCCTTCAAGTTGCTTGCCGGCCTAGTCAGTGGCGGCAGCGACGCCGATCTCAGCCAGATCGGCTTCCAACCCGGCAGCGCAGAACTGGATGACCAGGCAAGACAGTCGCTGGACACGCTAGCGATCGCCTTGCGGGACCGTCCAGGCTTGCTGCTTGAGATCGAAGGCATGAGCGCCCCGGCGCACGACGGCCCATTGCTGGGCGAGCAGCGCCTGGAGCGCGAGTTCCAGCAACGCTGGTTCCGTCAACTCCAGGAGCGCGGCGAACAAGTACCCGAGGACGCCAGCCACATCAGCGTGGCCGATAAAGACAAAAGTGACATGCTCGAAGACATCTACCAGGCCAGGCTGAAGCAGGAGATTCCCGACGCTTGGCAGGCCTTGTCAACTGAAGAGCGCGAAAACAATCTGCGTCAGGCGATCACCTCCCAATGGGGCCAGAACACCGCCATTCTGCGCAGACTGGCCCAGCAGCGCAACGATGCTATCAAGGCCTACCTAGTCGACAACGCCGGCCTGGAAGCCTCTCGCGTCTATCTATTGGATGTGGGCACCCAGGCTCAAGCGGAAGGCGACCAAGTGTTCACCAAGCTGGAATTGGGCAGCGACTAGTCAATACCCGCACGCCCGCACCGCCGCCATCACACTGCTGTGGTTGCAAAGTTAACCGATTGATTAGACACGCAAATAAAACGCCCGGAGCGCTTGACTTTCATCCCGCGCAACTGAATAATGCGCAGCCTCGGATGGCTACATAGCTCAGTTGGTTAGAGCACAGCATTCATAATGCTGGGGTCCCTGGTTCAAGTCCAGGTGTAGCCACCAACAATTTCAAAGGGTTAGCTTCGGCTAGCCCTTTTTTTACGTGCCGCTTTTATCAGCTAAAGCCGCGCCAGCAGCTCCTGCTCGAACCGCCGGGTGGTCTGTTCGCCCCAGTCCGCCTTGCCAACCTCTTGCAATAAACTCGCGACTGCCTGATCAAGCTGGTCCGCCTGCTCAATGCGTTGCCAGTGATAACGCAACAGCAGGCCGGCGCTGAGTACTGCGGCCAGCGGATTCGCCCGGCCGCTACCAGCGATATCCGGCGCGCTACCATGCACCGGTTCGGCCAAGGCAATGCCCTGCCCCCAGTTCAGCGACGGCGCCAGACCTAAGCCGCCACCCCAATGACTGGCCAGATCCGACAGCACGTCGCCAAACAGGTTGGTGGTGACGATCAGATCGAACTCCTCGGGCCGCTCGACCAGTTGCAGAGCCGCCACATCGACAAGACGCTCGTCGACCAGGGCAGATAATCCATTCGCTTCCAGCACCTTGCGGCAGCTATCGCGGAATAAGCCGCAGGTCAACGGCAGCACGTTAGCCTTGTGCACTAAGGTAATGCGCCGGCTGCCGCGCAATCTGGCGATATCGCTGGCGCGCTGGGCAATGTGCTCGCTGGCTTGACGACTGATGTGGCGTTCGGCGATGGCCAAGTCTGCGCTCGCCATGTATTCCTTGCCAACGTAGAGCCCTTCACTGTTCTCGCGCAGGATCAGCAGGTCCACTCCGAGCTTTTCCGAAAGGCCGGGCCAACTGCGTACCGGCCGCAGATTGACGGCCAATGCCAGTTTCTGACGTAAGGTCAATATCGCGCTGCGGTAACCAGCGACGGCTTGCAGAGGTGACGACACAGCGCCAAACAGGCCGGCGCCGCAATCGCGCATGGTCTGCAAGGTGGACTCCGGAACCGATTGACCGTGATGCTTGAAACACTCCCAGCCGGCCTCGGCCTCTATAACCTGCAGGTCGGGTAATAACCGCTCCAATACCTTCACCGCCACCGGCACGACTTCCGGGCCAATGCCATCGCCGGGAATGACGCATAAACGCGTCATGACCGGCGCCCTTCCCACGTAGCCAGCACCAATCCAAGAAAGGTCAACGCGCCACCCACAACGTGATACCAATGCAACGACTCACCCAATAGCGCAACGCCGAGCAGCGCCGCAAATACCGGCATCAGATAACTGAATAGCGAAGCGGTAGCAGGACCAAGCACCTTCACACCATTATTCCAGGCCAGATAGGCAACCAGCGAAGCTATGACGGCGGTATAGGCTATCGCACCGGCGGCGTGCCAGGTCAGCGGCATGCCGCCCAGCTGACTGTACTCCCACAGGTAAAACGGCAAGAGCAGCGGCACGCCACATAGCAACATGGCGGCCAGTTGAATCAAGCCAGGCAACGGCATCGGCCAGCGCCTCAGCAATACTGAATAAAGGCCCCAGGTGAGCACTGCTATCACCATGATCAAATCCCCGGTGTTGAACTCCAGGGCCAGCAGGCGGGACGGATCGCCAGTGGTGAGAATGACCAGCAGGCCAATGAACGACAGCAGGGTGCCCAGCAGCGTAGCGCGCGTGGGCAGTTGGTGCAGGAGAATCAGCGTCCAGATAAACGCCGATACCGGCAAGCCGGTATTGACCAGCGTGATATTAATCGCCGTGGTGCTCTGCGCCGCCAGATACAACAGCGTGTTGTAGCTGGTGATACTGGCCGCAGCCAGCACGACAATCTGCTTCCAGTGCGCGAGCAATACCTCGCGGTAACGCCATAGACCACGCGCGGTGAAAGGCAACACCAGGCACAGTGCAGTGAACCAGCGCCAGAACGACAGCCCCACTGGCGGCAGCATCCCAGCGCTGGCCCGGGCGACCAGCGCATTGCCGGCCCAGGCCAGGGTGCAGACGACCAGTCCGGCCATGGCCCAGGTGCGTGCCTGCGGGTTCAAGGGGGGCTCAGTCGGTACTGCTCGGGGATCTGCTCGGCGTTATCAACAGACACCTCCAGGTCCTTCAGGCGCCCATCCTTGAGGCCGTAGATAAAGCCATGCACGCCCAAGGGCTGCCCGCGATGCCAAGCATTCTGAACAATACTGGTGTGGCTGACGTTGGCCACCTGACGCTTCACATTCAACTCACACATCAGGTCCAGCTGAGCCTCCTCACTCTCTATCCGTCTGAGTGTATTGCGCTGTTCGTAATACAGATCGCGAATCGAGCGCAACCAGCCATCACTGAGGCCGAGTTGTTTGTTTTGCATCGCCGCACGCACACCACCGCAATTGTAGTGACCCGTGACGATAATATGTTTGACCCTGAGCACGTCTACCGCGAACTGCATGACCGAAAGACAATTAAGGTCGGTGTGCAGCACCACATTGGCGACGTTACGATGTACAAAAAGCTCGCCTGGCAACAAGCCGACAATCTCATTGGCCGGCACCCTGGAATCGGCACAACCAATCCAGAGATATTCAGGCGCTTGCTGGCCCGCCAGTTTGGAGAAAAACTCGGGATCTTCCTGCTTGATGGATTCAGCCCATGCGCGGTTGTTGTCAAACAGCTGCGTCAAATCAGTCATCTACCCTACCTTGTTCGGATCACATCTAGTCAATCAGCGAATAGGCCATTACCAGCGCATCTTCTCTGCCGCCCGCTGCTGGATAATAGTTTCGCCGCCGTCCTATTTCATTAAAACCAAAGCGTTCATAAAGCCGTGCCGCTGCTTCATTCGAAGCCCTGACTTCAAGGAAGGTCACCTCGGCTTTACGCTGCCTGGCGCGCTCGATAATAAATGCCAACAATGCCGCACCAAATCCGAAGCCCTGATGCTCGGGCTTGATGGTGATATTCAGCAAATGCGACTCATCGCCGGCGGCAGACAGTACGCTATGCCCTACCTGCTGGTTACCGTGAAACAGCAGCCAGCACTCGTACCCGGAGCGCACGCAATCGAGAAAAATACCCGGTGTCCAGGGATGACTGAACGCGGCACATTCAATACTCAGCACTTGTTCCAGGTCCGATTCAAGCATCGGCCGGTAGCTCAGTTCGGTCATGCCCTGCCCTGCCAGCGAGGCATCACCCTTTTCAACAAGTGCCATAGGCGCGCCTTCTCCTGGGGGTTATTCATCAACGTCTGCAAATCTGGGGCAAACCAGGCCGCCGCCAAACCCTCCAGCGCTTCCTCGCGGCCGCAAAGCGCTTCCGCCTGCTGCGGGTCGGTCTCGGCGAGCAGACCCGCCGCAATACCGAAACAGCCTATGGAGCTGACTGGCGTTTGTTCCAGACGCGCCTGCATAAATGCCTGTAACGCCTCACTGGCGGCAGCGGCGCTGCGCGCTACCTGTGGATTCCTGCTCAACGGCCAACGAAAATCGGCGTGCAACTGGGGGGTCGGCGTTAACTCGGCAGCGCGGAGAATGTCAGTAAGCAGATTATAGTGTGGCGTCCCTTTTTCAACACCCGGATCCGGCGTCTCAATCAGCAACGCGCAAGGTCCGGCCATCCACAACTGCAGATAAAATGGTGCGACCGCAGCCAACTCGACGCTAGGCACGGCATTCTCTTCTGCTTCCGGCTCGACCTTTGTAGGCAAGGTAGCCGGTTTGGGCGGCGACACCCGCGGCAATTCATACTTGCGCGCAGCAGGTATGGTCGCGGGCTCAGGGGCGATAGCCAGTTTTTCGCCAGTCACGCTTTCGACAACAGCCGCATCAGCCACCGACGCAGGCGCCATGATGTGCTGAATGTCCTCTTCGGGCAGCTCCGGCTCCGGCGGCGAGCGCAGCGCCGCATGGGCTAACGGCTGTACCGGTACCCAAGCGGTCACCTCCATGGCCTCGAGATAAGCCAGTCGCACTGACTCACGCATCAGACCGCAGCCGCCTGGGGGTGCGCCCGATAAGCGCCCTCGCGCATCAGGTTCAATGCATTGATGTAGGCCTTCGCCGAGGCCACGACAATATCGGTATCCGCCCCGTTACCGTTGACGATGCGCCCAGCTTTCTCCAGCCGAACGGTGACCTCGCCCTGGGAGTCCGTACCTTGAGTAATCGCATTGACCGAATACAACTGCAGGATGGATTCCGAATGGATCATCTGCTCGATCGCCTTAAAAGTGGCATCCACAGGGCCAGAGCCTGGCGCACTGGCTTCCATTTCTTCGCCGTCAACATTCAACACCACCCGCGCCTGCGGCGTCTCGCCCATGCGCGAGGCGACATCCAGGTAGACCAGTTTCACATGCTCGACCGCTTCGGTCAGCGTGTCGGAAACCAGTGCCTGCAAATCTTCATCGAAGATCTCATGTTTCTTGTCCGCCAATTCCTTGAATCGGGCAAATGCCAGATTCATCTCCGCTTCGCTCTGCAGCTCTATACCCAGCTCAGCTAGCCGCGAACGGAACGCATTGCGGCCGGACAACTTACCCAAGGACAGCTTGTTGGTATGCCAGCCGACTGACTGCGCACTCATGATTTCGTAGGTTTCGCGGTGCTTGAGTACGCCGTCCTGATGAATCCCCGACTCATGGGCAAAGGCATTCGCGCCGACGATGGCCTTGTTCGGCTGCACAACGAATCCGGTAATGCCCGAAACCAATCTGGATGCAGCGAGGATATTTTCGGTGACGATCCCGGTCTGTACAGCCAACACATCCTCACGGGTGCGGATCGCCATGACGATCTCTTCCAGCGCGGCATTACCGGCGCGCTCGCCCAGCCCGTTGATCGTGCATTCGACCTGGCGGGCGCCCGCGATCACCGCGGACAGCGAGTTGGCTACGGCCAGACCCAAATCATTGTGGCAATGAACCGAAAAAATCGCTTTGTCGGCATTCGGTACGCGCCGAATGATCTGCCTGATCATCTCGCCAAACTGGTGGGGAATAGCATAGCCTACGGTGTCGGGAATATTAATGGTGCGCGCGCCCGCATTGATTGCCGATTCGATGATACGGCAGAGAAAATCAATCTCTGAACGGCCTGCGTCCTCACAGGAAAACTCTACATCCGGGCACAGATTACGCGCACGCTTGACGGCGCGGACAGCCTGCTCAACCACCTGATCCGGTTGCAAGCGGAGTTTGTGCTGCATATGGATAGGGCTGGTGGCGATAAAGGTGTGAATACGGCCACTGTTCGCGCCTGCGAGCGCTTCGGCGGCGCGATCAATATCCGCATCCATCGCCCGGGACAGGCTGCAGATGGTGCTGTCCTGAATGGTATCGGCAATCAGCTTGACCGCAGCAAAGTCCCCCGGACTGGCGATCGCGAACCCGGCTTCAATAACATCGACCTTGAGCTTTTCCAGCGCCTTGGCAATACGTAGCTTTTCTTCCTTGGTCATGGATGCGCCTGGGCTTTGCTCGCCATCACGCAGGGTAGTATCAAAAATAATCACGCGATCCTGACTCATCGGAAGTACTCCTCTTGTTGCTGTTATAGCGACGCGCACAGTCAATCCAGACTCGCCAAGGTCTGGCAATGGTTAGCCTCTACTATACCTTATCCAACATCGCATCTGAGCCCCAACGCCTTCTGGCTACAAGGCAACCTTAAGAGCGCTTATGACTGCCCAACACCAAAATGACTGGCGGTTCACAATAGACTCGAGAAGGCGCTACTCTCATGTGAATATGAAAATGGCATCGACAGCCGCACCATCACGGCTTGGATGCACCGTTAAAACAACAACAGTTACAGGTAGCTCGCGCATGTTCGAACGCCACTTCAAGGTCTGGCCCGCTCAAGTTCCAAGGGAGCTGGAGCTACCCGCCACCAGCATCTTTCACAACCTTACCGTCTCGGCCTTGCGCTTTGGTGAGCATCCCGCGATTCATTATTACGGCACCGATGTTACCTATAACGAATTCAAACGGCAGGCCGAGGCGCTAGCTGGCTACCTTCAGCAAGCCGGCGTGAAGGCTGGCGATCGGGTGCTGCTATATATGCAGAATAGCCCGCAATATATCATTGGCTATTTCGCCATCCTGCGCGCCAATGCCGTAGTAGTCCCGGTCAACCCGATGAATCGCTCGGCCGAGATCAAGTACCTGATTGAAGACACCCAAGCCCCCGTCGCGCTTTGCGCCCAGGAACTGCTTGAGCACATCTCGGGGCATATCGGTGAGGGGCATTTGCGTGAGGTCATTGTTAGCGCCTACTCCGAATACGTTAGCGAACCTACCGATCTGAATCTGCCCGAGGCCGTACGTGAACCTGCCACTGATCCAAAGCTACCCGGCGTGACACGCTGGCAAGCTGCCCTGGCGGCCCATCTGCCGCCGGGACCGCTGACGGCGGGCCCCAATGATCTATGCGTTATCCCCTACAGCTCAGGCACGACTGGCAACCCCAAGGGCTGCGTGCATACGCACCACAGCGTCATGGCGACTACCGTATACGGTGCCGTCTGGACCAATGCGCAGCATGACGTGGTGCACCTGGTCTCAGTGCCCATGTTCCATGTCACCGGCATGCAATCGTGCATGAACAGCACGCTATACGTAGGCGGTACGCTAGTGGTTATGACGCGCTGGGACCGCAAGGTAGCAGCTGAGCTAATTCAGCGGGTCAAGGTGAATACCTGGCGCAACATTTCGACCATGGTCGTCGACATGCTGTCTGACCCGGATATCGATCAGTACGATATCAGCTCATTGAAAAGTATAGGCGGTGGTGGGGCAGCCATGCCCGCCGCCGTGGCTGCGAAACTGATCGACAAGACCGGCCTTATCTATATGGAAGGTTATGGCCTGTCGGAAACCATCGCTCCCACGCACGTTAATCCGCCGCAGGCCTGCAAACCGCAATGCCTGGGCATCCCCATTATTGGCGTCGACTCTCGGGTGATCAATGTCGATACCCTTGAGGAAGTAGGCCCTGGGGTTACCGGCGAGATCATCATGCGCGGTGAGCAGATATTCAAGGGTTACTGGAACCGACCGGAAGCAACAGAAGAAGCCTTCGTCGAAGTCGATGGCCACCGATTCTTCCGCTCCGGCGATTTGGGATACTACGATGATGATGGTTATTTTTTCCTGGTCGACCGCGTCAAGCGCATGATCAACGCCTCAGGCTACAAGGTCTGGCCGGCCGAGGTCGAATCGCTCATGTATTCGCATCCAGCGATTCGTGAAGTCTGCGTGATCTCAACACCACATCCGCGTCGAGGCGAAACCGTTAAGGCTTTTGTCGTGCTGGCTGCAGGTAATGAAGAGACCAGCGAGGAAAGTATCGTCAGCTGGTGTCAGAACAACATGGCGGCTTATAAATGCCCCGTTGTAATCGAGTTTACCGACAGCATTCCTAAGTCGCCTACCGGCAAGATAATGTGGCGATTGTTGCAAGAAGAAGAATGGGAAAAGGCGGCGCAGTGATTTCAGTTGCAAGCTGCTCCTCTGCCCCGTCATTCCCGCGCAGGCGGGAATCCAAGCGCAGTTTTAGAGCGCGCTCCAGCTTGCGGTAATTGCGCATCAGGTCAAGATCAGCATGGACCCCCGCGTTCGCGAGGATGACTGGACGAGGGTCGGGAGCAGGTAG
>TARA_R110002051_G_scaffold322945_3_pt1 | contig 12028 bp, 3 predicted proteins | sample TARA_R110002051 | Tara Oceans TARA_R110002051 (sample SAMEA4397023) | marine metagenome | biome: Polar Biome; feature: [MES] marine water layer (ENVO:01000295) within the mesopelagic zone...; material: water (ENVO:00002006), including particulate matter (ENVO:01000060) such as......
TCATCAACCACTCCTAAGGCCTCAAAGAAATCATCCGAATTATAAGGGACATTTCTAAATAAATCGCTATCAAAAGTTCCAGCAGAGACATTTACATCAAAGGTGGAGGACTTCCCATTCCACATACTTAGATAATCAAACTTGCTTTCGTCAAAAGTAGCAATAATCTCCTCATGATTTGGAGGCAATTCTAAAGATGAAGTAAAGAATAAGAAAGAGTTATTAAACGCTTTAAATTCTTTCTCTCCCTCGCATGTTCTCTGTGCAGTGTAATCCCTAAACTCGGATGCCCTAGTTTCACTTACTCCAAAGATTACTAATTCTTCTTCGAAGAAATCCAGTAAATCATTTGATACTTCACAATTTATGTAGAACTTCTCTTCTTCCCAAGGTGGGATAGGGAAATCTCGCCCACGGTAATTAAACGCCATACCATAAATCAGATCTCCTGCTTTATCCGTGTACGTAGTCCCTGCAATACGCTTGAGATACTTATCCTTTGGAGTATGGGTCTTCCCTGTCATCCATCTACCATCCACCATTTGATGAGCAGGGCCTAAATAAACCTCATCATCCTCGGTTATGTTGACATCAAAAGGCATATACGAAATATAAAAATGATCGTGAAACTTACCTACTGCTTTCTTTAGGATGTGATCAACAATATAATTGATATTAGTTGTAGTATCCGCTGGAGAATACTCATTTATTTGGAAATTATCGGATAACTTTTCAGACCACTTATTCCCATCCTTAAAGAACGTACTATCGGTTTGGAGAAGGTAATGAAGTAGTCTGGGAATATACGACTCATAGTATTCTGCATAAGTCTTATTAAGAGGCCTATCAGTCTTTCCTACAGTAAGTCCTGCTTCTGATCCCACATTAACCATTGGGTTCCAAACATATGCCGCGCCAGTTTCGCCAGTTGAATTTAACTCCCCTATCATGAAGGGCTGATCCCAAGCACCTCCTGTGAAAGCAGGTTCTGTCTCATCTAAGAAGTGAGCATCAAGAACAGCGATATTATCATAATAAGAGCCAGCTTGGTCTGGGTTACCGATAAACTTCCAAGTTAGACCAGGGGTTTGAGCAGCCACAGGATCAACATTGAGAACATTTCCAGCCTCAGCAAATTCCCTTAAATCATCATGCAATATTCCCAACGGGTGCCAAGCTAGTTCTTTCCAGCGTCCATGATCGAGGTCTTGGGCAGTGGAAGGTGTATCTCTCTCAAATCTCCACATTTCTATTCGAGTATTCCCAGAAGGTCCTGGTTGTGTATTCGTAAGCCTAAGCCTGTCTAAAATAGGCCCATTATTTGGGTTGATTATATCAGGAACCTTTACGTTATTGACAATGCTACTATTATGCCAAGAAGCACCAACAGGTTTGTTAGGACTATCCCCACCATCCAATAATTCTCCTATAAATCTACCACCTTCAGGGAGGGGGTACTCAGGAGTATCCCAGATATTGTGATTGACCATACCTGTATAAGTAGAGTTTTGGGGATCAAATCCCCCCGCCAATTGACCCGATCTTGCTGTAGTTGTAATTGCTTCTAATAATCGTCTAGCTAAACCCTCTCTTACCCTACCTTGAGAATAGCTACGGTTATTAGGACCGACCAAGGGATCACCACCAATTTGGTCGAGGATCGTAAAGTCGGTAAACCAATCCCAACTAGGAGTTCTCTCAAATAGGGGGTCTGCCGTTGATTGCAACAGAGTCATGCCAAGGTACCCAGGAAAGCGCATGGTAGGCAACTTAATCAGATTAAACCATTCACCTACTTGGGCCATAGGTGGAACACCTACGCCACCCCAGTTGTATGAATTATCAATGTCGCCTTGGGTGATTCTTTTGGCCCTGCCATAAAGGGCTTGTTCAGGATCGGCAGGAACGTCTCCAACGTGAGCGGTCTTATAGGCATACGGTAAACCTGTATCGTCGTTTACCCACGTTTTCTCTAATGATCCAGGCCTAGAAAATTTATACCAAATTCTTAACCCATCAGCACTAGTGATCCCAAATGTCACCCCATTCAGAGACGGATTATCTAGAGGCCCTGGGTAGCAATTCTGATCGTTGATATTGCACTCCGTACCAACCCCTTCTGTGCCAAAAACTGTTGCATCAAGCACAGGACAATCCAGACTCCAAGCCTGAAAATCATCACCAAAGCAATAACATGGGTGAGGCGCACCATTAATTTCTTGGCAAGGATCAACCCAATCGGATCCTACAGATCCATAGGTCTGTACCGCATGTCCCTTAGCTATGGGGTTTATTGTATCTACCAAAAATCTAATATCAGCATGTGCGCCAGTTCCTGTTTGAGGAGGGTCATGACAAGTTCCATCAATACATACCTGATCCCCTGGGCAATCATTATCGCTGAGGCAAGGGGGGTCTTGACAAACTCCATCAACGCATATTTGATTTCCAGGGCAGTTATCATCGCTGGTGCAGGTGAGGACTGGTGGATCACTTGGATCAGAAGGACCTCCCCAAAACACACAAGTACCGTCATCATATATCGCGTATTCGTCATAATTCGCAGCTTCAGGATCCGTGCAACCAAAGCACGAATCGTAATCACAACTACCATCATCATAATCAGCATCATAATTAGTGTTACACGCAAAGGGATCTGTACACCCACCTATACGAGGGGGGTCTTGACAAACTCCATCAACGCATATTTGATTTCCTGGACATTCATTATTGTTGGTACATGGTTCTTCTCCACCATCGTACTCGCATGTGCCATCATCACAAGTAGCAGTATCTGAATAATTAATAGCTTCAGGATCCATGCAGCCATAAATGCAATCGTCTATTGGAGGTTCGGGGTCTTCGGAATCTAATCCACCACCTCCAGGTCTGATAGAAAATCTAGTGGCTGTAGTTTTCTTAGGATCCCCTAATGGGTTAATTTTAAGTGAAGCACCTAACCTCCACCAACCATCCCCAACGTCCTCTAGGCTAGAAGAGTGTAAGTTAGTTGGTGCATACGGATTAGGACCACCTTCGGGATTGGGAACATTAAATCTAGCAAAAGATGCTACTGCTGATGGAGAACCCTCTTGAGCACCACTAGTATTCCATCGTATCGCAAGTGTTGTTTCCGAAAATGTAGGTCCTGTATTTGGGTATTTAATGGATATAGATGATTTCTGCTCAAAATGCTCTTCATTTCTATAAGGAACATATTTTAAAAATACACTAAAGGTGTAGGCTTGCTGATTATATAAATCATAATCCTGAGTTAGATAAGAATCAGAGGGTTCTGAATCGTCTGGGGTACTGTATTGATCCTTAGCCCAGAATCTACCTAACTTTTGAGACCCGTATGGTGGATCTTCTGGTCGAGTGATAGGCTTAAGCAAGCCTGATTTGTTACCCCATACACCAAAGACAGAGGTGATATAATCTCCACCTGCGCCAAAAGCGATAAAACCTTGGGCGGGATCCCCATAATCAAGGACTGTTGTTAGATCTATATCAGCTAAGTAATTCTGAGAGATATCAGGATCAAGCTGTCCTTTAAACAGAATAGGGTTATCGGGCATAACCACATCCAGTGCCTGCTCTAAACCAGCTAAGGAACCTTTCTTTTTGTACAGTTCTGTCGCATTCCATAACTGTCTTCGCCATGAATTTTCATCTGTACCGTATAGTTTCCACCCAATAATGTTAGCGAGATAGGGCAATAAGGAAGAGGGACACTCTTGAAGACTAGTAAGAGTTCTAATGCTTTCAATTTGGTTATTAATATCGAACGAAATGAATCCTAAAGCTTGTAAGAATCTATGCAGAGGCCCAATAGCTTCTTTATCACTTACCATCTTACCTAAAGTAAAATAAGTATTTAAAGACTGCTTTACCATAGTATCATTTTTGTCCAAGTATAATGGAGAGTATACTACGTCGTTAAGGGTTTGCAGATTGTCTAGATTTTGGTTACCTTGTTCAAACTCACCAGTGCCTGATAGATAATTATCTGGGATAAGGGTATGCTCTATGTCTCTCATCCCTCGTACTTTTCCGTAATTAGGATCAACCCCAATAGGATCCGAAGAACCTTTCACACCATAAGGATCACCCGTTCCAAAATAATTATTCCAAACATAATCTTCAACAGCCTTAACCGCATCAAGTGTTGTAAGAGTTTCTCCTTTGTAGAGTTTCACAAAATTCTTTAAAACCGTACTACTTGGGTCATAGGAATTTATATTGGGGCCTTCCCAGATCTTATAATCTGTATTCCTTTTTACGTAAGACCATTCATACAATTCTCCATACGCCGAATAATCATCAGGAATATCGTAGCTAGGTTCGGTTAGGTATACGCGACCTACGGAAACCCTACCTCTTCTCACTGTGGGTTCTTTTACTAAAGGATCTTGATGATATCTAGAATAATCAAGACCGTTTCTGAAATAGTTTCTAGAGGGATATACAGTAATCATCCCCTTACAGGCTCCTGGATTATCCCTGAAATGTCCTTGACGGTCAATCGTTAAATCTAACGTAACTTTATACCAACCCGTGCCCCCCATATCCTCTATAGAATAATCGGTTACATTGGTATTATGTGTTTCGCTAAAGACATCTTCAATCTCGTTAGCACTAGGGCTCCAATTAATCCACAGCCTATGATAAGCTAAAGTGTTATCTAAAACAGGGGCTCCTGGGTGCCCTGAATCAATCAAAGGACCTACAGAGGTAGGCCAATCTCTACTAAAGGAAAATTCCACTAAAGATACAACTTGGCGAGCGTCATTATTAGTAGGCTCGTAATGCTGACCTTGTTTAGCTAGATAGACAGTAAGCTTATAATCCTTTGCGGAGGTTAGCACCAAATCATGCCGCAAGCCTGCTGGGGATAAAGTCTCTCCAGAGTCTTTAATCAGAAGAGATGCGTTTCCACCTAAAGCGGAGTCTGGATCGTCTGACCCTGGAGAGCCTCCTGCTCCTCCCCCTGCTCCTGCTGGGCGACCTCTAGTTCCTGGGATGTTAAACCCCGCTCCATTATTTACATAACGAGTTTTGGAGGTAACCCACCTGTTCAGAAGGTAGGTAGTTAAATCAGCCCACAGAGGATTTTCAGAATCCCATGCTAAAAAATCCCAATCATTATGGGTTGTGTCTACATTAGCAGAGCCGAAACCGTAGCCACCACTTGGCGAAAACTTTAGATAATCATGTTGAGAAATATCAGGAGCTATCTTATGAAGCTCACCATTTCGCCAATATTCTACAGCAGATTTGCCTGACTCTAAGGATGCAATATAAGACGCTGGGTATGCGAGTTCAATCTCATCGCCTTCCTGCCAGAAATTAGGTTCTGGGGGACCATTGAATACCTCTCCACCTGATCCGTGTCCTGAGTCTGTCCACTTAGGGAGGATAAAATATTTACAAACTTTCTTGTTTCCTTTCGTATTATCATTAACCCCATAACCCTCGTATGCCCTCATACAAATCTGTTGCCATGTAGGGGTTATAGCCCAAGTCCAATTAGGCCCAGCCTTTCCATTGCCCATATGGGTGACTCTAATCTTTTGCCCATTATTAAGAGGATTGGTATTAAGGTCTGAAGCTGAAAAGTGTTTTAATCTTGCCCAAAAAGAAAAGTAAATAGAACCTTCGGTAGCGTATGAATGTTCTATATTATGTTTGTATCGTAGAGCGGCACCCGTTCTTTCTCCCAGAGTTTGTTCCCCTTCTTCTGGGCACCGCCAAGCTCCCCCTGCTTCATAACATTCGTTTTCATTTAGATTAATTGCAGGTTCTTCATTAATTTCACAATAGCAAGCTTGAGGGGGGAGACTCCAATCAGGGGTCTTAAGTGTTACGCGAGTAGTATTATTTCTACCAAAAGGATCATCATCTAACCCAGAAGCCCATAAAGATACAGTAGAGGCAGGAGATTCCCAATTAAACCTAAGGGGGTTATTTACCCTTTGAGAATTGGGAACGACCCCAGTTCCTCCTGGGGTATCTGGCCCAGCTTGTTGCACAGGAGGTCCTTCGAAGCCAGGTACAAAAACATCGCTTTGCCAGTTAAGATCACTGAACCAACTTCTCTGGTCCGTAAATATATTATATGTATCAGTAGGTCGTTCTCTATTTAATAAGTAAAAAAGTCCTAAACTCCTTAAGAAGTGTAGGTGGACTGCGGAGGCAGTGGTTCCAAACTTATGTGAATTAGCATATGCTTCACTACCTTCAACGGTATAAAAGTTTGCAGGAAAGCCTGTTCCACTAGGGCTAACAATAGGTAATAAAGTCTCTGCTAGATACTCTTCAAATTGAGCAGAAGAAGTAAAATCCGTCCATTGAGTCCCCAAAGGCTTTAGAATATCGCTTTCAAAAGAAGCAGGGCTTATTTCCGTAAGGTTGTTTTGTTTTACGAAAAAGTTAGAAAAACCTTCGGGTGTATCGACGGTGGCAAATTCGGTTCCTGGGAGGGCTGAGGTAGGGCCTAGAAGCTTGCGAAATTTATCTACAAAACTAATATCCCCATTGATAAGTTGTGCTACAGGGCTTAAAGCTTTACCGCTTAGAGCTAGATCACGGCTTTTATACAACCCTGGTGTAACAATTTCAATTGCGTCAACAAAGTTTCTTTTGAAAAATTTCTGGTCTTTACCCATTATACATATATGGTATTAATTATTAAGTTATTCAATTGTATTATAGAATTAAAATCAATACTTACCGTTTCCGATACATTATCTATAGTAGCAAATCGAATATCTTTAATAGTATACAAAGCTCGAATAAGATCTTGGGGGATAAAAGATTCACCAAACTCCCTATTATTTACGTTGAAGTAAGTTAAAATATAATCTCTTACCTTCAATTCAATCTCTTGCTCCCTACTTCTGAGACGTTCATCTATTCTTATGGAAAGCACCAAGTCTAAAGTAGAGATATACCCATCATTTACCACCACCTCGTCGGTCATCATTTTCTTAGGCTTTAATGCCGTTAAAAGAGCGTTTTTATAACTCAGGCTAGACTTTTCAAGCTGAAGTGGGGAAGCGATCCCTAGGATATACAAATCAATTATATTAGCAGAAGAGTAGGATTTTCTAGTGGATGCGATTGATTTAGCAACCTTGCCATAAGGACCTACGAAATTGTTACAAAAACTTACATAATCTTCTAGAGAAACAACTCGATCCTGACGCTTGAAATTAAGAGGCGCAGATACCTTAGCTTCTTCTGCGGTTTCGGAATTAACCCCACCTGTGCCAGCAGTTGTATTAATAACATTTCCCGTTAAGGAGCCTAAAGGGCTGGTAACGGTAGTTGCTAGGTTTAAGGCATTTGTTCCTATGTTTCCTCTGGACCCCCCACCGACTCGATAAGATACGGTGTAAGAATCATTAGGACCTGGAGAAACCCCATTCCCCCCAAAACCAAAAACAATAGAAGCTTGCTCTAAACTAGCATCTCTTACCTCAAAAATACGTGAGTCGGAACCTGAAGATTGATAAAGATTGTCTACTTCAGTATACGCCCCAGAAACCCCAGGAACAGCACTGTCAACATATACCTCTACACTCTTAGATGCTAACGGAGTCTCAGTTAGCGAAATAGTTTTAGGTCCAGGAGTATTCTCGAATACGCCAGTCTTAACAGCTAACGCTCCTTGCACTAGCACTAAATTTCTCCAAGCCTGTCTGTCAGCACTTTCACCACTATACAAAGTTAAAGAGCTATCAGCAACCGAAGGAATCATAACCCCATCTTTTGTTTTATAAAGGGTATACGACAAAGGTAATCCATCCTCTGGGGAAGTGGTTGTATAGGTCCTACTATCTGGTTGGATCACTATGTACTCTGAAGCAGTAGGCTCGGACAATACAAATTCAGCATTTGCGGCTGCTGATATAGGACCTCTAATTCTGTAACCAATCAAGCTTAATAACTTGTTAACGCTTTCTCGATTCTTAGCAGTGGGTAGAAAATTTTCATTAGCTAACATGTCTGCTTTTAAAGATAACACAGAACCCATATACGCTACTAACTCAATAAGCATCATACCTAAATCAGACTCATTAAAGTTTTGAAAATCTCTTGGGTAGATTGCTTTGATATATTTAATTAACGAATTTTTTAGAGAAAGGAAATCTGTTGCAGCGTAGTCGATTTCTTGTAATTTAAGGTTTTCTGCTATAGGAGAGGTTCGAATGAAGTCGGTTGCTGCGGTAGTGTAAGGTATATCCGTACTTAAATCTGCCGCACCCTCAGTGGGAGACTCCCCTAGATTTGTATTGTTTCCATATGCCATCCTATACCTCCATTGATAAGTCTATCTGTTCATCTGTTTCTAAAATAACAGCGTTTAATCTGATTAATACCCCAGGTGTCCCTCTATAACTAGATCCATCAGTAAGGGATACCGACAAGTTGGTAACTTCAATGTCATCACCAAAGTAGGTTAATATTTGATCCATAACTTTATTCTTAATCTCCATTACGATTCCTGCATCAAGAGGTTCAAAAAGATACTGCTGTAAATCTAAACCAAAATCAGGCATCATTAACCTCTCACCACCACCTGTATTAAACAAAGTATCTAATCCCGCTAGAATCCTTTTCCTGCCTGTTACTCGGCCAAAGTAAGGATTATTACCCCCTGCACCAGGAAGAGGGGTTAATCCATAAGTAGCCTTCTCTCGATAAGATCTGATCAAGGTTGCTGCTGCTTCTGTGGGGGGTAGTCCGTATAATTCTGTCATGTTTGAATATTCTTAAAGAAGGCAGCTTGATTAGCGTAATTAGTAAGTACCTCGTATTTATTTAGAGGTCTAGAGTAGAATTTTAAACTTCCTATAAATCCGTTAAGGCCTGATTTATATCCGTGATTAGAGTTCATAAACCCTCCTTCCTTGGAAGTGAAGTCTGCCGCTATCCCATCAGTCCACCCACCTCCAACTATCCAGGGAGTAAAGAAACCATCTAAAGAAGGCCCTTCATCGTATTCAGACGTACCTACCTGAGTTGTAGAACCTTTATCGTAAGTGAAACTACTAGTGGTAGTGTCTGATTTATTCTTATAGAACGAAGGGACTTGGGGAGCCTCTCCAGAATTTACACCAAAAACATCGCTAATAGCAGATGTCTCCAAGTGGTTTCCATCTAAGTAAACTGCTATCTCGTTTTTAGGCACATCAAAGGAAACATTCATATGAACGAATTGTTTTCTGGAATCAATTAATGATACCTCGTTTACTGTTTTAGAAATAGGAACAATCATTTTATAGAAGCCTAGGTTTGGGTTATAGCACTCTCCTTTATTTACAAACTCTACCTGATTACTATTAACTGATTGAGTGGGTGCTATATAAAAGACCATTCTGTTACTTGTATTATTTTCGTGTTGATCAAGCGTTGTCGCCTGTGGGGGGGATTCGACTATGCTGTTATCTCTAGTAAAGCCCATTACAAACCCACGTACAACATCTGAGCTTTTGTCTAAAGTAATCTCTGTGGCAGTTTGGTTTAAATTTTTTCCACCCGTATTTTCACAAGCTAAGATAAGCTTGTGGTATTGAAATGTTCCAAACCTTCCATTGCCAGTCTCTGTAACTACTTCATTAGAATCAAGCCCACCATAAGGCCTAGTTAGACTGTTTAATTTAGGCATATGAATCCAAAAATCAATCGAAGCGCCTGATGGGTTATATAGAAGATTTTGGAATTCCTTGCTCTCAGGAAGCCTTAAATAACTCCCAACCCCTGAAGTGGTAGGGATGCTAGAATCAGTGTCGAACCCTACCTTAGTCATACCTTGCAGGAAAGGGATTCCTAAGCCACTAGCGAAAACTTCTTGAGAGCTTGCGCCCACCAACTGCCCATTATTATAATTATTGCGAGTCGCGCAGTTAAGAACTTGGTATTCTTTAGATGTAGGCTTTAATACATTACCTTGAAGAAAACTATAGATGGCAAATAACCCATCTGTAGTTATATCGTCAGTTAAAGATATAACTTTCCCTACAGAACTTGAAGACGCTCCATCCGTAGACTGGCTTTGGATAGTCCCAACCCCTATAGGAGGAACCACTAGATTACTTAGAAGAGGCTCTCCTTCTGCGTCAACCCCGCGCACAAATTTAGGTTTTAAAGGGAGAACAATGGAACTCACTTCACCTTGTTCAAAAGTTAGCTTTTTTTGCCGTGTTACATCTACAGCAAGGTTAATATTCTTTAAAAAGGAAAAATCATTAATAGGGACTTCCCCCAAAGCAAAAGAAGTGGACCCATATAGGTCAGGAGCTTTAACTGCTACCTCAATCTGCTTCTTTCTTTTATTAATCTTCTTATTGTAGGAAGCTATAGTGGCATAAAGAGCCTGTTTTAGGTTTATAACCATAGCAGAATCACTTTCATAGCCTGATGCTACTAAACTATTAATTTGAGTTGAAACATCATATACTTCTTTGCTTTTCTCACCGTCCATAAGACTGAGAAGGTGATCCGCAGCGTAATGAGGCTTGATATCATCCCCTTCATCTACCCTATTCGCATCAAAAAGAGTATCCACATACTCCTCAAGGTCTTGCAGGGTATAAGACTGCCCCTTTCCTCCTAAACTAGGGAAGTGATCCATCTTCCAAGCTTCTGGCAGGGGCACAAACCCGATATCAGCGCGGGTGGGGATATCACTACCATCTTTATACGTCTCAGTTTGAGAGTTGTAGTATAGCCCGTCTGTGGACATAATTAACTGACCTTCTTTAAGGATAGGAGGCCCATAAACTAAATCAAATATAGGCTCTATAGGCCCAGAAGAATCTAATACCGAGGAGAACACACCACTCGTATCTGTAGTAAATTCTGGCTCTAGTGATGGATCCCCAGCCCTTTTAGCCAGTACATCCCCCCAAGCATTGGACCATGCATTTGCTTGCGCTAAAAAAGAACTTATACCATTCGCTTGGGCGAGCAATAGTTGACGTTCAGCCTCTTGGTCTGAGCCTGCGGTAAAAGGCAAAGGCTCAGCGCATTCACCATTAATACACTCCTGCCCTGGAGGACAATCAGCAATCCCAGAGCACGGGATCGCACTGACATCAGTTGATGTGTCAGTGTCAGTGTCATCGTCTTGATCAATCCCTAAAATCTCATTAATGCAGGACTCTAACTTATCATAAGCCTCTCTTGCAACTACATAATTATTCCAAGCTTGAGTTCCAAAGGCGATGACTGAAGCCATATCGGTAAGGAGGTCAATCTCTCCGTCAGAATCATCCAATTCCCTTTCCCACATGAAAGTGCCGTTTTTGGTGTCCCAAATAGTCACACCTATTAGGTCAAAAATCCCATTAAGCAGTGTACCGTACATAGCATTAGCAGCATCTATACCTGCAGTAACTCCAGCATTAAGAGAATTGCCTACCGAAGTAGGAAGCAAAGACAAAATCTCATCCTCCCAATCCAGTATACAGGTAGGCACCCCGAACGTAGTTGCTACAAGGACGGGGTTTTTTAGTATATTTGGATTAGGAAGTAGTTGCTCAGGCATATTAGATTGTTATTTCTCCACTCTTCAGTTTTTCTGAAAGCTCTTTCTTATTTAGTGTTTCCGCTTCAACAGGGGAGATTTCAAATGATCCAGGGTTGGCTTTATTAAGATCAATCTTTCCTTTACTCTGAATACCTATATCATCTCCCGATTCTATATTTACTTTACCTTTTAAGGATTTTAAATTTATATTACCTTCATCACTCTGTAAAGTAATATCTCCCTTGCTTATTATTTTTGTATCACCAGAGGATTGTATTTGACAGTTTCCGTTTGCTATAATCATAATTCGCTCTTTCGAGGCAATTATCTCTACATCATTATTACCTGCCTCAATAATCACCGAACCGCACCCCTCCGCTTTTAAATCCGCAAGATTAGCGGCATTAAACATTGTTTTAGATCCTTGTCCGTATGCCATAGATTTATTCGCAATACCTAGAACAGACCCATTATGCTTGGGCTTAGTGCCAC
>TARA_R110002051_G_scaffold170789_1_pt1 | contig 12021 bp, 12 predicted proteins | sample TARA_R110002051 | Tara Oceans TARA_R110002051 (sample SAMEA4397023) | marine metagenome | biome: Polar Biome; feature: [MES] marine water layer (ENVO:01000295) within the mesopelagic zone...; material: water (ENVO:00002006), including particulate matter (ENVO:01000060) such...
GCAGTTGCTACAATTTGGCATAGCTCTTCCCTTTAAAAATTCATTCGGCAGCTAAGGACTTGTAAACCGTAGCCCTACCTATGCCCAGCGCCTTAGCAATTGTTATCGAGCCTATACCTGCTAGGATTGTTCCAAATTTGAAAAACGGAGAAGTCTGTGATTGTGAATAAATTAAGCGCCCACATATCGATTGTTTTGAGTTTTGTATTGATGGCCTCCAGTGCCAAAGCTGGATGGCAAGAGACCAATTGGGGGATGACTGTAGAAGAGGTGTCTGAAGTCACGGGTGCAAAACGGAAGCAGGATGAGGGAAAGCGCGTGCAGGATTTGGTGTCTGAAATGTCTATGCCTTATGTAGTTGACGGTATGACCCTAGAGGCCAATTTCCTATTTGATGAAACTGGAGGATTAGCCATGGTACAGTTAACAGGCCGTGAGCGGGATTGCTCAAAATTTGCAAACACAGTCCCTGAGATTTATGGAGCGCCAGAAACCCAAAGAGAGGTTCCGCAGATTGGCGTTTCATCTATGTGGAGGGATTTGGATGAAAAAAACCTAGTCACCCTACTATGGTCAGGTATTCCCGCCCCTTTGGTGGTCTTTTGCCAGCTAAGCTACGAACCTATGCCTGTCAAAGGTAGCGGTGGATTGTAAATAATGCTCTCGATCAATTGCGTCGGATACTAGGGCGCTAAGCTGCAATTACTCAAGGTTGTGAAATTGTTCCCTATCTATTCGCAGTTAGGCTCCAGAGCATCTTCTAGAGCCACCTAGACAGTGCCTCTTGTGCTGCTGCTGGGTCTGCTTTGATCCTATGAACGGCCTGTCTGGATATACCTGCTGATCGTGCGACCTCAGAAGTTCCTGTGCCTTGCGACAACAAATCAGTAACTATGGATAGGGTTTCTTGGCTGTAGCTTGGCTTCCTTCCTAGGTACTTCCGTTCATCTGCCATTGCTGCACTTATACCAGCCTTCTGAGCCTCTTTAGTGGCTTCTGCTTGTGCTTGGGCGGTTGCAGCCATGAAGGCAATGAGAGCGTCCCTTACGGCCTCTTGCATCGGGTCTGTTGTTGCCCCGTCAAAGGTCATATTGTTGATTACTGTACGGATGATCACGCCTTTACGCATCAAGAGTCGAATGGTGTCTGTCACGTCCTGATAATTACGGCCAAGACGATCTACCCAACGCACAACTAGCACATCACCTGCCCGCAATAGATCAAAGAGCCTTTTACCCTGAGGCCGTTCTGACAGCTTGGTACTTACGCCAGACACGCCATCATCTGCGACAACATGGTCAATCTTAAAACCTGCTGCTTCTGCTTGGGTTTTTTGATGCGAGATTGTCTGCTCGGAAGTGGAGACGCGGGCGTAAAGGATTGTCTGGGTCATAATGGCTTCCTAAGGTGTCCGTTAAGGTGTTGTCCTCAAGTTATAGTGTCCGTTGATGATTTGCAACCCTTACGGACATGTGTTTTAGACTAATTTGAGGTGTCCGCTGTGGAATACCCTAACGAGCGCCCAGAAAGCACAATGCGCTAAGTTTTGACTCGTCTCGCTGAGGGGCTGGGAAGGAATATGAGGGAGCTGTACCAAGACATCGCACGGGCAGGGGACATACATTAGAGATGTCAAAATAGGGTCTAAGGCGTTAGCCTGAGGCGTTTAACGCTCAAAACGTGATAAATGTATCACTATGCAGCTTTGTTGCGTGGGTTTTGCTGACACAGGCGAATTTTTGCACCTATTACATAGTGAGAGCTTGGTATTTTCAGCAAAGTCCTAACCTCACTTAGCCTCTCATCAATCAGCGCAGTCTAGTTTCGCCTTTGTGGCGATTGTCCCCCGTGGGGGCTTTTCTGCGTTTTCATACATACATATTTGAGAGGAACCCCATCAATGGATGGAACGTATTTTATTGAACCCAAGACAACGATTTCAAAGCAACATGGCGAGCTAAAGAAGGCGGACAGCCTTGTGGGTAGTGATTTTGAACCTGCCAATAACGCTACGTGGAAATATCTGCGTAACTTCTCGGAAGTCCTCGGAATTGTTTCCAGTCGAGAAAGCTCAATCCTGAAGCGGGAGCGATGCTTATCGGATTTCTTGGTAGCGGCAAGATACTCCAAAACGGGACTAATCGGTTGGCCCAGCGCCAGCGATAATTTTACAGATGGCCCTTATACGGCTGCAATCATGAGAGAGGTAAGGGACGCACTTTGCGCTCAAGGGTTTCTTAAGTGTGTCCAGAAGAGTTCAAAGGCTGATGGCCTAGGGCGAGTTTATGCTGTCGACCCTAGTTATATTCCTGAGGGCCTGCGTTTCAGACCACACGGCATAGGTCCAGCAGTCGTTGTTCGGGGGAAAAAGGTAAGGAAAACAAGTGGCGAAAAGAGAAAGGGAAGGAGGCTATCTAGAGCGCAATTTGAGCCAAAATTTACTGAGGTCGAAAGCAAGGTAAAGCGGGTAAATGCGCTCAACGCAGATTTGCCTTTGTCGACTGCTGATGGGCATTTATTTGGCCCGATCCGCCGTATCTATAATAATGGTTCAATGCTGTCTGGTGGACGGTGTTCGGGCAATTGGCAACAGGTTCCTGAAATTGATCGGTACGGCTTTAAGATAGCAGGGGAGCAAGTATGTGAGATTGACCTAAAAGGTAGCTATGTGAACATCTGCCATGCAATTTTTGGCGGTAAATATCACTTGGGCAAAGACCCATACCTTTTGATTGAGTTCGTAAAGAATGCTGACGTTTCCCAAACGAAAAAGATGCGCAAAATGGCAAAAGATTTAGTGTCTTGCTTCATATCAAACGGTGGAACGATCAGCCAATTCCCTAAGGGCGAAAGGAAGAAGGGAGTTACAACATCATTTAAAGAAAAATACGGACTCCCTAAGAAGGCTAGGGTGGCAAGCTATCTCAATCAAATTCTCGAAGCCTTCCCAAAACTCAGAGAACTTGAGGGGAGCAACAAGTGCATAATGAATGCTGAGTCAGACATATTTTTCGATGCGATTTTCGCTCTGTGTGATCTCGGTATTCCAAGTTACCCAATGCACGATTGCCTAATTGTTCGTCTTGAAGATAGGGAAACCGTAATAGAGGCACTTCAAGCATCCTTAAAGCTGCATCTAGGTTTTGTTCCAGATATGGATATTTCATATTTAGGCGATAATGGGGAAGTGCTTTCTAGTTTTGCTGCAAGACCTAAGGGTGAATTGTCAGAATTGTTTAAACTCGCAGGTACAGAGAGCAAAAATGGTGAGGTGTTTAATGATGATTATGATGTTCTTGAAGACTTCTAAAGGTCATTAATATTTATTGAGAATATCCCTACTAGGTTACTAATTTTAAGCTGTAACTTAGGGGTATTCTCAAGGTAAAGGTTGGTAAAAAGGGTAGTAAGGTATAGAGGAAGATTTCTCTGTCCAGTTAAGTTTTAATCCAAGATATTGGTAACGAAATTGGAGCGACAACCTACATTGAGCTATCACTCCAACAACTCGATTTAGCAGCTAAGTAGACGGTTCTCTAAAGCAAGAACTTTACCCTTAGAGGCTCCGATTGAACCTTCCTTGTCGCCGCCAGTGACGCTTCCTAAAGGTAGCCCAAGCAAGAATACTCCAAGAGCGTCGCCATTTGCGGTTTGGATTTGCTCGGCCGAAAGTGCAGCTAGAGTTGATTTTTCTTCTATCAACATCGCTTGTGACTTTGAGCAAGAAATATTGCTAAAAGCATCGCCCATCGAAACAGGTGCAATTGAGTCAGGTCGTTTCGCGCAAGCGGAGAGGGCTAGAACAGCGCACGTGACTAGGGTAATCTTTTTCATATCTTATAACCTATTGATCTAATTGTTAGAGGTCATCCATAGGCGGGACTTCGCCGATTAAGCAAGCGAAAAGTACACCGATCACTATGCTAAAGGTTGCAACTCTTTGGCGTCGATGAGTGTGTGGCCGAAATAAGGGCCTTTGTGGTCGTGAGGGCAGAGTTTTGGTTTGTGGGGGGGTGAGGTTTGATCGAGGTGGCCTTGTATGAGGCGCACAGGGCCTCTCAGGGGCTATTGCGTTGGGCTGACAGGTCAACCTTCTCTATTGCCTCCTTCAATACCAAGAAATCCAAACCACCTGAATATAGGCCATAGCTCATAGTACCTAGTTCATGGCCCAATAACCGTGCGCTTACGTTTTCAGGAACTCCTGCGTTTTCGAGGCTGGTCGATAGCAACTTGCGAAGGGAATGGAACACATGCTCAGGACCGTAACCTAAGCGCGTCTTCAATCTGCCAAATCTTTTACCAATCGCGTTTGAACGGTCTCCATATTTGTTCTTAGTAAGTTCGGTAAGTAAGTACCCATCGGAGCTTTGGGCCTTAAGCCTAGAAACCAGATCAGCAATTTTTGAATGTATCGGGATTTCCCGCCAACCAGCATCGGTTTTAGCGTCTTGGATAATGAACCTATCTGACTTTACTTGTCCTAGTTCTAAACCACACAGCTCTTCAATCCTCGCGCCAGTATAAGCCCCTAGGATTATTACATCGCCCAGCGCGGTGTAGTGGGTAGGACAATGGTCTAAGAGCTTTTGGAAATCTGATTTGGTGAATGCTTGCCTCTTGGGGTTTGATCTTTTTGTTGCTTTGCTCTTCACCCTTGGGACGGCGTTATCAAATGGTTGCCCAATGTTGAGTTGCTTGTGTCTTTCAAGCCAACGCCAATAGCCGCGACATGAAGAAATTATCCTTCTGCAAGTTGCTGCTGTCAGTGCCGCGTTGTCCATCAAGTCGATCTCAACCCATTGCATGAGGGCCAGAGGGGTGGCGTCATGTGCGTACTTAAATTTCTTAGAGAACCGACTAACATCATGCCGTCTCATGTCATTGGTTTTGGCCGTGCAGTCTGAGGCCGCAATCCAGCCATCTATAAACTCAGATAAGTTCACCCAACTGCCAAATGTGGCGTTATGTACTTCCAAAATATCAGGGTCGAGTCTGTAGGTGGACGCAGCGACATCCAAGGAAAGTTCTTTGATTTCCTCTTCAGTCATTCCCTTTCGTCTGTCCTGCTCGGCTAACATGCGCCATTCAGCTTTACGAACTTCAATGTGATCCGCTCCAGACCTCATTACTTCGATTATGTTCTTCCACTCGGATATCTTCGCATGAACTTTGCGCTGGGCTATTGTCAGGCTTTCTGTGTGTAAGGTTTCCTTAAATCTGGCTTTGCCAAACTTGGGCCTAAGCGCCTTGGGGATTTCAAGAACCGCATACCAAACTCGTCTCTGTTGGATTAAATACTTGGGCATAAAGAACCTATGGGGAAATGGGATACCACCTACGCTTACCACCTACGTTTGGGTGTTGTAACTCATATTTTACTTAATATTAGAGGAAAATAGGCACTTCGGCGTAGTATCCCTGAGCCTCCGCCATTTAATCTATCTAACCCGTTGATTTAATAAATATATATCGACATGTCGATATCGAAACCCTAACTTTATCCCTAACGCAACCGTTGGTTCGACCCCACTTTGCTCGTCGGACTTTTATACGCGTTTCCGAGCCTTCATAGTCTCGCTGTGCACGTCGAAGTCAGTGGCATTCCCCAAAAGTGACTGAAATCGAACTGTTAATTTTCCCTCAGTAATGTTCGCGAATATAGCTGTAAGCTCGCTCGAACAGCTTTGAGTCCTGATGGAGCTTGTATTTGAACAGGGTTTGCCGAAGCGCCTTTTTGATTTCGCGTTCGCCAGCATGAGTTGCTTGCCACCCATCGAACCGGACTGCGCGCACAATCTCGTCGACGTCATCGACGACGCGCCGAACCATGATCGGGGTCTCTCCGTTCTTGGCTCCCTCGAAAAGTTCTGTGAGAGCCGCCTTGCCACGGTCGATGTCATCTACGACAGGGGTTTGCCTGGAGCAACGTATGATCGCGCAGCGGCTTGTCCAGGCACATCGTCTGCAGGAGCGGGGCGTCGAACCCCGTCAGCAGCTTGGATGTCACGATGATAATCTTCAGCGGATCTTTGGGATCGCGGAAATGGTCAAGCAGCTTTTCTTCCGCACCTCGGTCGCGCTTGTAGTCTGCATACTGATCTTCGCCGCTGTTGACCGACATGACGATGTCCGATGTCTCAATTTGAACACCGGTCGACTTTGCCGCTTTGATTTCTTGAACAGGGTCAATTTTTGAGGTATATAGATACCGCCTTGAAAGAGAATGGTGGTTATTCAAGATGGCTAATAAGAACAGCACCCATGGTGGCAAGCGCGATGGGGCAGGGCGCCCCAAGGGCTCGCGCATGCGTCGAAGCGAAGAGCTTGCAGAGAAGTTGATCGCATCTGGCAAGTGCCCGTTAGAAGCACTTGTTCGCCTCGCAGAGCAGGCTGAATCGGAAGGAGATATTTCACAGGCGGTTAACGCGTGGAAAAGCGCGCTGCCATATATTTATCCGCGACCCAAGGCAATTGAGGTTGCACCGGAAGAACTGGTCGATTTGACGCGAAAGCTCTCAGAGGTCCGCGCCCACGAACTACAAGCAGTCGCAAACTCGATTTCATTTGGTGAGCGGCTTCAGAGAGCGACTAAGATACTTGAAGGGTAGGGCCAATGGGATGCCAGTTGTGTGATCGCTATAGCTCGATGTCAGCTAGTATCACATGGAAACCTGCCTGTGGTTCTTCGGGCGGCTCCTTCGTTGGTATGCAGACAAGGCAGGCAGCCTCCTACAAAGTTTATATTTATCATGCGTAGCGTAGATGATCGATATATCGCGTGCTTGCTTCTATGCTTCGTACTTCACAAGAATAGTGGGTCTGTCTGCCTGGTCTGCAGGCCCAGGCTAGATGCTACAGAAATTATTGGCATAAGAAAGCTTTCAACTTAATGATTTGTCTAGGCAGTTCTGCGAGCAGAATATGGCGGTTGTTGTTGTCGCCACCCACATTATTCAGGACCGCGATCTCGCCCAAACGGTTCCAGAAGGCCAGCATTTTGTTGTCAGAGTATGCTTCACCGGCGTTGTTTTTCGTCCACTCCTGATAAGCGTCTCGTAAACTTTTTCTTGAGATCCTAATGGGTCGGTCTGCCCAATTGGCTAAATCTGCAAGCGGGACCGCGCCTTGCACGTCAGACAAACGTCCCTCAGCGACAAATTCTTGCCACCAACGATGTACTCCTGAAAGGGATAGTTCACGCTGTCGGATCGTTTCATCCGTCATTGGGCGGTCACGCTCAGGATGAAAGTTGCATACGTCTCGACTAAGCATCATGTGGAGAAAGTGGGACGCGCCGTCCGCTTCAATGTAGGAGAAAAGTGCGTCAAAATAGGCATAATCTTTGCGCCGCTTATCGCTGCAACGGGCTGGTAAAATACGGCGATTTCCATGTTCAACATTGGCTGCATGGTCCATATTCGTCGCCGCGATGATGCCGAGATATGACGTGACGGTCACACTATCGACGCCCTTAGGCTCCAAATTCAGCACAGGTGCGGTGATTGTGCGCTTTAATTTCTGCGCGCTGCGTTTGTCGCCAACAAAGAAGCACTCGTCGGCAAAAATGTAGCAAGCGTCGAGCAGTTGCTTGTTAAACTTTCCGACAAGTTGTTCTCCGTCCGAGATGGCAAGGCCGTGCTGGCCGAATATGCGCATTAGCAAGTCTTCGAAGATCACGCCCTTGCCAGCACCTTGAGCGCTAATGAAGACGGGCATCACACCCATCACACGAGTCGGCTCTTGGATCTTGGCCGCGATCCAATTTAGCATGTACTCGCTAAATTTCCGGTTACCGGCGCACAACACCTCGTGGAAGTGGTTGAGGATGATGCTGCAGTCCCCTTCTATCGCTTCAACTCCGTAGCCTTGCCAAAGATTCAAATAGCCGTCTGGCACGTGGCCCTTAGGAATCATGACCGTTCCTTTGTAGTCGGTCCGGCTTTTGTGGGTGATGAAGTGGGGGCCGGCTGGCTGGCCATTTGGCAGCTTAATGTTAGCGATGGCATCAAGAAAATCATGTTTCTGCATCAGCGTAAGGGTTTTCCGTGTCCCTCCCTTTGCGGGTTCGTCTGACCAATAACCGATGCGAAACTTGCCGCCGATTACGATAGTGAAATACGTTTCCAGCAGTGGCGCTGTGATACTTTCGATTACTTCTTCCTGCTCATCGGCATCGCGGTGCTTTACCATCGTCTTAAGTGCATCTTCCAATCGCCGCTTGGACTGGGGGTACCCGGCATTTCGGCAATCCTCAGCGAGCGCCGCGATGGCAGGTTCGCGATCAAAAAACTCCATCTCTGCGACATCTGCCAGACGCCGTTGCACCTTGTTCGCGTTCATAGTTGCGTCTCCATCATCTTAGCAATCCGCTGCTCTCGACTGTCTTCAAGTCGCGCCGGACGTATCATTTTTTGATTATAGACTGTCGCCCAGATAGCTCTGTATTGGGCGTCTGTGCCGAGGATATAGGTCCGCTGCTGACCGTGGGCTTGGGACACGAGGCGGCGGTGGTAGGGGTATAAGATTCCGGTGATTGCTCCGCCTCGATAATCAGGCTCCAGCGGATCTGCCGTGGTCTTGCCATGGAAAGTTTTCGCGCTGCGAAGAACATCACCCACAGTGACTGCCGTTCCGTCTGACAAGTGCAGGATGTGCGCGACATCTAGAACAGGGCGTTCGGTGTCTGCTAGTCCCATCAGGGCTTTGCGACGGCCAGCCTCTGCTAGTGCTTCGGCAGCGATCAATACCTGCCGTTCTGTTGCGCCATCGCCCAGCGCCTTGCGGGCTTCGCAAAAAATTTGATCTCTTGCCCAGTATGCGCGCTGGACTAATGACGCCCCTGCCGCGTCAGCCTTGGCTTGAGAAACTAGCCGCTGAAACTCGCTCTCTTCGTCAGGTGTCAGATCGGGCAGAAGCTCACGCGTGTTAGCAAGTGCAATACCCTCACTGATGAGGACAGCGTCTGGGCGGCGCTGCTCCAGCATTGGCGCGCAGACAGCGCCTGCGGCGTAGTCAATCCGGCTGGCCTGATACATACAGTTGTCGAAGGTGCTGCGGACCAGTTGCGATCCGCAACCGCTGATGAATATGAAGCCGTGCCCGGACAGCCAGAAACGTTTCAGCATCACATCTGCGGCGCGGGGGATGTCGGTGGCATCTTCAGCGCCGATATACAGGCGCTGGCCCTTGATGCCGACCAATTGGTGCCCGCTCGCGTTATAGATGAACGATGAACTGGAACAGCCCCAGATCACATCTTGTTTTGCGTAGCCAGGTACAGCATCGGTCACCTGCGCCCAAAGCTCTTCACGGGTCAGGGCGGCGTATCCTTCACGAGGATCATAATCGGCGGCAAGTATACCTGGTCCATTCGGCCATTCGAAGTCACTTTCTGACCGGGTAATCGCACCGGCGCGCGCATTAACTTTGGTTACCAGTGCTATCCCGTCTTTACCAACATCGACGATTGGAATGCCATAGGTCAGGACATTTCGGCCCGGGACCAGTTCGTGATTTAGCAAGTCGGCGAAGTCGCGCATATCCCTCGCGCTATCAACGTAGGCGCGGCCACTAGAAATCCAGCCCACGGTTTTCTTGCGCAGCTCGCCGTCCTGCAGATCATAGTGCTTGCCACCGGTTTGGGGATTATCCAGCAAGATGTTAGTGAAGGTAATTGACATGTTTACTCTCCAGCACTTTGTGATCGAATTCCGAGCGAAGTATTAATGGCGGCATTATCCAATTTTCTCGCGACAAGCCGGGCGTTAATCCAAGCTTGCAGCTCACGCATTGAAAAGTAGTTGTTCCTGCCGATTTTTACCGGCGCGGGAAATTCGCTTGCAGCCATCAGTAAATAGATTTTGCTCCGGCTGAGGCCAACGAACTTTCTTGCTCCGGAGAAAGTGATCAGACGATCAGCTGATTGTTCAACAACATCGCCAGTGTGTCCGTGTATGTTCATGTCAGGCTCCTTTTGCCCAACATCGGCCATTTTCGACCACGGTGTCATGGTCAGGCGATTTTCGGATTTGAAAAATGCCTGACCTACCTGACGCGCGACGCTGCAAGGCAGGACGTTTTCGATTACATCGAGATGTTTTACAATCCGACGCGCCAGCACACGAACAACGGCATGCTGTTACCGGTTGACTATGAAACCAAACGACAAAGAATGAACGATGCAGGTTTCTCGGACGCTTGCACTAATAATGCGAACGATGGCTGGGTCACAAATCAAGTCGTGGGGTAGTCGTTAAGCGCGAAACGACAGATGCGTGAGGTCTCCACACTCGCGCATCCCGACGTTCAATCCCGAATCGCCCATTTATAACGGCCCTAACCTGCCTTTGGTCACCGAGTCATCATGCTGCGGTGAGGCCGTCATTGCAGCCGTTCGTGCATCGCGCAGCATTTTTCGGCCAAGACGTCGGTCAGCGGACAAAACGGTCCTTCGCTGCGACTACTCGAATGGACGAAACAAGCCGCTCTAAGACGAGGTGAAGTGTTTTTGTTGAACTTGAATGGCTCTCGTTAACGCCGGTAATTGAAAACCTACATCCAAGCGAACAGGCATTGATGGGGGGCTGCCCATCGGATCCATGCCATCGGCTGCAAGCTGGGCAAGGCGATCTTTCTGTTTTTCATCCAAGACTTCAAACCAGTCCGGATTGAAAAAGACGTTCTCAACATGTTTTATTACGAACTGGAGGCACGCCGACGCTAGCTTTTCATCCGGCAGCTTCATAAACTGCTCTGCAATAACTTCCCCGACCGCGCCATCGATATTTAGCCAAGACACGCAGATCATTGCGCTAGATTCAGCAGCAAACGAAGAAACAAAAATCTGCTCTAGAATCTCGTCCACATACCCTTTTTGAATCTCTGCGCCGTAGAGGTCGGTGAAGGGCGACCATGCGCCTGCAAACATGAATGGCAGAGGTCCGGCAAATTCAAAGACGACCGAACTAAGCGCATCAGGTCGTGCGCCAAGCAATGCTATGGTCAACGCGTCATGTGTGGGCTTCAGATCACGTCGCGCAGCCTCGTTGCCCGTGTCGATTTCATCGAGCATCTTCTGAAACATGATTTGCTTGAGAGGATTCAAACCCTTGTCGAAGCCCCGCAATGTTTCACGCAGGTGACTTCCGGCATCCTTCCCATAAAGTTCTCGGCTCATCGTGCGGTAAGCTACCGCAAGGCACTGGTCGGGGCGTCCGATAAAGGCTTCATTCTCGATGCACAAGAACAGCTCCCGATCATGCTTGCTGCAAAAGCCATGGAAAACCGACGCATCTTTGATGCCAATCTTCTTTACGGATAACTTGCCGCCATTCTTGTTCACTTCCGAAATATCCGCAGCGTATTTCAGGACATGTCCATCTTTGGCGATTTTGGCGAGATTGGGGCCGCGCGAGACAGTGTGGGCTTTAATCACAGCACCCTCGCAAACGCCTAAACCAACGTCTTGCGCGCAGCACTTCTTTTGGGAAAAAGCTTTTCGGTTTACATCCACAGCGGCCCAAGGATTTTCCTTTGGTTGAGCATCTCGACCGAGGTGGCATTTCTTATACTTCTTGCCAGACCCGCACCAGCATGGGGCATTTCGCTCTCGACCTTTCATTGTGCTACTTTCATGTGAACAAGGGGTCTACTTCGTCCCTGACAGCGATAGTGAGGGGCGTCTTCCGGCCATCTGCTCAGATTGCAGCCGTTCATGCAATGCACAGCATTGGCCAATTGGGGCTCCGAGCGACCTTCCGCGCTGCAGAAAGAATCCGCTATCTGAAGCTGTTTGAATGTCAGCTCTGGCCTGTGACCCAGCCTCTCCTCGCGCCTGCAGCGAAAGCCCACTTCCCGCCGATTCTGTGGAAAAACAACGTGTTGCGGTCGCAGAAAGTAGGGCATCAAAGGTAGCGCGAGCGCCTTTCTTATCAGGCTTTGCGCGTTTGCTGCGGTGCAGGAAAGATCTTTGCTAGTTTGCGGAGGTTTTGGGCGGTGGCGGCGAGGAGGAATTCGTCA
>TARA_R110002051_G_scaffold189149_2_pt1 | contig 12008 bp, 9 predicted proteins | sample TARA_R110002051 | Tara Oceans TARA_R110002051 (sample SAMEA4397023) | marine metagenome | biome: Polar Biome; feature: [MES] marine water layer (ENVO:01000295) within the mesopelagic zone...; material: water (ENVO:00002006), including particulate matter (ENVO:01000060) such as......
CCAGCGGAAGTTCGAGGCACTTCCTTAAAAATTCTAGTTCTGGAATCCTTGCGCCGTCGCATGCGCCATGCTGCTCAAAGTCGGCTAACGATGCGAGCGCCTGAAAACTGCCAGTGCGTAACCCGCCGATTTCTACCGCTCGCCCGACGCAAAGAAAGCAGCCGTTATGGTCCAATCCCAGCCGATCCGCTCCTAGTTTAGTGTGTCTCCTTTTGCGCCCAAAGCTGACGTCTAGCTTTCCGGACCCAATGACTAGTTTTGGCCCGTTGTCGCTGGTGTCACCCCGATTGCGAGCTTTTGATTTGCTTCTCCTTCGAGTCAAAATCCGTAAGAACCTTAGGGTTCGTTAGCAGTGCATCTCTGCCGTCAAACATCAATCGTTCTAGTTGAAAGCCTGTTCAAATGTCCTATAGAGTGGAGCGTTGGTATCGGGGCAAATAAAAAATGACGGTCGAAATTCTCGGTCCCGAAGCAACGTTGGAACATGCCAACGCGGAACATTTGAAACGGGCGCTAATCACCAGTGCGCCGGAATTGAGCCGTCCAGGGATCAGGCTAGCGATCGTGCCGCAGGTCTTTTCGAAAGACCGAGAAATTGACTGCGTTCTCGTCTTTGAAGACACCGGCCCGCCCGAGAACATGTTCTGCACCTCGAACGGCGTTCCAGTACAGTCCTTCGTGGCATGCGTGGAGGTGAAAAATCACTCATCTGACGCAGTGCGGCGTCACGGTACCCACCTGGAGGTGCAATATGACGGAGCATGGCACGATGCAACCGCGCAGGCAGATGCTCAAGTCTGGGCACTGAAAGATCTTCAGCAGTTCTCTTATATGGGCAAGGCAAGGCGCAACAAAACATACGTGCAATCTGTGCTTTGGCTGCCCCGCGTGCCTCAACGCGCTTTTGAGGGGGCGACTCCAGATGGACGCACGGGCATCTTCTGCGGGGACCTGAGTTGGCAGCAGCTGATCGATGGCTTCGAGGTGAACAGCGCGCAAGGCAAGGTGCAAACCCTTGTCCAGACGCACCAGGACAGCCAGCACCACAGTTGCGACAGTCTCGTGAAGTCCCTGTCAGCAAAAGTGAAACCGACGCGACTTGATTTGAGGCGCGTCAATGAACTTACGCAAAAGCGGTTTGATGCAGATAAACAGGCCTACGTCCGCAAGCTGGGCAGCGGGCTTTTGATGTTTCGCGGCCGCGCCGGGACGGGCAAAACGTTTGCGCTGATCCAGATGGCCATTTATTTGGCGCGACAGGGAAAAAGTACACGGATTGTTACATACAACCACGGCCTTATCTCTGACATGGCGCGCGCTTTGTTCATCATCCGCGATCGCGACCAAGATGTTTCTCCGATGCCCGTGGTAGAGACCCGATGGGTGTTGATGCGGCATCTTTTTGGACTGGCATTTGGTGCAAATGCAACAGCGCGTGCGGCCACGCTGTACGATCTCGAAGACCGCGAAGCGCTATTTTTGCGCGCTCTGCGTGACCCAGAGGACTTTTTACAGAAAGCGGTGCCGTGCTGTGGCGCCGACGCTGTGGGCAAGGAGTGCAACTGTTCACCGAAGAAGCGCGAAACTTGGGCGGACATAGGCGTGTACCGCAAAGGCTTTCCCGTACCCTACGATTTCTTGCTGGTGGATGAGGGTCAGGATTGGAGCACTGAACACCGTGATTTGATGTATGATATTTTTGGTTCCGAGCGAGTAGTTGTAGCCGATGGCGTGGATCAATTTGTAGATCGCGTTCGCTGCGATTGGGATCGCGGCGACATCGCCAAAAACAAAATCGTGCGGTTGTACACCTCGCGCCGCACTAAGGCGGCCACCTGCGATACTATCACCGATATTGCCCGCGCGCTGAAGGTGCCGGATTGGGATGTAGAGCCAGACCAGTCGGCGACCGGAGGGCGTGTCACCGTGCTTGTGGAGGCGCAGCCGCGCCGCGCTATAGAGCGCGCACTGGAACTGTTGGATGAAGATCTTGCAGATCAACCAACAATGCGGCCTGTGGATGCACTGGTGTGTTTGCCGCAGGCCGCCGCTACGCCCAATGCCAATTTTTGCAATCTGTTCGAAATGGTTCAAGAACAAAATCAAGCTGACTACTGGCGCGGTTACGATTGGGAAACACGACAAAACCGCGAATATCCAACCCGTCAGACCTCCTTGCGCACTGTTCTGTACCAAAGTTGCCGTGGCATGGAGGGCTGGACCACGCTGTGTATGGGGCTCGATGCATTTTATAACTACGCCATGGCTAAGCCGGATCTTGATATAGAACGCTTACGTGATGAGCTCAAAGCTGATCAGGGATTCTTTTTCGACGAATCCGTGTTTGAAGAAAGGCTCGCGGCTGCACAGCGCGCTTATGCCTTGAATTGGCTCATGATCCCGCTCACGCGTAGTATGGACCACCTAGTAATACATCTGACAGATGCAAACAGCGCGCTCGGCCAAGTGTTGCAAAGCATCGATCGCGACAAGATCAGTTGGCGGTAATTGTACTTTGACCGTAAAATCGTGTCCGGTAGCATCAGGCGCTTAGGATGCGCCCGCTGGCCCTAGAAACCCGACTGCAGAGTAGCCCATACACGGGGGCTAGACAGGAGTTTGGTGGGCTGGTGGACCTGAGAAAATTGTGAACCCAACTATCTCAGCTAATCACAAGGCGGACACTATATCCGCCACACTATGCCCGCTTCGATGCCGAAAGCAGACGTCCAATTGTAGATATCGTAAGACCGCTTCTGGTGAGTTCCTTACGGTCACCTGATCAGTATCCAGTGACCGCATTTGGGTTTGTTAAGCCAGCCGATTATTTATGCTGGAGATCACTATACCTCCGCCGGACGCGGGAGGGGTGTCGTCTGTAAGAAGAATGGGTGCGATCGCTACAGAACGCGCTGGACGTATCCTCCGGTCGCCCATTTTGTCCGCAGAAATCGGCAAAACTCGAGCACAAATTTGCCCAGAATCCTTTTGAAAACTGAACAAATATCGAAAGAGAGGGTGGGGTTTGCGGACCTCTATAAAAAGGAGCTACAGTGCTGCACATGCCCCGCATTTTGTCTGTCGCCGATCGCCTTCCTATTTCTTACCCTGGCTCGATTCAAATAGATCGAGGTGGCAGGCCGCGTGTGCAGGTGGACATGAGACAGCTAGCTAGGCTTGCCGCAATGTGCTGCACCGCAAAAGAATGTGCGCAAGTTCTTAGCGTAAGCACCGACACTATAGATCGGCGATTGAAGCAGGTAGGTTGGCCAGGTTTCGCGGCGTTCTCATATCACCACATGGCAGGCGCCCGGGTTAGGCTAAGGAGAGCGCAATGGAAATCGGCTATGTCTGGAAACACGAGCATGCTGATCTGGCTTGGAAAGCAGCATTTGGAGCAATCCACATTTCCGTCCGTTTGAAATCCAACCTTAAATCGTCAGCAATCAGGACTGTGGCGAGTTTTTGAGTTTTTGCGCCACCGATATGACTGAAGCCTGTTTGGCGCTGTGAGGGGGTTGGTTAAGTCAGCGCTGTAGTGCTTGTCTGAAGGTTGGCACTAGTCAGGGCACGTTTCGGCACGAAAGAACTGGCTCTCGTTACCCTATCGATACCCCAAGGATATGTGGCTTCCGAAGGGTCCGAGATAATGCCTGATTTTACTTACAAAGGTTCGTATCCGTTCGCTGATTAGGAATCAAAGGCCGCCTGTAAGGCTAAACGCCGGTACCGGTCGCCCCAAGCTCGTTAGTTCGACACTTCGTTCGACCAGTCATATGCGGAAACAAATTCGAGTTTCGTGCCGTAGCCGACCTCTCGTCCATCTGTTACGACGATCTGCGTAAAGCCAAGAACTGCAGCCACACCGTAGACATCAAGCTCCTGGCTGAGCCCCATTTCTGCAATGATCGGTGCAAAGCGGCTGATCGATGTCATCCGGGCGAGCAAGCCGCGCGAGATGTAAGGTATAAGGGGTTCATGGAACCCGGACACCATGACAACGAGAACATCCTGGTCCCGGCATCCCCGAAGCAGCGCTGGAGTACAACTTCGACCTGTTCTACTGGGCCGAGCCTTCGCGCAACCGTGAAACAGGCGGCAGTGGTCTGGGCCTCACGATTGCACGTACTTTGCTCAGCGCACAGGGCGCGACACTGACAGTCCTAAACCGGCCCGGAGGTGGAACCCGAGCGACCCTCTTATTCCCTGCTAAGCTTGAAGCCGCCAGTTAGTGACAAGGGCTAGATCGAGGTCCGTCGAGAGCCGAGTTCGAAAGCTCCCGATCTGTTCCGGCACACCGCAGTATGGGTGCTGTCAGACGAATGCGCACCAGTCTCCATTTTTCGCGACACAGCAGGTCTTAGACCGCAACCAATTCCCGCCATTCGCGAAGCGCGGCGTCTCGTCTCTTCTTGAAGTTTGTCCGGGAGTAAATATGTCTTTCGAGATTGAAGTGATTGTACACTGAAGAATGAATAGAGGCGAATTTCTGAAGACTTCGCATGCGCCTAAAGCGCGACATCGCTCGTTCACGTCGTCGGAATGGTAAGTGAGAGTTCTCTGCTCGATTGTTGAGATGTCGGCCAGTCTCCTGGCGCGCTTCATTCCCAATCATCCTCATTGCCGCGCGGTATGATGGACACCGATCCGTTACCGCGATCTCCGGATTGCCGTACCGCTTCATGGCTTTTCTCATGAATGTCAATGCAGAAGCCTTGTCGCGGGTTTTTGCCACGAATGACTCCAGGACTTCACCATCATGATCGACTGCACGCCTTAGGTAATGAGTCTGGCCACGGATCTTCAAGAACACCTCATCTAAGTGCCACTGTCATTGTGTTCGCTGACGCATCCCTTCGGATCGCAGTTTACGGATCTCGCGAGCGAAGTGGGTGCAAAAACGATCGACCGAATGCCTGACTGTCTCATGGCAAATGTCGATCCCCAGCTCGTGGAGAAGATCCTCAACATTGCGCAACCAGACTGGAAATCGGACATGCATCATGACCGCGAGTTGGATAATCTGCGGCGAAGTTCTTAAATATCGAAACGGTGAATTCGTCATTTCCCGAGGCTAAGCGCTAGGATCGGTCGCCTCAAGGCCGGTTACTTCGACAATGCCCATTTTCAAAGCCTAGTCGCCAGGACTGGCCGCCTCAAGCCGAGTTCCTTTGACAATCCCTGTTCGCGCGCTGTCGCCAACTGTCGGCCTCCACACTTGACCTCATGTTAATCATGAATGGCAAGAAAGGAGAACGACGTGAATTCAATCATCAAAAAACTGAGCCGGGTTGTCCCCACCTATCAGAAGATCGCCGATCTCGTTGATGCAGGGCATGACATCCACAAATCAATCGAGATCGGCGACTTCATTTGGGTGGCCGTCATTGTGGTAATGACAGCGCTTCCCTTGGTGCACGCCATATTGCGCAAGCGGAACACCAAGTAGGGTAGATCATAATTCAAACTGAGCAAGCCGCCTACACATGTCTGGCGGCTTTCTCTATGTCTGCTCGCCCCATCCTAAGCTTGCTACAGTATTGTTTATAAAAAGCTGCACGCATTGCCGCAGCCGCAATGACAGCTTCTCTGGCCAGTTCAAGATCCTCTGCAGTTCGTAGCATTGAGTTTATCGGCCGAAGATATTGGTCAGCGTGACCATCACTTCCCTCTTCTGCGCCGCGCAGATCCCAATCGATATGCGGTCTAAGAAAAACCGAATCCTCCGGCTTGCGGCGTGCATTATTGACGAACAACTTTCTGAAGAAAAACAAGAATTCTTCTCCCGCAAGAAACTCGGCAAAGACCCGTAACGATGCGAGCGCGTATATTTCCTCCCGGCGCGCGCAATCCAACGCATACTCAACCAGCATCCGGCCACATCGCAGTGTTTCTGTTGTATACGGTATGGTCTTTAGGGTTTCCCTCGGTATACCTAGCCCTTCCAGCTCCATCACATATGCTTCGCGGTGGTTCATTTCTGCGTATTCATCCCGCACGATACCTTCCACAATTGCCCGGCTTTTTTGTTCCGGAAGCAGAGGTCCGATTGTATCGCAGAGTGATGTGAAGAGACACGAGATGTGACGCCGCTGCACCAGCATGCCGATGACTTCCTCATCAGTAAAATCATCGATACAGCCTTCAAAGACTCTCTTTTTGAAGACAAGTGTTACGCTGTTTTCAAAGTCCCGATATTCTGAAACAAGTATATCCATCGATTGATTCACCTCTTTTCTCCTTCGGCCATCCATGCAGGCCAGAGCTGTCTATCGAATCCCAATTGCAAGGCGATCATCGCTATAATGCGTCCCTCTCCGGGTTGCAGGCCATTTTCATGAGTCCCGCTGAAAAGCGATTTAGGAGATATGATCAGGCCGTCTCCCAACCGCCTTAGCGGTTGCGTAACATCAGCCTCCTGCCCTTTTTTGCGCTCGCTCCATTGGAGTAAATTGCGGGGACTAGGGGAAGCGACATGATAGTAGACATCGAGCAAGTCGTTAATCGAACGCGAGCGCACGACAGCACCAAAACTACGCTCGTCATACTGTCCACCTGATGGCAAATATATTTGTGGGCTTGCGACATGCTCCAGCCCAAGAGCGTGCTGTATACTTTTTAGACTATTCCCTAATTGCTCTTTGAGCTGCATTATTTTTTTGACCAAAGACATGTCTGAACGAGCGATCTTTCGCGCAGTTGAAACTTCCGTCTCCGACAGCCACACGCCGTTCAACTCTTCCAATGTGGCCCAATGCCAGTCCATGCCTTCGTCGAAATCTCCTGCCAGAAGCCCGACGAGCTGGCGTGCTGCGGCCTCCACATTGGGCGCCGATAGGCCCGCTCGCACCTTCTCCGTATAGATTGCCAGGTAGATTGCAGTATAGCGGGCGACGAGGTCATCATCAGCCTCATCCTTAATAGAACCGAGGATGCTTACATGCGAATCCACAGGAAGAAAGACACTCTTTCCCGCTGCCAACTTCTTCTGAACTTGAACCGGATCAAGTTCCCACTCACGGAGCAGGCTAAGGGTCTCCTCCGAAACATTGCCTTCCCCAAGCGACCAAGCCTGATGTAATTCTCGCGAGAGATCTCGCCTCATCAAATGAACATGGCTCTCATAAAGATGGACGAAGCGTGCCCCCAACCGGATCGCCTGACCGATCTCTGTTGCATGGCCGGAGGCACATTCCGTGGCCAAACGATGAAGAAATCCCGTCACGGAAAGATCTTCCCCTTCGCCATAATTATCCGGTTCTTCCCTAAAGTAGAGCCCTCCATCCGAGTCAGGTTCAAAAACCAGATCGAAGCATAACGCCTCCAGACGAACCCGTTCCACACCTGCGGATGTTGAAAGCGTTAAGATGGAATCAGAATTCCAGTTGCCACTATCCAGCACGTGCATAACAGCCAGCAACTCGGAAATATCAACGGTCACAAGGCCTGTGCGGACCAGGAAAATGAGCTGATTGCGCAACCGGGGAAGGCTGCGTGCAAAAAGGCTCATCCAATCCCGCAGCATACCGCCTTTCTTATCATAAGCACCCCGGGTGGTAATATTGGCGGCCCATTCGAGAGCAGCGGTCTCTCGACTGTTCTTGGTAACCGTCTGGGGAATGCCAACAGACGGCAGGCCGGAGTTTGCCAGCCAAATCAGGGTGCCGAGCTGGCAGCCGCTTCGTTCACCAAAATCCTCTGGAGCTTTTTCAACGATCGTTGCATCACCGAGCCATCGGTCAGCATAGGCAGAAAGAGATCCGCCTTCTCTGAGGGGATCAAGTTCGGTGGCGCGCGTTCGCGCCTCACGATTTTGGGAAATCATTTGTCGAACGACCGAGCTCTGGTTTAACCGGTAGTCGAAGATGACAATATGGGCATATTTTAAGGCTTCGGTCGCCCCCCTTGTGCGCAGAGCCCGACCAGTTAGAAGTGACTGAAAATAGGCATTTGCTCCAAATTCATCGAATAACCACTCAAGCTCAAAATTTCGCTTGATACATGCCTCTGCTTCATAATCGTATCCCGCACCAAGACATGGAAAACCATCTCCGTCGCGCAGGGACGGGTCATCATCGAGCAAAAGCAACCGCAATTGTCCATTCTGTCCGATCATCTATCGACCCTCCATGTATCTGTGAACTCAATTCTGGACTGCCATGTGGCGTTGACGAGTTTCTTCTCGCCCTTAACCAGGCTTTGCTTGAGCCAGCGTGTGCTCAGCTCGCCAATCGACAGCATGGACAGTAGCTGCGATGCCAGAGCGAGACCGCTTGTATTGTCTGGCTTCACGAGTTCGAAGTCTTGGGGAGCTTCCCGGACGAGGAAGTGGTTAAGCTTTCTGTCTGCCAGACTGATCTTGTTGCTCAGACATATGCAGGTTCCGCTCTCGCCAGGATAAATTGCGACGCCAACGCGAACTTTTGCGTTCTCGCCTGTAGCATCGTCGAACTCTCCATGCGTGGCGGCATTCTCCAGAAGTTCGTCGATCACGGTTTGCAAAAGTTCCAGTTCTTGATGCGCTTCGTGTTCAAGTGCAGTTCCCTGGAATCGTCTCGGGACCATTACGGCGCGTTCGCTTTCTGGAAGGCGAAGGACAATCCCGGTTGTGATGTCGACCTTTGAGACGACTTCACGGCTCCGCCATTCGAGAATTCTGAGAACATCCATTCCGGCAGTTCGCGCTTTTGCATTTGCTTCTGCGCGCAGTTTGAGTTCACTCAGCCGGTCTGCGTTCTCAAACATCGCCGCCCCGAAGTGGATCAGGTTTAGACGGTTGGTTGCTGCCGTGGTTTGATGTTTCGCCCGAAGTGCGGCGTGTTTGAGCTTCGCGAAGTCGACAGATTGTCCATTTTCATAAGCTTTCGCGGCCTCCCCGATTTTCTTCCAGATGTCTTCGACACCTGTTTTGGCGCGGATGACGCTATTCTTGGTGGGATGGGTGATCCCGCTTAATACTTTTTCCCGCGTCTCCTTCAGGATTTGCCGCAGGGTATGGGCAGATTCATGGACCATGATGTCTTTCAAGACTTCGGTCGCCACCCCCCTGTAAAACTCAAAAGCCAGACGTCGAGCCTCGGGCGATACGCCCTCGCGCAGAGAATAGGAGACCACGCTTCTGAGCCCGCCAATATCCGAGCGACCTGGCAACCGGGTTTCAAGAAAGTCCGTGAATTCTTTTGGGTGATGTTCGGTGGAGATCAAGACAGGGAGGCTGACAAAGCCTTCTGCTCCTTCAAGACGAAAATGACGCACAAGACTACGCAATACGAAGAACAGTCGCTCTTCAGCCTTCATGCTTGCAATTGAGGGCTCGAGCCTTTCCTTCCCGAAATAGTCTCGCTCAAACCTCGAGCGCGCCTCCATTATCGAGGACGCACACCCATCCGGAAGGCCGGCATTGGCCAGGGAAGTTGCTACAGAAATCTTATCGGCCGACTCTGGCTGGATATGAATAGCGATTGGAAAACGAAAAGCGTCGCCGTCTTCGCCGCCGACCCAATTCAGAGCGAAGGGCGTTGGGCGATTAGCCCTGCGCAACAAAAGCTCATTGAGTGTCAGACTGGCAAGCGGACCCGGCTGATCAAGATAGGTTTCCCAATTATGGGCCCAAAGCGCCGTCAATCTGGCATGGGCATCATCTTCTTCTGCACTTGATTCAACCGCCTCCACGCGGTCATCAAGGATGGCGTAGCGGCACAGGCGCATACGCTCATGCCGCGGCGCCCGCAAGGACTGGACATCTGGCATTGGGAGATTGAACCGGTCAGTGTTGGCGACGGTGAAAGTCCAGCGCTCACCACTATTTTTTAGAGACGTGTAGTTGAGAACAAAATAGACGGTATCATCCAGAATCTGGTTGAGTGCTTCCTGTCGACTTCCGCCTGAATCAGCGAGTTCCAGTATCTCATTGCAGACATGTTGAAGCGCGTGGCCCGCCCAGTTGGGGTTCCCAATACTCGGGAACCCCTTTCGAGGCAGGCAATTCATCTTCAGTTGAAGAATGGTTTCGTGAATCACGCGCTCTGCCCCCTATTATCCCCCGGACGCAACCGCGATACGATCGCGCACTGCAACCTGGACGATAATAAACACAAAGGCCTGCATGAAAAGCGCGGCGAGTGCCGGCCCGACCCCAAAAGGTAGAGAAACCGGCATAATCCCGCTCTCAAGCACAAGAAGCGTAATCCCCCCGACAATCAGAGCCGAACTAGCTGCTAGCGCGCGCGGCTGCTTGAGAAAAAGACCGCCCAGCATCGGGACAAGGAGCAGTAAAGCGATCGCTATGCCTTTACTTGCCAATAGAACAATAGCGCCATCCCGCGCAGGGCTCAACGACACCGCCCAAAGCAGCAGAACGCCAGCAAGAACGGTTAGTCGCGAAATGTGTGCTGAGGACGCCGGGTTTCGTTGCCCGGAAATATCGCGGGCTATAATAGAGCTCGCCGTTAGCAATTGAGAATCCACGGTGGACATGCCAGCAGAGACAGCACCCACCATGAGCAAAGGCAAAAGCCAATGAGCATAATTGGTGAAGACTGCGACCATCAGAGTGTCGGTATCAGCCACTTCGAGGCCGGCGCCACGCGCCAAAACTCCAATAAGCAGAGACGGTATCGCAATCACGAAAAAAGCTAGCACAGTGCCCACAATTACCCCTCGGGACAGATGCGCGGCTGAATCTGTCATATAGATTCGCTGCCACATATGAGGGGTCAGAATGTATCCAAAGCCCCACATGACGAGCAATGTGAGAGGCCATCCAAACTGAGACGCATCAAATGTCGTAACGCCAGGCTGAATCTGTTCTGCCATGGCGACCGTTGCCGGAAAATTTGCCGTTGCAATCAGAAATGAGACTGCACCACCAACTAAAATGACTGCAAAAATCAAAGCTTGGATCGCATCCGTCCAGATTACAGCTCGCACACCCCCAAGAAGCGAATAGGCAAGTATGGCGAGCGAAGCCACGGAGACCGCGAGCTGATAGCTGACAAGGCCTCCGGTACTTGCATCGACGACCTTACCAATCCCGACGAGCTGAATGAGACAGTACGGCACCAGGGCAAGAAGACAGACGACTGCAGACAGATATCGAACGGTCCGTGACTTAAACTGGCTCTCAAAGAAATCGCCAGGCGTCATATGCCCTTGGCTTCGACCAAGCTTCCATAGCCTTCTACCAAGAAACCATAGCAGGAAGGGGCTGGCGACAACCAGAAATCCATGCGGCACAAGCCAGTTCACACCCATTCGATAATAGAACCCGGGTGATCCCAGGAAGGCAAAAGTACTCATCCATGTGGCAAAAAGGGTCAGGGAAAAAGCAATCCAGCCGATCTGTCCGCCCGCAAGAAAATAGTCGCCCATCGTACCGGTGGACCGTCGAGAGGCGTAAGCGCCCACGGCAATCATGAAGGCAACATAGAGAACCGTAATGACTATCGATACTGTAACGAGGCTCATGACAATTCCTCCTCGTCGAGTGCGTTGATAGCGGACCGCGTCGTCGGATGCGTGAACCAGAAGATGGCCAACACCACATATGCACCGAGGCATCCAACCAACCAGACGATGTTCAACGGGAAGCCGCTCAGCGTTACGTGATTGAACACACCGAAGACGGGCAGGATGAACAGCAAGGTGATTCCACCAAAAACAAAGGCAAGCCAATTCTGACCAGGCATTTCGAGCTCCATTCGCAGCCGTGAGACATCTCACAGTCCGATAGTAGCACTTGGTAGACTCACTTCTCCGACACGCGGCGACCGCGTCGCTTATCCCAATTCTATCAAACCATTGAACGATGAATCACTGATGGCCCGTGGCGTTCTCAGCCATCGGAGAGACACGGATTCGAAATCTAGCTACCCTCGCCCAAATCCGTAGTCAGCGTTTATGGTTGACTGGCTGCAATGGACCAATATGCGGTCATCGCGCCGCTTTGTTCTAAGGTCCGGGCTCGCGCGCTCGTCTGAACCATAGCCCGCTTTCCGCTACCTCCCCCC
>TARA_R110002051_G_scaffold295463_1_pt1 | contig 11999 bp, 9 predicted proteins | sample TARA_R110002051 | Tara Oceans TARA_R110002051 (sample SAMEA4397023) | marine metagenome | biome: Polar Biome; feature: [MES] marine water layer (ENVO:01000295) within the mesopelagic zone...; material: water (ENVO:00002006), including particulate matter (ENVO:01000060) such as......
CTCCCGCTTATCCCAAGTCCCTTATTTTACACCGGAAGCTATTGTGGCACACATGGAGATGCTCACGCTGGTGCGAGAATGGGGACGAAAAAAGGATGCCACTCCGGCCCAAATAGCTTTGGCTTGGGTAATGGCACAAAAACCCTTTATTGTGCCAATTCCCGGAACTACGAAATTGCATCATGTAAAACAGAACCAAGGAGCACTTAACATTACTTTTTCAGATGCGGAATTAAAAGAATTCAGGAGTGCTCTGGAGCAGATAAAACTTGTAGGCGTCCGTGGACCAGAAACAGCCCTGGTAGACCAATAATTGATAAGTTTATTAAAACACTGTTTTTATCGATTTTGCCAATACTATAAATATGGATTCTTCCCTTTCAAAAAATCAAAAAACCTATATTCACATAGCCCAAAATTTTTTGATGCAATTGAGAGGGCAATTCCCTATTACCCAAGCAACACAAATCATAAAGTTGCGAAAAGCTTCAGATTTTGCGGATATATTAAATATTCATGTAAATCACTTGAATCGGGCCATCAAACTATATACGGGTAAAACGACTACCCAAAATATTAACGAATGTTTTATTAAGGAATCAAAAGGACTGCTCAAAAGTACCGACTGGCCAATTACTGCCATAGCTATGGTCTTTGGTTTTAGGGAAGCAAATCATTTCAGTGCTTTTTTCAAAAAACATGGAGGTTATACGCCAACAAATTACAGGACATTAAAGATCAAAAAATAATGGTAACCCGTTTGATATTTATTATTTTCTTGGTATCGCGATTATGTAGTGCCCAAGGGTCCGTGGATGAATCGAGCAACATATTAATCGTCTATTTATCAAGAACGAATAACACTAAAGTTGTGGCCGAAATGATACATGAAAAAGTGGGAGGTGATCTAGTGGCATTGGAATTAAAAAATCCCTATCCCGAAAACTATAAGTCCATTGTGGCACAAGTGGATATGGTCAAATATGATACAGTTTTTGTAGGATTCCCTACATGGGGAATGCAATTGCCACCTCCCATAAAAAGTTTTTTAACCCAGTATGATTTTAAAAACAAAACGATAATTCCTTTCAATACTAACGCTGGTTATGGAATTGGCAGTAGCTTTCAAAAAGTAAAATATCTTTGCGATAATTGCAACATTTTAGAAGGATTTTCTGTAACGGGAGGTAAAGAGCGAGATGGAATTTATTTGGCGATAAAAGGGAACCGAAAAGTAGAAGTTAAGGAATTACTTATGGAATGGCTTGAAAATCTTAAGCCCTTGACTCTCAAAAACTAAAAATAGGCAGGATTTTGGCAAAGTAAGTTATAAACTGTTTGAATTTTGTAGTCTAGATCTAAAATAATAACTATATTTTTAAGTAAATCTTTCGAAAATGGCAATATTCAACTTAAATATCAATGGAACACAACACGAAGTGGACGTTGATCCAAATACACCAATGCTATGGGTACTGCGTGACCACATAAACTTGGTGGGTACAAAATACGGTTGCGGTATTGCCCAATGTGGAGCCTGCACAGTACATTTAGAAGACAATGCAGTACGCTCTTGTCAGTTACCGGTTTCGGCTGTAGGCGAACAACAAATAACAACCATCGAGGGTCTTTCTGAAAATGGTGATCATCCGGTGCAAGAGGCCTGGTTAGAAATAGATGTGCCTCAATGCGGATATTGTCAGGCAGGGCAGATTATGTCAGCTTCCGCATTATTAAAAAGAAACCCGAGTCCATCGGACTCGGAAATTGAAAGTGCCATGAACGGAAATATTTGTCGATGTGGTACCTATACACGAATTAAGAAAGCCGTTAAAATGGCAGCCAATGTTAACCAAAACAAGTAATAGTCATGACTCATATAAAAACAAAATTAGGAAGACGCGCTTTTATTAAGAATACCAGTTTTGCAGGTGGAGGACTTGTGCTTGGGTTTAGTTGGTTAAATTCATGTAAACCAAAAGTAGCCGAGGCACTGGCTATAGAAATAGAAATGCCGAAAGAATGGTATGAAATCAATGGATATTTAAAAATTGGGGATAACGGGGTGGTTACCATAATGTCGCCCAATCCCGAAATTGGCCAGAACGTTAAGACATCCATGCCCATGATCGTGGCAGATGAATTGGAGGTTGATTGGAAGAATGTAGTAGTTGAACAAGCTCCGCTCAATACCGGCCTTTATAGTTGGCAGGTTGCAGGTGGTAGTAGGTCGATCAGTAGTTCTTGGGAAAACCTTCGTATGGCGGGTGCTACCGCTCGCCAAATGCTAAAAGAGGCAGCTGCTAAGGCTTGGCAAGTACCTGTTGAAGAAATTACCGCAGTAGCTGGGGTTCTAGCTCATGAAGCAAGTGGAAATTCTGCTGGCTACGGCGAAATGGCATCAGCAGCATCTGAAATAGAAGTGCCCGAAGAAGTAAAATTGAAGGAAATATCTGATTTCTCCATTATAGGGACCTCCCGAAAGAATGTAGATGGTAAAAAAATAGTTACAGGTAAACCTTTATTTGGATTGGACGTTCAACGCGAAGGAATGTTGATTGCATCGTTAGTACATCCACCAGCCTTTGGCATGAAACTAAAGTCCTTTGATGGGGAAACTGCTAAACAAATGCCTGGTATACGTGATGTTTTTTCCATAAAACTATATGATGACGAATACAAAAAAAATGCTTTCCACTTTACTGCCTATAATGAATTGGTCGTAGTTGTAGGAGACAGTACTTGGCAAGTATTTCAAGCTAAAAAAGCTTTGAATATCAAGTGGGAAAATAATAAGGATATTACGGAGACCATGACCATGTTCGGTAACGAAATGAAAGTTACGTACCCGGCCGGAATGGAAGATTCTGAAACCCACACCGCTAAATTAAAGGAACTGATCAGTCGCAATGCCAAAGTAGCGCGTAAAGATGGTAATCCTGAAGCTGCTTTTAAAAATGCAGCTAAAATAATTGAGAGAAGCTATAGTTGTCCTTTCTTGGCACACAATACCATGGAACCCATGAATTTCTTTGCCAATGTTACAGAGAATCATGCAGAGTTACTCGGTCCTACCCAAACGCCAGAATGGATGGAGACTGCGGTTTCAGAAGTTTTGGGACTTCCATTGGAAAAAATAGATATTCAAATGACACGCCAAGGAGGTGGGTTTGGGCGAAGGTTATATGGTCATTTTATGGTAGAGGTAGCCGCTATTTCGAAACGCATGAAGGCTCCCGTAAAATTGGTATATAGTCGTGAAGATGATATGACCCAAGGTATTTATCGCCCTGCATATTATGCGACGTATAGGGCTGCCTTTGATGTAGATAATAATCTAACTGCCTTTCATGTAAAAGCTGGTGGTATACCAGAGAGCCCACTTTTTGCAAATCGTTTTCCTGCAGGTGCTATTGATAATTATTTGGCAGAGGATTTTACTGTTGAATCGAATATTACAACCGGAGCATTTCGTGCGCCGAGATCTAATTTTATAGCAGGTGCAGAACAATCCTTTTTAGATGAGGTGGCCGAGGAAATGGGCAAAGACCCTATCGATTTTAGATTGGAACTATTGAAACGTGCTCAGGAAAATCCAGTAGGAGAAAAAGAATCCAACGATTATGATGCAGCCCGTTATGCTGGGGTTTTAGAATTGGTGCGTGAAAAATCGAATTGGAAACAAACAGAAACTGGTGTACATAGAGGCGTTTCAGCCTATTTCTGTCATCAAAGTTATGTAGCCCAGGTTTTGGATATTGTTATGGAAAACAATAAACCTATTGTTCAAAAAGTTACGGCTGCAATCGATTGTGGTATAGTAGTGAATCCTGATGCTGCCTCCAATTTATCCGAAGGAGGAGCGATAGACGGAATTGGGCATGCAATGTACAGTGGGCTAACTTTTAAAGATGGAATGCCCCAACAAAGTAATTATGATAGTTACCGATTAATTAGACATAAGGAGGCTCCAAAATCTATAGAAACACATTTCGTGCAAAGCGATATTGATCCTACAGGAATGGGAGAACCGCCTTTTCCTCCTATAATGGGAGCTTTGGCAAATGCTTTATATAAAGCTACAGGACAAAGACATTACCATCAGCCATTTATTACGGAAAAACAAGTGGTAGGTTAAGGTATAATCCACCTGATAACAAAAAATGATATTTATTAAAACTTTAAATTAAATTATATAATGGCAACATTCAACATAAACATAAACGGAGCGGAACACAAAGTAGATGTTGATCCAAACACCCCAATTTTATGGGTGTTACGTGATCATGTAAACTTGGTGGGTACCAAATACGGTTGTGGTATAGCCCAATGCGGTGCATGTACCGTACACTTAGGAGATAATGCAGTACGTTCTTGTCAGTTACCTGTTTCAGCGGTAGGTGAACAACAAATAACCACGATTGAAGGACTTTCGGAGAATGGTAACCATCCAGTGCAAAAGGCTTGGTTGGAAATAGACGTACCTCAATGTGGGTATTGCCAGGCAGGACAGATCATGTCAGCTTCCGCCTTGTTGAAAAGAAACCCAAATCCTTCGGATTCGGAAATTGAAAGCGCCATGAACGGAAACATCTGTAGATGTGGCACCTACACTCGTATTAAAAAAGCAATAAAAACAGCTGCTAGAACAGAAAATGTTTAATAAAAATAAACAAAAATGTCAAAGATAAAGACACAGATTGGTCGTCGCGCTTTTATAAGAAATACTAGTCTTGCCGGAGGTGGTCTGGTACTTGGTTTTAGTTGGTTCAATTCATGTAAACCTAATAAGGCAAAGGAAATAGCAGCCATTGAAATGCCAAAGGAATGGTTTGATATCAATGCCTATCTAAAAATTGGTGACAATGGATTGGTGACCATCCAATGCCCAAACCCGGAATTTGGTCAAGGGGTAATGACGTCAATGCCCATGATTTTGGCTGAGGAATTGGATATTGCATGGAAAGATGTACTAGTTGAACAAGCACCTTTTAATGCAGAATTGTACGGAAGACAATTTACTGGAGGTAGCCAGGGTATCCGTTCCAGATGGAATGGATTGCGCATGGCAGGTGCCACAGCAAAACAAATGCTTAAGGAAGCGGCTGCAAAAGCTTGGCAAGTTCCTGTAAGTGAAATTACCACTTCGGAAGGAGTTTTAAGCCATGAGGCTTCGGGCAAGTCGGCCGGATATGGGGAAATGGCAGCTGTGGCCGCACAAATTCCTGTTCCAGAAGAAGTACTTTTAAAAGAAGTAAAGGACTTTAAGATTATAAGTCAATCCAAGAAGAATGTCGACGGTAATAAGATTGTTACGGGAAAACCTCTTTTTGGTGTAGATTATCAATTTGAAGGAGCTTTGATTGCCATGGCTACTCATCCTCCTGCATTTGGCATGAAATTAAAATCTTTTGACGCATCTTCCATAAAAAGTATGCCCGGAATTGTTGATGTATTTGATATAACTACCTATAATGAGGGTTACGAACAAGCCTATTTTGATACCAACACTTTTCCAAATTTGGTGGTTATCGTAGGTAAAACCACTTGGGAAGTAATGAACGCCAAAAAGGCTTTACAAGTAGAATGGGAGCCAATTTCGGATAGTACGTTTACGATGAACATGTTTGGTAATAAAAGAGAAGTACAAATTCCTAGCGGACTTGAAAGTACTACGGTTCATTATGCAAGAATGGAAGAATTATCCGCTAAACCTGGTAAACAAGTACGTAAGGATGGTAATCCAGAAGCTTTTTTTAAAAATGCGGCAAAGGTTATTGAACGTTCGTATAGTTGTCCCTTTTTGGCACATAATTGTATGGAACCTATGAACTTTTTTGCCAATGTAACCGAAGACTCGGCAAAATTGGCAGGACCACTACAGGCACCTGGTTTTATTGAAGGTACGTTGGCGGCCAGATTAGGATTGCCAGCGGAAAAAATAGAAATTGAAATGACCCGGATGGGAGGAGGATTTGGTCGTAGGGCCTATGCGCACTATGCCGTAGAAGCTGCATTGATATCCAAACAGGTAAAGGCTCCGGTAAAATTAGTCTATAAACGAGAAGATGATATGACTTTTGGAATATACCGACCTTCATACCATGCAACGTATAAAGCGGCCTTGGATGAAAATAACATTCTAGTTGCCTTTCATGTAAAAGCCGGTGGAATACCAGAAACACCGCTTTTTGCAAACAGGTTCCCTGCCGGTGCGGTAGATAATTATTTAGCGGAATCATGGGAAATCAACTCAAATATAACGGTCGGTGCTTTTAGGGCGCCACGTTCTAATTTCATGGCCGGAGTAGAAAACTCCTTTTTAGACGAAGTAGCGGAAGCCGCTGGAAAAGATCCGATAGATTTCCGGTTAGAATTACTTCAAAGAGCAAAGGAAAATCCTGTAGGAGAGAATAATGAATACGAAGCTGATCGTTACGCCGGGGTATTGAAATTGGCAAGAGAGAAATCGGATTGGAATAATACTCCCGAAGGCAAACATAGAGGGGTTTCCGCTTATTTCTGTCATAACAGTTATGCTGCACATGTATTGGATCTTGTGATGGACGGTGATAAACCAATAGTAGAAAATGTAGTTTGTGCTATTGATTGCGGTGTTGTGGTAAATCCTGATGCAGCTATTAACATGGCCGAAGGTGCCATTGTAGATGGCGTAGGTAATGCCATGTATGGCGGCCTTACTTTTATAGATGGCAAAACCGAGCAGAATAATTTTGATACTTATAAAATGATTCGTCATAGCGAAGCACCAAAAAACATTGAAGTTCATTTTGTGGAAAACGAGATAGACCCAACCGGTTTAGGCGAGCCGCCATTCCCGCCTGTTTTAGGAGCATTGGCCAATGCATTATACAAAGCAACAAGTAAAAGACATTACCATCAGCCTTTTAATACAGATAAACCTGATATAGTAGGGTAATCATTTATAACGATTATGTCGATTGTAAAAACCAAAATAGGAAGACGTTCATTTTTAAAGAATACAGCAATGGCCGGCGGCGGAATGGTGCTTGGTTTTAGTTGGCTGGCTTCTTGTAAAATGACACCCGATGAGGTCAACAATCTGCCCAAGGAATGGTTTAAAATTAACGGTTATCTAAAAATTGCGGACAATGGTCAAATAACCATTATGTCCCCCAACCCTGAAGGGGGTCAGAATGTAAAAACCTCCATGCCCATGATCGTGGCAGAAGAACTGGATGTGGCTTGGGAAGATGTTATTGTTGAACAGGCACCATTGGATACCGATTCCTTTAGCTTTCAGTTTTTAGGGGGAAGTCAGGCCATACGCAGAGGTTGGGAAGGCTTACGCATGGCCGGGGCATCTGCAAGATACATGCTTATGGCCGCCGCCGCCGAGAAATGGCAAGTTCCTATTTCAGAATTAACTACAGCAGCTGGGACAATAAAACATACTGCAAGCGATAAATCCATAGGTTATGGAGAAATTGCTTCAGCTGCCGCAACCATAGCCGTTCCCGAAGAAGTAGTGCTGAAAGAAATTAGTGATTTCAAAATAATAGGCACGTCCAAAAAGAATGTAGACGGCCGAAATATAGTTAGCGGCAAACCTTTATTCAGTATCGATACCTATATAGATGGTATGCTAACCGCAATGATCGTACACCCACCGGCATTTGGTCTAAAATTTAAATCGGTAGATGCCGCTGCCATTAAATCGATGCCCGGTATTCGCGATGTTTTTCCGGTGAAGGTGCTAGAAGACGATTATGAAAGGCAACATTTTGATACCTGTACTTTTTTAGAAGTAGTTGCCATTGTTGGTGAAACCACGTGGCAAGTAATGAACGCCAAAAAAGAAATAAAAATTGCATGGGAACCTTTTGAAACCTATAAGGAAGATAGGAAGCCTTATAGTGGGCCCAAGGAAGTATTGACCATACCGGCCGGGTTAGAAAACTCGGAAGACCATAAAGCTTTAATGGCTGCTATGCTTTCAAAAAAAGCAAAAGAGGTACGTAAAGACGGTAATCCGGAAAAGGCATTTAAGAATGCTTCGAAAGTTGTGGAACGAACTTATACAGCTCCATTTTTGGTACACAACTGTATGGAACCTATGAACTTTTTCGCCAATGTTACCGCTAACAAGGCAGAATTGAAAGGACCCTTACAAAAACCAGAACTTACAGAACATGCCATTTCCGAACGATTGGGCATGCCCATTGAGAACATAGACATTCAAATGACCCGTTTAGGCGGCGGCTATGGCCGTAGGTCCTATGCACATTGGTTAATTGAGGCGGCACTTATTTCCCAAAAAGTGAAAGCTCCGGTAAAATTGGTCTATTCCCGTGAAGATGATATGACCGGTGGTATTTATCGCGCTGCTTATCAAGTAACCTATAAAGCTGCGCTCGATGCAGAAAATAATGTAACCGCTTTTCATGTTAATGCAGGTGGTATTCCAGAAAGCCCTTTGTATGCGGATAGATTTCCTGCGGGTGCCATCCCAAATTATTTGGCCGAAAGTTGGGAAATAAATTCCAACATTTCCATTGGTTCGTTTAGGGCACCACGCTCTAATTTTATGGCCAGTGCAGAACAGTCTTTTTTAGATGAATTGGCCGAGGCTGCAGGAAAGGATCCTATCGATTTTAGGTTGGAGTTGCTGGAAAAAGCAAAAAATAATCCGGTTGGCGAACGAAACGATTATGATGCCGAACGGTATGCCGGTGTTCTTAAAATGGTAAAAGAAAAATCGAACTGGGGAACTAATTCCGACGGAATTTCTAGAGGTGTCTCCGCTTACTTTTGCCATAATTCATATGCAGCCCAAGTGTTGGATATGAAATGGGAAAACGACAAACCTGTGGTTGAGAAAGTGACCTGTGCCATTGATTGTGGTATTATAATCAATCCGGATGCCGCCATAAACTTATGCGAAGGGGGCATTGTAGACGGCATGGGAAATGCACTATATGGCGAACAGACCTTTAAGGATGGTGTACCACAAAAAAGTAATTTCGATAGCTATCGCATGATACGAATGAGCGAAGCTCCCAAGGAAATCGAAATTCATTTTGTAGAAAATGTAATTGATCCCACAGGATTAGGAGAACCCTCTTTTCCTCCCACATTTGCTGCAGTCGCAAATGCCCTGTATAAAGCAACGGGGAAACGACAATATCATCAGCCTTATTTTAAAAATCCTATAAATAACAGCTAACAAAATTTATAGCCTCAAAGAAAACCACACTTTCTTTATTACTTTCAGGACTATGAAAAGATATTATTTTAAGAATCGCTTATTCTTTTTAATAGGTTTATTAGGATTGGTTGGTTGTTCCGATTCAGGTAACATTGTTGATGAAGCCCGAACCTGGATGACCTACCAAGGTGATCCGGCAAGCTCCAGTTACACTCCCTTGGATCAAATAAATACCTCGAATGTAGGCGAATTGCAAAATGTATGGACTTTTCAAACTACTGATTTACCCGAAGGATCCGACCCTGTTACTAGCCAAAGTAACCCAATTATCGTGGATGGCGTGTTATACGCCAATTCCGCTAAACAAACTATATATGCAATAAATGCCAAAACGGGTAAAAAAATATGGTCGTTCAATCCATTGGGAGAAGGTGAACCTAGTGCTACTAGTAGAGGAGTTACGTACTGGGAAAGTGGCGATGACAAGCGTATTTTATATTCTGCAGGTAATTTCTTATTGGCCATTGATGCCACCACAGGACAACTGATTACCACATTTGGGGTAAATGGAAAAGTGAATTTAAACGTTGGTGTACGCGATGACCCCAACAAAATTTCAGTCTCTTTAACTACGCCCGGAAGTATCTATAAAGACTTGATTATCGTTGGGTCTAGATTACCTGATTTCTATGGGGCGCCACCAGGATATATTCGTGCCTATAATGTAAAAACGGGCGAATTGGCTTGGACCTTCCATACCATTCCACATCCTGGGGAACCTGGATATGAAACTTGGCCCCCGGATGCGTATAAATATGCCGGTGGCGCAAATTGCTGGGCAGGGATGAGTATTGATAACCAACGCGGAATGGTATTTTTAGCTTTGGGTTCACCTACGTTTGATTATTACGGGGCAGATAGGGTTGGCGCAAATTTGTACGGTAATAGCGTATTGGCATTGGATGCCGCTACCGGTCATTATAAATGGCATTTTCAGACCGTTCACCATGATATTTGGGATTATGATCTTCCTTGCCCTCCAAATTTGGTTACCCTTGAAAAAGACGGCAAACAAATCGATGCCGTGGCACAGGCAACCAAACATGGATTTATTTTTGTATTGAACCGTGATACAGGCGAATCCCTTTTCCCGATAGAAGAGCGTGAAGTTCCGGAATCCCACCTTCCGGGAGAAGTGGCGTATAAAACACAACCCTTCCCCACCAAACCCAAACCATTTGTAAGACAATCGATGACCGAAGATGATTTAAATCATTTTACGCAACAAGATTACGATTCTATTTTAAAGACCTTTAGAACGGTTAGGTACGAAGGTTTGTTTACACCACCGGATTTAAAAGGTACGTTATCATTACCAGCAACGAGAGGTGGTGTAAACTGGGGTGGGGCTGCATTTGACCCAAATTCATCCTACATGTACATCAGAGGTAACAACCTACCCGAAATACAAACTATTGTAGATGCCAATAAATTTTTTGCGGCCGATAATAGCACTCGGTACGAGTTTGGACGAACCGCTTATCAGAAATACTGTGCCATCTGCCATGGTCCCGAATTAAAAGGGGTGCTGCCAACTTTTCCTACTCTGGTTAGGCTTAAAGAAAAGGTAGAAGAACATGAAACACTATTAAAAATTCGGCAAGGAGGCGGACAAATGCCCGGCTTTAAAGGGGTACTTACGCCACGGGAAGAACGGGGAATTATTGCTTTTTTATATGACAAGGAAGAGCCGGTTATAGAAGTGCCGCAAGAAACTGCTAGTGAGGAAGTACCCGTACGGTATATGAATACAACAGCTTACAGAACTTGGAGCGACCCTAGTGGAAACCCGGCCCTAAAAGCTCCCTGGAATACCTTGAGCGCCTTAAACCTTTCCACAGGTGAATATGAATGGCAAGTACCGTTGGGCAATGATGAAAAATTACAGGAAGAAGGCGCCCCCCATACAGGTTTATTAGCGCGCTCTGGCCCTATGGTTACTGCTGGGGGCTTGGTATTCATTAGCGGTGCGGCAGATCAAAAACTATGGGCATTTGACAAAAAAACGGGTAAATTGGTTTGGGAAACAGATTTACCCGCAGCCAATAATGCGAATGTATGTTCGTATTCCGTAGATGGCAAACAGTATATTGCCCTCTCCGTTGGTGGCACAAAAGAAAACCCTTCAGGGTCTATTATGGCATTTGCATTGCCATAATAAAAGTAGAAGTGCTGAAAATATTCATGGGTTGAGAAGAAGTTGCGGATAACTTTTCCCGTAATTATGCGTTTAAAAATAGCTTTATCTTGTTAGTAAGTTCTAAAGTATACTTGTTCTTATTGCTATTAGGGATTAAGGTGTCGTCTATTTCTTAGTTAATTTTCAAATGAAACAGAAACTTGTTATTTAATACCATTGTTAGCACTTTATCCTCACTATAGAATCCTATTGATTGCTAAATTCAACAAGAAAAAAATACTAAATGTTGATGAAAATTATATAAACACAACTGAATTAAAAGCAAAAGAAAAACCTATCATTAAATTACTTTGTATGAAGCAATTTTATTTAATACTTCCATATTTGATAGTTTTTATAAGCTGTTCAACTGAAAATGATGCGATAGAAAACTTAAAAATAAAACCACCAAACGTCATAAATGGAACTTGAATATCATCTTCTAGTGATAAGTTTTCATTTTAATCGTATTCCTTGCAAAATTGGCAATACGTACTGATAATTGAGAATCATTTATAAAATAGAACTAGTCAAAATCAATCATTTTCAATACTTGAGAGCCAATATTCT
>TARA_R110002051_G_scaffold298754_1_pt1 | contig 11998 bp, 9 predicted proteins | sample TARA_R110002051 | Tara Oceans TARA_R110002051 (sample SAMEA4397023) | marine metagenome | biome: Polar Biome; feature: [MES] marine water layer (ENVO:01000295) within the mesopelagic zone...; material: water (ENVO:00002006), including particulate matter (ENVO:01000060) such as......
TAAGAAATATTCCTATAATTAGGAATTTATACGGACATTCAAAAAAAAGACTTACATTTATTCCTTCAATGAAAAAAATGAATCTATCTATCGTCTCTGTCATTATTATGATTATTAACAAATCATAAAGGAGGCGTATATACATATAGTAAATACCTTCCTAAATGGAAGGTATTTTTTTTGGATTGAAATGTCGGATCAATTATGAATATTTATAAAGTCATTAACGAGATTATTATTGTGATTCCCTCATGGGAATGATACAAGGCTTTGCATAACGAAAGTAAACCTGTATCAATTTTTTGATACAGGTTTTTTCTTTTAAATAAATAATTATTAGATGCTTATATATGTAAATAAGATGGAGTTGAATTATTAACAATCAAATAGTTAAGTATTTAATTATACTATTGAATAACGTAAGAGAATAAGATAAAGGGGGTTAGGGAATACCCATAACCATTAATTTTAACATGTTAAAACACAGAATCGTTTGAAAGAACTTACAAAGTATAGCAAAGCGGTCTCTCAAGACCCAACACAACCCGCGGCACAAGCGATGCTGCATGCAATAGGACTTACGGATGAAGATTTTAAAAAGCCGTTTGTAGGTATAGCCAGTACTGGTTACGAAGGGAATCCATGTAATATGCATTTAAACCAACTTGCCCTAGATATTAAGGGGGGAGTGCAAGGTTCAGATTTAGTGGGACTTATTTTTAATACCATAGGCGTTAGTGATGGTATTTCAATGGGGACACCGGGGATGCGGTTTTCTTTACCATCGCGCGATTTAATCGCCGATTCTATGGAAACTGTGGTAGAAGCGATGAGCTACGACGCCCTAGTAACGGTGGTGGGCTGTGATAAGAACATGCCTGGAGCGCTTATGGCGATGTTACGACTTGATAGACCCTCCATATTAGTATATGGTGGTACGATTGCGCCTGGATGTCATAATGATAAGAAATTAGATGTGGTATCTGCTTTTGAAGCCTGGGGTGAAAAAGTAGCAGGAACCATATCAGAAACAGAATTTAAAGCCGTAGTTAATAAGGCCTGTCCTGGTGCAGGTGCTTGTGGTGGCATGTATACTGCAAATACGATGGCATCGGCTATTGAAGCCCTGGGAATGAGTTTGCCATACAATTCTTCCAATCCTGCAGTTAGTAATGATAAAACAGCCGAATGTGCCCGAGTAGGTGCCGCATTAAGGCACCTTATTGAAGAGGATATAAAACCATCAGATATTGTTACTAAAAAGGCATTAGAAAATGCTGTTCGTTTAGTGACTGTTTTAGGTGGATCAACCAATGCTGTATTGCATTTTCTAGCAATAGCTAAGGCGGCAAAAGTAGATTTTACCTTAAGCGATTTTCAACGTATTAGCGATACGACACCATTTTTAGCCGATTTAAAGCCAAGTGGGAAATTCCTTATGGAAGATCTTCATAATGTAGGAGGAGTCCCTGGAGTATTAAAATATATGCTCGATCAAGGAATGCTCCACGGTGATTGCTTAACAGTGACTGGAAAAAGCCTAGCCGAAAATTTAGCAGAGGTGAAGCATCTCGCCCCACATCAAAATGTAATCCATACCGTTGATAATCCTATCAAGGAAACGGGACATATTCGAATTCTATACGGCAATATCGCAACTCAAGGTTCAGTGGCAAAAATTACTGGAAAAGAAGGAGTTCGCTTTCGCGGAAGCGCAAGAGTTTTCAATGGTGAATTTGAAACCAATGCTGGTATCGCCGCTGGAAAAGTAAAAAAAGGAGATGTAGTTGTCATTCGTTATGAAGGGCCGCAAGGTGGTCCAGGAATGCCAGAAATGTTGAAGCCTACAGCCGCAATTATGGGAGCAGGTTTAGGAAAAGAAGTTGCCCTTATCACCGATGGAAGATTTTCTGGAGGAACTCACGGATTTGTAGTTGGACATATTACGCCAGAAGCTCAAGTGGGTGGAGGCATAGCACTTATAGAAGATGGTGATATTATTACTATAGATGCAGAAAGTAATACCATCAATGTAGAGATAAGTGAACAAGAACTCGAACAACGAAAAGTAGCGTGGACGGCTCCACCATTAAAAGCGACTCGTGGGGCCTTATATAAGTATGCCAAAACAGTGTCGTCAGCATCAGAGGGATGTGTGACAGACGTTTTCGAATAAAGTAAGACTGTATAAAGTGCAGAATGCTTGATAAAATATTGTTTAATACATAAAAATGCCAAAGAACTCTACTAATTATAGAGAGTCATGGCGAAGGCCTATGGAGACAAAAACCATAATAACACCAAATACAAAAACGCAAACCATGAACGGTAGCGAGGCGTTAATTCATTGCTTACTTGCTGAAGGCGTAGATCTTATTTATGGATATCCAGGAGGAGCGATCATGCCTTTTTATGACGCCTTATATGGATTTCAAGATAAATTGCGTCATGTATTAACGAGACATGAACAAGGAGCGACACATTCGGCTCAAGGATATGCTCGTGCGACAGGAAAAGTTGGTGTAGCGGTTGCGACTTCGGGACCGGGTGCAACAAATCTTATCACAGGTATCGCCGATGCACAAATTGATAGTACGCCAATGGTATGTATCACTGGTCAAGTTGCCTCACATTTACTAGGAAGTGATGCTTTTCAAGAAACTGACATTATTGGTATTTCTACCCCAGTCACTAAGTGGAATTATCAAATAACTAAAGCCTCCGAAATTCCAGAGGTGATGGCTAAGGCATTCTATATCGCAAGAAGTGGAAGACCAGGACCAGTACTGATTGATATTACTAAAGATGCACAATTTGGCATGTTAGATTTCTCTTATGAGAAGTGTAAACAAATACGTAGCTATACGCCAATTCCTGAGGTAAGCAATGAAGCACTTCAGAATGCAGCAGCACTTATAAATAAGGCTAAAAAACCTATGATTGTTTGGGGACAGGGAGTCATTCTTGGTCAAGCAGAAGCCGAGTTCAAAGCGTTTATTGAAAAAACGGGAATTCCTTCGGCATGGACAATTTTGGGAGCATCGGCAATACCTACAGAACATCCTTTGAATATTGGAATGGTAGGGATGCATGGTAATTATGCTCCAAATGTATTAACCAATGAATGTGACTTGCTTATTGCTATAGGTATGCGATTTGACGATCGTGTTACAGGAGACTTAACAACCTACGCGGCTCAAGCTGAGGTTATTCATTTTGAAATTGACCCAGCCGAAATTAATAAGAATGTGATTGCTAATGTTGCAGTTTTAGGTAACTCCAAAGAAAGCCTTGCCAAAATATTACCTTTGGTAGATGCCAAGTCCTATCCTGAATGGCTTCAAGAATTTCACGATCTCTATCAAATTGAATACGATAAAATTATAAAAGAAGATTTTGCGCCTAGCAAGGAAGGGTTGACTATGGCCGAGGTGGTGAATGGTATTAATAATATTACAAACGGAGACGCTATTATTGTCTCTGATGTAGGTCAACATCAAATGATCGCTTGCAGATACGCAAAGTTTAATCAGACCAAAAGTAATATTACCTCCGGTGGTTTAGGAACAATGGGTTTTGCATTACCCGCAGCCATTGGTGCAAAAATGGGGCAACCTGATCGCGAAGTGATCGCCGTCATAGGTGATGGAGGATATCAAATGACAATTCAAGAACTAGGGACTATTTTTCAAACCGAAGTACCAGTGAAGATTCTTGTTTTGAACAACGAATTTTTAGGTATGGTTCGTCAATGGCAACAATTGTTTTTTGACAAGCGATATGCTTCCACCGAATTAAAAAACCCTGACTTTGTCGCCATTGCAAAAGGGTATAGTATCGATGCACATCGCGTAACCAAACGGGAAGAATTGACAGCAGCATTGGAGCATTTTATTGCCTCCCCTAATGCACAGTTCTTAGAAGTCTGCGTGGAAAAAGAAGGAAACGTTTTTCCAATGATTCCTACAGGAGCATCAGTTTCAGATATTCGATTGGAGTAAATGATTTGTAATAAATGTCAATTTCCAAGTTCTAAAAATCAAATATCAAATAATAATGAAATATTATAAGGGGATGGAATCAATAGCATTTTCCTCCCTTTAGGGTTGGGGAAAGAAAATGAAAGTCGTTCCAAGTTCCAAATCTCCAATTAATGGAGACAAGAAATAAAGAACAAGGAATATAGAAGTATTAGCAAAAATATAATATCAAATCTCAATATAAAATGAGTACTATAAATACATATACTGTGAGCATCTATTCCGAAAACAACATCGGATTGCTCAATAGAATCTCGGCGATTTTCCAACGCCGTCACATTAATATTGAAAGTATTGTTGCATCTGAAAGTGAAATTGAAGATGTGTTTCGATTTACCATTGTGGTCAACCTCACAGAGGATGCCATTCAAAAAATCATTGGTCAAATTGAACGACAGATTGAGGTAATAAAAGCCTACTATCATACAGACGAGGAAACGATCTATATGGAGAGTGCTCTCTTTAAAATGCAATCTGATTTACTTTTCGAGGAACGTCAAATACAAAATATTATTAAAGATAGTAACGCCAGAATTGTCACCGTAAATCGATCCTTTTTTGTAATAGAAAAATCTGGACGTCGATCAGAAATTGATATGGTGTATCGAGAGCTAAAACCTTTTGGTATCATGCAATTTAGCAGGTCTGGTCGCATCGCTGTCACTAAATCAGAAATGCCTATCTCAAAAATGCTCGCTAATTTTCAAACCGCTCAAGCAGAAGATCCTGCAATTAATTAATACTGACACAGTAAGCACTTTTATTAAACCACAAAACATTAGAAAAGTGCAAACCAGAATATAAGATGTAATGTCTACAGCTAAAACGAAAGCACATTACAAAAACAATTACAAAATTATTACTCATGACAAATTACTTTAATACTTTATCATTACGCGAACAATTAGCTCAACTCGGAAAATGTAGACTAATGGATGCTTCCGAATTTTCTGAAGGTGTAAAAGCACTTCACGGAAAGAAAATAGTCATAATTGGGTGTGGAGCTCAAGGCTTAAATCAAGGATTAAACATGCGCGATAGTGGCTTGGATATTTCATATGCGCTACGCCAAGCAGCTATTGACGAAAAGAGAGCTTCATATAAAAACGCTACTGACAACGGGTTTACTGTTGGAACTTATGACCAATTAGTTCCAAACGCCGATCTTGTTTTAAATCTCACCCCAGATAAACAACACACCTCCGTTGTTAAAGCCGTAATGCCCCTCATGAAAAAAGGAGCAACTCTGAGTTATTCTCACGGTTTTAATATAGTCGAAGAAGGTACAGAAGTGCGCGAGGATTTAACCGTAATCATGGTCGCTCCCAAATGTCCTGGATCTGAAGTTCGCGAAGAATACCTTCGTGGATTTGGCGTACCTACATTGATTGCGGTACACCCTAAGAATGATCCTAACGGTAAAGGACTCGAACAAGCAAAAGCATATGCTGCTGCAACGGGTGGTCACCGAGCTGGGGTATTAGAATCGTCATTTGTCGCTGAGGTTAAAAGTGATCTCATGGGAGAGCAAACGATTTTATGCGGTGTCTTGCAAAGTGCATCAATTTTATGTTACAATAAAATGACGGAGCAAGGTATCGATCCAGGTTATGCAGCTAAGCTTATTCAGTACGGGTGGGAAACCATCACCGAAGCTTTAAAACATGGTGGAATTACACATATGATGGATCGCTTAGATAATCCGTCTAAGATAAAAGCATTCAACTTTTCTGAAACCTTAAAAACAATCTTACGACCACTTTTTGAAAAACATATGGACGATATCATGACTGGTCATTTCTCCAAAACTATGATGGAAGATTGGGCAAATTCTGATGTTAATCTACTAAAATGGAGAGCCGAAACTGGGGAAACAGCTTTTGAAAAGCAAGAAATTACTGGAGAACATATTCCAGAACAAGAATACTTTGACCATGGAGTCTTAATGGTTGCCTTTGTAAAAGCAGGGGTGGAGTTGGCTTTTGAAACAATGACAGCTGCAGGTATTATCGCAGATTCTGCCTACTATGAGTCTTTACATGAAACTCCATTAATAGCCAATACCATTGCTCGTAAGAAATTATTTGAAATGAACCGCATCATTTCTGATACCGCTGAATACGGATGCTATTTATTTGATCACGCCTGCAAGCCTATGCTTACAGATTTTATGAAAACCATAGATACGAGCGTCATCGGAAGAGCATTGGCACATACCAATAGTGTAGATAATCAAGAATTAATCGCTGTAAACGATGCCATTCGCAACCATCCTGTTGAAAAAATAGGTGCAAAATTACGTGCGAGTATGACGGCGATGAAAAAAGTAAAAACAGAAGAACAGGCTGCTGTTATCGCATAATTGAATTTGTAGGCATATCCATATGAAGGAACTTGAGACATTATATTATCCTACCATCAGCGCTGTAGAAGCAGCAGCTGAACGATTGAAGGGAGTCGCGGCCTTGACTCCTTTTATGCAGAGTTTTACATACTCTCAGAAATATGAGGCTAATATTTTTATGAAGCGCGAAGACTTACAACAGGTGAGGTCTTATAAAATTCGTGGGGCATATAATAAGATGTCAACTTTAGATGCTGGCCAAGCGTCTAAAGGTGTGGTTTGTGCAAGTGCAGGTAATCATGCTCAAGGTGTCGCTTTTGCTTGCGCGAAATTGCAGATAAAAGGCATTATTTATATGCCAGTACCAACGCCTAAACAAAAGGTCGAACAGGTAGAAATGTTTGGAGGAAAGTGGGTGGAAGTAGTTCTAGATGGGGATACCTTTGATGACGCTTTCGCGAAAGCGAACCAAAGACACTTAGCGGAGGGAATGACATTTGTACATCCCTTTGATGACCCTAAAATTATCGAAGGACAAGCAACTGTAGGCTTAGAAATTATCTCACAAACTGAAGTGCCTTTAGATTATGTCTTTGTCCCTATTGGGGGCGGTGGCTTGATTGCTGGCCTGAGTAGTGTGTTTCATCAATTATCACCTAAGACAAAGATTATTGGAGTGGAACCAGCAGGAGCTCCGGCGATGCAAGTATCTCTGGAACGTAATACAAATACAACCCTCGATGAAATTGATAAATTTGTAGATGGTGCGGCTGTTAAAAGAGTAGGGGATTTAAATTTTAAAATCTGTCAGCAGTACGTAAATCAAGTGGTAACCGTCCCTGAAGGAAAAGTATGCCAGACCATTTTAGATCTTTACAATCGCAACGCTGTTGTAGTAGAGCCAGCTGGGGCACTGACTCTTGCCGTTTTAGATCAATTTGCACAAGAGATTAAAGGAAAAAATATTGCCTGTATTATCAGCGGTAGTAATAATGATATTACGCGTACCGCCGAAATAAAAGAGCGCGCATTGCTCCATAACGGTCTAAAACATTACTTCATAGTTAAGTTTCCGCAACGTGCTGGTGCTTTAAAGGAATTTGTAGCTGAAATATTGGGAACAGATGACGATATCACCTATTTCGAATACTCAAAAAAGACAAGCCGCGAACAAGGGCCTGCTATTGTTGGAATAGAAATCAAAAGACCTTCAGATTTACAACCCTTGGTAGATCGAATGCATCACCGTAATTTCTATGGAGATTACTTAAATGATAAGCCAGAGCTGTTTCAATTGTTGGTATAAAGTGCCCTTTAAAATATTTACCTATCTTGATCCAAACAAGCTTTTAGAATTATATGGATCAAGTATCTACCATTGTACTCGCCGCAGCACTCATTATTATCATGCTGGGCATGGGACTTTCATTAGTTATCGCCGATTTTAATAATATCGCAAAAAACCCTAAGGCTATATTCGTTGGTTTAGTAAATCAATTGATTTTTTTGCCTTTAATAGGTTTTGGAATTGTCACCGTATTTCCAATGCAACCAGAAATTGCAATTGGCGTCATGATTTTGGCAGCTTGCCCTGGAGGGCCTACCTCCAATTTAATAAGTTTTATGGCCAGGGCCGACTTGGCGCTTTCCGTTTCGCTTACAGCCTTAAGTAGTTTAATTACCATCTTGACCATTCCATTTATGGTGAACTTTGCCTTGACCTACTTTTTAGATGAAGGACAACTGATCAAGTTAGATATTTTGCAAACGATTGGGCAGATATTTGTCATCGTGGTGATTCCCATTGTAATAGGTATGACCATTAGAAGGTATAAGCCGGCTTTTGCACTGCGTATGGGAAGACCCGTTCGTATCGCCTCGGGAATTATTTTGGCTGTGATTATTTTGGGCATCATACTGAAGGAGAAAGCTCATATGGTAGAATACATTCAAAAAGCGGGGCTCGCTACTTTGGCACTTAATCTAATAACCATGGGAGTGGGATTTCTCACAGCTAAAATTTTCAAACTATCACGAAAACAAGGCTTTTCTATTGCCATTGAATCAGGAATTCAAAATGGAACCTTGGCAATTAGTATTGCTGTTGCCCTGCTTGGAAATACAAGCTATGCTATTGCGCCAGCCGTATACAGTGTACTAATGTTCTTGACAGGTTTTGCAGTAGTTTGGCTCTCCATAAAAAATAGTCCGAAGGAAGTTTAGTTAGTTTCCGAAGACTCGATTTTACACGGTTTATTACTCTTTTTAGAAAGTAATCTGGCGATGTACATTTGAGATATAGCAACAGTTGTATATAGGAGTATAAAATACCCTTTGTTGTCAGTGCTTTTATAAAACCATGAAGCTCCAAGGATGATGGCCGCTCCTATAAGTGCTGTATATATGTGTGGATTAGATATAAGCTTTCCTAATTTTTGAAATAGTTTCATTGTGTTGATTTTGTCTATTAGTGTCCAAACATTAAAAAGGTCACAAAAAAATTAATTTTTTTTCCTTAAAATGATGATAACACCCTCCTCTATTATGTTTTAGAATTAAGATATACTAAAAACTGAAAGCAAGTGTTTATGAATTGTAAAAATTTGAAAAAATGCTATCCCTAATGGAACAATTTAACTCGAAGGAAGGAACACCTTATTTGAGCAAAAAAAAATATAAGAAAAAGTGTGTATACAAAATCCAGTATCCTTTTTAATAGTGACAAAATTGTGGGAATAATCTTTACAATTTTTTGAAAATAATGCCCTCAAAAGAATATTTAAAAGCTTAAAAGCTTTTAAATATTGGTTAACCAAAAAAAAATAAAAAACGAAACATTTTGGTCGAAATTATGTCCAAAATATTGACAATTAAGAGTTTGCGAAAACGTTTTCGTATTTGTGGAAAATAGTCGCATTTTTTTAATTGTGTATTTCGTCGAATTGTATATAAGAATAATGTTAAAATATTAACATTATTCTTATATATTGAGCCCGTTAATAAAAACAAAACATATAATTATGAAGAAAAATGTGTTAATGAAATTTGCGGCTTTAGGAGCTTTTGCTGCAGTTATTGTGAGTTGTGAAACAGAGTCAGTAGATGAGGTAGCAATACCAGTTGAGAATCTTGTTGTACAAGAGACTTTTACTGAAGCAGAATGGACTTCTGATCCTATTCCAGGGCAATACATCATTGAATATAATGATATCAATGGGAGAGCCTCAGTTACAAAAAACAACATCTAAAGAAGCTTATGGTGTTCAGATGGAATCAAGAAAGTCAATTTTCTTAGCCGAGTTTGAAGCTGTAGGTCTTAAGAATGCAGATATAACTTCTACATATGGACACGCCTTAAACGGATTTGCAGCCAAGTTAACAGTTGCTCAAGCAGATGCACTTCGTTTAGATCCACGTGTTAAAAATATTGAACAAGATTACACCATCAAGAAAGGGAAACCAGGTGGTGGTGGAGGTGGTGGAGGAACCGCTCCTCAGTCAACTCCTTATGGTACAACTCGTGTAGGAGGAGGACTTAGTGCTTCTACTAATACTGCTTGGGTTATTGATAGTGGTGTAGATCAAGATCATCCAGATTTAAATGTTGATACTGCAAGAAGTATATCTTTCTTAACAGGATCCCCTTCTAATCAATCTCCTGACGATCAAAATGGTCACGGAACACATGTTGCCGGTACTATTGGTGCATATGATAACACTATAGGTTCTGTTGGAGTTGCTCCTGGAAATCTTGTAGTTGCTGTTCGAGTGCTAGATAAAAGAGGAAGTGGGTCAAACTCAGGTGTAATTGCCGGAGTAGATTACGTTGCTGCCAATGGTAGTTCTGGTGATGTTGCTAACATGAGTTTAGGTGGAGGTGTCTCTACAGCTTTAGATAATGCAGTTATTAGTGCTGCAAGTACTGGTGTTAAGTTTGTCTTAGCTGCTGGTAACGAGTCTGATGATGCAAATAACCATTCTCCTGCACGTGCAAACGGTCCAAATATTTATACAATTTCTGCTATGGATGTGAATGACAATTGGGCTTATTTTTCAAATTATGGAAGTCCTGTTGATTATTGTGCACCTGGAGTAGCCGTATTCTCAACTTGGAAAGGTGGTGGATACAATACAATTAGTGGTACATCAATGGCAGCTCCTCATGCTGCAGGTGTTCTTCTTTTTGGAAACGCCTCTACAGATGGAACTGTTAATGGTGATCCTGATGGAAATGCAGATGATATTATTCACTTATAATATTTAATGTGATACTAAAAAGGCGACCCCTAGGTCGCCTTTTTTTATGTGTGAAATTCAAATAATTATGATATTTAAATGATCGTACTCTGACCCACAAAAATATTATTGAAATTACGATTCGTATCCTCAGGATTTAAGATATAGTCGGCGATAAAATCTCCAACTTTACTTGTGCTAAAAGGATTTTCTTTTTTAATATCTTGGGTACAGAAGCCAAGCTCTAAAGATTTCTCTACAGCTTTTTCCACAGCTGTGGCTTCCTTAAGTAAATTAAGATGTCTCAAGAGCATTGCAGCCGATAAAATACTAGCCAACGGATTTGCAATTCCTTTACCAGCTCCCTCAGGAAAACTCCCATGTATTGGCTCAAATAAAGCGTTTTCCTTGCCTACTGATGCTGAAGCAAGCAAACCTATAGATCCTCCTATTACACTGGCCTCGTCAGAAATAATATCTCCAAAAAGATTTTCGGTTAAAATCACATCAAACTGTTTCGGATTTAAAATCATTTGCATAGCGGCATTGTCTACAAATAAAAAGTCTAAGGCCACATCTGGGTATTGTTTCCCCATTTCAGTAATGGTTTTTCGCCATAAACGCGAAGTTTCCAATACATTGGCTTTATCTACCAAGGTGAGTTTTTTTCTTCTTTTTTGCGCTTCCGCGAAAGCGAGATGCCCAATTCGACTTATTTCTTCAACAGAATAAGTACAGCCATCAGATGCAACCAGACCATCATCACTTAAACTCTTTTCGCCAAAGTAAATTCCACCTGTCAACTCACGATAAATGGAAATGTCTGTTCCTTGGATAATCTCTCTTTTCAAAGGAGAGTTTTCTATAAGTTGTTCATATGCTTTTACTGGACGTACATTACAAAAAAGACCTAAGCTTTTACGCAGGCGTAAGAGTCCTTGCTCTGGACGCACTTTTGCAGAAGGGTCATTATCGTATTTAGGATGTCCAATTGCACCAAAAAGAATTGCGTCGGCGGCTTCACAAATATCAATAGTTTCTTCAGGTAGCGGATTTCCAGTAGCATCAATGGCACATGCACCCATAAGTCCGTAGGTGTACTTAAAGTGATGTCCAAATTCATCGGCAATGGCAGTCAAGGCCTTCTGAGCCTCCGCTGTTACTTCCGGCCCGATACCATCTCCCGGAATGATTGCTATATTGTATTTCATATTCAATTCCCTCCTAAGAGAGATTTTATTAATTAATAATATTTGGTGATTGCATTAGCTATCAATATAAAATTACTCATTATATCAATACCTCTAACATCTTATTTATCCGATGTTTATATTTTAGGCATTAGGCATTAGGCATTAGGCATTAGGCATTAGGCATT
>TARA_R110002051_G_scaffold91872_1_pt1 | contig 11993 bp, 9 predicted proteins | sample TARA_R110002051 | Tara Oceans TARA_R110002051 (sample SAMEA4397023) | marine metagenome | biome: Polar Biome; feature: [MES] marine water layer (ENVO:01000295) within the mesopelagic zone...; material: water (ENVO:00002006), including particulate matter (ENVO:01000060) such as......
GTTAGCAAATAAATAATCAAATCTACTTTCAGCTAAAAAACCGATGTTTTTATCTGACCTAATCAATCCCTCTCACTCAAAGCACTAACTCTATTCGTATTCATGGCGATTTGGTTTTCTTTAACTTTATTCCAGATAGTTTGCGAGTAATTGATTAGGTCTCTATCGGTCAGATTTTCAGTATCGAATAGCCCATTTAACCTTGCGACTATTTTTGATAGCCAGTCCTCTTGTTTATCCTTAGTATTGCCAGCTCCACCGCTACCAGTACTCAGCGAATAGAAACTACCTTATTGCAAATCCTGTTGACGTAGCTTAGAAAAACGGTAGTGATCATGATAATATTACTGAAATAAACCTCATCATCATCGAGCCTCTCACGTAACATAGGTTGCAAATAGCGAGCATAAAGACTTAGCTTCTCTATATCCTTATTATCGTAATCGATAATCTGCGACATAAATTCATACTAACGGATTTAATCATGGTGGTCTTGCGCTAGGTCGCTTCGGCGCATTAGCAGCCCTTTTAGTATTTATCATTGTGTTTATTGGTCTTTAAACAGCTGGCTAATGCTAAAGCTAACTGACGATTATGCTTTTAATAAAATTATTTTATAGATTAAGTAGTAATTTCTTAGATGCTTATAGCCTCGTTAACGAGGGTTTAAGATTATTAGTGTGATGAATAAATATCGACAATGATTAGGTATAGGTAGTAGAAAAAAAAGATGCTAACGCTATATATGGCATATTGTTAGCACCCTTTTTGGATTCGAAAATTTACTCAGGTGAGTTTGTCAAAATCGGGGTTTGATAGCTTGTGCTCGAAAATCTGCTGAGTAGGTCATCTTTTATATTTCACTTTGCTTGGTTTAAAAATATTGTAACTTTTCTATTTTGGACTGACTATATTAGTATTAAAAAAGGTTATTAATATTGCTATTTAATATACTTGTAAAAATGCAATAACGTTTTATATTTTTACTGAGTAGGAACGTTAGAAGTTGTACTTCGCCATTACTTCAACCTCCTGTCCTTTTTGTCTCCATGGAAGCGTAGTATCACTGCGATCACGCCATTCAACACCGATATCAAGATCTGGTAAATAGGTGTAAATAAGGTTCGCACTTTTTATATTAATCGAAGTATCTGCATCATTATTTATATTAACCTCTCCATAACGCATGTTGCCTCGCAGTTTCGGCGTAAAAACGTGTCGAGCGCCCACACTGAAGCCCGTTTGTGATACAAGGTCGCCATTTTCAGCATCACAGCCTACCGTATTTGCAGGGGACAAAGCTCCTGTTGTACACAATCCAGAATACACTCCCATACCTTCACCAGTAAATATACTGCCATGTAATGAGCTGTCTCCCAATGTTAACTTTGTTGCTAATGAAACCCCTAGCCCCATCTCCGTATCAAAATCGCCATTTATTCCAGTATCGGTGTCTCGTGCAGTCGCGGCAAGGGTATAACCAAAATTAGAGATGTCATCGCTATAGCTAACCACCATGTCAGGTAAGTTAGCATCGTCAGATATAGGGTCTTGCGCTGTAACACGAAGTCCTTTATTAGCGTAATGTAAAGTCAAATCTGGACGAACATAAGCGCCGCTACCCGCTATAGTACCAAAACCCAAACCGTAAAAATCAAGCTGTTCGGTTAAGCGAGGAGCGACGGCAAAAAACTGACCACTCCATGTTTTACCTACAGTAACGTTATCTACTTGCAAGTAAGCATGGCGTAGCCGAAGCTCAGGAGTGCCGCTGTCATAGCCAGTGTAGTTACCATAAAAATCGCCTTCTATAAAACCTGTCACTTTTTTATCTTTAGCAAGTGTAGTAGCTTTGAAATTAATTCTAGACTCTCGCACACTACCTTCAAAATCAGAATCTTTATCATCGGGTGAAGTAAAGGTCCCTTCAGCTTTAACGTAACCACCAATGCTTAAAGTGGTATCTCCTTGAGTGATAATTTCTATGGCTTGTGCGCTTGTGCACGCGACGATAGCAGCCAATGCCAACGTTACTTTTTTTAGATTGCTCATGATCTACATACTTCCTGTTGTTTTATTAATAAATTCCGTTTTATAAAATCAGTTAAAAACAATCTCTGATATAGTTACTTTTGCAATGATCTTACAAACTTCAGATACCATCTGAAAAATAATATCTAAATAGAACCATTAAATAAAATCTATAGTAAGTTCCCCATAACTATCAAACTTAGCGGTATAACTTGTAGGTTCTGTGACTGCTGACATTGGACCCAAGGCCCCCGTTAAAATGACCTCGCCAGCTTTGATAGGCGTACCCATTTTAGCCATAGTCTGCGCCAACCAACGCGTAGCAATCAAAGGATTGCCAAGACAGTTTCTACCAATACCTTGAGATACTTCTCTACCATCTGCCAGTAGGCTCATTTTAGTATTAAGCATATCGATCTCAGAAAGCTGATAGGGACGTTGACCTAATACTATCAATGCTGATGAGGCATTATCTGCGATAGTATCTTCGATGCGAATATCCCAGTTATTGATACGACTATCGACTACCTCAATAGCAATTAGCACGTAGTCAATAGCTGCTATTACATCTAATAATGTAGTATCAGGATGCGGCAAATCTTTTTTTAGTACGACTGCAAGCTCAACTTCAACTTTGGGCTGAATCAGACCTTTTAGCTCAATAGTTTCACCTTCCATTACCACCATGTTGGCATAGATGTTGCCAAAGTCAGGCTGATCGACTCCTAGCTGTTTTTGAACAACCTCTGAGGTGAGACCAATTTTACGACCAATGATTCTATTGCCCATTGATAGACGACGCTTAGTATTGATCTCTTGAATCTGATAAGCATCATCAATGCTTAACGAGCCATCAAATAACTCTCGTACTGGTTTACAAGATGAATTATTTTCTTCAGCTTGCCAAAGCAAATCAGCGGCTTGTTGCAAAAGTTGTGCTTTCATAATTGCTCCTTAAACTTGTTGATCCACTAAATAGTGAGTAATTAGTTGATTAAAATCATCTGCTCTCTCAATCTGTGACCAATGCCCGCAGCCACTAAATATGTGAGCTTCTGAATCAGGAATAGTGGTTAGCAACTCCCAAGTACGGGTTAATGGAATGACTTTGTCATCCTTACCATGAATCAGCAATATAGGCATGGTTAACTGGGAGAGCTTCTCTAAGTCTAGTGGTAACGCATCTCGATCACGGTCACGTGCAGTGACTACTGGAATCAAACGTTCTGCTGCTTCGTCCTTTAGTGCTGCTGCATATCTGATATCCACCAAAGTGTCATTCACTAACGATTTATCAGTAACCATCATCTCTAAACCACGACGGATACCTGCTTTGGAGACATCAGGTTTAGAGTGAGCAGCTAAAGCTTTATTAAGCTTTGCGCCTCCTGTACCCATAGAAATGATGCCATGTAAACGTTCTGGATGATCAATTGCCATCTGAAAACCAACCCAGCCACCTAGCGAATTACCAACTAGCCATGTTTTTTCAATATTGAGAGCATCCATAAGTCGAATCGTATGATTAACCCATTCTCTAATTCCATACTTTATATCTGTTGGTGTTACCGTTTCGCCATAGCCAATAAAGTCAAAGGCTATTGCTCTAACCTCTTTACCGAGCTCTGGTAGGTTCTTCCACCAATTAGCGGACGCCGATACGCCAGTTCCTGAACCATGTAAAAACAGGACCGGAGTACCTTCCCCAATATCATAGTAGTGAGTAAGTTCACCTGCATCTGTCTCAATCCATTTATCTTCGAGACCAAAAAACTCTGGCGTTTTAAAATTCGGAATAGATGTTGTCATAGTATTCTCCATATATTTTTAGAATAAATTTTATGCTGTACGAGATTGATAAAGTTACTAGTAGCTTGATGGCTACGTCATACTATTTTTTAGTTGCGATTCAGACTCATCGTTAAAGCTAAATCCTCAATCATATCTTCTTGACCACCAACGGTACCGCGCTTACCTAATTCAACCAATAGATCACGGGCAGAGACGCCGTACTTTTCTTCAGCCCGTTTAGCAAATAGTAAAAAAGAAGAATAAACGCCTGCGTAACCCAAAGTCAGCGAGTTTCTATCTACACGGATAGGCTGGTCAAGCAGTGGTACAATTAAGTCTTCAGCAACATCCATAATCCGGTATAAATCAATACCTGTATGAGCTTTCATACGATTCAAAACAGCTACTAATACCTCCAACGCTGTATTGCCCGCTCCTGCACCCAGACCTGCTACTGACCCATCAATGCGTAATGCGCCCGCTTCAATAGCTGCGAGTGAATTGGCAACGGCCATAGACATATTATTATGTCCATGAAATCCAATATCCGTCTTGGGCTTTAATGCATCACGCAGACTCTTTATCTTACTAGTAACCTCATCTGGCAACATATAACCTGCTGAGTCAGTGCAATAAACACACTGTGCTCCATAGCTTTCCATCAGCTTGGCCTGTTCGGCTAGTTTTTCTTCAGAGATCATATGAGACATCATTAAGAACCCTACAGTTTCTAGGCCATTTTCACGTGCCCAATTTAAATGCTGCTCTGACACATCTGCTTCTGTACAGTGCGTTGCGACCCTGACCATATCTGCACCGCAGTCTCTAGCTCGCTTCAAATCATCCACAGTACCGATGCCTGGTATTAGTAAAACTGAGGTCTTCGCATTTTTTAGCTTAGGTATGACCGCATTCAAATAATCCTCATCAGAGTGCGCAGCAAACCCATAATTTACAGAGTTGCCTCCTAGACCATCTCCATGAGTCAATTCAATCAGAGGTACCCCTGCTTCATCTAAGCCAGTGGCAATCTTGACGGCTTCATCTAGTGAAATTTGATGACCTTTAGCGTGCATGCCATCTCTCAAGCTCATATCGTGTAATACGACATCTCTATTTCTTAAGTCCATTAGTATTCTCCTTGATTAGTGTTATTACGAGATATGATTGGCTTCACGTTCAGGTAGTTTAATCTCATTATTTGCCACTTCTTCAGCGAATATTTCTGCAGTACGTAATGCAGCAGCCGTCATGATGTCTAAGTTGCCCGCATACTTAGGTAGAAAGTCACCTAAACCTTCGACTTCTAAAAAAATAGAAACCCGTTTGCCATCAAATACAGGGCCGTTAACTAGACGGTAACCAGGTACATATTGCTGAACTTTTTCAACCATTTTCTCTACTGAGGCTCTAATAAGTGCTTCGTCAGGCTCCGAGTCTAATAGACAATGGACGGTATCGCGCATCAACATAGGCGGCTCTGCAGGATTGATAATAATCAGTGCTTTACCTTTTTCTGCACCACCAACTTGTTCAATAGCTCTGGCAGTCGTTCGAGTAAACTCATCTATATTTTTGCGAGTACCTGGCCCTACAGACTTGGAAGATACCGTAGCCACAATTTCGCTGTAATTCACAGATTGTACTTGCGATACTGCTGCTACCATTGGGATAGTTGCTTGACCACCGCAAGTTACCATGTTGACATTCATTTCTAACTTTTTTGTGTGCTCTTTCAAATTAACTGGCGGTACACAAAAAGGTCCGATAGCGGCTGGTGTCAGGTCAATCATAATCACACCAAGCTCATTCAACTTGCGACTATTTTCAGCATGAACATAGGCAGATGTGGCATCAAAGGCAATACGAATATCATCTTCTACAACCACGTCTAAAATACCATCTACGCCACTATCGCAGGTTTTGATACCCATTTCTTGAGCACGTTTTAGTCCCGCTGATGTCGGATCGATACCTACCATCCATACAGGTTCAATCCAATTTGATCGCTGCATTTTCATCAATAGGTCCGTACCAATATTGCCAGGTCCGATAATGATCGCTTTTAATTTCTTTGTCATAACTTGATCCTTGATAGTCATAGAATGTAGTGAATACTTTCATTAAAGTTAATTAATCATTTATCAATGCTGGCTTGTTTACGGTATTCGTTGTTTCACTCTTGCCAAGCATTGATTTGTCTAAGTTTTCTTTGCGGCTAATGTTGTTAGTTAGCATAATGGCGGCAATAGCAGCAATAATAATGACTGGTATACTGCTACTAATAACAAAGGAAGAGCTTGAATTATAAGAGAATATGAGCCCTGCTAATAAGGGCCCTATAAAAGAGCCAATACGTCCCATAGCAACGGCTACCCCTACACCTGTACCTCGCATACTTTTTTGATAAACTCTAGCAGCAAGTGCATATAGAGCCGACTGACCTCCCGTTAAGAAAAATCCTGAAAGTGCTGCCGAGAACATTAATCCTGTTAAAGACTTAGAAATTGCTAAGGCAGATAAGCCTATTAAAATCCCAGCGTAAATCATGATGACAACGGTTCTAATCTTAATTCGAGATAACAACCAACCTAAACTTAGTACTCCAAAAAGAGCACCAACTTGGTATGACACTTGAATATTACTTACGTTCTTCATGCTTAATCCGTTGTTTTGCATAAGAACAGGCAACCAATTTAAGATGAAGTACAAAACAATCAAAGTGCCTAAAAAGCTAAGCCAAATCTGTAATGTTGATGCCAGTCTACCTTCGCCGAACAAAATAAACTTAAAGTCATTATTCTGCTTAATATCTTCGGTAGCTTGGCTTTTGGTATAAGTTTCTTTTAAGAACAGTGCTAACAGCGGTAAAATCAATAGTGGTGTTAGGCCACCTAGATAAAAAATATTCTTCCATTGACCAACTTCGGTGAACATTCCTGCTGCTAAAGCTGTTATTGCGGCACCTATAGGTACTCCTGCGTACATGATGCTTACAGCAGTAGCACTCCAACGCTCAGACACAGACTCTGAAGACATGGCAATAATTAAGGGCAGAGCGCCACCCATTCCTATACCTGTCAAGAAACGTATTAATACTAATGAGCTGAACCCAGTGGCAAATGCTGTTAAAAGTGACATAACGCCAAATATAGCTACACTGAAAATCAATATTTTTTTTCTGCCTATCTTATCTGAGAGACGTCCAGCGATAATTGCTCCAGGGAACATCCCTAATGTGGCAGCACTAAAAATCCAGCCTAATTGCCCTTTAGTGAGATTAAACTCTGCTTGAATAGAAGGGGCAGCAACCCCAATGGATTGAATATCGAACCCTTCTAAAATAGCGATACAAAAACATAAGAATAGTGTTAGGTACACTGGCGATGCTTTTTTAAGCGATGAATTTGTCATGAGCTCTTCCGTGAGTCTAAGTAAGTATAAAATTCAATGTCGAGATCGAATTAGCGAACTGTTTCAGCAGTTATTGCTCCGAACCCAACCAGCCACTCATTAATCTGTTGATAGTAGACATCGTTGGTCGTATATTTAGAAACTTCAGCTAAAGCAGCAAAAGCAGCTGTCCAACATCTTACTTCATGACCACCTCTGCCCCCCATTTCAGAAATCTCACTATCTGTCATAGCATTTAAATAATCAAAATCAGCTTGTTGATACTTTTTCATCAACGCCCTATCCCACTCAGCATTTATTTTTAGAGAACTGCTTTCAATCTGATTAAGCTCTTGGGCTGCTAAAACAACGCGCTCTTGCCTAGTGTTGCGAGAATCTGCTGTTGGATTTTTGCCTGCTATTAGAAACGCTTCAATTTCTGAGTTTGCGTTTTGCATTTGTGGGGTCGGTGGATCATGAGACAGTCCCCCAGTTCCCAAGATGAGAACTCTCTTACTTTTTAAATTTGACGTTTTTATGTAACGGCCTACGGCTCGGCCTAGCTGTGTAGCAAATCGCATTGGCGATAATGGCTTAGCTGCGCAGTTAATGAAGATTGGTACTGTTGGATATCTGGTTAATGAACCCGTCAAAAAAGTTAGGGGCTGAGTAACTCCGTGATCAGCTTGCATCTGATATGAGCAAGCAATACCCAGTCCATCGTTCAACAAGCTTTGGGTCAAGGATAGCGCTGTTTCTTCGTCAGTATTAATAGTGCCTGGACCATAATTCCAGTCTCCTGCGGCTTCAGCTCGAATACCAACACAAGCGGCTGGCATCATGTCGTAGAAGAAGCCATTAAAGTGATCAGGGCCAAAAGTGATGATTAAATCAGGATTATAGTCATCAACTTGCTTAGCAAGGTCATGAATAACCTTCATTGTTGTATCGCGAATCTCTCTTGGTGGAGATGCAAACTCAATAAGAGGCGTGTGTGATAAACAAATTAATTTAACCGACATAAATATTCCTCATTACAAAAGCTATTAATACGAATTGGATCACAATCTTAATTATTAGGACGTAACGCCTATCCTGCAAAATCATATTGACTTTGAATCAAATGCAATTTACGGAATAATTCTTTAGATACAGTGTCAAGTTCCTGAGCGTTACAAGTCGCTGCTACAAAACGATCTGGACGTATAAATACTGTTGAGATGTTATCGCGTTGTCCAAGCCATGTACGAATGGCTAGATCATCACCAATCACCAGTTCATCTTTCGATTCAGATGTGTCTATGACTTTTAAACGCTCTTTTGGTACAACCTTGATGAATCGAGCACCAATAGCTCGCCATTGCTGTTTTGTGTTATCTGACATCTTATTGGCAGAATCACATTCCCAACTTAAAATTGCGAAATTATTGCCTAAGATTTCATCAAGCTTATGTGCATTATCATCATCCTTCAGATAAACATTAGGTTGGATAAACATCTTTCCTATTAAAGATTTCTTGATACTTCGCTTATGTATTACGATCCCATCAGCATAAACAGGCATTGGTTTAAATTTCATCTCTACAAGATAACGTTTTAATGCTGGCACGACATTTACAGCATACGAGAGCGTATCTCTTAGCTGTCCTTGCCATTTTTTGGGTGGCGCAAGTACATTTCCTGCCATAACTGATAGATCAATCATAGCTTTGGCATGAGCCTTACGCTCGACTTGATAAGTCTCTAATAGACCATCATCAGCTTCACCTTTAATGACCATGCTTAATTTCCATGCAAGGTTAGAGGCGTCACGTATTCCTGTGTTATAACCTTGTCCTTGCCAAACGGGCATGATATGCGCTGCATCCCCTGCTAAAAGTATACGGCCAATTTTGAATTGTCCTGCCAGACGAGCATTATGAGTATATATACGCTGCCGAATAACATTGACGTTATCAGGATCTGGAACGACTTTAGACAGTAGCTCTCGTATACGATGAGGCTGTGAGAGCTCTTCTTCAGTTTCGTTGGGCATTACCATAAACTCAAAACGGCGAATAGCATGAGGTAGTGCAGCTGATACATAAGGTCGCACAGGATCACAGCACAGATACACATGTGGTGTCGCTAATGGATCATCAGCGACATCAATGACCATCCATTTATCTGGTGCTGTTTTTCCTTCGAAGGGGACATTTAGACTTTGTCTTATATAGCTGTTACCACCATCACAGGCAATAAAGTATTTACAGCTGACAGTAGTAGGAGGGGTACTTGGAGAATCGAAATTAAGAGTGACACCCTTATCATCTTGGGAGAAATCTTTTAGGCAACTGTTAAACTCAACTGTGACACAATCAAAGCGTGATAGACCTTTTAGCAGAACAGCATCAACTTGTGGTTGAATAAAGGCATTACGACGCGACCAACCAAACTCACGAGTTTTAGGCTGTATGTCCGCAAAACATCTACCGCTAGGTGTTAAAAAACGCATAGCATGATCTGGGGTAATGTGTGGCAGCACATCGTCAATTACATCTAAAGATTGTAATGTTCTAAGAGACTCATCATCTATGCCAATGGCTCTTGGATAATCGATCAGTTTATCTAACTGTTCAGCAACTAATGTCTTAATACCTTGCAAACCTAAAAAGTTTGCGATAGTTAGGCCTACTGGACCGGCTCCCAAAATCACAATATCATAGTCATACTTATTAGTAGCTACCGTATTTAGATTATCCAATTTACTTCTCCCTAAGTTGATATTTCATTCCTTAGTAAGAAGTTAGTTTATTTATAACATAAATACAACACCCTGCATTTATATACTATGTATTGATAAAATCGATAGTTTATGAATTCTGGCGAAATAAGGGCTATGACATTTTAAAATGGACTTTGCGCATGGTATTTTAAGGATTAGAGTCTTGCGTAAAAACTACTTTGTTAGAGTGATCTGAAAACTAGAGCGTTACTAATGAACAGCAGAAAGGTGCATAGTTAAGACTTAACTATGCGATTAGTTTGCTAACATTATTAATTTGATTAGAAGGAAATTAAAGCAAAGATACATTAAATAAAAGAGTTATAAAAAATTATGATGCAATAATTAACTATGGTTAGGCTTGTAAAAGATCAAAACAAGTTTTACGTAGCCATTGGTTATCTGCGTTATGATGGGCGTATTCGTGCCAATACTGATTGACTGACCAGAATGGAAGTTTAAAAGGTAATGGATATAAGCCAACTCCTACATATTCTTGCAATAGCCGTCCCATTTGTTCAGGTACAGTGGCGATAAGATTTGTGCGCTGTACAATAGTTCCTAACCCTAAATGGCTGGGTAAACGTAAAACCACATTGCGCTCAATATTTAACTTTTGGATCTCATATTCAATTAGATAATGTCCTGTACCGCGAGGTAAAATTCCAATGTGTTCTGCATTTTTATAGATCTCTAATGATAAATTACTATTCACAATATCCGAATTTTCAGAATTGGCAATCACCACATAATGCTCATCAAATAGACGTTGCTGGTAAAACCTTTCTTGTAACTGTGGCACAAAGCCAATAACCAAATCAATCTCCCCCTTACCCATTAATAGAGCTGTATTATTGTCTATTGGTAAGATATCTAACTTAATAGAAGGAGCATATTCATTGAAATAGCAGATTAAGGTAGGCACAACTGATAAGTAATGACTATCTGTCATACTAATACGAAACGTACGTGATGCAGAAAATGAATCAAACCCTTTACTAAATTCATTCACTATTCGCATTTTTTCAATAGCATCTATTACTAGTGGTAGCATATCGCGAGCAGTATTGGTAGGCTGCATTTTGTGTCCTACTCGGACAAACAATTGGTCATCAAAGTGTTCTCTTAACTTTTTAAGTCCGCTGCTAGCAGCAGGTTGACGAATATTAAGGTTTTGAGCAGCTTCTGAGATAGTACCCTTTTCATATATACTATTGAATAGACGTAACAAACGGATATCGATATCAAACATAATTAACCTATTTAGTTTAATGTGATCATAGATTACTGCTTGATTTGCTCTAGCCAAAACCCAAGCAGCCATTTCATTTAAAAAGATATCTATGTATTAATCATAGACTTACTGAGCTATGCTGAAAAAACTGTAGAACCAAACTTGGTAGATTATAATTTTAGAAAATTTTGATCTGCTGTTTATTTTTATTAAGGTATGGTTTTAAAATTAATATCGATAGCAAAAAAATGATTTATTAGGTGACATGCACACCAATACTATTGTGTACAAAGTATCAATAACATCTTCATATGCCATGGATTTATTTTACTCTGATGAGTCGTAAAGCCCCTACATGCTATTATTTATAAAGCGTAGAAGGCTGAGGTATGAAATTCACTTTTCTCAGGTGATGTTGTTAATATTGGGGTTTGATGACACACCCTAGATCATATTATATTTATGAAATTTTATTAAAAAGACATATCAAACTCTATAATTTCTTCGATAAATTTGGCTTCAATAGGTGATAAAGCACGGTGTTTATGCCAAAAGAGACGAATAGGGATATCAGCAATACCTTCGCTTGGCGGCAAACGTCTAAGCTTAGTCTCTAAGTGCGTTGCGGCAATGAACTGATTAGGTAGCGCGCCGATGCCATAGCCGGTATAAATCAGGCGAACCGCTTCATCTAGATTGTTGGTATAAGCACTAATACGGCCCGTAACATTATGACTTTCTTTAAACACCGTAATTGGTGAAAGCACATCACCAATATCT
>TARA_R110002051_G_scaffold212_5_pt1 | contig 11990 bp, 15 predicted proteins | sample TARA_R110002051 | Tara Oceans TARA_R110002051 (sample SAMEA4397023) | marine metagenome | biome: Polar Biome; feature: [MES] marine water layer (ENVO:01000295) within the mesopelagic zone...; material: water (ENVO:00002006), including particulate matter (ENVO:01000060) such as......
TCCACTCAAACAATTCTTAAAATCACACAATCATCCTCTAACTAAATTGGCAATATACCGTAAGTCGTTGAAATGCCTGGGGCATACAGGTCTCCCGGCAAACTCCGTACTTTGACGTGGACGTTACCGGACGCATCCTATCCGGTTCAGTGACTGCCACGCAGTGCCCATCTCTAGTATGACGGTGTCGCCTGCCATGTCTACGGCATGTGAACGCCCGACGGCAGTGAGCATTTCATGGTGGGTCCAGCCAAGGGACTGCCAGTAGAGATACTGTTCGGCGCATATTTCCTGAACGATCATTGGCTGGCCAATCTTATTATTTCTGTCCGAAGACAGATCCCGTGAGGAGTGCCCCGAATGCTAGGTGGAAGAGGCCACCGCCCATTAGGGTGAATGGATTATGCTGCCCGGTGAGTTTTTTCATAAGCTCAAGCTGAATGAGCGGGTCCTCCACCGAGTTTAGCTGTGCGATGAAGCTGGAGAGGTTGGGACGGTTTAGCCCGAACCATACGGGCACTATCACGAAATCATATATACATATGATCAGGTAGACGATCAGGGCTGTCCAACGCCATGCCATGGGATCTCCGATACGGAAAACCCCCACCAAAAAAATGGAGAGGTCCCCTCGGCTGAGACCCCTCCATTGGAGTTTCTGGTCTCGGGTTTCCGGGTGGGAGGCAGTCCGTAAAATCCCGGTACTAACCAGTACTATCTAGTACTAGCCTTATAAATAGTACTTGTCAAGTACAATAGGCTAGTACCCTCAGTATGGTACTCAATGGTTAGTACTCTCAAGATATTATGATTGTACTAAATAAGGCTAGTACCTCATAGACTAGCTAGTACTAAGAGACTGTAATCATTGCATAAAAGCCGCATTACGCCGAAAAGCGACGGCGTAATGACGGCGTAATTAGGCAGCGGTGGTCAGCGGTGACGGGAGTGCGGCAGTGGAGGACTTTCCGCCGGTGCTTGTCTGACCGGTGGTTGGTAGCCTCTTGGCACCATCAACCTTTGGAGACTGACATGCCCGATGATCAAAGACGCCTACTTCGACTTCCCGAAGTTCTCCGCCGCGTGACCTACGGTGAGGCACACATCTACCGGCTCGAACAAGCCGGGGAGTTCCCGCGCCGTGTCCATCTTGGTAAGCACCGTGTCGTGTGGCTCGAATCTGAGATAGACGACTGGATTGATAAATGTGTCGGGCAGCGCGAGCAAGACTAAGGTTTTCTATTGCCCAGCCAGTTTTCCAAAGGACGGAACCCCTGAAAAATTGTCGAGGTTCTGTCCTTTGACGGGTACGCCTGAAAATATTTTAACCCCCCGGCAGGGAATTAAGGCGTATCCCCTAGACGTAGGGCCATCGTGTAGGGATTGTCCGCACGCCCCCCGTATGAATAAAATCAAGTTCTCTGGCAGTTGCCTTGACGTTGGCAGTAGGTTTATGTTATGTTGTTTAATTAGTATCAACATGACTGGAGGTGATTATGACGATGAGTAATCCTGATTTCCCTGTTGAGTCTGGCGTCCCGATACCTGAAGGAAGGGGCCTGTGGCATTCGCCGTCTAAGAGATATCCGTGGCATAGCATGGCGGTGGGGGATAGTTTCTTCGTTCCAGGCTCTGCTAACGGGGAGGCGGCGTATCTTGATCCCGGCGTCCGCGCTAAAATATTCCACCAGATGGACTATCAGCGCAGAAAGCATAAAAAACTATTTGCTGCCTTTCCGGGTGATAACGGCATTCGTGTCTGGCGTACCGAATAGGAAATGTCTGCCCAGGCCAAATATGCCCTCTCCAAAGAGGGGTACGAACTGCTGGAGACCGAAGAGCGGGCTTCTGCCTGGGTCCGTGACTTCATTGTTGGCAATGGTTGGGATTTTGTGCCGGAATATGAACTGCCCAGCGGTAAGCGTATCGACTATCTGGTTGCCGCCGAGGATGGCAGTATCCAGTTCGGCATTGAGTGCAAACGGCGCATGTCATATTTTCACGGAGAAGGCATGAAGGCTGCCATGCTTGCTGGTTATTTTGAACAGGCAGCGGCCTATGCCATGGAGTTGGATGTGCCGGTGTTTCTGGGACCGGCCATATATGCTGGCAGCAAAAGCGATCTGTACCGAGGCGGCAACAATCTGTCGTCGCTTGCCGCCCTCAACATATTCGGGGGTCACATGAATGTCGGGACCTTGGTGAACTTGCATTCTTTCCGCGATACCTACTGGGTGATGATTTTGCGCGGGGCCGCGTTCTGGGGTTATGATTGGGGCCTGAAAGACTACGCCTTCAATGAAGACCGCCTGTCGGTGGCAAGGACAAACGGCTCCAAATCGGAGCGGGTCCCCACTGCCTTGGTTCTGGAGGAGAGGGCGGAACAGGAAAACGATTTGGCGCAGAATACATGGTGGAGGGAGAATATGGGTGGCTAAATGGACGCCATTGGCGTGGATGAAGTCTTTTGAGGCGCGGCTCCGTTCCGCCGTGTTCTATAAGTTCCACGGCAACTGCATCCATGGAGATAAGCCCTTCTTCGATCCCCATCTGCTCGGTGCCACAGTAGATTTGGAGGCAGGCTACCCGGTGATTCGTGCCGAGGTCGATAAGCTCATGCAACGATATGATGAATTGACCCCGTTTCAGACCATGTCGCCGGATCAGGAACATATCTCTGACGATGACCGCTGGAAGTTCTTCTTTCTCAAGTGCGCCGGGATACGGTTCCGCAAGAATATCGCCCTGATGCCCAAAACCATGGAGATTATCGGCAGGCACAAGCAGATTGTCTCCGCCTATCTGTCCATCCTGGCACCCCATAAGTCCCTGCCGCCCCATCAGGGGCCGTGGCCGGGGGTGCTGCGGGCGCACCTGGGGGTGATCGTCCCGCAACAAGGGCGTCATCGCTGCCATATCGTGGTGGCAGGCCAGAGATACGACTGGAAAGAAGGCGAGGTCGTGCTCTTCGATGACACCTACCTGCATGAAGCCCATAATCCAACGGATAGCATCCGTGTTGTTCTCTTCATGGACGTGTTACGCCCCATGTTCCATCCCTATGACTGGATAAACCGCTGCATTCTGTCGGTGATCTGGCTGTTTCCCTATGTCTGGGTGCCATATTTCCGCCATAAAAAATGGGAGAAGGCGTTTCATGGCTAAGAAAAAGAAGAAAATTCCTGCAAAAAAGAAGGAAGGTGGGGCGTTTCAGCCGTTTGAAGCAGAAATCGTCCTGTTTTCTGTCATTGATTTCATGCTCTGCCAGACCACCATCCCCATGGAGATGGTCGATGCCCTGAATGTGGAGCTTGACCGCCTGCGGGGCGACCAGACCCGGAGCAGTCATGGCCATACCCTGGTCGGGCAGATGAAAAGGGGCGAACAACTGGGGTTATCCAGGGATAATCCCGTATTCGGCAAGGTCTACACCATGGTTGAACAGCTTGCCATGACCTATGTCGAGGCTTTCGGTAAGCAAACCGCCCTGACCGGGGAGATCCCTTGGGTCGGAGCGCAGTGCAAGGACCTGTGGTCAGTGCATATGTTCGCAGGCGACTATAATCCAATGCATGACCATGGCAGCGACACCGAAGCGGGGATGTCCTTCGTACTATGGACGCGAGTGCCGGAAAATATGCGCAATGATGCGGCTACCAACCTGTTTGATTCGTCGGGTTATCTGGATGGCTGCATAAAATTCTTCAATGGACCCTTTGCCCAGCGGGGTCCGATGCAGTTCAGGCCCCCGAAGGTGTTGGATGTCGTTCCGGAACCTGGGAAATTCGTTATCTTCCCCCACTGGCTAAACCATACGGTCTATCCCTTCGTGGCGGACGGGGAAAGAACCACCATATCGGGCAACGTCAACCTGTTTGCCAAGACCGCCGATGAACTGGAGAAGGAGGCAGAGGAAAGTGACCAAACGTCAGAAGCAGTGTCTTGATTTCATTTTGAAGTTCTGGGACAGCCATGGCTATGGGCCAAGCTATCAGGAAATTTCCGATGGCCTGGATATGAAAAATAAATCAGGGGCCTACCGTATCGTCGCACTGCTGTGTGCGCGTGGAAAACTTACGAAACATGCCGGTCAGGCTCGCTCAATCTGTTTGCCAAGATGGCCTTCATCTGGGCAGCACTGGGCGAAGTGAAGGGCCACATCCATGAGAGCAAAGCATGATTTTTACCCGACGCCAGAGAAAGTCGTGGAGCGCATGGTGCGGGAGTTCCTCGACGTGCAGATCAATGCCATCCGGCTGGGCAATGCCAGACCGCCGATCCCGGTCTGGGAACCCTGTGCCGGGGATGGCCGGATTGCCGAGGCGATTCGTTCCCATGGCGTCGAGGCCATAGAGACAGACATAACCACCGGCAATGACTTCTTTGATTACGACACCCCGATGTCGCCTATCGTGATAACCAACCCGCCGTTCTCAAAAATACGGGAGTTCATCGATCACGCCTTCAGCATCGGCGTGATGTCCATGGCCCTGGTCTGTTCGGAGCGGCTGTGGGCCTGCAAGAAGGGACGGGCGCAGTTTTTGAAGTACCGGCCCAGCCGGTTCGCCATGATGGACTGGCGGGAAGACTATCTTGGCAAGGGCGGATCGCCGGATCGCGCCCTTGCGGTGTCTATATGGGATGAACCATGCTCACATATCTGTCGGTACGAGGTCTGGTCTAAAGAGGCAGACGTGTATCCCAGGTTTGATTTTACATCTTTTGAGCGTAGATGACAGAAGCCCTCGCGCTGGTCTCAGGACAGGGCCACGGTCTGCACGGAAACCCCCAGCAATAAAAGTTGACTGGACAATATTGACACATCGGGGTCAATAGGCACATTATGGTAGAAACACGGAAACGTATACCATATTTGGTGGAGGGGCCTCTCCGTTGGCAACATCCGACCGGCAGCTTGATGCCTATATCCAGAAAGCGGCTGCGCTTCCCTATGAAGACCAGAGGGAAATCCTTGCTCTGCTGGAGCGCCTTGAAGAGGCGACCACCCGCGAGAAGGTGGCGAAGAACTTCCTGCCTTTTGTGAAGAGCGTATGGCCCTCCTTTATCGAAGGTCAGCATCACAAGATCATGGCCGACGCCTTTGAGCGCGTTGTTGATGGCAAGCTGAAGCGTCTTATTGTTAATATGCCGCCGCGCCATACTAAATCGGAGTTCGCCAGCTATCTTCTACCTGCATGGTTTATCGGCAGAGATCCGTCAAGGAAGGTCATTCAGACCGCTCATACAGCAGAACTGGCCGTAGGCTTTGGCCGTAAGGTGAGGAACCTTGTCGGCAGAGAAGACTTTCAGGCCGCGTTCCCAGGCGTGAAGCTCCGCCAAGACAGCAAGGCCGCAGGCCGGTGGAACACCAATGAGGAGGGTGAGTACTTTGCCATTGGTGTTGGCGGTGCGGTTACCGGCAAGGGTGCCGATCTGCTGATCATTGATGACCCGCATAGTGAACAGGAGGCCAAGTCTCTTGATCCTGGGGTCTTTGACCCGGTTTACGAGTGGTACACGTCAGGCCCCCGTCAACGTCTACAGCCCGGTGGCTCCATCGTTGTTGTGATGACCCGCTGGCATCAACGGGATTTGACTGGTCAATTGTTGAAATCCTCGCACCAGAGGGACGGCTCCGACGAATGGGAGGTGATCCAGCTTCCCGCTATATTGCCATCAGGTAATTCCCTGTGGCCGGAATACTGGTCGAAGGAAGAACTGGAAAGGCTGAAGGCCGAACTGCCAGCCGCCAAGTGGTCTGCTCAGTATCAGCAGGACCCCACGGCGGAAGAGCAGGCCATGATCAAGCGGGATTGGTGGCGCGTCTGGGAAGAGGACGAGCCTCCGACCTGCGAGTTCATCATCCAGTCCTGGGATACGGCCTTCCTGAAAACTCAGAGGGCCGATTATTCGGCTTGTACTACATGGGGTGTTTTTTATCAGCCCGACGATCTGGGCACGGATGCTGCCAATATCATCCTGCTGGATGCTTTCAAGGACAGGATGGAGTTTCCTGAACTGAAGAAGGTGGCCCAGAAGACCTACAATCAGTGGGAGCCGGATGCCTGCATCGTTGAGGCAAAGGCGGCGGGTTCGCCGTTGATCTTTGAATTGCGGCAGATGGGTATCCCGGTCAGCGACTTTACCCCGTCGAGGGGGAACGACAAGATTGCCAGAGTGAACGCAGTCAGCGACCTGTTCGCTTCCGGCATTGTCTGGGCACCGAAGAAGAATTGGGCGGAAGAAGTCATTGAGGAGTTTGCTGCCTTTCCGGTCGGCACCCATGATGACCTTGTTGATAGTAGCACGCAGGCGCTTCTGCGTTTCCGGCAGGGCGGCTTTCTCAGAGTTGCTTCCGATTATGAAGACGAGGAAATGCCCGCGCAGAGGGCAGAATATTATTAAGGAGCCGTTTGGAATGACGCTACCGAGCAAAAGCAGTACACAAACGCCAAGGGGGTGGGGGGCCGCTAGAAAGCCGCGCCCCGGTAAAATGGCTGGCCTTCCCTACCGTGGCGGAACGCCAGAATGGAAGGGCGGGCCGGTGAGGCCCGGTGGCATAAGTGTTCCGCCCAAGAAAACGTAACAAAGCCAGAGGTTAGGCCCGGTTGTTTATGGAGAGATGGAGATATACATGCACAAGCCAAGAGTGATAGGCAAGACCATGGGTGAGCAGGTCCCCCGCAAGCAGATACCAATCAAGGGAACCGGCGCTGCAACGAAGGGCACCAAGTACTATGCCTATGCAGACCAGATTGCCGACACGGCGCAGAAGCCGCCCGCCGAGTGGGTGTCCACCATTAAGAAGGTCTAATAATGGCAATAGACAAGAGCATATCCCAGGCTCCGACGCGCTCCGACAGCACGGTCACGGAGGAAGAGCTTCGGGGTCTTGATGCAGACGCTGATGCGTCTGTGCTTGAGGTTGCTGTTGTAAATCCCGAGGCGGTGTCGATTTCCACGGAAGATGGTGGTGTTGTCATTGATTTTGATCCCAGCGCTGGAGAGGTCAGCGGGGATGACGATTTCGATTCCAACTTGGCCGAGCATATGGAGGGTGCCCTGTTGGAGCGGCTGGCCTCCCAGTTGAATGGAGAATTTGAGAGCGACCGAAATTCCCGCGCCGACTGGGCGCGGGCCTACACCAGAGGGCTTGATCTTCTCGGACTGAAGACCGACGATAGGACAACGCCATGGCCGGGAGCCTGCGGGGTTTATCACCCGATCCTGACGGAAGCCGTGGTCCGTTTTCAGTCCCAGGCGATCATGGAGTTATTCCCTGCCTCCGGTCCTGTGAAGACCAAGATTATCGGCGCTATAACTGATCAGAAGGAAGAGCAGGCGCTGCGCATCCAGCAGCACATGAACTATCTGCTGACCGAGAAGATGACGGAGTTCAGGCCGGAAACGGAGCAGATGCTGTTCTCGCTAGCCCTGGCCGGCTCTTCCTTCAAGAAGGTTTACTACGACCCGAACATGGGCCGCGTATGTTCTCACTTCATTCCGGCAGAGGACTTTGTTGTCTCCTACGGGGCATCCGATCTGATGTCGGCCTCCCGCTATACCCATATGATGCGGAAAAATCACAACGATATCCGAAAGTTACAGGTCGCTGGCCTCTATCGCGACATTGAACTGTCGCCAAACGCGCCGGATTATTCCGATATTCAGGAGAAATACGACGAGATTGAGGGCGAAAGCCCCACCTACGAACATGATGATCGCTATGTTTTGCTGGAGATGCACGTCGATCTCGACCTTAAAGGCTACGAGGACACCGATGATGACGGCGATGAGACGGGCATTGCCCTGCCTTATGTCGTGACCCTGGTGAAGGGCGGCGGTTCCGTCCTGTCGATACGGCGCAACTGGTACGAGGACGATGCGTTGCGCATGAAGCGCCTGCATTTCGTGCATTACCAGTATATGCCAGGACTGGGGTTCTATGGTTTTGGTCTGATCCATCTGATTGGGGGCATTGCCAAGTCGGCTACCTCACTTCTCAGGCAGCTTGTCGATGCCGGAACCTTGTCGAACCTGCCGGGTGGCTTGAAGTCCAGGGGACTGCGCATCAAGGGCGACGACTCTCCGATCATGCCCGGTGAGTTCAGGGACGTTGATGTCCCTGGCGGAGCCATAAAGGACAACATCACCTTCCTTCCCTACAAGGAGCCGAGCGGCGTTCTCCACGCATTGCTGGGGGAAATTGTTGAGGAGGGCAGGCGCTTCGCTTCGATCACTGATCTGAAGCTGGCAGACATGAAGCAGGATGCCCCTGTGGGCACCACCCTGGCCCTTATTGAGCGGTCAATGAAGGTTATGTCGGCCATCCAGGCAAGGCTCCACGACGCCATGCGCAAGGAGCTTATTCTTATTGCTGGCATCGTTCGCGACTACGCGGAAGACGAATATGAATATGAGCCGGATGACAAGGAAGCCATAAAGGGCGACGATTTTGATGGCCGTGTGGACATCATCCCGGTGTCCGATCCGAACGCTGCGACCATGAGCCAGCGTATCATGCAGTATCAAGCGGCCCTCCAGCTATCCCAGTCAGCGCCGCAGATGTACGATCTGCCGGAACTGCACCGTCAGATGCTGGATGTTCTGGGCATACAGGACGCTGAGAAAATCATTCCCCTTAGCGAGGAGATGAAGCCGCGTGATCCGGTCAGCGAGAATATGGATGTTCTGAATAGCAAGCCATTGAAGGCGTTCATTAGTCAGGACCACGAAGCCCACATTCAGGTACATATGGCGGCTATACAGGACCCGAAGATACAGGAGCTTGTTTCCCAAAGCCCGATGGCTGGAACAATTGCTGCGGCGATGTCTGCGCACATACAGGAGCATCTGGGCTTCCAGTACCGCCGGGAAATCGAACAGCAGCTTGGCCTGGAATTGCCGCCGCCGAACGAACCGCTGCCTGAAGATGTCGAAGTCAAGCTGTCGCGCCTTGTGGCCGAGGCGGCTGAGAGGCTGTTCAACAAGAATGTTTCCGAGGCCCAGCAGAAGCGGGCGCAGGAGCAGGCACAGGACCCAATGTTCCAGTTGCAAGAGAAAGAGCTTGAGCTTCGTCTTGCCGACATTCAGAGAAAAGCGGAGACCGACAAGGCAAGGCTCATGCTCAACGCTGAGAAGGCGCGTTCTTCTGAGGAGCTTGAACGTGAGAAGATGGATCAGAGTGCTGAAATTGAAGGCGTCAAGCTGGGCATTGAGATAGCGAAATCTCAGGGGTCTGAGGCTCTGAGGGTCTCCGAAGGAGAGGAGAGGGCTGCTCTGGATAGAGCGCGGCTCTCGACGGAAGTGGCAAAAGCCCTTCTGGATGATGATACAAAGAGAAATAGGAATCGTTAATATTGCTTGATCAATCTTTATTTTCGTCTTATCGAAAGATATTACGGGACCTGATGAATGAGCGTGCCGACGACCTTGCAATGGGCGGTGCCTCGTCTTTCGATGAATACCAGAAGATGGTCGGGGTCATAGAAGGGCTTGCGGTAGCCGAAAGGGAATTTATGGACCTGATGGAGAAGTTGAGAAAGGCCGAAGACGGGTCTGGATAACAGTCAATGTTTCACGGGAAACAACAAGGCAGATCGTCACTGCCTGCCACTTGGCCAACAAATGCGCAGGGGGAGCGTTACCCCCGCCTAGAGCAAAAACGCAAGGAGAGACCTGTGCCTGCTAAAAAGGAGAGACCTGTGTTCGGCAAAAGGGTTGTTGAACTCAGTGAGGAGAAAGAGAAAAAGGCGGCAGCCAAGTTGCCGCGCCCTTGTTCCTATCATATCCTGGTGGCCCTTCCCGAGCAGGAAGAAAAGACAGACGGCGGCGTCTATCTTATAGACAGCATGCGGGATCGTGAAGAGATGGCCAGCATCACGGCCTACGTTATGGCACTCGGTCCTGACTGTTACGCGGAAACTCCGCAAAGGACATTTCCTAGCGGGGCCTATTGCGAGGAGGGTGACTGGATTGTTATGCGGGCCTATTCGGGAACTCGGATTGAAATTCATGGTAAGAAGTTCAGGCTTATTACCGACGATGTGCCGCAGGCCGTTGTCGATGATCCCAGAGGGGTGATAAGAGCATGAGCATCGAACCGGAAACAGACGAGGAGTTCCAGGAAAGCCTCTTCACCGAGGAGAGGTCTGGGAACTTTACCGATCCCATAGACGTTCTTTCGGAAGACGCCTCTGATATAGAGGTTTCTGTGGTGGACGACACTCCCGAAGAGGACCGTAACAGGCCTCCGCGAGGAGAGACACCGGAGGATGTGGACGAGGCTATCCCAGGGCTGTCCGAGCGCGTCAAGTCACGTATGGATACGCTTCGTTATGAATTTCATAGTGAGCGCCGTGATAAGGAATCGGCGCAGCGTGAGAATACCGAAGCCGTCCGCTATGCGCAGAATGTGCAAACGGAAAACAAAACGCTGAAGGATCAGTTGTCAAACAGCCGACGGTTGTTGTACGACCAAGTGTCTGCCAAGAACGATGTTGAGCTTGACGCTGCCAAGCGGAGATTTAAGGAGGCATACGAGACTGGCGATGCTGACGCTATCTCGGATGCGCAGTCGGATGTCTCCCGCCTGCATGCGGAGCGCTCCCATTATAATGTGGCTGCGTCCGATGCCTATGGCGAACAGCCGGTACAGCAGGAGGCTCTGGATGAGTTACCGGAGCAAAAGCATGTGCCTCCTCCGGACCCGAAGGCGGTCGCTTGGTTGCAGCGAAACGCTTGGTTTCGAAGACCCGGCTATGAGCAATTGACAGGTTTTGCCATAGGTGTACACGAACAGCTTGTTCGTAAAGGATACAACCCACTGGTTCATAATGAGTATTATGAGATCGTGGATAGGGAGCTTAGGGATAAGTTCCCAGATAGTTTTGAGAAGGAAGCATCCTCTGGAAGGGGAACTCCGACTTCTCGAAAGACCCCGGTTGTCGCCCCCGCAGGTCGCGGTGGCAAGAAGCCGAGCAAAGTGGAGTTATCTTCCTCTCAGGTTCGCCTCGCCAGCAAACTTGGGATAACGCCGGAACAATATGCGGCACAGGTTGTGAAGGAGATAGCCAATGGCTGACATAGCGGCAGACGAGCGCACACCAAGAGAAGCCGATTCTCGCGAAGCTGGCGAGAGAAAAAAGTCTTGGGAACCACCACAAGTATTACCCGATCCTGCTCCGCAGGATGGGTGGGTTTTTCGCTGGATCAGAACTTCTATCATGGGAAATCAGGACAACGTCAATGCGTCCAAGAGATTCCGTGAAGGTTGGGAGCCTGTGAGGGCGGAGGATCATCCGGAAATGATGATGGCCTCTGATAGAGGCAGTGATTATGCCGGGAATATCGAAGTGGGGGGTCTTCTTTTGTGCAAGACGAGCATGGAAAACTTCGAGGCTAGGTCAGAATATTTTGCTAATCTGGCCCGTCAGCAGCACGAATCGGTTAATCATAACTTCATGCGAGAGGATGATCCGCGTATGCCGAAACTTAACGAATCGACTACACGGGTTTCTTTCGGTGGTGGGAAACCACTTTAGGTTTTTCGCTGTGCTTTAACCCTGTCCTTAAAGGAGGATACATAGATGGCTACTACAGCAGCCCCTTATGGCTTCCGTCCTGTTGGTGTTCTTGGCGCAGGCACTTTTTCTGGTGCCACACGGCAATATAAAGTCACCAATAGTTATGGAACCAGCATCTTCTACGGAGATGTCGTTAAGCTCGTAGCTGCCGGTACGGTCGAGAAAGATACCGGTACTACTGCGTTGACCCCGCTGGGGATTTTTGTCGGGTGCAGTTATACTGATCCCGGCACTAATCAACCCACATATGCCCAATACTGGCCTGCCAGCACTTCGGCTACCGATATTAAGGCCTATGTGGTTGATGATCCGAATATTGTTTTCCAGGCTCAAGGTGATGAGGCAATTGCCCAAACCGGTCTTGGCAACAATGTTGCGGTGGTTCAAACTGCCGGGTCAACTTCG
>TARA_R110002051_G_scaffold255120_1_pt1 | contig 11989 bp, 16 predicted proteins | sample TARA_R110002051 | Tara Oceans TARA_R110002051 (sample SAMEA4397023) | marine metagenome | biome: Polar Biome; feature: [MES] marine water layer (ENVO:01000295) within the mesopelagic zone...; material: water (ENVO:00002006), including particulate matter (ENVO:01000060) such...
AAAATGAGATTAACGAGCTGTTTCCCAGCGCTCGACATGCTTACAATTCAACTGGTCTCGCTGTCAAAACCGGTCGGCCCCATAAGTTTAAAAAATCTAAAGTGTGTTACCTGTTACAGAGGTCGGGCTTTCTGTCATACACCTACTTGCCGTTGTCGTTAACGAAATCACTCTAAACTTTTTAATTTTTAAAATAAGCTACTTTACCCTAAATCCGATAAAGAAACTATAGCCGCCAAAGATACCCCAAAAAGTATTCCAAAAAAAGTTTTGTCATGCCTTCCTCTTAAGTTAAATTTGAAACGGAAACCTTTCCAAAAGTTAAAAATTGATTATTTATGAAGTTCGGAATCATTAGAGAACGTAAGAACCCTCCGGATAAGCGAGTTGTATTATCCCCAAATGCCTGCCAAAAGGTCTTGAATGCACATGAAAAGGCAGAAATTATTGTGGAACCGTCTCCTATACGTGCCTATACTGATGATATGTATAAGCAATTAGGGCTTACCGTAGCTGATGAAATGAAGAACTGCGATGTGCTTTTAGGCGTAAAAGAAGTGCCTATTGAATCGCTTATTCCCAATAAAAAGTACTTTTTCTTTTCACATACCATAAAGAAGCAGCCGTATAATAGAAAATTATTAAAGGCAATTCTAGAGAAAAATATAGAAATGTACGACCATGAAGTCATTACCAATAAACAAGAACAACGTGTTGTTGCTTTTGGTAGGTATGCGGGTATTGTGGGAGCGTATAATGGTTTTAGAACATATGGGTTAAAATTTGGATTGTATCAATTACCAAAAGCAAGTGAGTTAACAGATCAAGCAGCGCTAATTGAGGAACTTAAAAAACTTAGACTTCCTAGTATTAAAGTGTTACTTACGGGTAGAGGCAGAGTAGGTAATGGCGCAAGAGAAATGCTTGATGGTATGGGAATGCGAAGAGTTACTGTAGCGGAGTATTTAGAAAAAACGTTCAATGAACCCGTATATTGCCAAATAGATGCTAGCGAATACAACAAAAGAAAAGATGGTGTTCGTGGTAATAAAGCCAACTTTTTTGCCCACCCAGAGGAGTATAAATCTAACTTCTTTCGCTTTGCTAAAGTAACCGATTTTTACATTGCGGGTCATTTTTACGGTCAAGGCTCACCCTATCTTTATACAAGAGAAGATGCCAAGCATAAAGATTTTAAAATTCGTGTGGTAGCCGATGTAAGCTGTGATATTGATGGTCCTGTAGCTACAACAATAAGACCTTCTACAATTGCGGAACCTATTTATGGCTACGACCCAGCATCTGAATCTGAGACCGATTTCAAGAAGAATGAAGCAATTGCAGTAATGGCAGTTGATAATTTACCTTGTGAACTACCTAGAGATGCCAGTGAAGGTTTTGGTGAAGCTTTTATAAAAAATGTGATACCTGCTTTTTTTAATGGGGATAAAGATGGAGTGCTGCAAAGAGCGCGTATGACACAGAATGGAAAGTTAACGGAACGCTATGCCTATCTACAGGATTATGTAGATGGTAAATAGTAAATGGGAGGTTAATAGTAAGCCATAATATATTATTTACAATTGATAAACAGTAACCGCCTTCGTATTTCTAAAGCGGTTACTGTAAGTACTCCCAAGGTGTAGGCTATTACATCTTGAACGCTAAAGACGTTTCCGAAAATTAAGTTAGCCCATTTGTTTTGTCGTAGCCCTAAAACATCTAAAAAAGGAGTAAGCTGTAAAAATTCGATACAAAACGCTATGCATAATATTGCCATGCCCATAACCAGATCATTGACTGGTAGGAACGATTTAAAGAAGCAAAACAAAAGAATGACCACTAAGTAATCTCCAAAAGTGTGTCTTATAAATCCGGATTCTAAAAACACGGCTATTAAAACTTCTATAGCGAAAAGGAGTAAAAAAGTTGTGAAATATGTTTTATGGAACTCGAACTTCATAATAGTAGTTATTGAATTGTTATGGGTTTAGTAAATAGATATATAAAAAACCAAGAGGATAATTTAGAAGAACCAAGATTAACGTCATTGTATGCTCTTGTATATCTTTAGAATTTCTCATTACATTTATAAATTGTAGGATTATTAATATACCAGTTATTGGTAAATAACTTAGTAAAACAATAATTCCAATGAACGGAACCACATTGTTTGTAGTTGCTAAGGCAATAAGCATTAACAACGTAGTTAATAAGGTGTATACTGCAGCTACCCTAACCAATCTTCGGTTCCATTTATGTTTAAAGAGAACTATCATTTTGTATCTGGATTAACCAATTGTGTAAGCGTGTATTCTTGCCAGGTTTTTGTAGCTTCATTAGCTATGTAATCCGTATATTTTTCTTGTATGCGATGGCGTAAATTTTCATCTATCTCATTCAAATTGGCGTATTCATATAATTGTCGACTATTAGTATCTCCTAAACTAATGAGGTAATTAATATCTGGAGTGTTAAGTGTACTTATATTAAACCAAGTAATGGTCTTATCCCAAGGAATAGCGGCACTAAGAATTAAGAAGGTAAATACGGTTGCTAAATTGGTGCGTACCAAATACACAAAACTCTTTACCTGTGCTACTTTTATATATGCGGTTATCAACCCTATTAAATTTAGCACTAGGTAAACAAAAACTCCAATGCGCTTGTAGGTTAACCCCAAGGCCTCTACATAGGTGAAGTTTTTATACCAAGTAAAACAAATTAGTACTGTGTTTAGAGCAATCCAAAAATAGGTTAGGGTTTTAATGCGCTTGTTTTCCTTATAAAAATTAAGATTCCCTCTAAAGAAATAAAGAATAAGTACAATAGCCAGAACAATAGAAAATAGTAAAGCATATACACCTTGGTGTACCGACTCTGAATAGGCTGCATTGGACATCTCTGTTTTTTGAACTAGGTATAGGATGTCTGTTCCTAAAAAGAATAGAAGTAAAAGATTTAGAGCGGTAAATATAATAGTACCCAAGGTATGTTCACTTTCTAATTTCTGTTTTTCAGTAGTGATAACATCTTCAGTAGGTTTTTCTAAGTGGTTTTTTTGAGTTAAGTCGAAGGCTATTAATTCCGTCGCATCTAATGGCTTTAGTAAGTTTAGAAAAAGAATGTATCCTAAAAAGGTAAAAAAGAGCCAAGGAATACTAATGAAATTAAAATTAATTTGGTCAATAAGGTTATCAAAAACCGGATTGGCATTTTTGTATAATAAGCCGAAAAGTACTAGAAGTAAGGCTGCAAAAATAACTCCCTTAAAACGGTTGATGAGCTGAGGTGAAATTACATTTTTTGGGTGCTCATCTATGGCAACCTTTTGGTTTTGTGTGTAGTTGGCAACAAAGGCAACCAGTATATTAGTTAAGCCTAATAACCATGATAAATACAGCGAGGTTTTGTTAGAAATAGATTTGCCAATAAACAAAATGAGCGCCATAAAGTGGACAAAAATTGAAAAACCAGAGGGATTTAAAAACACAAAAATAGCTGTTGTGCTATAGATGAAAGCATATTTCCAAGAGGTGGTGCGTTCTTTGTTGATAGTGGCAGTAAGCACAATGACCAATATGGAAATTAAGAATAGATTTAACCCCAAACTCTTACTGTAAAATAATAGGCTAAAGGCTATGGCAGAAAGAATTGATTTTATGTGAATGTTCATAGTCGTACTTATTTAGTGTTTAGAATGGATTTTATTCTTACAATGGTTAGCAGGGGATAATAGGCCGTAACCAAAAATGTAGAGTAACCTAATAGTTGAAATTTTGAGACTTTACTTTTCATGATTTTATGGAATTAAAAATGTTGATTTAATACGATGAATAGGTTGATTTAAAAGCTTTTGAAAATTAATTTGATGAAAGGGTAGTGCTGATTTTCCCAGCCTATATTTAGTACTAAAAAAAATCCAGTAATCTGGGTAAAGTAATGTGCCTAGAAATAGTACGGAGAATAAATAGATACTTCTTTTACCATTGCCAAACAGGTAGAATTGCATGCTAATTTCATCGGGTACGGTAACTCCTGTATTGGTTAACACATGAAATACATCATGGTTTTCTAGTTTCTCTTGAAGTTGAAACAAATTATCTTTTAAAAAAAGTCCCATGTGAAAACCAAGTGTGTTGGTTGGGTAGCCTAGTAAATCTTGAGGATTTAGTTTCCATGCCGTATTCTTTTTAAAGAACTGATATGGTGAAACACTCCAATCGTATAATTTTTCTAAAATAATTGCTCTCATCTCATTAATTTTAAAGTACTTTGAAATTCAAAGTTAAATGATAAAAAAATAGTTCAATTTCCAATTAGCTTTTCTAGGGCATTAATATGCTTCTTAAATTCTAACTTTCCCAATTTGGTAGTAGAATATCGTGTATTAGGCTTTCTTCCAATAAACTGTTTTTCAACTTTTATATATGCTTCTTTTTCAAGTGCTTTGGTATGACTAGCTAAATTACCGTCAGTAGCTCCAAGAAGTTCTTTTAACATATTAAAATCAGCAAAATCATTCACCATTAAAATGGACATGATGCCCAATCTTATGCGGTGGTCAAAAGCTTTGTTTATGTTATCAATTAAACTCATATACAGCGTTTTGCTAGGGCTAACTTAATCTCTATCGTACTTATAATACATTAATGCACCGTATAGAATATGGCAAACACCAAATCCTAAAGCCCAAAAATACAATCCATATCCTATAAACTGCGTACTAATTAAACCGATTACTATAAAAGCCAATCCCATAAAACGGACATCGCCCATGGTATACTTGCTTGCATTTACACAAGCAAGACCATAAAAAATAAGCGTTGCCGGAGCTACTAAACCTGCCATACCTTGCTGCATAAGCACTAAGCAGAATAGGCCACCAACGACTAAAGGAATTAGGAAGTTATACACTAGGCGCTTACTAGTGCTATCCCAAATTTTTTCCCCACTTTTTTTTGATTTTTTCAGGGTCATTACAAACCCTGTAATTCCTGCCAAAACAAGAACTGCTATAGCAATTAGTGTTAAATCTTTTACCACATCGGTACCCCAAAGAGATGAACTTCTACCTGTGAAACCGTCATAATTAGTAGGTGAAAAATCTTTTAGTCTAACATAAGCTAATGCCGCACCAATGAGTGCATATATGCCTGCCAGTATTCCTGAGAGTCCGCTTAAGGAGATAAACCGCGAAGACCGGTTCATTATATTTTTAATTTCGGTTATGTCGTTTAGATACTTATTTGCCTCCATAGATAAAGTACTTTGAAATACAAAGTTAAATTAAATATCATACAGTTTTACAAAACGGGGTAAAAAAATTAAAAATTAATTCTCTGGAGAAATGCTCCAAGAGATAGTAGGGGACACATTAGGGGCTGTAAAACAACCTAATGCTTTTAGTTTTAAAATTACTTCGCTTTTATTTTCTAGGGTTTTTATGGAAACTTTTTTTGTTTCACCCGCCTTAATTTCAAAAACGGGAGCGCTATCATAAAAGGTGTAATCAGATACGTTTTCAAAAAGCAAGTTACTACTTGTACTATTTTTAAGTTCTAGTTCAAGGACTACGGTATGGTTTACATAGGCAGCTTTTTCAATACTTATACTTGCCTCTAAAAGCGGCACAAGAAATTCTGCTTTGCCCACCATCAACTCATTATATACAGCAACGGTTCTACCGGCAAAAAGTGCTTCTTGCATACTTTCTTTACTGCGTTCTTTTGCAAAAACTAAGGTAATAGGTCTTTGATTGCCTTTTTCTGTATAATCCCAATCTATGAGTCCGTGAATATCACTAGTGCCCATTATGGTTAAATTATGTTCCAAAGCAAGTGCTAAAGATTCTTGTGCGTAGTCAACAGAATTAATAACCTCAATACCGTGTAATTCTCCTTTTTTAATACGCTCTTTTTGAAAATCACTTAAAATAGGATTACCGGTGGGCGATTGGTTATGCCAAGCAGGATGATTCCAAAAAACAAAAGCATTTTGCTTTTTGGCTTCTGAAAATGCCTTTTCAGCCTTGTCCTGTAAAATGGGATTGGCATCTTTAATAAAAACTGCATTGTTATGACCCATTGGAGCGCTACGGGTTATCTCTGAACCATGAACAATCATTAAATCGTGTTCTTTTGCTTCAGCTACGGCAATTGCATACGACCTATTTCTGTCTGGGTGGGGAATATCCTCTAAATGCGGTTGGTATTCTAAATGTTCCGTTAAGGAAATAGCATCTAAATTATCTCGTAACGCTTCCATTACACGAATATTTGGCCAAACATATCCGTCAGAAAAAACAGTGTGTATATGTAAATCGGTCTTTAAACTTTTATATCCCGGAATATCAGGAAATGATAATGGTCTTGAACTTTGATGTTCGTGTTGTTGCGATGTTACCATCAACGAAGCCATTAGTGAACATAAGAAAAGCAGTTGGGTTTTCATATAAATGTGGTTTAATCAAATATATAAAATCCACATATTACTAGCGCATAGTTCTTGACTCCTAAGATTAAATAATGATTAATTTATTAGCGACACACCAAATCCAAAAGTTGTTTGTCGGTGGTTATAATCAATAAGGGTTTCGCCATACCCATCAAATAATTGTAAATGACCATTAAAGTTTTCAAGTATAGGAAAAGACCAATTTAATTGTAGACTACCTCTACTTTTATTACCATAATTTAAAGAATGCCTGGCAATGGCACGTATACGTTGCCTGCCCCAATCATATGTAATATCGGCTTCACCGCGGCCTACAAAATCAGAAATATTTTCATTATCATCAATTTTACTTCCTATTCTAACCCATGGTTTTAGCGTTACTTGCCAGTTTCCTCGCTCAAAACCAGCATGAAAAGCAATACGGTTCCAGCTTCTGGAAATTGGGTCTGACTGACCGTTAGATTCATGTATTAAAGAGGCTCCTATCATTTTAGCATCAAAACCAAGTAGTTTAAACTTAATAGGAAAATTGGCTATAATTTCTGGCTTGTAATTTAACTCCCTAAAAGGTCGTGAGCGTTCTGTATTATATATTTGCCAGTAAGCCGTTTGCGAGTATCCCATCCATAAATCCATTCGACCATCAAACATATTATGGAATATTTTTGTTTTGAGACTGATCTGAAATTTTGATTCTACAGCATTAAGGGTACTAGACTCATCTAAAACCTTATCTGAATTTTCTGCCCGTGGAAATTCGTTAGGGTTGGTGGAATATTTGGCAATAGTTAAATATATAGGCTTGTAAGAGGTTATTAAAAAAGTTCCTCGGTGATGCTCAGCATCTAGTTCCCATAATTCAGCTAAACTTTTACTGTTTTTAAAAATCCAATCATTATCTACATTGTCTTGACTGTAAACGTGGAAATGAAGTAGAACAAATGCTAAAACGAATAAAAACTTAAAGGAAATTGGATTATTTTTCATGCACTTTTTTTGAAGCGCAAAATTAATCAAAATGATTTTAGCGACTTCCTCTTAAATATGGTTTTAAGGCCCAGAAAGAAACCCAAATAAAGGCGCCAAATCCTATAATCCATAACCAAGCATTCCATAATAAAAGTGATTTATAAATACATTCTATTAAAAGCTGAGGTCTGGCAATAATATCCCACGAGTTAAATCGAAGAAATCTACCTAAAAAAATACCAAATCCACTTAATAAGGAAACCCCTAGAATAATTAGGTTGGCAATAATTGGGTGATTGTTTTTTTGTAAAAACGAGAAAACATCCATCATGGATAAAATTCCTAGGAGCAAGCCACTAAGCGCAAATATAAAAAGCATTAAAATGTCTACCCAAACGGTTGCAATAGAAGTGTCTAAATGTATAAGGTCAGTAATTACATAAGGACTATTAGGTAAAAACAACAACCAGAAAAATAAAATGGAAAAGCTTAAAATACGGTGTTTTCCCTTTTTGTAATTTAATAGTAATAGTCTTGAAAACAATAAGGGTAAAGCGGCCAAAAACAAATTCCAAAACATGAATAGAAAATCTGTAGTACCAGATACGTATACCCTGTATCCCAGTAAAACCGATGCTAATAGGGTAAGTTGAACTACTTTGTTATGGAATATAGAATTCCTTGTGCTTGTAAAATACATTGGTAATGAGCGATTTGGGATCTTAATATAAACGTATTTGCGTTATTAATATTGTAAGAAAAATCTTTAATATTTAATATGTTTTTATTTGATTTGAAAACCGGATAATGAAGATTTTTTTTAAAAATTATGTACTTTTAAAATTATGAAACCAGCAGAAAACTACATTTTTAATCAGCCAGAACCGTATAGAAGTATTCTAATGCATTTGCAGATGATGATAGAAACGACTTTGCCAGGTGTTGAACTAAAGTTTAAATGGAATATTCCGTGTTTTTACATTGGTAAATCACCTATTTGCTATTTAAACGCATCACACAAAAAAAAGTACGTAGATATTGCTTTTTGGAACTCTGCCCACCTCACTAAACATGTAAACGTACTTATTTCTGAAAACAGAAAAGTAGTACGTTCATTGCGGTATAGCACCCTTGAAGGTATTGACAACGATATTCTTGTTGATGTATTAAAAGATGCTTACTCCGTTCGTCAAAACGGATTTTATAAAAAGAATGATTTACTTTAATTGTAAATAATGGTAAAGAGTGAAATTTATTTAATTTAACTTCTTTAGTTTTTGAAGTCTGTTGTTTAAATCTTTTGGTAGCTCTAATTTTAATTCTGAAGTCGGTATAAAAACAGTATCGAGATTTCCTTCCTTATTTTGAATTATTTTTTTTGAATATTCTATTTCAAAGTTCATTTGAGAATGCTCTGGGTCTTTGCTAGAAAATTCAACCTTATAAATTTTTCCAACAGATATACCATCTAGCCAACTGCCAATGGAACTCCCGAAATATTCGATTCCGTTATATTCAAATTTATATCTATACCGATTTTTACTTGCTTTCTTGTATACAGATGTTGAGTTATATATTTCACCGTAAGATTCCGTGAGGTTTTGTTTAATATCATTCTCTCTATAATTACTCGCTAAGAAGGCCCATAAAACAATGGGAATTATGGCTATCCAATAATAATCCCTAATAAATTGTATAGTTTTTTCGTATGTCCGAAACCAATTCAAATTAAATTAAGTTTATTATAATACATACAATTACTATCTAAAACTGGTTAACAACAGCTCTCAAGGCCACTAAATCTGTCAACAATTTTTTCATCAATCCAAGATCCAACATATTAGCTCCGTCACTTTTTGCATTGGCACAATCGAAATGGGTTTCTATGAAAAGTCCATCAACTCCTGCAGCAATTCCTGCGCGTGCCATTGTTCCAATTAATGCTGGTCTGCCGCCTGTAACACCAGAAGATTGATTGGGTTGTTGCAAGGAATGCGTAACATCTAAAACTACTGGTGCATATTGTTTCATGGTAGGTACACCTCTAAAATCAACAATCATATCTTGGTAACCGAACATAGTACCGCGATCGGTAATGATAGCTTGTTGGTTTCCGGTCTCGGTAACTTTATTCACCGCATGTTTCATACTCTCCGGACTCATAAATTGTCCTTTTTTAATATTTACCGTTTTACCTGTTTCGGCAGCGGCTACTACTAAATCTGTTTGGCGTGCTAAAAAAGCAGGTATTTGTAATACGTCAACATACTCGGCAGCCATAGCAGCATCTTGCTCTGTATGTATATCGGTTACGGTTGGGATCTTAAAAGTTTCAGAAACCTTTCTTAATATTTTCAACGCCTTTTCATCACCAATACCTGTAAAAGAATCTAACCTACTACGGTTTGCCTTTTTAAAACTTCCTTTAAAAACATATGGTATTTTAAGGTCATCTGTTAAGGTAACAATATGCTCTGCAATACGCAGCGCCATATCTTCACCTTCAATGGCACAAGGGCCAGAGAGTAGAAAAAAGTTATTGCTATCTGTATGTTTTATTTGAGGTAGTAAGGATAGGTTCATTCGTCGAATATTTTTAAACAAAGATACTATTTTAAGAAGCGTACTGTTCTATTAAAATAAGATTGTCGAAAACCCAAATCGAAAATGTATTTTCAGCGCTACTTACCTTTATTTCTACTCTTTGTTCTTGTAAGTCAAGTCAATGCCCAGTTTGGAAAAAATTGCGAATTAAGACAGCTGAAAATAAATATTCTAAATCCTGGGTTTGAATATGAAATGGCGCTTGGGACTAATACCACTTTTGATATTAAAGCAGGATTACAATTTGCTTTAGATCCACTTTTACCAGATGTCTATGAGGAATTGGCTTTTTTGCCTGCTTTAGCCGGGCAGTACCGCTATTACTATAACTTTGAAAATCGTCAACGAAACAGAAGACAAATTTATGGTAACTCGGCTAATTATATTGCGCCAGCTGTTGCAGTTTTTTTTCCAGGAACACGAACTATTGAAAATAACGTTGTAAAAGGTGCTTTTGGTTATGCAGGTATGGTTACTGGATTACAGCGCAGTTTTAATTCTGGGTTTAATTTTTCTATCGATGTAGGTGCAGCCTATTATGCTGGGCAGTTTAATGGCGCTATTTATCCTGTAGCTAATTTAAGTATAGGATGGATTGTTAGCGAAAAACGATGGTGTGTAGGCAGGTAAAACCGTAAGTAATTTCTTAATATTTCTTTAAAAGGAATAGTTACATGTGTATAAACTAGTAGTTTTAAATGCAACTTTAAACGAACCACATGAATAAAATTACCTTTATTGCCCTTCTATTAGTAGCACAGTTTGGGTTTTCTCAAATAAATGGGATAACAGAAAAAGGTTCTGGAATTGTTAATCTAGAAAAACATCAATTCAAGTTTGATTTGTTTAGTCCAGGTATTAGTTATGAATTTGGATTGTTTCGAAATCAAACTGTTTCTACAGCGCTTGGCCTTGGTATGGCAGCCTATGAACCTGGGTATGTATTTGGCTTAGCTTTAAACAATAGATATCGGTACTATCATAATTTTCAAAGAAGAATTGACAAGGATAAAAATGTATCAGGTAATTCTGGAAACTATATTGCTGCGGCACAAGCCATATTCTTTTCTCAAGTAAGACTAACGACCAATATCCTTGGTCCAGATGATTTTAATGTTGGATTTTATGGGATGGTTTACGGCATTCAACGTACGTATCCAAAAGGGTTTAATTTTAATGCAGAATTAGGTGCGGGTTTTTATAAGGGGGACGGTATCTCAAGTGGTTATGGCCCCTTAATAGGGTTTGCCTTCGGTTGGGTTGCTACCAAACGGAAATCTAGAAAACCCATTTTTGATTAAACTGGCCTAATATTTGATAATAAACCACGAAACTTAAATCAATCAAAAATGAAAAAAATCATCTGCTTTACAGCTATACTTATGGCTGCCTTTTACAGTAATGCCCAGTCTGGTCAATTAGTTGAAGATGGAATTTTAAAAGTAAATCTTTTATTACCTGGGGTCTCTTATGAGCTTGGAGTAGGGGAGAGAACAACCATTAATGCAGAAGCTATAATTGGTTTTGCGCTTAGGGGAGCATCTGATGTAGAAACACAGTTTGGTTTATACCCAGGTTTTGCGGCCGATTTTAGATATTATAACAACTTCGATAGAAGACTTTCAAAAGGAAAAAATATTTCAGGAAATACAGGTAATTACTTAGGTTTTTTAAATCAATTTCAAATAGGAACACCCATAATTGGTGATTTAGAATATGCATCGGACTATTATTATAATGCTGCAATAGTCTATGGTTTACAACGTACATACAAGAAAGGATTCTATTGGGGCATTGCTTTTGGACCAGGGGTTTTTGTCAACGAATTTAATACGTCGGCGGGTATTTTAATAGATGCTAGACTTGGTTGGGTTATTAGCGGCAGAAAAAAGTAGCATTTAATTTAGTAAACTCGCTCAAAATCAATAAGATAAAAATAACATAAGTTTAAGTGTAGCTA
>TARA_R110002051_G_scaffold147150_1_pt1 | contig 11969 bp, 10 predicted proteins | sample TARA_R110002051 | Tara Oceans TARA_R110002051 (sample SAMEA4397023) | marine metagenome | biome: Polar Biome; feature: [MES] marine water layer (ENVO:01000295) within the mesopelagic zone...; material: water (ENVO:00002006), including particulate matter (ENVO:01000060) such...
CCCAACCCGCCAGCCGGTCAGCACAACGGCCTGTCCGGGATGATAGCGCTCGTCGGTGCTTTCGATCACACGGCCGGCGAAATCGACACCCCCGACATGAGGATAGTCACGGACCAGCCCGCCGATACCTGAAAGCGCCATGCCATCCTTGTAGTTAAAGCCCGCCCAATCGATGCCGACCATCACATTGCCTTGGGGCAATCTGCCCTCATCGAGCTCGGTGATCCCGGACGCGACCCTGCCGTCCGCGCCCTTGTCGGTAACCAGTGCTCTAAAACTCATGACGCCACCTCCCACAGGCATCTCACAGTGATTTGCCGGGCGCGTCCAGTCGCAATCGAGCCGTTCGATCAGAAAGGATGGGCCAGCCGGTCGAGTGGCACGCCGGCGCTGATAATGCCGCTTGAGATCGTCCGCAGCAGGTCCGGGTCGAGCACATGCTGGCGCAAAGCGGGCATGATGCCCAGCCGCCTGAACCGTTGGCTCGCCAGCAGCCTTGGAAGATAGGCATTGATGATCTCGGCGTCGCGCAACTGCCCGCCGGCCGCGACCATTACGGCGGTTCCCAGATCGGGAACCGCCGAAACCATGCGTTCCCCCACGGCCACCGCCTGGGCATAGTCGCCCTCGCGCAGAGCCCAGAGCGCCGGGACAATCGAATAGAAATCGGGTGGATTGACCTCGACCGACAGAGCCCGCTGAGACAGGGCCAACGCCGCTTCCCAATTTCCGCTCAGGCCTTCCACATAGCCGTAGTCCGCAAGCACGTCCACCATGGCCGGATTGAGCTGAACCGCCGTGTTGTAAAAGTCGCGTGAGGCTCCGACCTCCCCGGCCAGGAACGCAACATAGGCTCTTTGTGCCCAATTGAATCCGCTCGTCGGCTCCCGGCCGACCGCCTGTTCCGCCAACGCGCGCCCGCTCTCGACCAGAGCCGCACCCTCGGCGGTGTCCGTCCCGACGCGCCAGCCTCGGTCAGCGGTCAGAACAGCCAGAATGGCCGCGCCCTCCGATCTGCCTTCGTCCATTGAATGGCGCGCGCACCGCTCAAGCGCTCCGGCATCAAAGATTGCGCGCCGTTCACGAAACATCCCATATCCGACAAGGCACGGATAGGGCTCAAGCACCGGATCGTCTTCAGCGCTATGCGCCGCAACCCAGATCCGCGCCGCCTTGTGGAGGGGGCCGCGCGGACTGCCGAGCCTGAGCGAAAACTCTTCCGATACGTCCTGCAAATTCATGCTGGGGGCGCCGTCGCCAAGTGGCACCTCAACTTCAAACGTGGCGACGATCGAGCGTGTCAGTCCATCCTGCACCAGGATCGAATAGAGAATGCCGCGCGACGACCGCCGCGCCACGCCCGAAAGCACATAAATCGCGCCATTTTCCCGTTCGACGTCTTCCAGATCGGCCTGCGGCCCGCCATAGGCGGCCGAAAGATCGGCAAACTGGTTGATGTCGGTGACCAGCTCAAGCGCCAGACCCGCAACGAGCGGTGTGCTGCGCTGGTCGTCAGTGAGATTTTCAAAATCCTCGACAATAACCAGCGGAATCGCCGGCTGAACGACGGCTGACCCCGATGTCGTGCGCTGTCCCAGCTCAGGCCAGAAATAGAGCGAAGCAAGGAGCAAGAGCGCAGCCGTTGCCCCCGCGACCCATATGGATCGCGATGGCGCCTGTGGCGGCCGGGCTCCAGGTTGCTCCTCGGTCGCACCGGACGGCTCCTGTGCGTCGTCTCCGACGATAGGGATTGAATCCTCGCGCGGAACGAATTCAGGAACGTAGCGACCGACCGGGAGCACGATCCGTATGGGTGCCCTGCCCAGATCGAGTCGGTCGAATTCCTCGATCAGACCCCGCAACCGGCGCGCCTGCACTCTTACGATCGGGTCTGACTGCGGGTCGAAATCGTCGTCACGTCCAAAAACGTCAACGGCAATGGAATAGGCTTTTACCGAACCTGCGCGCCCCGAAAGCTCTGCCTCAACGATATAGGAAAGAAAGGCCGACAGCCTTGGAGATCGCTGCATGGGGGCCCAGGCCAGAAGCTCATCGAGCGCTTGGCGAACGGCTAACTGTTCGTCCTTGGCATACACGCGCCCCTCAGGCATGCGGCCTCCTTTGACCAACCCTAGACCTGTTGGTTTTACATGTAAATCGGCAACCCCGTTACCGCCCGTTACGGCTGATAACGTTCCGCCTGCGCACGAATTGGCCCATATCGCTGAAATCACCGTTGCCTTTGCCGGCATCTGGTGGTTCGGGGCGCCGCGATTGCGGCGGTCTCTTGGCGGAGAGACCTCTGTTTTTTTCCTGTTTGCCGCATGTTTTTTCGCAGTCAGCCAGTTCGTTTCAGACTTGGCCACTCGCGTTTGTTTACTGGTTGGGGGCCAATGACCAGCAATGCCACGCTCGAGCCGCTGTTCGTGCTCGTTGATGACCATATTCACTCCGCGCGCCTGATGCGCAGGGCAATGCAGACGGGTGCTTCATCTGCGCGTGTCGTCTGGATCGGCAACGCCAGACGGGCTGAACGCACGCTCGTCCGTCTTTTTGGATCGGCCGGGTCGCAGCGGCCGGACATGCTGATTGTGGACCTCAAATCTCACAGCGGCGCATCAGCTGCGTTCATTGCCCGGATCGGGAACCTCGCCGCCGCGGCGGACGTTCCGATCGCAGCCATTTCAGACATCGGAGCCGACGAAAGCCGTCAAGCGCTCCTCAAGAGCGGAGCCGACGCTGTTTTCGCCCGCCACCACGAGTTGACCGCCTATCGGGCGGAGATGGTGAAAATAATAGATTTCTGGGTACGGGAAACCGTCACCTGGCCCATTCGAGCGTAGCCACCGCGTCCCCGGCTGCGTTCGATAGGGAGGGATGAGCTCCTTAATGCGTCCCCCAAGGAACGTGTTGCATTCATTCCTCCCGACCTTTTTTCCGGCCCCGTGGCCATTTGCGTTGGTCGCGGCTTGTCCCTCCCTTGCCGCGACTGAAAAGACCGGCGGACCTAGCGTCCTCGTTTCGCCGGTCTTGATGGGGAGAGGGGCATGCTTATATCTTGCCGGCCGGCACTTGCCGCACCTCTCCCCATTTTTCCACCGGCGCGACGCATCGTCAGCCAACTTCAAGGGCAGGCTAATTCCCTGTTTTGAAAGCGATCTTTGCCGCGTTGGGTGGCAGGCTTTTACCCAGATTGTTTCAATCTGTTAACAAAGGCTTGCCAGACGGTTTCGTCTCAAGCATTCTCCCCATCGTATGCGGCGTTAACGTTCCGGAAACTTCCGCGGTTTGGACCGCCGTTTTTTCCGGACATGTGCGGGGAGGCCACCATGATGACCACACCACGCCTCGTCAGTCTGACCGCGCTTGTGGCCAGCCTGTTCATCGTCATATTGACGATTACTCAAGCCAATGGATTGACTGCAACACCCCAGACGGGCGTCACGGCCGTTGCCTGTGTCGAGACAGCAATCGCACCTGATTGTCCGGCATCGGGATCACTCGTTCAGGCAGTCATCCAGCGCTGACATCATTTTGCCCTGGCCGGGGATACCTGGCCAGGTGCCATTCTTTCTTGTGGTATCATATTGCGTCCGGTGACTAGCCGGTATGCGCGGTTTGCGGTTGCGCCGAGGCGCGACCTCGGCAAGTCTGTATGCATAGGATGATCGGCCACGCCTTGAGTCGATCCATGGCCAGAAATCCGGAACCCTTTGTCCCGCGTGGACATTGAACTGATGGAGCGAACGTCAACAACCAAGCCCCGGAGATTATGCAAAACGCGGTTTCCGCTATCCTGTCCGCCAGTTCGGGCCCGGTAGCGATCTTCACCGATTTCGACGGTACTCTCGTTGAAATCGCCTCACATCCGGATGCGGTCGTGGTCCCTGAGGACCTGCCCATCCGACTTCGTACCCTGTACGCCGCGCTCGACGGTGCTCTTGCCGTTGTCACAGGCCGCTCCATTGCAGCGATAGATGGCTTCCTGCCATCCCAGGCCTTTTCGCTGACCGGCAGCCATGGCGCCGAATACCGTCACAACGGTGAACAGCAGGCCCCCGAATCCCATCTTGTCGATGACGCCAGAACGATAGCCGACCGTGTTTCCGATAGTCTGCATGGCGAGAATGGCGTTCTCGTCGAGCCCAAGCCCACCGGTGTCGCCGTCCATTACCGCGCAGCGCCGGAAAAGGGCGCCATCGCCAGTGCCGCTCTTGCCCGTGCGCTTGATGGATTTCCCGATTTTCATGCCATAAACGGCAAGAAAGTCGTTGAGGCGCGCCCGAAATCGGCCAACAAGGGCGTTGCGCTTTCCCGATTGATGCAGGTTAACCCGTTTGTCGGCCGCATGCCGATTTTCATAGGTGACGACGTCACCGACGAGGACGGGTTCGCCGCCGCTGAACGCCTTGGCGGATTCGGCATCAGGATCGGTGAGGAGTCAGAAACTCTCGCGCGGTTTTCCCTGCCCGACATCGCCACGCTCTACAGCTATTTCGACGCCCTGATCGAGAGGGAACCAAACAACACCGCATCCAATTTTGCGGATCAGGGAATCCAGGAAAGCAGGATCAGATGAGCCGTCTCATTGTCGTTTCAAATCGAATTCCCGGGAAGGCCCCCGCTGCGGGCGGACTTGCCGTTGCCTTGAAGAAGACCCTTTCGGCGCGAGACGGCTTCTGGTTCGGATGGTCTGGAGCATTCGCCGAAAACCCCAGCCGGGAAGCAAAATTCGAGACCATCGACGGGCTGCAGATCGGCTCGATCGATCTCACCAAATCCGATCACCAAAGCTATTATGCCGGATTTTCCAATTCGATCCTTTGGCCGGCCTTCCATTTGCGACTCGACCTGACCGACATTCATTCGCACTGGTATGAAGGCTATCGCCGGGTCAACGTCCAGTTCGCCGAGGCTATCGCCAAGCACATCCAGCCCGATGACATCATCTGGGTGCATGATTACCATCTGATTCCGCTGGCAACAGAGCTGCGCCGGCGCAATATCCGCAACAAGATCGGGTTCTATCTCCATATTCCCTTCCCGACCCCTGATGCGCTGAACGCAATTCCCCACCATGAGGAATTGCTGACCGACCTTCTGGCCTATGATCTGGTCGGGTTCCAGGCGCAGCGCGATGTTGCAGCCTTTAACGAATTCATCGCCCACGAGGAAATGTATCGCCAGGCCGGTGGCACGCCGTTCGAAATCGAGATGGGAAACACCGTTCTCGAGGCCTTTCCCATAGGGTCCGATCCTGATGCCTTTGCCAAACTGGCCGCCAGCCCCAACGCCCAGAAGATGTATAAGCGCGTCGAGCGCTCCATGAACGGCCGAGCCATGATTCTGGGTGTCGACAGGCTCGATTATTCAAAGGGCCTGCCACAGCGTGTCCAGGCCTACGAGAAGCTGCTGGAAAACAACGCCAACCTTCGGCGCGCCGTCCACATGATCCAGATCGCCCCGCCCTCGCGCGATACGATCAAGGAATATCAGGTGATCTCCGACGAGCTGGATTCGGCGGTCGGGAGACTGACGGGCCGCTTTGCCGAACCCGACTGGCTGCCCATAACCTACGTCAAACGTGCCTATTCCCAGGCCTCGCTGGCCGGACTTTACCGCCTCGCCCGCGTAGGGCTGGTCACCCCGCTACGCGACGGCATGAACCTGGTGGCGCACGAATATGTCGCCTCACAGAACCCGGAAAACCCAGGGGTTCTCGTCCTCTCGCGCTTCGCGGGTGCGGCCGAGATTTTCCATGATGCGCTCATCATCAATCCCTTCGACACCGACGAAACCGCTGAAGCCATGCGCCTTGCGATCGCCATGCCGCTCGAAGAGCGCAAGGAGCGCTGGGAGGGCTTGATGAAAGTGGCGCAGACCTACAATGTCGACAACTGGGCCGACAGCTATCTGGCCGCGCTGACCGGCGAGACGCCGTCTGCCGCAGCCGGCGAGGACGATCCCGACGGCGATCGGGACGGCAAGAGCGAGTTGCTGCCGCGCGCCGGCGCGCTGGGCCGGCCGGCTACGATGTCAATCGAGCAACGCGCACCGCGCCAGTCCTTCCTGCCATGGCTGCGCTCGGTCTTTTCCGGCACATAAACGAAAAAGGGCGGCCCGAAAGCCGCCCTCTCTTTTCGCACTATGGGAAGAAGTGCAGATCAGAATGTCGAATCCGGGAAATAGTAGTTTTCGGCATTCTCGGGCGTAATCAGCGGTGCACCGAGAATATATTCGCCCGAAACCGGACCGTTCGACGTGAAATGGCTGACGGTCACGTCCATTGCTGTGGCGATCATCGCGGGCGGATAAAGAACGTCCACCGGAACCAGGTCCGAGCCCTCCATCACCATCTGGATGATTTCCTTCATGCCGGCCCCGCCGACGATGAACAGTTCATCCTCGCGGCCCGCCTGGCGCACCGCCTCGATGACACCGAGCGCGATGTCGTCGTCCTGCGCCCAGACACCATCGATGTCAGGGAAGCGCGACAGGAAGTCCTGCATCACCTCGAACCCATCGTCGCGGTTCCAGTTGGCGTACTGGTTATCCAGAACGTTGATGCCCGAGCCGTCGATGGTTTCCATGAACGCGTTGAAGCGCTCGTCATCGATCACCGTCGGGATGCCGCGCAGGATGACGATGTTATCGCCTTCGCCGAGCCGCGAGAGGAAGTATTCGCCCGAGACGGTTCCCAGCGCGGTATTGTTGCCGGCAACATAAACGTCCTCGATGCCTTCCTGAGACAGGCCACGGTCGACAACCGTTACAAAGACGCCCGATTCCTTGACCATCCGCACCGGATCGGTGAGAGGCTCGGACTCGAACGGCAGCACGACCAGCGCGTCGATCTGGTGGATCGAAATCAGATCCTCGAGATCGTTGGCCTGCTGTGCCGGGCCATCGGCAGCAATCAGCACAATGTCGATCTCGGGATTGGCTTCCTCGATCCGGGTCATGGCCTGCTCTGCATGCCAGTTGAGCCCGCCCGCCCAGCCATGAGTGGCCGCCGGAATGGAAACGCCAATGGTGATTTCCTGTGCCGCCGCAGCGGTCACCCCAAGCGCAACGCTGCACAAAGCAGCGCTGGCAATGAGCTTGAGTGTTCGCATGATAGTCCTCCTTGGTTGTGTTTCGCGCCTCTCCTCAAGACGCTGCCCCCGCCGGCGCGCATTGGCGCCGGTTGGAATTTCCAGAGCATTTCCGCCATTCTTCGAAGTACTTGAATGCTCTAAGTCTTTGTTTTATCGCGCTTCCGAAACCCGACAAGCAGGTCCCACCTATCCTGGAAACGCTCTAGCCCCTGGCCTTCCTGAAGATATTGAGATGGCCAAGATTACCGCGCTGCAGCCAGACGGCAGCGATGATGATCACGCCCTGGACCGCACCGTTGAGATAGTTCGAGATGATGTCGGTCAGGTTCAGGATGTTGCCGATGGTCGTGAGCATGATCGCCCCGATCACCGTCCCCCCGATCCGCCCGTACCCGCCCTTGAGCATGGTGCCGCCAATAATCACGGCCGCAATCGCTTCGAGCTCCCAGAGCACACCTGTCGAGGACGAGGCCGAACCCAGTCGCGGAACATAAATTATGGTGGCGATTGAAACGCAAAGCCCCTGGATGACATAGGTCAGCGTTCTGATGCGGTCGACCTTGATCGCCGAATAGCGTGCCACCGTTTCGTTGGACCCGATCGCCATGCAATAGCGCCCGAACGCCGTGCGGTTGAGAAGCACCCAGCCCAGCACCGCAACCAGCGCAAACACCAGCACCGGGATGGGAATACCCAGCAGGTTGCCGTAATAGACGGGGCGATAGGCGTCGCGGATATCGAAGGCCAGCGACAGCGTTCCACCATCGGCGAAATAGGTGACCAGCGAGCGGAAGATACCCATCGTGCCCAGCGTCACGATAAAGGCCTCGATCTTGCCCTTGGTCGTCATGAAGCCGTTGAGAAAGCCCGCGCCCAGCCCCAGCAGCACAGAAGCCGCACAGCCCAGCAGCACAGTCGGAACGCCCGTTCCGAGCGTTTCGATGGCCGCGTTCATCACGATAATCATCGCCCCCGAAATCACCGCGGCCATGGAGCCCACCGAAAGGTCGATCCCGCCTGCTGTGATAACGAAGGTCGCCCCCACCGCGATGATGCCGATAAAGGCCGAGCGCGTGAGAAGATTGGAAATATTGCCCTCTGAGGCAAAGGCCGGGTTGAGTGCCAGCCCCAACAAGCACAACGCAATCAGCGCCACGAGCGGCCCGAAGGTGTGATAGTCGATCCTGAACCGCTTCTTGGCGGGCTTTACACCCTCATGCGCTTGCGCGGTCATCGCCAAATTCTCCCTTGAGCCCTGCGGCATAGCGCATGATTTCTCCCTCTTTGATTTCCGCGCCTTCGAGCGTTCCCATCCGGCGCCCATCGCGCATCACCACCACCCGGTGAGAAAGCCCGATCACCTCCTGCATCTCCGAGGAGACCACGATGATCGATTTGCCCTCTTTGGCGAGCGCGGCGATGATGTGATAAATCTGTTGCTTGGTGCCGACATCGATCCCCCGTGTCGGCTCGTCGATGATGACGATTTCCGGCTCGCTCTCCATGGCCTTGCCCAGCATCAGTTTCTGCTGATTGCCGCCCGAAAGCTGGCCCACGCGAACCGAAGCGTCACGCGCTCTGATATCGAAGCGCCGCGTTGCCCGCTCCATCGCCTCGACTTCGCTCGCTTCGTTGAGAAAGCCCCCCTTGATGTGGCGCTTGAGCGTCAGGAGCGTGAGGTTTCGCTGCAACCCGATGTTGAGCAACAGCCCCTTGCCCTTGCGGTCCTTGGTCATATAGACCAGCCCGGCATCTATCGCCTCCCCGATCGCCGAGAACGCCACGGGCTCACCTCTGAGCCGCACGGTGCCACCGGTCTTTTCCGAGAGGCCGACGATCGCTTCCATGACCGCAGTGCGGCCCGATCCGATCAGCCCGGCAAATCCCAAAATCTCTCCACGCCGCAACGCAAAGCTTACGCCGCGCACGCCCGGCGCCGTAAGCCCTTCCACGTCCAGGATCACCGGCGCGTCGACATCGGGTTCGTTCTTGGGCGGATAAAGATTGGACAACTCCCGTCCCACCATCATCTCGGCAATGGCGTCCGGGGTGAGATCGCCGGTGTCCACGGTCGCGATCAATTGCCCGTCGCGTAACACGGTGATGCGATCCGAAAGCGCCATGACCTCGTCGAGCTTGTGCGAAATGAAGACGATGGCTACGCCCTTGGCTTTCAGGCGCCGCACCTGCTCGAAAAAAATGTCGGTTTCAGCCGATGTCAGAACGGCCGTCGGCTCGTCCATGATGAGGACCCGCGCATCGCGGCTGATCGCCTTGGCAATCTCGACCATCTGCTTGTCGGCAACCGAAAGTGTGTTGATGCGCGCATTGGGGTCGATCGACACATGCAGGCCATCGAGAATACGCTGTGCCTCGGCCTGCATTTCGGCCCGACGCAGAAACCCGTATCGCTTCCATTCACGGCCCAGAAAAATGCTCTCGGCCACGGTCAGGTGCTCGGCGAGATTGAGCTCCTGATGGATAACCACGATTCCGAGCGATGCACTTTCCCCGTTGGAGGGAAGCCGGATCGGTTCACCGTCGAGCACGATGGTGCCCGAGGTCGGCTGCTCGATGCCCGAAAGGATCTTGATAAGGGTCGATTTGCCGGCGCCGTTCTCTCCGATCAGCGCGTGGACCTCGCCTTCGCGAACGTCGAAATCGATGCTGAACAGAACCGGCACTTCTCCAAAGCTCTTGGAAACTCTGCTGGCTGCCAGAATATGCGGCGTACTGGCGCTATCGGCCATCCACCAGTCCTCCCCCTATCTCCCACCGGCTCACTGGCCAGCTTCTCCAATTGCCAATTTGTGTAAACCTTTTCATTTGTCATGTAAAGGTTTACACAAGGCCAGATGTGTATAAACCATTGCGTCGGGATTGAGGGTGGCCAAGCCGTTTCCAGGATAAGCGGGAACCAACGTCTCCGGTTCGGAAACGCGACAAAAAAAGCGCCCAGCATCCAATGCGTTGAATGGCCGTGCTCCGCAAGGAAGGCATCGGCAGGGGGAGAGCCTTGAGCGCGGTCAAACCAGCAACGATCGAGGATGTGGCATTGATCGCCGGCGTTTCGATCGCCACGGTCTCCCGCGCCCTCAACGAACCAGGCAAAGTCGCCGACTCCACACGCCGCAAGGTCATAGAGGCCGTGGCCCAGACCGGCTACACGACCAACGCCATGGCGCGCAATCTGCGCACACGGCGTTCGCACATGATCCTGATCCTGGCTCCCGATGTCGGCGATCCGAACTTTTCCAACATTCTGGTGGGCCTTGAAACCGAAGCCTCAAAGCGCGGCTATGGCGTCCTGATCGGCAACACGCAGAACGATCCGGTCCGCGAGACCGACTATCTGCGCTTTATCGCCTCCAACCAGGCCGACGGGATCATTCTATTCACCGGCCACTTGCCCTTCGGCCTGATCGACAACCAGCCGGGGGCGCGCCTGCCTCCGATGGTCGCCATCAACGAACCGATCCCCAATTCCAGTATTCCCTTTGTCGGCGTCGACAACATCGAAGGTGCCCGCGTCGCCACCGATCACCTCATCAGCCAGGGGCACCGCGAAATTGCCTTTATCGGTCAGTCCCCGGGCCGTGCCGTTGCCCAATTGCGCGAGCGCGGCTTTCGCACCGCACTCACGGCGGCCGGCATTTCAGCGCAGACCAGCTTCATACTCGAAGCCGATGGAACCACCGAAAGCGGCCGCGCAGCGGCCGAGCGCATGTTCGTGCGCGACCGGCTGCCGACGGCCTTTTTCTGCGTCAACGATGCGACGGCGCTGGGGGTGTTGATCGCGCTCACCGCGCGCGGCTATGACCTGCCGCAAGATTTCTCCGTCATGGGCTTTGACGACATTTCCTTTGCCAGCTTTGTCACGCCGTCCTTGACCACAATGAAACAGCCCCGCCTCAAGATCGGCGAGGCCAGCATGGACTTGCTGCTCGAAATGCTGGAAGGCGAAAGACCCACCAGCCGCGAAATCCTTCTGCGCTCCGAACTGATCCTGCGCAATTCGGTCTCTCTGCGCCGCCCGGCCTGACGCCTATTGCGCCGCGGGGGTTTCGGTCTCCACGGGGTCGGCTGCGGGCCCGGTCGCATCCACCGGAGCGGTTTCAATGGGAGTATCGATGGCTGGCGAATCGGCGCCTTCCGGCTCGGTCACGGCCTCGTCTGTCGGCGCCGGGGTCGGCAACCCCTCAAGGTCGCTGTCCACATCGCCACCGGCAGCCGGTACGTCCTCGAGCGTAGCGCCGCCATCAGTGGTCGTCGCGGTCTCATCGTAGGTCGCCGTGCTGAACCAGTAGACAGCCACGAACAGAACGACGATTGCGACCAATCCGTAGATCAGAACACGCGAGTTCATCAAGCGGCTATTGCCCTGCCGCGCTTCGGTCTTGGTAAGATCGGGCTTTTCATCGCTCATGGGTGCGTCCCTCATGATTTGAACTCGACCGGAGTTCGTCGGGTCAGGCACAATGCCCATCAGCGGTTTAACGCTTGGCCCGGCATCACGTTCCACCACCCACTGATGCAAAATTGGGCAAATGAAAAATATCGTTCAACAAGTCACCACCTCATGTGCAATCGGCCTTGCGTGGTGATAAATGTGACGACATAGTGTTTTTGTCCATTTGGTCCAATTTTGGCGCGTGATGACGGCAAGCGGCTCAGAACCACTGCTGACCCTCAGAGGTCTCACCAAATCCTTCGGGAGTTTCAAGGCCAACGACTCCGTTGATTTGCAGGTATTTCCGGGTGAAATCCATGCTCTTCTGGGTGAAAACGGAGCCGGGAAATCCACCTTCGTCAAAATGCTCTATGGCGCGCTGCAGCCCGACGCGGGCGAGATCGTCTGGCGGGGCAAGCCCG
>TARA_R110002051_G_scaffold313170_1_pt1 | contig 11961 bp, 9 predicted proteins | sample TARA_R110002051 | Tara Oceans TARA_R110002051 (sample SAMEA4397023) | marine metagenome | biome: Polar Biome; feature: [MES] marine water layer (ENVO:01000295) within the mesopelagic zone...; material: water (ENVO:00002006), including particulate matter (ENVO:01000060) such as......
ATTTGGGAATCCCAAACCGATTCAATCAGATCAAGACGCGCTCTATTGCCGTGCGGCAGCGCTCGACGAGGTCCATCCAGTCGCGTGCGATGCGGGTTTCGAGGCCGTGGGCATAGGTCATCATGCCTGCCCAGATCAGCGCGAATACGAGAGCGAAGCTGGTGAGCATCAAGACCAGGCGCCTTGCCAGGGGCGTGACGACCATAACCGAATCTCCCTTGTCCCGCCCTGAGTGTAACAGCGCTTGGGCCATGGGCCAGCGCCCGCCTGCGGGAAGATCCGACCAAAGTTGCCCTCTAGAGCCGTTCGGGATTTGATCGGCTCAAATCCTTGGCTCCAAGCCCTTGTTTTGTCGCGTGTCCGAACCGCAAAGCCGGTTCCATCCCCGATCGCGTCGAGGACATGGTTTTGCTGGATACGCTCTAAAGCGCTTTTATTGTTGCACGAAGTCTTGCGCTTGGCGCTCAATTGGACCATTGTGGCCATGTCGATTTATCAAAAAGGGCAAGGCCGTACCGATGCGCCGCAGTGAAAACCGCGCAATCGCCATAGCCGCCAGCAGGCAAAAAGCCTTGCAGGCCCGTATCCTTATGGGTTCGGCGCTGCTGCTTTCCGCTGCCCTCCTACTTCTCCTTATCAGCCCCTGGTAACCGGCGGTCTGCCTTTTGCGCAGACGGGTCGTCAGGGGATTTTGCCATAACGCCGAACATCAATGTCCGGCCATAACCTGCTGCAAATGCAAAGCCAGACCGCGCAGGTGGCCGATCAAGGAAGAACAAGATGACCAGCCAAGCCAATACCGACCGCGTCTATATTTTCGACACCACGTTGCGCGACGGAGAGCAGAGCCCCGGCGCCACAATGACGCTGGAAGAAAAACTCCAGATTGCCGACATTCTCGACACGATGGGCGTCGACATTATCGAGGCGGGGTTTCCCATCGCCTCGAATGGCGATTTCGAGGCCGTATCGACAATTGCCAAGCGCGCCAGGAATTCGGTGATCTGCGGTCTGGCCCGCGCCATTCCCGCCGATATCGACCGTGCCGGGGAGGCGGTGCGGTTTGCCAAGCGCGGGCGCATTCATACCTTTGTCTCCACGTCGCCCATCCATCTGGCTCATCAGATGAAAAAATCCGAGGACGAGGTGCTCGAAATCGTCATCAAGACGGTGGCGCAGGCCCGCAATCTGATCGACGACGTTGAATGGTCGGGAATGGACGCAACCCGCACGCCCATCGAATTTCTCGCCCGTTGCACCGAAGCGGCGATCAACGCCGGCGCGACGACGATCAATATCCCCGACACTGTCGGATATTCGACGCCGGAAGATTATTACCGGCTGATCCACGATCTGATCGAAATGGTGCCCAATGCGGACAAGGCGATCTTTTCCACCCATTGCCACAACGATCTGGGCATGGCGGTGGCCAATTCGCTGGCCGGCGTGCGGGCCGGAGCGCGACAGGTGGAGTGCACGATCAACGGGATCGGGGAACGCGCAGGTAACGCGGCGCTCGAAGAGGTGGTGATGGCGCTGCGCACGCGCGCCGATGCCTTGCCCTATCACACGGAAATCGAAACGACCCATCTCTCGCGCGCTTCGCGGACGGTGTCGGCGGCGGCCAATTTCCCGGTCCAGTACAACAAGGCCATCGTGGGCAAGAATGCCTTCGCCCATGAGAGCGGCATCCATCAGGACGGCATGCTCAAGAACGCCTCGACCTACGAAATCATGACCCCGGAAAGCGTGGGGATCAAATCGACCTCGCTGGTGATGGGCAAGCATTCGGGCCGCCACGCCTTCAAGGAAAAGCTCAAAGATCTGGGGTACGAACTGGCCGACAACCAGTTCCAGGAAGCGTTTCAGCGCTTCAAGGATCTGGCCGACCGCAAAAAGCATGTCTATGACGACGACATCATCGCGTTGGTCGACGACGAAATGGGCTCGGGCGCCGACCGTATCAAGCTGGTGGACATGAGCGTGACCTCCAAGACCGGGGGTGTGCATCGGTGCGAACTCAAGGTGGCCGTGGATGGGGCACCGGTGGACGTGTCGCTGGATGGCACCGGATCGGTCGATGCGATCTTTTCGGCGATCAAGGCAGCGGTGAATGCCCAGCCGCATCTGGTGCTCTACGCCGTCGATGGCGTGACGGGCGGCACGGACGCGCAGGCCAACGCGCATGTGCGGCTTGAAATGAACGGTCGCATCGCCTCGGGCAATGCGACCGAGCCCGATACGCTGGTGGCCTCGGCCCGTGCCTATCTCAATGCGTACAACCGGCTGCTGGTCGAACGCGGCGCACCGGCGCAGGGCGCGCTGGCCGGCTGATCTTTACCGCCTGCGATGAGGCATGAGGAGGATTTGCGGTTTGGGGACCCGCGAAATTCCTCCTCGTCATCGTTTTGTCGCGCTTTCGAACCGAATAAGTGGGTTCGACTGATCCTGAAATCGCTCCGGGGGGCGACCATATAGTGGCAATCGGGGCCGAGATTCGTGGCGTGCTCACCGGCTTTGGGCTGGTTGCGGCAGGTGTTCTGGTGCTGGCGCAGGTCGATCTCGGTCTGCCCGGCCAATCATTGCTGCAATCGCTGCAACTGCATATGGGGGTGGCCCTTTTGGGTCTCGCCCTTTTGCTTGCGCTGGCCAGGGCGCGGTGGCGGGCCGGGCTGGTGGTCGCCATGGCGGTGTTTGCCGGCGGGCATGTGATGTGGCGCGTGGCTGACCAGTATGAGGGGCGGGGGGCTCTGGCGGGGCTCGAGCGCGCGGCCCAATTCACGCTTTTGAGCTTTAACGTGCTTAACTCCAACGACCGCCACGAGGAGCTGGCAGATTATATCGCCGGGTCGGGGGCCGATTTTGCCTTTATCATGGAGGCGGGGCGGCTGCGGCAGCATTTCGAGCAACTCGAAGCGGTCTATCCCTATCGTGTCGGTTGCGAGCAGGGCGGCCCCTGCGATCTGCTCATGCTCTCGAAATTGCCGTTGGAGAACGCCGAAATCCGCTCGCTGGGCAATACCCATCCCAACCGGATGATCGTCGCACAAACCGAGATTGGCGGCGAAGCGCTGACGCTGGTCGCCGCGCACCTGACCAAGCCCTATTTCGACGATGCGGGACTGTTCGAAGCGCGGCGCCTGACGCGGCAATTGGCGGCAATCGAGGGGCCGCTGGTTCTGGCAGGGGATTTCAACTCCGCCCCCTGGGCAGATGCGATCGATGATCTGGTGCATGGGGCCGCGCTTTTGCCGCCCCCCCGTTACAACGCGACCTGGCCGACCGAATTGGGGCCATTGGGCATCCCGATCGATCACATGTTTTCGCGCGCGCCGATCATCATCGAGGATATCGAGGCGCTGTCCGACCCCCTGGGGTCGAACCATCTGGGACTGATCGCGAAACTGGCAATCGTGGCCGAATAGATCAGGCCGCGGATTCGGGGGACCAGCCCGCGGTATCGGCGAGGGAGAATTTTACACTCCAGCGTCCCGGTGCGGCCTGCGACCCGGACGGGCGGGCGAGGAGCGCCGCATAGTCGGCACGCGCGAGGACGGTGCCACCGAGCGCCTGGACCCATGGCGACATGATCTGATGATCGACTGCCGTGAACCCGGCGTCGGCGAGGTGATGATAGAGGCTCACGATGGCGAATTTGGATGCGTTGTCGGCGGTATGGAACATCGAGAGCGCGGAAAAGACCGGGCCGACGGTCACGCCGAACAGGCCGCCCACCAGTTTGTCGTCGGCGTCGAAAATTTCCACCGAATGGGCATGTCCTTCGCCATGAAGCCCCATATAGAGCGCGCGGGCCTTCGGGGTGATCCAGGTGAGGTGCGGGCGCGATGGATCGCGCGGCGCGGCGCAGCCATCGATCACGCCGGCAAAATCGGTATCGAACGCCACCTGCATGTCCGAGCCACGCATGGTGCGGCGGAACCGCTTGGCGATGTGAACCGAGGCAAGATCCATGACGGCGCGTTCGGGTGGCGACCACCATTTCATGGCCCCCCAATGGCCCTGCGGATAAAAGCCGCGCGCCATGGCCTGGAGAACCACAGGTGTCGACAGATCATCGGCAAGTCCTGCAAATCCGGGCGGGGATTTGCGGATGCGCGAGGCATCGGGAACCGGGGCGGGACGCAACAGCCTGTCGCCGACGAGACCAGCCACCAGCCCCGGAAAATGCTGCACGCGCTGGGGCTTGAGCCAGTACGCCGTGGCAAGTGCCAAACGGCCAAGGCTGTAATTGCCTTGCCGGGAAGGGCCGGGTTGGGGAAGGCTGTTCATTTGGAAAGGCTCCGGGGGAGAACTGGGCGGACCATAGGCTGAAACCATTGCCGGGCGCTTACCGTAATTGCTTAAAATACGAAGAAACCCGCATGTTCACGCGGCTTTGACTTGCGGTTGAAGGTGTGGGCGTTCCAACTGATGAAAACGAGGAGGTGCAGCATGCATCGCAGATTTATTGCTTTGGCGGCCGCCGCGAGCGCGTTTGCCGCCACTCCCGCACTGGCCGATACGGCGCTTTTCGCCGGCGGGTGCTTCTGGAGCGTGGAATCCAATTTCGAAAAGGTCGAAGGCGTCTCCGAAGCCGTGTCGGGCTTTGCCGGTGGCCATGTGGAAAATCCCACCTACAATCAGGTCGCCTATGGTGGCGATACCGGCCATTACGAAAGCGTCGAGATCACTTTCGATCCTGAGGTGGTCAGCTATGAAGAGCTTCTGACGGTCTATTGGCACACGACCGACCCCACCGATGCCGCCGGTCAGTTCTGCGACAAGGGACCGATGTATAAGCCGGCGATTTTTGCGCTCAACGATGAGCAGGCTGCCATTGCCGAAGCCAGCAAGGCCGCCATTGCCGAATCGAGCGGCTATACCATCGTCACCGAGATCAAGCCGGCAGCCACGTTCTATCCGGCAGGGCCCGAGCACCAGGATTTCTATAAGACCAACGCCGCCCATTATGAGCGCTATCGGATCGGGTGCGGGCGCGATGTGGTGATCCGCGAGCTTTGGGGCGATCAGGCCTTTCTGGGAACCAGCGAGAACCCTTTCTCTTAGGCATCGCGAAAAAGCATTGAATTGGGTGGACAGCGTGAATGGCGTTTGCTAGAGAGGCGCCACTCTGGCGGTGCGGAGACGCGCTGCCCGATGGATCGGGTGTATAGCTCAGTTGGTAGAGCAGCTGACTCTTAATCAGCGGGTCCAAGGTTCGAATCCTTGTACACCCACCAAAATCCTCAAATAATGACGAAGTCTTGCGAGCCGATCCTCGATCGGTTCTGTAAGCCTTTGATTCAATGCCTAAAGTTCTGGTTTACCAGTTTGGCAATTGAGGGGCTTTATTGGCTTTGCGGAAAGCATTCCATAGGGGCTGGCCGTTAGGGTTGGGTCAAATTGAACTGACCCGGTGACGCCAATGTCCTTGACCAGCCATTCGCCAACGATGACCACCCTTGCCCCTGTCACAGCGGGCGTTTCGAAGAGGAACGGGACGCTGCTGGAGCATCGTGTTTTGCCCGGTGGAGAGTGGGACCGGCTCGTCTCGACATTTGACGGCGTCTGCCAGGAGCAGCTTTTTGCCTATGCCAGTCTGCGCTGGCCGGGGGTCGATCTGGAGCCTGTCCTGTTTTCCGAGGCCGATAAAGTACTGGGCGGCGCCCTGGTGATGTTGCAGCGGCTGCCGCTGGGCGTGGCCACAGTGGCGCTGATCAAGTGGGGGCCTTTTCTTGCGCAGAGCGAGGGGCCGGACCGTGACGTGGTCATGGAGCGTATGATCGATACGCTCGTGGCCGAATACGCCTCGAGGCGCTCCATGATGGTTTCGATCATGTCCCATGCCGAGGCCGGCGAGGTCAACGGCATGGCCGCAATGCTTGCGGCACGCGGGTTCAAACCCGGTGTTGGCGTGAAATACCCCATGCGGTACGTGGTCGACGTTTCGCTCGACGATACGGCACGGCTGGCTGCGTTCAGTCAGAAATGGCGCTACAATCTGCGCAAGGCCATGAAGGCCGGGCTCGCGTTCGAAACAGGAGCGCCCGGCGATATCGGCCGGTTCATGACGCTCTATCGGGCGATGAGCGAGCGCAAGCTGTTCCCCGATTACTCAGGCATCGATACACTCGAGGGGCTGATGGCCATGCCGGACGGGACGGCGCGGCCCGAGCTGTTTTTTGTCTCGCAAGGGGACAAGACAATCGCTGGGGCGGCAATTTTTACCGCCGGGACGACGGCATGCTATCTGTACGGCGCAACCGATGACGCCGCGCTGGATTTGCGCGCCGGTTATCTGCTGCACTGGCACATCATCGGGTGGTTGCGCGACAATACCAAAGCCAGGCTATACGATCTGGGCGGCACCGATGGCTTTGCCGGTCTGCATCAGTTCAAGAGCGGGATGGTGGGCGATGCGGGCCATATCAGCCCCTTGCCGCCGACAATGAATTTTGCCTCGCACTGGCCGGCCTTTGCGGCGGGTACAGCGGCGTACAAGGGCCGCGAGATGCTGACGCGCGGGCGCGATGCGGTGCTGACGGCTCGGCTTGAAATGCAGAAACGGCTCAGGCGCGGCGCGCGGGCCTAAGGCCAAGGGAAAGTCCACGAATGTCGATAGCCGGAAGGCTTGCCTCGAAATCGGTGATGATTTTTGCCCTGCGCATTTTTGGCGCGGGGTTCATCTTTCTTGTGCAGGCGGCCATTTCCCGTGTTTGGGGCGCGCAATCGCTTGGCGACTTCCTGCTGGTTATTGCGGCGGCCAATCTGATCGCGGTTATGCTGCCGCTGGGTTTCCAGACCGTCTCGACCTATTTTTCCGCGGAGTACGGCTCGCGCGGTGAGGGCAACCATCTGCGGCGATTCGTAGGCCGGGCCTATATCCAGATGGCGTTGATGGGCGTGGCCATTCTGGCACTGGGCTGGCCGCTGACGTTCGTTCTGGGCGAGGCGGGTGCGCATCTGCGCCCGATCTGGGTGCAGACGGCGCTGATCGGGATTGCGACGGCCATTACCTATATCAGCACCACGACGCTGGTGGGGCTCAAGCACCCCATGACGGGCTATCTGCCAGACATGATTTTCAGGCCGGCGCTCACGCTCGGCGCATTCGGTGCCGTGGCGCTGATGAGCCCGGTTGCCGATCTTGGCCTCATGCTGTGGGTGCTGGCAGGGGCGCTTCTGGTCCTGTTCGGGTTCCAGAGCATCTGGGTGAGGCGAGCCGTGGTGGCGGTGCCGCGCGATGATGCTCTACGTCAAAGCGAGCCTCGGCGCTGGTGGCGCTTTGCGACGCCCTGGGTGCTCATTACGCTCGCTTCGGACTATTTTTTCGACATCAATCTGATCCTGCTGGCCGGGCTGCTCGATCGCACCGATCTGGCCATTTTCGGGGTCAGTACGCGGATTTTCGCACTGGCCTCGTTCGGAGTGGTTGCGGTCTATGCGTTGACGCTGCCCAATATGTTCGACGCTGAGCGTGATGCCGATCGCGGTGCCTTCGGGAAACGGGTGGGAGAGGCCAATCTGGTGGCGACGGGGCTGGCGCTGGCGCTGTTTGTTGGCGTTTTGCTGGTCGGGCGCTACGCGCTGATGCTGTTCGGCGACGAGTTTGCCGATGGGGCGCTGCCGGTGGCCATATTGTGCCTCGGGCTGGTGGTCAGAGCAGCGTTCGGGCCGGCCTCGCTGGTGCTTTCGATGCATGACCGGCCATGGGCCAGCCTGCCCTCGGTCGGGCTTGGCCTTGTGGCGCTGATTGTGGGCAATTTGACGCTGGTGCCGCCCTACGGGCTGATGGGCGCGGCGATATCGGCGTTCATCGCGATTTCGCTGTGGTCGGTGTCGCTGTGGGCGACGGCGCTTTACCGGGCAAAGATCGATGTCTCGATCTTCGGGCGCTTCCGGGCCGTTGCGGCCTAGCGGTCCAGCAACGCCCGCGCCTTGAGCTTTAGGCGGGTGGCCAGCGGCAGGGAAATGCCGTCGTCATAGCCCTCGGTTACCTTGGTGAACTTGCGTTCCATGACGAAATAATCCTCGCCGAAGATGTGATCTTCGAGGTGAGCGACCTGGGCATAGCCATAGCGCTTGAGCAGGACCAGAGCCGGGCGGTTGTCGGGGCGGGTATAGGTCGAGGCCTTGTGGAAGCGTGAATTGTCCCAATGGGAAATGAAGGCCTCCATGCCAAACCGGCCCAGCGGGGTGCCGCGATAATCGGGATAGATCGCCGACCAAAACTGGAAGATCGTTCCGTTGGCCGGGCCGGATATCAGGAACCCTCCGGTCTTGCCGTCCATTTCGAGCAGCAGGATGTGCCAGGGATCGACTTCGAGCAGGGTCCGCAGGAAGGTGCGGTTGAACCGCGCTTTTTCGAACGCTTTGAAGCGTTCGCCGTAATAGGGCATGGAGTCGATCAAATCCATCAGCTCGCGATGGACATCGGCGATGTCGGCATGGGTCGCCGCCCGCGCGGTCATCTGTGCGTCGGTCATGGTCTTTCCCCGGTTTGCGGCCCAGACTAGCGGTATGTCCGCTAAAAAAGGGTTTGCGGGACACGGGGCAAAATCGATCATATCGAAACTTGCGCGATTTGGCGTCCAGCCCCGCCTTGCAGTTGGCTGAATCGGCGGGTTAAGACAGAGGCAACAAGCTATAAAGCGGAGGAATGGTCATGAGTTCAGAAGTGTTTGCGCCGTCGGAAGAGGTTGTCGCGAAAACCAGCGTCACCGCTGAGCAGTATGACCGGATGTATCAGCGTTCGGTTTCGGACCCCGACGGGTTCTGGGGCGAGCACGCACTGCGCATCGATTGGATCAAACCCTTCACCAAGGTCAAGAACACAAGCTTTGAATGGCCCGACATCTCGATCAAATGGTTCGAGGATGGCCAGCTCAATGTTGCTGCCAATTGTATCGACCGGCATCTCGCTGAGCGCGGGGACACGGTCGCGATCATTTTCGAGCCCGACGACCCCAAGGCGGATGCGCGCCATATCACCTATCGTGAGCTGCACGAGGAGGTGTGCCGGTTTGCCAATGTTCTCAAACAGCTCGGCGTTCAAAAGGGCGAGCGGGTGACCATCTACATGCCGATGATCCCCGAGGCGGCCTATGCCATGCTGGCCTGCGCGCGGATCGGCGCTGTGCATTCCGTGGTGTTTGGCGGGTTCTCCCCCGACGCGCTGGCCGGACGGGTCAACGACTGCGATTCGCGCGTCATCATCACCGCCGACGAGGGCTGCCGCGGTGGCAAGAAGGTGCCGCTCAAGGTCAATGTCGACAAGGCGCTGGCGGATTCTCCGGGGGTGGAAAAGGTGCTGGTGGTCAGAAACACCGGTGGCGACATAGCCATGGAGGATGGGCGCGACGTCTGGCTTCACGAGGCGGCCGCCGGGGTCGAGGCGGTTTGCGAGCCCGAGCCGATGAATGCCGAGGACCCTTTGTTTATCCTTTATACGTCGGGTTCGACGGGTAAGCCCAAAGGTGTGCTGCATACGAATGGGGGCTATCTGGTTTATGCCTCGCTGACCCATGAATTGACCTTCGACTACAAACAAGGCGAAGTCTTCTGGTGCACCGCCGATGTGGGCTGGGTGACCGGGCACAGCTACATCGTCTATGGCCCGCTGGCCAATGGCGCGACGACGGTCATGTTTGAGGGCGTGCCCAATTATCCCGACGCGGGACGGTTCTGGGACGTTGTCGACAAGCACAAGGTCAATATCTTCTATACGGCGCCGACTGCGATCCGGGCGCTGATGGGAGCAGGCAACCAGTTTGTCGAGCGGGCCGATCTTTCCAGCCTGCGGCTTTTGGGCTCGGTGGGCGAGCCGATCAATCCCGAGGCCTGGATGTGGTATTATCGGCAGGTGGGGCGTGAGCGGTGCATTGTGGTCGACACCTGGTGGCAGACCGAAACCGGCGGGTTCATGATCACCCCGCTGCCCGGCGCCATTCCGACGAAGCCCGGCTCTGCGACAAAGCCGTTTTTCGGTGTGCAGCCGGTGGTGCTGGAGCCGGAAAGCGGCAAGGTGATCGAGGAGACCGAAGCGTCTGGCGTTCTGGCTATCGCCGATAGCTGGCCAGGGCAGATGCGGACGGTCTATGGCGATCACCAGCGGTTCAAGGAAACCTATTTCCAGCAATACAAGGGCTATTACTTCACCGGCGATGGCTGCCGGCGGGACGAAGACGGCTATTACTGGATCACGGGCCGCGTGGACGACGTGCTCAACGTGTCCGGCCATAGGCTGGGCACGGCAGAAGTTGAAAGCGCGCTGGTCGCTCATCCGAAAGTGTCCGAGGCCGCCGTTGTCGGCTTCCCCCACGATGTAAAAGGGCAGGGCATTTATTGCTATGTCACGCTGATGGCCGGCGACGCCGGATCGGACGATCTGGCGGTCGAGTTGCGCAATTGGGTGCGCAAGGAAATCGGCCCTATTGCCTCACCCGACCATATCCAGTTCGCGCCGGGCCTGCCCAAGACGCGCTCGGGCAAGATCATGCGCCGCATTCTGCGCAAGGTGGCCGAGAACGACTATGGGGCGCTGGGGGATACTTCGACGCTGGCCGACCCGGGCGTGGTCGATGATCTGATCGCCAATCGCAAGAACCGATAGGCCGTCTGGGTCTTTAGCTTTGACGCCGGGCTCCGCATTGGCGGTGTCCGGCGTTGGCATTTACGGGTTCTTCAACTGCTTGGGAGATAAAGGAAAAAGCGTTCGCGCAGTAAATTGCGGACGAAAGCAGGGGGCAGGACGTCCACGGTGGCTCGGGTTCAGCATCTCATTGTTGCGGCGGTAGTGTGCGCAACCATGCTCGTGGCGGTGGCCATGGGGTGGTTTGCCGCGCTCGATTCCGCCCTTCATGATATGCGATTTTCGCTGACCTCGCGCCCGGCCAGCGGCGATATCGTGTTCGTTGAGATCGACGCCGCGGCAATGGCGCAGGCCGGCAGCCGATCACGGGCACGCAGCGTTTATGCCGATGCGCTCGACAGCCTGATCGATGCCGACGCGCGAACCGTGGTTCTCGATGTCGGGCTGCAAAGCGCGCTCGACTATTTCGATGACAATGCGCTTGTCCAGGCCATGACCAGGGCGGCGGGCAAGGTGCGCACGGTTGCTACCGAGACCCGTTCGTCCGCATCCAACCGCGTATTGAGCATGCCCATGGACCGGTTCGCGGCTCTTGCTCCGCCCGTCTATATCGATGCGGTTGGCGGCAATCGGCGGTCGGCGGTCTATCGCACCCGTATCGTCAACGATGGCTGGGTAATCGAATCCCTGGCGACGGCGCTCTCTTCGGATCATTCGGTATCGCGCCCATCCTTTTTGATCGATTTTTCCATAGATCTTGCCACAATTCCGCGGACGACCCTGTCGGACGTGGTCGGGGGCAGCTTCGAGACGGGGCTGTTCAAGGGCCGGCAGGTCATTGTGGGCCAGGCCAGCTATTCGCAGCAATCGAGCCATTCGGTGCCCCGCTACGGGATGCTGTCCACTCCATCGCTCCAGCTTCTGGCGGCCGAGACCGTACGGCAGGACAGGGCGCTGAGCGATATGGGGCGCCTGCCCGCGATCATCATCGTTTTGGGCATGGCCGTGCTGTTTGCGTGTCTGAGGCCGCGCATGACGCTGGGCTCGGCTATTGCCGGATCGCTGGCTTATGCAGGCATCCTCGAATTTACGGCCCTGGCCATGCAGGTTCATGCGGGCATGCTGCTTGATACGGCCGGCATCCATATCGCGCAGGTCGGATTTCTGGCCATTGCGTTCTGGCATGAGCTCGAGGCCCGGGGGCGTTCGCTGTCCCATGCGGCGCGTGAACGCGATTCCATGCGCGGCATCCTGACCCGTGTCGTTGCCGACAATTTCGATGGGGTGGTGGTCGTCGATCACAACAAGTCGATCCGCGCTGCCAGCCGGTTGGCCGAAGAGCTGATATCGCCGGGGCTGCACGGCGCGCG
>TARA_R110002051_G_scaffold8386_3_pt1 | contig 11959 bp, 9 predicted proteins | sample TARA_R110002051 | Tara Oceans TARA_R110002051 (sample SAMEA4397023) | marine metagenome | biome: Polar Biome; feature: [MES] marine water layer (ENVO:01000295) within the mesopelagic zone...; material: water (ENVO:00002006), including particulate matter (ENVO:01000060) such as......
TACTGCAGGTACTTCATCCGCAGCAGGAGCCTGAGGAGCCAGCTCTTGTTCAAGAACCGGTACATCTTCACTCGCCGCCGGCACCACTGGCGCCATTTGCAGGGCCGGTTCCGGCAAGCCTGCGTCGCGAATGACATCCGACTGGTGACTGGCGTAATAAGCCAGACCCAGAGAAGTAACGAAGAACACCGTGGCCAAGACTGCTGTCAGGCGACTGAGAAAGGTAGCCGAACCCTGGCTGCCAAACACAGTACCGGACGCACCCGAACCAAATGACGCACCTGTTTCGGCACCCTTGCCTTGCTGGATCAGAACAAGTCCGACCAGGGCGATGGCGACCATCAGATGTATAACCACTACTACGGTTTCAATCATTACACTCGTCCTGCGGCACGTGCGATCGCGCCAAATTCATCTGCATTGAGGGAGGCACCACCTACCAGCCCCCCATCGATATCCGGCATGGCAAAAAGGTCTTCGGCGTTATCGGCCTTGACGCTGCCACCGTAAACAATCTGTACCAGCTGGGCCTGCTCATCATCCACAATAGCCAGCCGGGCGCGAATCATGGCGTGCACATCCTGAGCCTGCTCCGGATCGGCTGTCAAGCCAGTACCAATAGCCCACACCGGCTCATAGGCAATCACGCCCTGGGCCAAACCACCGACACCAAAGGCGTCGAGAATAATCTGCAACTGGGTACCCACCACTTCGGCGGTCAGGCCAGCGTCACGCTGTTCACGCGTTTCACCAACACAGAGTACCGGACGCAATCCGCAGGCCAATGCTGCGGCAAACTTCTTGCGTACCACCTCGTCAGACTCGTCGAACAGGCTACGCCGTTCGGAGTGCCCAACGAGCACATATTCACATCCTGCGTCACGCAGTTGCGCCGGGGAAATCTCACCGGTCAACGCACCAGGTTCGGCCTGGGAAGCGCAACTTTGAGCACCGATATACACCGGCGTCTTGATCAGGCTCGCGTGGCACTGCTGAATATACAGTGCCGGCGGGGCTATCATGACATCCACACCCTCTGGCCAGTCCTGCTGACCGAGCCCTTTCAACAGGCTGTCAACGGATTGCCGAGTACCGTGCATTTTCCAGTTACCGGCGACTAGCGGGCGACGCATGCCAAACCTCTCAGCTCAAGCGGGCGCCAATCTTAACCAAGTTGCCCGAGCGACACAACCGCCTTTTTAGTCGGCGAACAGAGTGCGTACCTGTGCTGCCAGGCCATTGGCTTCGGCAGACACCTGCTTGGCGTCCTGCCCCTCAACCATGACGCGCAGCAACGGCTCAGTACCAGACAGCCTGAGCAGCACGCGACCGGTGTGCCCAAGGCGCTGCTCTGCCTGTTCGACGGCGGCCAGCAGCGTGGGGTCAGCCAGCGGCGACTCGCTACCGCGCTGATAACGCACATTGATCAACACCTGCGGACATTTGTGCATGCCCTTGCGCGCCTCAGCCAAGCTTATCCCCGAGCGCTGCAATGCTTTAAGTACCTGTAATGCGGCGATAATGCCATCACCGGTGCTGGAGTGATGCAGGCACACCAGATGCCCCGAGGCTTCGCCGCCAAGCACCCAATCGCGCTGGCGCAATTCGGCCATAACGTAGCGATCACCGACCTTGGCCCGCACAAACTCGATGCCCCTCTCCTGCAGTGCCAGCTCCAGACCCAGATTGCTCATCAGCGTGCCAACCACTCCGCCGCGTAACTGACCGCGCTCTTGCAGCTCCATGGCCATGATAAACAACAACTCATCACCATCGACCTCATGCCCCTGGTGATCGATCATCAACACCCGATCACCGTCACCATCCAGAGCAATACCCAGGTCCGCACCGCGAGCAAGTACCTGTTCACGCAACGCACTCAGATCGGTAGAGCCGACCTTGTCGTTAATATTCAACCCGTCGGGGCTGGCGCCAATCACCGTGACATCGGCACCCAACTCACGAAACACGCTGGGCGCGACCTTGTAGGTGGCCCCATTGGCGCAGTCGAGCACGATTTTCAGGCCTTTGAAACTGGTACTGGTCGGCACACTGCTTTTGCAGAATTCGATATAGCGACCAGACGCGTCCTCGACCCGGAAAACTTTGCCCAGCGACGCCGAATCCACCACTTCCATGGGCGCATCAACTAATCGCTCAATCTCAAGCTCCAGACTATCGGGTAGCTTGCTGCCGTCGGCCGAGAAAAACTTGATGCCGTTATCGTAGAAGGGGTTATGCGAGGCACTGATAACGATGCCCGCATCCGCCTGAAAGGTGCGCGTCAGGTAGGCTATCGCCGGAGTGGGCATCGGGCCAAGCAATTGCACATGCGCACCGGCTGCAGACAGGCCCGCTTCCAACGCGGACTCGAACATATAACCGGAGATGCGCGTGTCCTTGCCGATCATGACGCGGCAGGCGCCCTGCTTGCGAAAGGCCGTGCCCACCGCCCAACCCAGCTTGAGTACAAACTCGGGGGTAATGGGATGTGTTCCTACCTGACCACGAATGCCGTCCGTGCCGAAATACTTTTTGTCCATCTGCAGAATCCTGGGATAAGTGCGAGTGTAATAAGGGTGATCGAGCCGTGTGGCGATTACCGGGCCTGCGCTTGCAGCACGGCCTCGCTCATGCGTACTGCATCAACGCTGGCGGCCACATCATGGACCCTGATGATACGCGCGCCCCGGGCTACCGCCAAGGCGGCAAGCGCCAGCCCGCCCGCCAGACGCTGATCGACCGGGCGCCCCAATAGCTGACCAATCATGCTCTTGCGTGACACGCCGACCAACAATGGCAGCCCGGCAGGCTGCAACAAGTGCATATGGGCGAAGAGCTCCAGGTTGTGCTCCAGCGTCTTGCCAAAGCCAAAACCAGGGTCCAGTAACAAACGCTCACGCCCAATACCGGCTTGTTCGCAGGCTTGGACCCGCTCGGTAAGAAAACGTCCCACTTCTGTCAGAATGGATTCATAGCGGGGCGCTTCCTGCATAGTCTGCGGCTCGCCACGCATGTGCATCAGGCACACTGGCAAACCACTTTGTGCTGCCGCCTGCAAGGCCCCTGGGCGCAGCAAGGCGCGCACATCATTGATCAGCCCGGCACCTGCCGCGGCGCTATCGCGCATCACTTCAGGGGTGCTGGTATCAACCGAGACGATGGTATCAAAACGCGCCTTGATGGCCTCAACAACCGGCACCACGCGCTCCAGCTCCTGTTCAAGACTGACCGGCGCGGCGCCGGGGCGAGTTGATTCCCCGCCCACATCAATCAGCGTGGCGCCGTCCTCCAGCATGCGCTCGACATGCCGCAGCGCAGCGTCCAGTTGCAGGTACTGGCCGCCGTCGGAAAAGGAATCAGGCGTGGTATTGAGAATACCCATGACATGGGTACGGGAAAGATCAAGCTCCCGATCGCCGCAAGGCAACCGGGAGCCATAGTCTGCAGTGCTCATACCAGATCAGTGCCCGCTGGCCGGACCACCGACGGTACCACTATCGTCATCTGACTTGCCGTCTCCGGCAACATCAATGCTGTCATCCGGCTCAGGTTTGGCCGCAGCACCGGGACCGGGTTTGTCGTCCTTGCCCCAATCCTTGGGCTCACGTGCCGGCAGACCGGTCATGATGTCGTTAATCTGGTCGGCATCAATGGTTTCGTACTTCATCAAGGCTTCAGCCATCAGATCCAGTTTGTCGCGGTTATCCTTGAGCAGTTGCTGCGCCGTGGCGTAGCAGCTGTCAATGATACTGCGCACTTCCTGGTCGATCAGCTTGGCCGTCTCACCAGACATGCCTGACGCCTGACCACCACCACCGCGACCCAGGTAGCCTTCGTTCTCGTCTTCGCCGTACATCAGCGGCCCGAGCTTCTCGGACAAGCCCCACTTGGTGACCATGTTCTTGGCCAACTGGGTGGCACGCATGATGTCGTTGGAAGCGCCGGTGGTCACGCCGTCAAAGCCCAGCGTCATTTCCTCGGCAATACGGCCACCGAACAGCGAACAGATCTGGCTGATCAGCGCACGCTTGGACAGGCTGTAACGGTCTTCCTCGGGCAGGAACATAGTCACGCCCAGGGCGCGGCCACGGGGAATGATCGAGACTTTGTAGACTGGGTCATGCTCAGGCACCAGACGCCCGACGATGGCATGGCCAGACTCGTGGTAGGCAGTATTGAGCTTCTCTTTGTCAGACATGACCATGGATTTGCGCTCAGCGCCCATCATGATCTTGTCTTTGGCCATCTCGAATTCTTTCATCTCTACCAGCCGCTTGCCAAACCGCGCAGCGAACAGTGACGCCTCGTTGACCAGGTTGGCCAGGTCGGCACCGGAGAAACCAGGTGTGCCACGGGCAATATTGGCGGGCATGACATCATCGCCCAACGGCACCTTGCGCATGTGCACCTTGAGGATCTGCTCACGGCCACGGATATCCGGCAGACCCACTACCACCTGCCGGTCAAAACGACCCGGGCGCAGCAAGGCAGGGTCAAGCACGTCAGGCCGGTTGGTCGCCGCCACAACGATAATGCCGTCGTTGGGTTCAAAACCGTCCATTTCAACCAGCAACTGGTTCAGAGTCTGCTCGCGCTCGTCATGGCCACCGCCCATTCCCGAGCCACGATGACGGCCTACAGCATCGATCTCGTCGATAAAGATAATGCACGGAGCGTGCTTTTTGGCCTGCTCGAACATGTCACGCACGCGGCTGGCGCCGACGCCGACGAACATTTCGACGAAATCGGAACCGGAGATGGTGAAAAATGGCACCTTGGCTTCGCCAGCGACGGCCTTGGCCAGCAACGTCTTACCCGTACCCGGCTGACCGACCATCAATACGCCACGTGGAATGTGGCCGCCCAGGCGTTGGAATTTGCCCGGATCACGCAGGAATTCAACCAGCTCGCCGACTTCTTCCTTGGCCTCGTCACAACCGGCGACATCGGCAAAGGTAGTCTTGACCTGATCTTCAGAGAGCATGCGCGCCTTGCTCTTGCCAAAGCTCATCGGGCCGCCACGGCCGCCCGCTCCACCCTGCATCTGACGCATAAAGAACATGAAGATGGCGATAATAATCAGAATCGGGAAGCTGGCAATCAGCAACTGGGTCCAGATGCTCTGCTGTTCAGGCTGTTTGCCCTCGATCACCACGTCATTATTCAGCAGGTCACCGATCAGGCCGTTGTCCTGGATAGCAGGACGCACAGTCTTGAAGGTGTTGCCGTCAACACTCTTGCCAGTGATTTCAAAGCCGTCAACCGTGACGCGCTCGACCTGACGATCCCTGACCAACTCAAGAAACTGAGAGTAGTTGAGGTTGTTGGTCGTCTCTGCGGGACCACTGAAGTTGTTCATCACCGTCACCAGAACAGCGGCAATGATCAGCCACAAAATGAGGTTCTTCGCCATGTCGTTCAATTCGCTACCCTCTTGCCTTGCCGCACTTGCAGCCAAGGCCTAGCTGAGTCTTATATACCTTTAATCACCTTACACCAGATCCACCCTGCGCTGCAGTCAAACCAGTGTAACGCACTATGTCGCCAGCCCTAGCGGACCGGCGCTTGATCAGTTGCTAGCGCCCTTGAAGCCCTTGCCCAGCAAATAGGTCTCGCGGGAGCGGCCACGCGATGCATCAGGCTTGCGCGTGACCATCTTGTCAAAGCGGCTGCGCACCAGCTTGTGGTACGCATCAAAGCCTTCACCATGGAACACCTTGATGAGAAAATCGCCACCTGGCTTAAGCACTTTTTCAGCCATATCCAGCGCCAGCTCACAGAGATAAATCGCCTGCGGCTGATCTACTTCCGGTGTACCACTCATATTGGGGGCCATATCGGAAATAACAAGGTCCACGGGCTGGTTATCAATGGCGGCAAGGATGGCTTCAAATACACTGTCTTCGGTAAAGTCACCCTGAATAAAGGTCACATCTGGAATACTGTCCATCATCAGGATATCTGACGCGATGATCGTACCCTGCTCACCAATCAGCCGACTGGCAACCTGGGACCAGCCACCGGGCGCAGAACCCAGATCCAGCACGGTCATACCGGGCTTGAGCAAGCGGTCCTTTTCCTGAATTTCCAGCAACTTGTAGCTGGCCCGCGAGCGATAACCATCCTTCTGTGCTTGTTTGACAAAGGGATCGTCGAAATGTTCTTTCAACCAGCCTTTGCTGGTCTTCGATTGTGCCACGGAATACCCCATGCAGCGGAACGCGCCGCCTGTTAAACTGTGGTCAGCACTGCCAGACTGGCAGGCACGACATTACTACTTCATTACTTCTTCAATTCAATCCGGTAAGCATACAGATCATTATGACCCTCAGCTCAGCGCAGAAGAAAGACTACAAACGTATTGGCCATCATCTCAAGCCGGTGGTCATCGTCAGCGACCAGGGCGCCAGCGAAGGCGTGCTGTCGGAGCTGAATCGTGCCCTTGATGATCATGAACTGATCAAAATTCGCATCAGCGTGGCTGACCGTGATACCAAAAACGCGCTGGTCGAGCAGGTGTGCAAGGCCAGTGGCGCCGAGCTGGTACAGGTGATCGGCAAGATGGCCATTCTGCTGCGCAAAAACAACAAGGCCAACCCCAATCTGTCGAATCTGGTGCGCTTCAAAGAGATGTAAGTGGCTCAGCCTCAGCGCCCGGTTTCATCCGGGCGCCGCTGCAGCACCAGCACCAGCCCGGAAAAGGCCACCACCAGGTACGCAAATAGCTGCAAATAAGGCCCGTTTGCCAAGGGTGTTACCGCAAAAAAGCTGCCCACCGCCAGCAATACCACCACCAGCAGCTGTGCCCGCAGGTCAAGCATGACGCCTCGGCCTTGCGCCGCCAACACAACCAGCAACTGCAGCACCGCGCAAACCCCGGCAAAGCCGAGCACCAACGGGCGCATGAATCCGGCGATTTCGTGGATCAGCAGCGGCGCCAGGCCAAACTTCTGCAAGGCAGGTAACAGCACGAAGTGCAGCATCCATACCCCGCCGACCCAAAGCGTTTGCGCTAATTGCCAGGCAATACGCCCGCCACGCAACCCGGGGGCTGGCGCGGCGGGCGTCACCGGAGCGGTCACTTGTGCGCAACCTCGACGATTTCATACTCGACCACACCGCCCGGTGTTTTTACCGCCACGACATCACCCTCTTCCTTGCCGATCAAGGCGCGGGCGATGGGCGAACTGACAGAGATCTTGCCGATCTTGATGTCGGCTTCGTCGTCACCGACGATCTGGTAGCTGACTGACTCGTCGTTATCGACGTTAACGATCTCAACGGTAGTGCCGAAAAACACCTTGCCGGTGCGAGGCAAGCTGGCGACATCAATCACCTGGGCATTGCCCAGGCGGCCTTCGATATCGCGGATGCGCGCTTCAACCATGCCTTGCTGTTCGCGCGCGGCATGGTATTCGGCATTTTCCTTGAGATCGCCCAGCTCGCGCGCTTCGGCGATAGCCTGGGTGATCTGCGGACGCATCACACTTTTCAGGTGTTTGAGTTCGGCTTCCAGGGCTTCTGCGCCCTGCTTGGTCATTGGATATTTCATATTCAGATTCCTGCGTGCAGGTCCTGGAGACGGCGAACCGTTTTTTCCGGACCGAATTTCAATGCCATGCAGATTGCCTCGCCACCAGCCAGGGTGGTCGTGGAGCAGACCTTGTGCTGCAATGCATTGCGACGAATGGAGTAGGAGTCCGCCATCGACTGCCGACCTTCAGTGGTATTGATCAGTAAACTGATTTCATCGTTCTTGATCATGTCGACAATATGCGGACGCCCTTCGGTGACCTTGTTGACGCGACGCACTTTGAGGTTGGCCGCCTGAATAACCTTGGCAGTACCGCTGGTGGCGACGACTTCAAAACCCAGGTCAATCAGCGCGCGAGCCACTTCCACCACATAGGGCTTGTCGTCGTCACGTACGCTGATAAAGGCACAGCCACCGGTAGGCAATGTTTCGCCGGCACCAACCATGGCTTTGGCAAAAGCCTCGGCGAAGCTGTCGCCCACACCCATGACTTCACCGGTAGATTTCATTTCCGGCCCGAGAATAGGGTCAACACCAGGGAACTTGGCAAACGGGAATACCGCTTCCTTGACGCTGAAGTAGGTCGGCACCACTTCCTTGGTAAAGCCGATCTCCTTAAGCGTCTTGCCGGCCATGACCCGTGCAGCGATCTTGGCCAGTGACTGGCCAATGCACTTGGACACGAAGGGCACGGTGCGCGAGGCGCGCGGGTTAACCTCAATGATGTAGATGGTCTCGCCCTGCACCGCCATTTGCACGTTCATCAGACCAACCACACCCAACTCAAGCGCCATTCTGGCGACCTGGTCGCGGATCTCGTCCTGAATATTGGCCGGCAGCGAGTACGGTGGCAGCGAGCAGGCGGAGTCGCCGGAGTGCACACCAGCCTGTTCAATATGCTGCATGATCGCGCCGATCACCACGTCGGTACCGTCACATACGGCGTCGATATCCACTTCGATCGCGCAGTTGAGGAAGTGATCCAGCAGCACCGGGCTGTCGTTGGAGACCTTCACAGCATCACGCAGGTAACGCTTGAGCTCTTCTTCCTGGTAGACGATCTCCATCGCCCGTCCGCCCAATACGTAAGACGGACGCACTACCAACGGATAACCGATCTTGCCGGCGGCACGGATGGCTTCTTCTTCGCTACGTACGGTGGCGTTCGGCGGCTGACGCAGATTGAGACGCTCGACCATCTGCTGGAAGCGTTCACGATCTTCGGCGCGGTCAATGGCTTCCGGGCTGGTACCAATAATCGGCACACCGGCCTCTTCCAGCGCACGCGCCAGCTTCAGCGGGGTTTGCCCGCCGTACTGCACGATCACGCCCTTGGGCTGTTCGACGCGGACGATTTCCAGCACATCTTCCAGGGTCACCGGCTCGAAATACAGGCGGTCAGAGGTGTCGTAGTCGGTGGAGACAGTTTCCGGGTTACAGTTGACCATGATGGTCTCGTAACCGTCTTCACGCATCGCCAGCGCCGCATGTACACAGCAGTAATCGAATTCAATACCCTGGCCAATACGGTTCGGACCACCGCCCAACACCATGATCTTGTCACGGCTGCTGGGGTTGGCTTCGCACTCTTCCTCATAGGTCGAGTACATGTAAGCCGTGTCGGTAGCAAACTCCGCAGCGCAGGTGTCTACCCGCTTGTAAACTGGGTAGACGTTAAGCTTGTGACGCAGGCTGCGCAGGGTTTTTTCGCTGACGCTGAGCAGATCGGCCAGGCGAATATCGGCGAAGCCCTTGCGCTTGAGACGGAACATCAGGTCGCGATCGACATCGACCAGACCCAGAGTCTTGATGCGCTCTTCGTCCTTGATCAAATCTTCGATCTGCACCAGGAACCAGGGATCAATCTTGGTCAGCTCAAAGATTTCTTCCATGCTCATGCCAAAACGGAAGGCATCTGCGACATACCAGATACGATCTGCGCCGGGCACGGTCAGTTCGCGGATCAGATCAGTCTTGGCATCGGTAGCGGCCGGATCCAGCTTGGGATCCAGGCCGCTGACACCCACTTCCAGACCGCGCAAGGCTTTCTGCAGGGATTCCTGGAAAGTGCGACCAATGGCCATGACCTCACCTACCGATTTCATCTGCGTGGTCAGGCGCGCGTCGGCACTGGGGAATTTCTCAAAGGCAAAACGCGGGATTTTGGTCACCACGTAATCGATCGACGGCTCGAAGGACGCAGGTGTGCGGCCACCGGTAATATCGTTCTGCAGCTCGTCCAGGGTATAACCCACAGCCAATTTGGCCGCGATCTTGGCGATCGGGAAGCCGGTGGCCTTGGAGGCCAGTGCCGAGGAGCGCGACACCCGCGGGTTCATCTCGATCACCACCATGCGGCCGTCAACCGGATTAATACCAAACTGGACGTTGGAGCCACCGGTTTCCACACCGATTTCACGCAGTACCGCCAGCGAGGCGTTACGCATGATCTGGTATTCCTTGTCGGTCAGCGTCTGGGCTGGCGCCACGGTGATGGAGTCACCGGTGTGCACGCCCATCGGATCGAAATTCTCGATCGAGCAGACAATGATGCAGTTGTCCTTTTTGTCGCGGACTACTTCCATCTCGTACTCTTTCCAACCGATCAGCGATTCGTCGATCAGCAGCTCCTTGGTCGGCGACAGGTCCAGACCGCGGTTGCAGATCTCTTCGAACTCTTCACGGTTGTAGGCAATACCGCCGCCGGTGCCGCCCATGGTGAAAGACGGGCGAATGATGCACGGGAAGCCTACTTGATCGAGGACCTTATAGGCCTCTTGCATGTCGTGGGCGATACCGGAGACCGGGCAAGCCAGACCAATGGACTTCATCGCCTTGTCGAAGCGCGAACGGTCTTCAGCTTTATCAATGGTGTCAGCATTGGCGCCGATCATTTCCACGTTGTACTTTTCCAGTACCCCGTGCTTTTCCAGATCCAGCGCGCAGTTCAGCGCGGTTTGCCCACCCATGGTCGGCAGCACCGCATCCGGACGCTCCTTGGCGATGATCTTCTCGACCGTCTGCCATTTGATCGGCTCGATATAGGTCGCGTCGGCCATGGACGGATCGGTCATGATCGTGGCTGGGTTGGAGTTCACCAGAATAACTCGGAAACCCTCTTCCTTCAGCGCTTTGCACGCCTGGGCGCCGGAGTAATCGAACTCGCAGGCCTGGCCAATCACGATGGGGCCGGCGCCGAGGATCAGAATACTTTTAATGTCTGTACGTTTTGGCATAGTCGTCTACAAATCCTTGGGGGAGCTCAACGGCTTTTGGCCATAGCCTCGATGAAACGGTCGAACAGCGGCTCGACATCATGCGGGCCGGGGCTCGCTTCCGGGTGACCCTGGAAGCTGAAGGCCGCCTTGTCGGTACGTTCAACACCCTGCAATGTGCCGTCAAACAACGACTTGTGGGTGACCCGCAGATTGGCGGGCAGCGACGCTTCGTCCACCGCAAAACCATGGTTCTGGCTGGTGATCATGACCACACCGGTATCCAGATCCTGGACCGGGTGGTTGGCGCCGTGATGGCCGTGGCCCATCTTCACCGTCTTGGCACCGGAGGCCAGCGCCAGCAATTGGTGACCCAGGCAGATACCAAAGACCGGAATATCGGTTTCCAATACCTCGCGAATCGCCTGGATCGCATAATCGCAAGGCTCCGGGTCGCCCGGGCCGTTGGCCAGGAATACGCCATCGGGCTGCATGGCCAGCACTTCAGCGGCTGGTGTCTGCGCCGGAACCACGGTTAAGCGGCAGCCGCGCGCCACCAGCATGCGCAGAATGTTGTATTTCACGCCGTAATCGAAGGCAACAACGTGGTAGGGCAAGTCGGCATCGGCAATCTCGGGGTGACTGTCCGTTTCCAGATTCCAAACACTCGAGCGCCATTGATAGGCCTGCTTAACGCTGACCTCCTTGGCCAGATCCATCCCCTTCAAACCGGGGAAGCTGCGCGCCAACTCCAGCGCCTGCTCATCGGTGATGTTGTCACCGGCGATGATGCAGCCATTTTGTGAGCCCTTTTCACGCAGGATGCGGGTCAGGCGGCGAGTATCAATGCCGGCAATCGCCACTACGTTGTTATCCCGCAGATAGGCATCTAGCGGCTGCTTGTTACGCCAGCTGCTGGCCAGCAGCGGCAGATCACGAATCACCAGACCGGCAGCATGCACGCGGTCGGATTCGACATCTTCCGGGGTTACCCCGGTATTGCCGATGTGCGGATAAGTGAGTGTGACGATCTGGCGGGCGTAGGACGGATCGGTGAGGATCTCCTGATAACCGGTCATGGCCGTGTTGAATACGACCTCGCCAACACTGTGACCGTCGGCGCCGATGGCCTCACCACGGAAAATGCTTCCGTCAGCAAGGGCGAGAATGGCTGGCTTGGACAAGAAAACCTCCGATAGGACTGACA
>TARA_R110002051_G_scaffold21191_5_pt1 | contig 11944 bp, 10 predicted proteins | sample TARA_R110002051 | Tara Oceans TARA_R110002051 (sample SAMEA4397023) | marine metagenome | biome: Polar Biome; feature: [MES] marine water layer (ENVO:01000295) within the mesopelagic zone...; material: water (ENVO:00002006), including particulate matter (ENVO:01000060) such as......
GCGCATGCTGTGGAAGGCGCTGGGCTTCTGACGGATCAGAGGCCGAAGAACGCGCCGGCGATCCGTTCGATCGCCCAGTAGCTGCCCATGAAGCCGATGAAATAGGCCAGGCCCACGCGCACCGGCACCATGCGCCCGGCTGCCAGCTTGTGGACGATGAAGGCCGCCGCCAGCACGACGCTCACAAACAGGACCTGTCCGGCTTCAACGCCAACATTGAACAAGAGCAGCGCCAGCGCCTCGGCGCCCTTGGGCAGGCCGATTTCCGACAGGGCCCCCGCAAAGCCAAAGCCGTGGATCAGGCCGAACCCGAAGGCGATGGCCCAGGGGATATGCTGGCTGAGCGTGTCCCAGCCTTTTATGCGGTGCATGGCTTCGGCCCCCAGAAGCGCAATGCTCATGGCGATCGTGATCTCCACCGGCGGGCCGGGCAGGGTGATCCCGCCGAGCGTTGCCGCGGCCAGCGTGATGGAATGCGCGACGGTGAAGGCCGTCAGGGTCAGCAGCAATTGGCGCGGGCGCACCAGCAAGACCATGCCCAGCACAAACAGGAGATGGTCCCAGCCAAAAATGATGTGCTCGACACCGATCCGGAAATAGGCGGCCACAGGCGCGCCGGTCGGGACGGTCAGGTCCAGCACGGGAGAGGATGGGCGCAACACCGCCCCGAGATCATCGCCTTCCAGCCGGTCAATCCTGACGAAGGCGTCCGTTAGGGTCCGTTCCAGCCCGTCGATCCGGATCTCGCCCACATTGAGGTTGCAGTGCGTGGTCCAGCGTTGCACCAGCGTCCCGCCGGGTGAGGCGACGTATTCGCCTTCGCGTGCGCAGGCTTCCGGAAACACCGGGTCGATCTTCAGGCGCCGGCCATCCAGGACCGGCTGTTTCCAAGTGACATCATATGTGCCGGGCGCCGTTTCGATCACTTCCAGATAGGCCGGACGCACTTCGTGCGCCGCTGCCGGGGCAGCCATCATCAGCCATGCGGCGACACCTGCCAGGCAGGCCGCCAGCCAGCGGGCCAGGCCAGACCTATTCGGCATTGATGCCTTCCACCTCCACCTTGTACCGGGCGATGATGTCCTGAATGGCCTGTTCGTTCGCCTCGCGCCGGGTCTGGTCCTGCCAGTCGGCGAGCACGGCGTCCTTCACGTCCTCGAATGGCTGAAGCTGGGGCGGGGCATTGGCGCTGACCTGGACGAGATGCACGCCGAGGGCAGAGCGGATGGGGCCTGTCCACATGTCGGAGGCCGGCGTGGCGGCCAGCGATTGCGCGAACTCGCCGCCGAACAGGCGCACGACTTCGCGAAGCGGCAGGTCGCCATAGGCGCGTTGCAGCATGAAGGGGTCTCCTGCCTCCCGCCAGTCCTTGCCGGTGTTCAGGTCTCCCAACATGGCTTCAGCATCGCCCGTCGCAGAAGCCCCCCGGACATCCTCGCTGAAGAAGACGTGCCGGAACGTGACCTTCTGCGGCTGCGTGAAGCGGTCTGCATGGGTCTCGTACCAGTCGCGCAGAACGGCATCGTCGGGCGTTTCTTCGCGGGCGAGGTCGGCCACCATGAAGGTCATCTTCTGCGCCAGGCGGCGGGTGACGATCGTGTCGCCTTCATCGAGGCCGAGGCGTTTGGCTTCCCGCGCCAGCGCCTCGTCGCGGACATAGTCGTTGACCATCGCGACCATGTCTTCGCCAGAGGGCAGGGCGCCTGCCTCCGCGGTGTAGATGGAGGCGAGGCGTTCGAGGTCTGCGCCGGACACCCGGATCGTCCGCGCCTCATCCGCCCGCCCGGATGCCACGATATTCCAGGCGATGAACACCACCAGCGCAGCCAGGATGAAATGTACGAGCGGTTCGCGCAGCAGCACGGGCCAGCGGCGCACCTGTTCGGTCTTGTCGGTCAAATTGTGTTCCTGTCGCGTCAGCCGCCGGGGATATACCAGATCGGGGAGGTGTAGGCACGCTCCTGAATGGTCTCCGGCACGTCAGGCCGCGGCGGTGTTCCGTTGCGCATCGCTTCCCAGGTAGACCAGCGGCAGGACGGGTTCTCCAGCACACGGACATAATAGGTCGCCCGGCGCGCCGGATCGAAGTCCGGATCGGTCCACAGGACTTTCAGCTCGCTGGCGCCTTCGTTCGACGGGGTGCAGGTCGACATCTCGACGCTGGCCCCATTGTCCGTGCAGCGGCGGGTGGACGGATCCGGCGTGCCATTGTCACAGGCGACGTCGATGACTTCTTCGCCATCACTGGTCACCTTGACCACCTGCAGGCGTTGCAGCGTGCCGCCATTCGGATCGCGCTGCGCCCAGGCGATGAAGGCCGGGGCTTCGCCGGTGCCGACAAGGTCTCCGCCCATGGGGACGCCGCCCTCATAGGCTTCGTGCGAAAGGTTGGCAGAAGCCAGCATCGCTTCGTCAAATCCGAAGCCGCCAAAGAAGCGCACTTTCATGCGCGGGCCGGTGGTGGCGAAGGTTTCCTTGCGGCGGAAGGCGTCAAAGATGGCTTCGCGCGTATTCTCTTCCGCCCAGACGCCGGTCAGGCCGCTGGCAGACCAACGGGAGAACCAGTTGGTGGCATTTATGACAGCCGGATTATCCTTCGGCTGTTCGTCCCAGCTTGTCGTGCCGGGAAGGGGGACCGATCCCCGCGCCACCGGCGTGCCGTCCACGATGCCGATTTTCGACCAGTAGTCTTCCTCGGAATAAGAGCCGCCCGCGACGTGGCTGTCCGATGCGGCGACGAGCCCGAAGTGGAACGGGTCAAAGCCCTTTTCTTCCTGCAGTTTCAGCCCGTTGCGATAGGCTTCCCGGACATAGGAGCCTTTCGTCGCGCCCACGGTATAAGACCCCAGGAGCTCATCGTAGATTTCGAAATTGGCCCATTCATCGTTGGGTGAAAGATCCGGGTGGGTCTCGCTCGTGCCTTTCACCTGGGTCACCTCGACCAGCGGCTCATTTCGCATGCGCTGTTCGGCATAGGCGGTGTCCATCGGTTCGCCTTTATATGTTTCCAGGCGGAACATCTGGCCATCGGAGACATTGGAGTTGTGCGGGATGGAAATGACTTCCATGCCGGCTTCGCGCTGGGCATCCATCCAGTCCCACAGGTCCTCCGGGTTGGTGGAGTCCAACGTCGAGAAGGCCCGCACTGGCGCTTTGCCCTTGAAGAAGACGTTGCGGTGGAGGTTGCCGCCGCCGAAGCCGCCATTTTCCTCCGCAGTGGTCACGGAGGTGAACTCGTAGGCCGCAAAGGTCGTGAACTTGCCGGGCTGATTGTACTTGTCCGCCGCAGCGACATTCTGGAGCCAGACCGAATTGATCGTGTCGAGATCATACATGTCTTCGATCGGCTTGCCGGAGCGTACGGACGCACCGACGCCCTGGAAGGCGGCGGTGATCTTTTCCGGATCTGTCGAGAACATGTCCTTCGCGCGAGGCAGTTCGGACAGTTTGGTTCCGGGCGTGTCCATCGCCGGCAGGATGCCGAGATATTCGGCATGGTCGGTGACGGTGTAGAAATCCAGCGGGCCGCCGGCGATGGTCATGTCAAAGCCGGACGGGTGCTGGATCGTTTCGCCGAGCGCAAACCGGTAGGCGTCATCGGCCGTGCGGCGCACATTGAAGATATAGGCGTCGAAGCTGGAGCGCGTGTGAATGTGAAGGTCGCCGAAATAGGCGTTCCGGTCGGGATTGTAGCCAGCCGTCCGGCCCGCCTCGTCCGCCTTCGCCGTTTCGGTCTTCTGGGTTGCTGTGTCTTCGGTTTTTGCGCCCGTGCCCCCGCACGCGGCCAGCGCCATGATCACGGCCAGCGCCGTAGCTTGCTTCAACATCGATTCCTCCCTCGAGCGCCCTATATTGGCACTGCGACTGCAGTTTGAGCGCGATTGAGAGGCCTGTCCACCCTGACGTGACGTCGGTGGCGTCAGACGGCAGAAATGTCCGTGATCTTGTAGGTTAGCGGTGTTTCGCCATGGCTTGCCACGGTGATGTATTCGCCTTCCTTGAAGATATGGTCGCCCAGCCGGTAGCCAGCTTCATCGTCGCCCTCATCGTCTTCGTCATAGTGGAATTTCCACTGATTTCCGCGATGGGTCAGCAGGCCCGTGGCATGCTCGTCCGGGTCGGGATGGAAGCGGGTGACCCGGCATTCCTTCTTGTGTTCCCGCCAGGTTTCGACATCGAGGTGGCCATCGCCGGTCAGCGGCGCGACGATGAAATAACCGATGCGGGCATCTCCCTCGGTGATGCCGGGATTGCGGGCGAGCTGCAGGGTAATGCGATTCAGAGTCATCTTGTTCTCCGGTTTAGCGGGCCAGAATGAGTGGGCCAGTATTAGCGGGCGAGGGCGAGCGCCGGGGCTTCATCGGCATCCAGCAGGCGCTGGGTCGTGCCGCCGAACAGGCGTTCGCCAATGCGGGAATGCCCGTAGGCGCCCGCAACAATTATCGAAGCGTTGCTGCCCTTGGCGAGGGACAGGAGACCGCTGGCCACCTGGCCTTCGATCGGCATGCGCTTGTGTTTCACATTGTGGGAGTCGAGCCAGGTCTCCAGCGCTGCCGGGCTTGAGGCGTCGCGGGGCTGGTCCTTGCCAAGGTCGGATTCGTTCTGGGCGATGATCACCTCGCCGAACGCCTTGACGAGCGGCAGGTGGAACCGCACGGCCCGGGCGGCACCGTTCGACCCGTCCCAGGCCACGACCACCGGCCCATCCGTCAACGGCTCGGACCCGGCCATCACGACGGGCAGGCGGGCTTCCATCAGGACATATTCGAATGACAGGCTGAGCGGGTCTGCCGCTTTCTGGACGCTGTGCGGAAACACAACCGCATCGGCCAGCGTGGCGGCGTTGGCCCCGGCCCGCTCGGCAACATCGACGATATGAGAGAAATCGCAGGGCAGGCTTTCGCCGCCCGTTGCCGTCTCGAACGTCTTCTTGGCGCGGGCGATCACTTCTTCCTGCATGGCGGTGATGTCCCGCGTTGCATTTGCCGCCAGTCCGGTCGCCTCCGGGGTCGACATCACGATCAGCGTCGATGTCGGGTCGGGCAGGGCGCACACACCGCTGACCGGCACTTGCAACCGCCGGGCGATCCCCAAGGCGGTCAGCGTCGAAGCGCGGTCGGCGGCTTCCGACCCTTCCAGCATTGCGACAACGGACATGGACGTCTCCCGTGTAAATTTGCCCGAAATGGGCCTTCAGAACACCACGTCTAACACGCTGAACGTGCAATTGTGCAAGGGATTCTACGTAGCCGCGGCGATCCGCTCGCGGGCGATCCGGTCGGCCACTTCATTGGTCGGGGTATCGGTGGACAGGGCCTCGTCGAGCACCTCGCCGAGTGTCTCGACCAGCCGGACCAGTTTTGCATCGACCCAGTCGCGTGAATAATTGCCCGAAATCTCGGCGGCGACGTTGATGATGCCGCCGCCATTAATGACGTAATCCGGTGCATAGAGGATGCCTTTGCGCCGCAGCAATTCCCCCATTTCCGGCACGACGAGCTGGTTGTTCGCGCCGCCGGCAATGGCCTTGAACCTGAACCGTTCCAGTGTCTGCTCGTTGACCACGGCGCCCAGGGCGCAGGGGGCGAATATGTCGGCATCGGCATCATAGATGGCGTCCGGCTCGACGATTGTTGCGCCCGTCCGGCTGGCGACCGCTTCCAGCGCGGCCTGGTCGATATCGGCGATCACCAGTTTCGCGCCAGCGCCCGCCAGGTGGTCACACAGATATCCGCCGACATGGCCCACACCCTGTACGGCGACCGTCCTGCCGGTCAGGTCGTCGTTGCCAAAGGCGCGCTTCGCGGTTTCCAGCAGGCCGAGATAAATGCCTTTAGCCGTCACAGGGGAGGGGTCGCCCGAGGCGGCATCGCCCTGGTCCAGCCCGGCAACGTATGGCGTTTCCTCGCGCACGATGGCCATGTCGGCCACGCTGACGCCGACGTCTTCGGCGGTCGTGTACTGGCCCTGCAGGCTGTGCACGGCCCGGCCGAAGGCGCGGAACAGCTCCGGCGACTTGTCTGTGCGCGCATTGCCCCAGATCACGGACTTGCCGCCGCCCAGCGGGATATCGGCCATGGCGTTCTTGTAGCTCATCCCCTGGCTGAGGCGGAGTGCGTCCTTCAGCATGGCTTCGCCGGTCCCGTAGTTCCACATCCGGCATCCGCCTGCTGCCGGGCCGCGGGCGGTGGAATGGACGGCAATGATCGCCCGCAGGCCGCTGGCGGCATCCTGGAACATGTGGACGCCTTCATGGGCATTGTAGGAAGGGTGATCGAACATGAGGCTCCGAGCCTGTAATTGGGTACAAATGTAACGATTTGGCCCGGCTTTAGAGACTGCTTTCCCCTCGGTCAATCGCTGTCTCCACTCCAGACGGGCTGATGCAGTCCGCACTGGCGCAGTTAATGCAGGCACCGTAGGATTTGACGGCTGACCGGACATATGGCTGATGACCCGCTCAATTCTGGCGATTACGCCCCAGACAGCTCGTCCGGACCCGGCCGGGAGCCCGTGTTGACGTCTTCTCAGCTTTTCCCCGGTATGGTTACCGCCTGACATGCAGCTGCGCCCGCTACTCCTTGCCATCGGCATTATGACCGTGCTCCTGGGCGTGGCCATGCTGCCGTGCGCGCTCATAGACTGGGCTGACAAGCGTCCGGAAGCGCATGTGTTTGCGGTTTCATCCTTCGGCGCGGTGTTCATCGGCACATGCCTGTGGGTGCTGGCCCGGGGGGAGGTGGAGCGCACCGGCCAGCGCGAAGGCTTCCTGCTGACTGTGCTGGTCTGGACGGCTCTGCCCGCCGTCGCGGCCATTCCCTTCGTGGCTTCGGGCATGAGCTTCACCGACGCCATGTTCGAGAGCGTGTCTGGCCTCACCACGACCGGCGCGACCGTGTTGACCGGGCTCGATTCCCTGCCGCGCGGCCTCTTGCTGTGGCGGTCGATCATCCAGTGGTTTGGCGGCATCGGCATCATCGTGACCGCGATCGCCATCCTGCCGCAGCTGCGCGTCGGCGGGATGCAGCTGTTCCAGCTGGAGAACTCTGACCGGTCCGGCAAGTTCCTGCCCCGCGTCACGGACATCGCCACCTATCTGGGCCTAACCTATCTGATCATCTCGCTGACCTGCGCGCTGGTCTACTATCTCTGCGGCATGACCTGGTTCGATGCGATCTGCCACGCCATGACCACGATGTCGGCAGGCGGGTATTCCACGCACGATGCGTCCTTCGGCTATTTCAACGATACGCCGGCGGCCTATGCAGCGACCTTCTTTATGTTCATCGCGGGCCTGCCGTTCAGCCTGCTGGCCATGTTGCTGCTGCAGGGGCGCGTCATGCCGATGCTGAGCGATCCGCAGCCGCGCGTTTATGCCGGCATCGCCGTGACACTGGCGGCGATCATCGTGATCTATCACGAAGCCGTGGTCGACCCGCCGATCTTCGATCACGTCTTCCACGGCTTCAAGGAGGCCTTGTTCAACATCATCTCCGTGATGACCGGAACCGGGTATGCCTCCGCTGCCTATGACACCTGGGGTACGCCGGTCATGGCGATCTTCCTGGGGGCGACCTTTGTCGGCGGGTGTGCGGGGTCAGCCGCCTGCGGCCTCAAGATGTTCCGTCTGGAGATCGCTTCGAAGGCCATGCTCGCCTATTCACGCCGCATGGTTCAGCCGCACCGCCGCGCACCGATCAAATATGGCGGCAAGAATGTGGACGAGGAAACGCTCCAGTCGGTCATGGTCTTCATGTTCCTCTATTTCGCGACCTTCCTGATTTCCGCCGCGCTGTTGGGGCTGGACGGCCTGGATCCGATCACGGCGATTTCCGGAGCCGCGACGACGGTCTCGAATGTCGGCCCCGGCCTTGGTCCCATCAACGGGCCATCCGGCACATTCCAGAGCTTCTCGGACTTCTCCACCTGGGTCTGCACGATCAACATGCTGTTGGGGCGGCTGGAATTCGTTGTGGTCTTCGTGGTGCTGACCCGCCGCTTCTGGCGCGGCTGATCAGGACACAAGTCAATTCCAGGGATTGAACCGCCGGGCTGGCCGCGTGGGGTGTTCGGATCCGGAGTCCCGATTGGTTTCCGGCTCGGGCTTTTCTGCAGGCGCTTCCGGTTCGGGCGTTTCAGGCGCGGCATCCGTGACGGCGGGCAGGGGCTTGGCTGGCACGCCGGGCATCAGGTCGTCTTCGGTGAAACCGAATTCCTCATCCTGCTCCATCCGCCACTCGTCGGTCGGCGCGGGGGCGTCTTCCGGCAGCGCGTCTGGCAGCGTATCCGGCAGGTCCACCGTGCCATCGATCAGTCCGCGTTGGGCCGGTTCGGCCGCCTCAGACGGCGTGTCCGGCTGGACGCGATGGGCTGAATGCGTCGATCCGAGGCCAAAGCCGGATGTGATCCCCGACAGGCTGAAGCTGCGGGGCGCCGGTTGTTCAGGCTCAGGCTCAGGCTCAGGCTCGGGCTCCGGCTCTGGTGCGGGGGCTGGTTCCGATGTGGCTTCAGGTGCAGCCTCTGGCGTCGCTTCAGCGTCCGGCTCGCGGGACTGGCTGAGGTCGTTCAGATTGTTGTTGAACAGGGCAGAGCCGAATACGGGAGACGGCCGGGAGGCAGGAGCGTCTGGCGCGTCCGTATGTGCAGCCTCTGCCTCGGCGGGCGCCGGTGTTTCGCTGGCAGGTCCGGGATCTGCCGCAGGGGCCTCTGCTTCGCCGCTGGCATTGCGGATCGTTTCCCAGACGGAGTTTTCCTCGCTGAACGGTTCTTCGGCGGCGGAGTCCGCTTCTGCGGCTTCGCTTGCAGGCTCATCGGCAAACGGCGCCGGATCCGCAGCGGCGGGCGCGGCGAATTCCGCTGCAACGGCATAGGGGCGGGCCGTGTCCGATGACCCCGCGAAGGGGGCGTAGGGGTCTGTTTCCGTGATGACCTCAGGCTCTGGCTCGGGCGCTGGCTCAGGCTCTGGGGCCGGCTCGTGGCTTTCTTCCACCTGCGCTGCGGCAGGCGGGGCCTCGCTCATCTGGTCAGCCATTGCGGCGATGGCGGCCTGCATGTCGGCCTGGCCTTCATATTCCGGCTCGGGCAATTCGTGGTCTTCCAGCGGATGGGACTCGTCGCCCTCATCCTCGGGATGTTCGAAGCTTTCCGGCCCGGCCAGGGGGCCTGCCGCTTCGGCCTCGCCACCGTCTTCTGTATCGGCCTCGTCGAGGCTGCTGAGGAGGGCAGAAATCGCCTTTTCGGCGCCGCGCGCATGGCGGTGCGCTTCCCGGTACAGCGCTTCGATGAAGTCTGTGTAGGGCTGCCCGTTGGCATCGGTTTCGCCAGCGAAGTCCTCTGGCGTGCAGGTCTCTATTTCGCGGCCCAGCGTGTCTGTCAGCAGCAGGGAGTGCGGCGCAGCCGTCAGCGTCACCCGATACCCTTCGGTATCGTGCTTGATCGAGCCATTGTCGCTTTCTTCCCAGCCGACCCGCTGTTTGCGGGTCATCTCATCGAGCTTGTCGATGAGGCGTTTGGTCGAAGGATGCAGCATTCCGGGGAGTCTCCCGTTTCCCTGTCCGGCACCTACCAGTTAGCCCGTGCAGGCCGATTGTTCAAATGCTCCATCAAGATTCGGGCCAGGAAACGCATCCCGTGGTGGCTGCGCTGGCAAGTGGTGCCGGAACGGGGCAGGTGCGACGCCTGGTTGTGTCTTTCCGGGCCAGTCAGACGCGCCGCGGAAACCTATCCCTGCTGTTCGGCCTTCACGTGGGCGACGTCTTTCAGGAAATCCTTCACCGGTTCGCCCTTGGCGGCGGAAAATTCGCTGCGATAGCCCTTCACCACACCATGCGGCGAGACGAGAAGGTAAGACGGCGTCCAGTTGATCTTGAGCGTGTCGCGCAGGCTTGCGTCAGAGTCGATCACCACCGGATAGGAATAGCCCTTCTCGGCGAAATAGGCGTCGATCGAGCCGTATTTCTTGTACATCTCTTCCGGGGTCGCCCGCGCCGCGCTGGCGGGCACATGGATGGACAGGAAGTCGAGATCCGGATCCTGGTTGATGGCGGTCGAAAGCGCGGCCGCATAGGGCGCGTCGGCCTGGCAATCGCTGCACCAGAGACCCCAGACATCGATCACGGTCCATTGGGTCAGGTCGTCGGAATCGAACGCCGAACCGTCCAGCATCGTGCCGGTGAAGTGCGGCAGCGTCTTGCCCAGGAAGGCGTATTCATAGGGACGGCCATAATCGTCTTTGCGCACACTGCCGTCTTCCGCCAGGGGCAGGGGGTTCGCCGTGATGAAGCCGGTGGCATCTGCCGGCAGGACAGCTTCTGCGGCCTTCGCCGGGGCAGCGGCGTCTGCAGGCGCATCCGCGGTCTCTGCCGGGCTGCAGGCGCTGACAAGGGCGATCATGGCGGCGGTGGACAGAAAAGTGCGGATCATTCGGGCCGTTCCTTCGAGCGTTTCCAGCTACCTAGTGAGGATTGCCCCGACCCGGAACTAAGGAGAGCGATGAGGAAAGCTATTCACAGCCGATGCAGCGGAACGCGGAATCAGAAGTCGAATTGTATCCTCAGGCTGGCGCCGGTGACGTCTTCAGAGGTTCCACCCGCCAGCCGGTAGGCGGCGAAGGCCGGGGCGAGCCCGGAGGAGGTCGACCCCAGATCCGCCTCGGCCCGGTACAGGTTTATGCCTGCGTGGACATGAGACGTGGCAAACCAGTCCGCCGCGATTGTGAATGTGGTCAGCTGGCCGCCATCTGCGGCGTTGTCCGACAAGTCCAGCCAGTCTGCCCGCGCGGCCAGGATCAGCGCGCCGGGCCCGCCTGCCGTGACGGGCCGGCCGACCTCCGGGCGGCGGAACTTGTTATGGTCATAGGTCCGGCGGCCGCCGAACACATAGCCGGCTTCGGTATAGCCGCCGGCATAGGTCGCATCCGGTCCCGCCGTCCGGTTTGCACGCAGCTGGCCATATTCGCCCGCAAGCCAGACGGGCCCGTCGATCCAGGCCGCTTCGACGCCGCCGAACAGGTCGTCGCTGGCAAATTTTGGCGTCGCAAGGATCGCGCCCGCTTCGTGGGAGACAGGCCGCTGCCGGTACCGGAAGTCGGCGTCCCCCGCCTCGCGCCAGCGCAATGACACACCGAAATGCAGCAGACGGGACTCGGTCTGGACGGGGGTGAACACATACCGGACCGCCGCCGCATGACCACCGGCGAAGGCCGTGTCGTTGGCATTTTCAGCAAACACGCCGGCATAGACCGAATGGCGTTGTCCACGGTTTTCCAGCTGCACGCCCACGCGGCGGTCGAACCCGAACGCATCGGTAAAGGCGGCCCGCTCGTAGAAGACCAGGAAGCGCCCGGAGGATTGCTCGTCCAGGGAGTTCTGCGTCTTGAACTGCCCGGCGCGCAAATCCCAGCCGGACTTGCCCAGCGCCTGCTTTATGTAGGCGTCGGTGAGTTCGGTATTGCCATCATTGTTGAGGGCCAGTTCCGCCTTCAGCTTCGTGTCGCCGCGTTTGGCGCTTAGTCCGATGCGGCCGGTTCGAAGCTCGCCGCGGTCAAGGTCAAAGCCGGAATCGTCACCGCTTGATCTGGTATAGTCATACTGTAGTCGCCCGAAGACCTCAGGCGCCCAGTCCTCTGCAAGCGCCGGGGAGGCCGCGAATGCAAGCGCCAGAAACGAGGCCGCGCAGATACGCGCGAAGAATTGGGGAATCACCGGGAATCTCTCCGCGACCTACAGAATTTTGCGGGAGATATAGAAAATTTATGACGGTTAAACTCAAGTTTGATGACACTACTGTTACAGTCTCGTTACAACGAAAAAGGCCCCGGCAAATACCGGGGCCTTTGGTAACAGGTGTCGAGACGCTTTAGCTGTAGATCTCGAACAGGCCGGCGCCGCCCATGCCGCCGCCGATACACATGGTGACAACGCCCCATTTGGCGCCGCGGCGCTTG
>TARA_R110002051_G_scaffold305509_1_pt1 | contig 11928 bp, 13 predicted proteins | sample TARA_R110002051 | Tara Oceans TARA_R110002051 (sample SAMEA4397023) | marine metagenome | biome: Polar Biome; feature: [MES] marine water layer (ENVO:01000295) within the mesopelagic zone...; material: water (ENVO:00002006), including particulate matter (ENVO:01000060) such...
GATGGAAACTTTTCCACCTTTCTGGACTTCATCTTTGTGCCAGTTAATGTGCTGGCGAGTGAGGTCAATATCTACTACATCATTAAGCAAAACACCGACTGGGATCACGGAGCCAGTAGCTCCTTGGATAGATACCAATGCTAAAGATTGATCCATTGCAGCGCCAGAACCAGCGGTACTGATTGCAACAATTTGACCTTTCTCGGCGGTTTCATTCATGAAGAACGAGATATCGACATCAAGTTCATTTCTATCAGCTTTTAAAGCCATTGTTATGTCTCCTTATAAAACATTACTTATTTAAATTTGCCGTGGAACGAAGAACGTTAGATTCTAACCATTCGCTAGCGCTTGTTTGCAATTCTTCAGTAGAATCGTCACCAGCATCAGCTAGAACAGCCTCTGCTTCTTCTTCAACTTCCTCAAGAATTTCAGCTTGAGCTTCGCCTTCGGCTTCATCAGCTTCTTCTTCCGTAGCTTCATCAGCTTCGGTAGCTTCTACTTCTGACTTCGACTTCGGGCGGACAAAGCCTTTTTTCTTTTCGTCATCTTCGTCTTCGTCTTCGTCCTTTTTTAGCCATGGAGGAAGTGCGCCCTTCTTCTTCATTGCAATCAGGGAGATCACTTCTTCAAACATCTCATCGCTTGCTTCAGCAAACCTTTCGATGGCTTCTTCAGCTTCTTCGCTGTCCAAACCGGCTTCAAGAAGTAAACTCTTGCGAGCAAACAATTTCTTTTCAGCTTCGTGGGCTTCAATCTTTTCATTGGCAGCAGCCAGCTCTTCGTCTTTTTTAGCAATTGCTTCTTCAAGTTCGGCAATCTTAGCTTCAGCAGCTTCTACAGCGGCTTGGGCTTCGGTAACAGCCAAATCTTGTTCAGAAACAGTAGCTTCAAAAGCTTCAGTTTTAGATTGAAATTCTTCGTCTTTTTGCTGGGTAATTTCGGCTTTAAGAGCGTTTTGCGCCTCGTTGGCCTGAGCTAATTCAGCTTTAAGCTCGTCTATCTGTTCTTTGAGAACCTCAGACATATCTTTATTCTCCATATGAATATTAGAGTTAGTTATTTCTTCTGCTCGCGCGTTAGCAAAAGGACTTACGTCATTTAAAATCACGCTGCGCGGATTTGCGGGATTGCTAACAAGACCTTTACCAGAGAACGCAATGTTCCTTAATAATCGCCCTATTGTATATCCTTCATATTTGCCTGTCCCTCCATACGCTCTTAAATGTTTTGTTAAAAATGCAGATGCTTCATCTCTTGATATAACTTTCTTTTCTCCTTCTGGAGTAATGAGAGCATAATCAAAATTATTGAAAAGACATTCCATGGAAACAAACCATTTATCCTCTTCAATTTCTGCAATAAGGTTTTCCATTCTCTCTCTTAGTTCTGGAGTAGTCCAGCTATTATAAAGAACAGCACTAGTAGCAATATCGAACTTCTCTATATTACTAATGTTTTCTACTTCATTACCATCTTGGTCAAGAACAACGCTTCCTGTTATGTGTCCAATGATGTCAGATTCATCATGACCGAAGTTAAATTGTTTATCTACGGGGGTATCTTTTGCTCCCCAAGTTTCTTCTAGATCGAAAACATCGTCGTTTTTATTCCAACCTGTGGAAACCAAAATAGAACTAAGATAGTATAGATCGTATTGATCTTTATTCTCAGCAGTAGTACTATCTTGTGCTACAACTAAGTTTTTAATACTTTCTTGTTGTTCTTTATTTGGTGTATAAAAACTAACTGGCGAAGAGTAAGCAACGCTTGCATTTGCTTTAATAGCATCTTCGAGTCCGGCTTCTAGTTCACTTTTATATATTTTCATAAATCACCTCAAAATAATATACACCATAAGACAAAAAATATACAAAATACGCTATCTTGTTTTACTTAAAGCATAGCAAGAAACAGTAATCTTTCTCATCTCATCAACATTTGGTTTTCTGCTATTTCTATTAAAGAAGTCTTTCTTTAAATTTGCCATCAGGTTTTTGAAATTCGCAGTTGGTCTAATGGGGTTCTTCAGGAGGCTGTTTACTATTTCAGCCGTTACTTCTATAAACGGATCAGTGCTGCAAAGTATGCGCATTTTAAGTTGTTCTAATTGATCCATTTCGCCTTTAGTCAAAGATCTTAGAGTCTTCTTATCGTAGTGAGCCAAAATTGCAGGATTGATTATCTTATTGATTTTTGACTGAGCTTCACTAGCCCATAGAGAAAGATTAACAATTTCAATTTGACTAGTTATACGCTTAGGCACGTCAACTCTTTTTTTTCTTTTGTTAGTATCTCTAGAGTTTCTTGGTCTACCGTCTTCAGGTCTTCCAGTTGGGTCGTATTTCTCTTGCTTAGGAGACGTGTCTTTTTTCATCTCTGCCCTTTTTTCTTCCTTCTCGATTGTTTTATCTTCTTTTTCTTCTCTTTGGTTTTCAATAGTCTCTTTATCTCTTCTATCTTTAGGAGTGGTTAAAGGATGACCCCCAGTATCTGTAGAAGGGACTAAGCCAAAGTCTTCAGGATTCATAGAATCTTTTGTGAGGGCGATCTTTTCTAGATCGTTTCTATGTTGAGGATTGTGGTAAGGACTTGCTTTTGGAGGCATGGTCTCTTTATCCCTGTCTTTTTCTTCCCTGCGGATTCTAATCTTCTCAATTTCAGGAATTTCGCCAAATCTTTCAGTGAGGGTTTCGGCACTAATAATGTTCCTATCGGCTAATTGAATAAGAAGGTTCTTTTCCGAAACTTCGTCAGACAAGACCATTTGATCAAAATGAACCTTAGCAGGAAGCCTAAAGCCCATGGCCTTTTGAACTATTTCAAGCTCTTGTTCCCACCATCTAACTAGAACTTGACGTCCATATTCCAGTCTTTCAACAAGCGTCTTCAAACTAATAAAATTGTTAGTAAAGCCGCCTCCGCCAGAAGCCATTCCAGTAAGAGTAGGAGGTACACCAAGGCCAGCATATATATTGGTAAGTACGGGTTCGTACTTCTCTTTTCCTAGAAATCTAAATACCTGCGTGCTAGATTCAGTAAACTTTAATTCTGGACCCCATACTAAATCCATTGTCCCGCCGCCAACATTGCTGGCTAAGATATCTCTTAACTTATTAATTGCAGCTTTGGTTGGAAGGATTTTATTATCTAAATCTCCTAAGCTCCATAGTCTTATATTAGATATAGCCCCATCTAAAGCAGATATGTCGGCTAACTTCATTTTTTCTAGCATGATAATGTCATCAAGGATGGCGTATATCATTGGGTTTGCCCAGACAAGCCAGTCGTCTTTTTTGTAGTAGAATACAGATACTTTTTCTGGATCTAACGGAACAATATTCTGTCCTTCTTTAATTGCCTTGATGATGTCTGGAGGAAGCATTTCTTGTATGTTTCGGTGATAAGGACTATCTCCTGTCATGCTTTTATTTGCTAAGCCTCTAACCAGTTTAGATACTTTTAGTGCATATTGAGGTTGGCCAACAAAAGTAGCCAGTTCATCTCCAATTACTTCAATAGACATGGGGTTTAAGAAATCAAACTTCCAAGGTATTTCTCTTTTGTTTACTTTTAGGTCAATTATGTCAATGTCTGTCTCGCCAAAAGATTTTAATTGTTTTTCTGTTTTTTTGTTTATCTTCGCTTTTCTTCTTTTTACTACGACATTTCCGCATCTATACAACATGTTAAGAAAGCGTTCTGATCTCTCTATACCGTTAACCTTTTTAAACCAAGCTCGGAAAAACTTCTCTATTCTTTTGTTAGGATGAACAATAGTTATGCCTTGACCGGCAAAATCGCCCATTAAGTCAATAACATTTCGGATAATTCCCACCCTGTCGTATGCCGACATGCACATACGTATAGCGTCTTTTTGTTTTTTAGGTACGGACTCACTAGGTCTAAACCTATTGTAATCCTGCCTATCAAAACCTACTCTTACAGAACGGTTAGGTTCAATATCTAAGAAAGACCGGCGATTATACGCTGTGGCTTTTTGAACGCCGTCGTAAGCATCAATGTTGTCAGCAGTAGTCGAAAGAGCTTCTCGTTTACTAGATTCGTCTGACCAAGTAACAAAAGATTGCGCCTTTTCTTGATCTTTTATTGGGTTGTCTTCGGGCATTGTTTTACCTATTGAATTGTAATTGGAATGATTGCGAAGTTAATCTAATTGATTATACACCAAACTAATACACATCTTTCATTCCTTCTGTAAACCAAGCTGGACCAACATATGCCGGTCCTTCTAACTTGCCTATAACACCTTCAGCAAATCCCCCAATTGTGTCGTATATAGGAGGTGGGGTCGTTCTCAGTATTTTTCTAGCAGACATATTAGCCATTATCAAAGATGAATAACGATCTTTTCTTATCCTGTCTTTTCTGCCTCCCGGAAGTTTAATTTCAGGCGTGTCCCATTTATCTCTTCCAGAAGGTGTTTGTGACATAATTATCATAGAAAGCTCATCTTTAAGCTCTTCTATTTCCATGACGGAATCTTCCAATGTGTCATAAAGTTTATTTTTTAGCTTATCGTCTGATATAGCTAAACCTAGAGTCGCAGAATCAAAGTAAGGAAATAACACAGTTTTGTCTTCAAAGTCTTTTCTTAATCCATGATTGGCTTCTGATACCCAGTCAGACTTAGCAAACTGAATCATTTCTACAATATGCAAACCAGCCTCGCCGTCGGTATCTTTTTCTTTATCGTCATTGATTGTGGGCCATATTGGCAACTCGCCCTCTTTGATTTTATCTTTGTCGTGCAAAGCTTCAATAATAGCAATGCCACCCCCTTGAGCGTCAAGAGCTATCTCTTGTACGGGAAAGGCTTTCATCAAATCTCTAATTTTTCTAGAGCAGTAGGAGTAAAAGTCTGTTTCGTCAGCGACTCCAGCTTTTAATTGTTCTTTGTGTCTACCTCTATTCGTAGTCCAGCAATAAACAATTCTGCTATGATCTTCGTGAACTTCCATGACAACTATAGAAAAGTTGTCTACTTCAGAAGCGGGGTCAATGCCGTATACGTATCTAGCATTAGGATTGCCTCTAGTTACTGCCCGAAAATTGACTTCTCCACTTGGTAGATTAATAGGATTCTGCGGAGAAACAACGCAGCTCTCTATTAAAGATCGTTTAAAGAACCCATGACTATCTGTGGCAAAACATGCCCCAAATTCCATTTGGTAGATTCCTGAGTGAACCGTAGCCTTTGAGCGAGCAACTTGAGCAGCATCCATGAAACCTTCTGGCAGCAATTCAAAAGGAACACGAATGATAGAATATTGTCGCCAATCAAACCCGTTAGGGATTCCATCTTCGCCAAAAAATTCTTCTAGCTTTTTAGGATCTCCCTTACTATTAATAAAACCTTTCCATTTCTTCCAGTATTCAGCAAAATGATTAAAGTCATAATAAGCCGTTCCTGAAAGAATAATTTGATTTCCACCCTCGTCTACTATCGACGCTTCTTCTGCTGTTATTTCTCCAAGCTCTAAAGCTTTCTTATTAGAAGCTAACCTTCTAACATTTTCTACAGGAGAGGCGCTAACAGCAGCGAAACCAGCAACAACGTTTTCAAATATTTCGCGAGGAATGGACGCAAATTCATCTGCAATAATGTCGTTAGCTCGTTGACCACGAATTTTACTACCGTCGCCAAGAGGTAGGCATGTTACCGTACTCTCTCCTATTGTTAGCCTGCACATGTCAACGCCACGTCTAGGGCCGCCATAGCTACCAACGATGTCTCTTAATAAAGGAGAATTACGCCAAATACCGTCCATGTATTCAAACAAGACTTTTGATTGACGAAAAGCAGCACCAACAATGATTATTTTTCTTCCCGGCATTAACAATGCTCGCAGAATGGCGTATACAGATAGTATATAAGACTTTCCAAAACCACGACTAGCTATAAGCATTGGAAATTTTCTATTCCACATTTCCTTTAACATTAACGCTTGAGTGGGAAGTATCTCAATGTTTAATAATTCTTTGCAGAGAAAAGAGAAGTAGTCAGGGTTAGTCATCAACCAAGTCAATTTAGTTGTGAACTCTTCTTCTGTAGGAACGCTAAAAGGGTTTATTATTTTAGAATCGTCTACATTGATATTGAGCCAAGCGTCATTGACCGCTTTTATATTTTCAGCCTGCTTGTTCACGTAGCAGTATCTCCGTTTTTTCCTCGAATATGAACATAGCGCGCTCTTCTGCGTCTATCTTTGAGTCACAAAACACAACTTCAACACCGACCTGTTCTTGATATTCACAAAGCTTCTTCCACATAAACTTGCCGTTCATTCTAACAAACTTTAAGTTCTTTTTTGGTATACCGGAATTTTTTGGAAAATTCATTAAATCATCTATAGAGAACTCGCAAAGAATATACTTCCAGCGAAAACTAGACATTCTCTCTATTTCAGCCTCGAAAGCTTTTCGCTTTTTGCCAAGGTTCATGGCTAACTCGCCAGTAGAGGCTTTTCGCTCTATCACTAAATCTCTCTCAAGGCCTCTAGCCGTATAATCGCCCGTTTTTAGACCCCATCTAGTTACGGCTAAGCATTTATCAAAAGTCTTGAAACTCCAACCGCTTTTTTCTCTCGTGTCTTTTAAGATTACATATTTCATTTGGAGTTGTTTTTTCTAACTATATCCATAAACAGAGGTTCGTAGCTGCCTTCAGATCCAGTTATTTCCTTATGACATTTCCAACATAGGGTTATCCCATTATTAGTATCATATCTTAAATAAGGCGCATCTGCCCATCTTCGTATGTGATGGGCGTTTAACGCTCTTTTGTATCCACATCCGGGCATCTGACACTTGTGTCCATCTCTCTTGTATACCCTCTTTCGCCAGTCGGCGTAAATTGGGTCATTGTAATTCCGCAATATAGCTTCTTTCACTTATTGTTTTAAGTCCGGTAACAACTGCTTTCAATTCTAATAAATTGCCGTAAATTGCCGAATCTCTAAGTCTGCACTCATTATAGATCGCGTCTATCTTTGTTTCAATTCTAATTAAATCTTCAGATGCAGGGATCTTAACTTCAAGAGGTTCTGATTCTTTACTTATATTAATGTGTGAATAGATAGAAAAGGTTAGGTTTCCTATCAACAGGAATACAACAGCGCACATACCACATACTTTATTCTTCATGATATTACCTTTATGGATGAGGACTCACCCTTAACAATTTTGTGATTTTTATTTCGTGAACTAATTCGTCCTCCAAATAATCTACAATCTCGTCCGTCAATTCTTCTTCTATTATTTTTGTTTTCAATTTATTTAGCGCAGTGTGACATGCGCCGTCTGGGTTTTCCGCATCTACAAAGAAAAATAGCATGTCTTGGTTTATTTGTTTGACGCCAAGCTCATTCAGGGGACTTATTATCCTCCTTGCGTCTATCTGTATTTTGTAAATCATTTTGTACCATCTTGGATACTAATTCATTAAACTGTATTTTGGGAATCCAATTTAACCTTCTTTTAGCTTTCTTAGCTATTCCTCTAAGGTATGGTACTTCCGACGGTCTTTTTAAGTCCTCGTCTACTTCTACATAATTCATATACTCTATAATATTTATACACTTAAAAGCTTCTTTTAGATAATCTTCTACAGAATGAGTCTTTCCGGTAGCTATAACAAAATCCATAGGCTTATCGTGCTGTAGCATCATCCACATGGCCTCTACGTAGTCCTGTGCGTGTCCCCAGTCACGTTTAGACGTTAGATTCCCAAGTTTGAGTTTGGGAATACTACGACCCCTCTGGGTCGCCCAATGAAGATCTGCTACATAGCGGCTAATCTTCCTCGTCACGAATCTTTCGCCTCTTCTTTCGGATTCGTGATTAAAGAGAATGCCACCACAGGCGAAAAGATCATAACTATTGCGGTAAAGAGTAGTGGCATGATGAGCAGCAAGCTTAGCAATAGCGTATGGAGATTGAGGATTGAATGTGGTCTGCTCATCCTGATATGGGTCTTGCTTTGGATAATGATCCTCGTTAAGAGACAAGTTCGGAGCTGTGCTAAATTGATCTCCAAACATCTCGCTGCTGCTCGCCTGATAGAATCGCGGGCGATTCGCCATTGAACGAATCACTTCGAGAATATTGAGGCATCCTTGTCCGGTGACATTCCAAGTTAGTTGAGGTTGTTCAAATGATGTGCCAACATGTGATTGTGCCGCTAAATTATAAACCTCGTCTGGTTGAACTTCGTTTAGGAGTCGGTAGATACTAGAAGTGTCTGTAACATCACCCTGAACTAAATTGAAGTTATTTTTATTAAGTGAATGAGTTATCCTAGAAGTGTTATTAACTGAAGATCTTCTGGTTATTCCATATACTGTATATTCTTTAGATAGTAATAGTTCAGATAGGTATGAACCATCTTGTCCTGTTACTCCGTATATGATTGCTTTCTTCACTTAGTCTTCTTTTGTAGTGTCGGGTGTTAGAAATGGTTGATCTATGCCGCCGTCTTCATATTTATGGTATTCTGATAACCTATCTTTTTCTGCATTCATAGCTAAACGCATTTTTTCCATATCCTTACCGATTTGTTTTCTTACTTCGGGGTTAGACATGAGGTTTCTTACCCATCCAATAAATGTTTGTTTGGAATCTTCCAAACGTCTAATGCGTTGTTCACGAGTAGCCTTTAAATCTTTTAACATGCCGGATTTTTTAGTTTGCAAGTCCCTGTAGTCACGAGTAAGACTTTCTTGGGCAGCTCTTAAGATTGCGATTTGTCTCTCTAAGCCATAAATGTGATCTTTATCTTGTATCTCTAAAGCCTTAGCTTTTTCCTCTGTTACTAGTCCTTCGTACCGCCTAACGTCTCTCATGTTAGTTTGTTGAGAAGTTAGGGCGCGGTTCATCAAGATTTCGAGTTTTATAGCGTCAATTATCTGCAATTCTTCCGTTGGAAGTACATCATCCCGGAATTGAGTGATGATACGGCTCCAGTGGTAGAGTAATGACTGCAATTCTTCTTCAGAAAACTGTTTTTCAAGTTCTTTCCAGAATGGGCGACTCTTTAAATCGTGCAGAGCTTCTATTTCGCGGTCATCCAATACCGTGCTATCGAGTTTTAAGTCAATGTAAGACTCGATTGAGGCGGGATCTCTGTCTAATTGGATGGCAATATCAAAAGAAGAAAGCTTTTTATAGTTTTCCTTGATAAAATCCTGTTCTGTCTTAGAAAATCTACCCTTCTTCATAACCATACTCCTTTAAAATCTGACGAATTTCGTCTACGATTTGTCTTCTTCGGGGTTTTGGCACATAGGACCCGTGTCTTACCCGTAGGTAGTCGGCCCGAAGAGACACATCTAGGTTCTCATCTATGATATCAAGCAGTTCTTGGTTAGCAATTTCCTCAACAAAGCTATCTTCTACTCTCATGTTCCTCTCTGTTTCATCTCTTATATTAGAAATGTCAAGAGGTTCCATTAAAAACTTTTTACTGTTGTTGAGTTGTTCTCGTCTCTCGTCTTGTTTTTTCTTGTTCTGACGGTAATACTTGTCTCTTTTAAAGTTATTTAGCCGGTTTTTGACATGCACGGCTAAGAAATTCTCAAGAGGTCGTCCTTCTTCATAGCGATCTAGGGCATCTAGAGCGATAATAAAGGCTTCTTGACGTATATCGTCTGGTTCAAAGTATCCGAATTTAAATTTGTACGCATATCTATCACAGATTTTGTTGATTATTTCTAGAACCTCAGCTTCTGTCATTCCTTTTGGTATCTTCATTCTTTTCTTGCTTAAACTTAGCCTTAAGGGTTACGGGAATTTTTGCTTCTAGGAAGGCTTTTCCCTCTTTTACGGGGGGATCTTCTTTTTTTAAGTCTTCAGCAACTGTTTTTTCTAAACCTGCTGTAGCTTTTGAGTGTACCTTACTCAAGACATCGTATATGTTAGTCACGTATTACCTCTTTCTTTGAGCTTAATGAGAATTTGTGCAGTATGATATATTATACTTAGAAAAAGCGGGACGTACACATGCCACTCGATAATAACGAAAAAGATTATATTAAAAAGATGGCCAATGTGCTGAAAGACGCCGATATAGCACATGAGTTAACCCGCATACGATTAGGTTTTGGTATTAGTGACAGAGTCAATAAAAGACAAGTCACAAGCGCTCGTCAGAGAATGGGAATACGAAAAGCTAGCGGCAGGGGTGTTAACAGAGTTAAAAGGGATAAAAGAGATGGTTAAAGAAGATATTACTGATATCTATTTAGGTGGCGTATTAGGCGCTGGTCAACATGCGATTGTTAGTACAGAAGATTATCCGCTTCTTAGTCAATACAGCTGGCATCTAAATAAAAGTGGCTATGCTATAACAAAAATAAAAGGACGGCATAAAGCGATGCATAGGATGGTCTTGGGGACTGTAAGCCCTTATGTGTTTGTTGACCATATAGACCAAGATCGCCTCAACAACACCAGAGAGAACCTCAGAGAGCTTTCTCCTAAAGAAAATGCTAATAACATGAAGTCCAATGTAAAGATTGCGGCATTTGGCGAGGAGAAAAATGTCGGTCAATGGGTTGAAGATCCACGTTGTGAGGTGTCGTATGCGGCGTTTTACAATAGATTAAAGAAAGGGATTGACCCAGAAGAGGCGATGCAAAAGAACGGGAATCGAAGAGCTTTAGATGCTTGAATATGTCATGCTCGTTGGTTTTTATAAAACCAGCAATAAAAAAAGGAATAAAGAAATTATCTTTTGTTTAGAAGAGAATTCTAAGCATGAGTTTCTTAAAGAAATAGTAGTGTTTAATGAAACAGATACTAAACCATTAGAATCTGATAAAATAACCTACGTGAACGTTGATAAGCGTTTAACTTATAAGCAGTACTTTCAGTACGCTAACGAAAAACATTCTGGTTCAAGATGCATAATTGTAAATGCAGACATAATTCTTACTGAAGACATCCGGAAGCTTGATTGTATTAATATAAAAAGGGCATTTGTATGCTTGACCCGCTGGGACAGCGAGGGTGACAAGCTTCAGATGGGGGCAGATAGTCAAGATACTTGGATATTTGAAGCTCCCGCGAATGAACAGTTAGTAATTAGCGCCGATTATAACCTTGGGGTTTTATTTAGCGACAATGTTTTGTCTCTACTGGCGTACCGTAGTGGTTATATGCCTTTTAACCCCGCTCAAGACATAGTAACAAAGCACGTGCATGGCTCAGATTTTAGAAACCCTTCAAAAGAGGCCGCAGGTAAAGCTTTAGACGTGACTAATGGTGACTATATGTTTGTTCATCCTAATAAGATAGGCGAACAAGTGAATGCAGACTTCATGACGCATGCTTAATCCATACGAACCTCCTAGTCTTCCTCCTAAGCCTCCGAAAAAAGAGCCTACTACCGACTGGCGAGATCTCGCTTTTATCTCTCTTATAATACTGCTTATGTTGTTTGGCAACGTCCTGATCACATCGCTAATTCGTTATCTACGGGCGATGTTTAGCTGAGACAAAGAGGACTGCGCCTCTACTTTTTGTCTGTACCACCCCGCAATTTCTGTCATTTCAATGACAGACTAGTGACCGAGATAAAACCCCTCCCTCCCTTTGTGGTTTCTAATGCAGGAAAATGAAGTAGATAAAATACTTTGTATTACTTTGAGAAAATAGTCACGTAACTGTTGACAACGGACGATATATATAATATACTTAAGACATAAGAAGTTAACAAACAACAAAGGAAACAACGATACTATGACAAACAAAACAAACGACACGAAACACGTTCGAATCAATAACATTGATTTTAACTACTTCATGGGTTGGAAAATGCTAATGGTATCCTATCCTAATGGGAGTGATGAAACGTTTCACAAGTTGACATACAAACAAGCCAACGATAAAGTTGGAAGTATTTTAGAA
>TARA_R110002051_G_scaffold83825_1_pt1 | contig 11928 bp, 7 predicted proteins | sample TARA_R110002051 | Tara Oceans TARA_R110002051 (sample SAMEA4397023) | marine metagenome | biome: Polar Biome; feature: [MES] marine water layer (ENVO:01000295) within the mesopelagic zone...; material: water (ENVO:00002006), including particulate matter (ENVO:01000060) such as......
TCCATAGTGGTTTATTACAAGATTCCTTTTTTCAAAAGAATTGATTAATCCTCAACCAAAACCCAATCGCCTTTGGAAATTAAAGGTTCGGCTTGTTTGTATTTTAAGGTTTTGTTTTTACCATTTAAAACGTGTTTAATGGTCACACGGTCGTTACGTCCAATTTTTGGTCGGTCGCGTACAATGGTTTCTACAACTTGTTGCTGACGTTGTGTGTTTCCAGCTGCTCTATTTTGTGCAGAACGCTCATCTAAATTAGGAATTTCATCCTTTTGAACATTTAGTTTTTCTTGCTTTCTTGCTCTGGCTTCCTGAATAGTGCTTTGTGTTTCTTGAGGTAACTCACCTTTAAACAAGAATGAAATAACATCTTTATTCACTTGGTCAATCATCGCTTTAAACAATTCAAAAGCTTCAAACTTATAAATTAATAAAGGGTCTTTTTGCTCGTGAACCGCCAATTGTACCGACTGCTTTAATTCGTCCATTTTACGTAAATGGGTTTTCCAAGCATCGTCAATTATGGCAAGCGTAATGTTCTTTTCAAAGTCTGTAATTAACTGTTTTCCATTGGTTTCGTAAGCCTTTTCAAGATCGGTAACCACATTTAAACTCTTAACGCCATCAGTAAACGGCACCACGATACGTTTAAATTTATCGCGTTGTGTTTCATATACATTTTTAATTACAGGAAAAGCAATTTCTGCGTTGCGCGCCATTTTTTCCCTGTAATGCTCAAATGCTGCTTTGTATATTTTTGATGTGATTTCTTGAGCCGATAATTTTCCGAATTCTGCTTCTATAATTGGCGAACTCATTGAGAAATAACGAATCAATTCAAACTCAAAGTTTTTATAATCGTTGGCACCTTTATTGGTTTCAGCAATTCCTTCCGACGTATCAAAAATCATATTTGCTAAATCGACACGTAAACGCTCACCATTTAAGGCATTGTAACGACGTTTATAAACCACCTCACGTTGCGCATTCATAACATCATCATATTCTAACAAACGCTTACGAACACCAAATTGGTTTTCTTCAACTTTTTTCTGTGCACGTTCAATAGATTTTGAAATCATGGAATGCTGAATCACTTCACCTTCCTTCAATCCCATTTTATCCATCATTTTTGCAATACGCTCGCTACCAAATAAACGCATCAAGTTATCTTCAAGCGATACGTAAAATTGCGAACTTCCTGGATCTCCTTGACGACCGGCACGACCACGCAACTGTCTGTCAACACGACGCGAATCATGACGCTCAGTACCTACAATAGCTAAACCGCCAGCTTTTTTAACGTCATCAGATAATTTAATATCTGTACCACGACCTGCCATATTGGTTGCAATAGTAACCTGCCCCGTTTTACCTGCTTCGTCTACAATTTCAGCCTCTTTTTTATGCTGTTTTGCATTTAAAACATTGTGTGGTATTTTACGAATGCTCAACATTTTACCAAGAAGTTCAGAAATCTCAACCGATGTTGTACCTATTAAAACCGGACGACCAGCTTCAGATAGTTGAGTAACATCATCAATTACCGCGTTATACTTTTCGCGTTTTGTTTTATAAACTAAATCCTCTTTATCATCACGGACAATAGGGCGGTTGGTTGGAATTTCAACAACATCCAATTTGTAGATTTCCCAGAACTCGCCAGCTTCGGTAACCGCTGTACCCGTCATACCAGACAATTTACGGTACATTCTAAAGTAATTTTGAAGTGTTACCGTTGCAAAAGTTTGTGTGGCATCTTCAATTTTTACGTTTTCTTTCGCTTCAATAGCTTGGTGTAATCCGTCAGAATATCGACGACCGTCCATAATACGACCGGTTTGCTCATCAACAATCATTACTTTATTTTCCATTACCACATATTGGGTATCTTTTTCAAATAAGGCATAGGCTTTTAAAAGCTGATTTAAAGTATGAATACGTTCAGATTTTACGCCGAATTCTTTAAACAACTCTTCTTTTTCATTCGCTTCATCTTCTTTTGAAAGTCCTTTTTCTTCAATTTTAGCAATTTCAATACCAATTTCTGGCATCACAAAAAAGTCTGGATTATCTTTACCAGAAATATATTCAATCCCTTTATCGCTTAATTCAATCTGATTATTCTTCTCTTCAATTACATAGTATAATTCCGCATCAACCTTTGGCATTTCGCGGTTGTTATCCTGCATGTAAAAGTTTTCGGTTTTTTGAAGTAATTGTTTTACGCCTTCTTCACTTAAAAACTTAATAAGGGCTTTGTTTTTTGGAATACCACGATAAACACGTAGCAGTTGAAAACCACCTTCTTTAGTATCGCCGGCTGCAATTAATTTTTTAGCCTCGGCCAAAACGCCTATTAAATACTTGCGTTGTACAGAAACAATATCTTCAACTTTAGGCTTCAACTCATTAAATTCGTGGCGGTCTCCTTTTGGAATCGGTCCAGAAATAATCAACGGTGTACGTGCATCATCAACTAAAACCGAATCTACTTCATCTACAATACCATAGTGGTGCGGACGTTGAACCAAATCATCTGGCGAATGTGCCATATTATCACGTAAATAATCGAAACCAAATTCGTTGTTGGTACCATAAGTAATATCGGCATTGTACGCTTTTTTACGAGCAGCAGAGTTAGGTTGGTGATAATCAATACAATCTACACTTAACCCATGAAACTCAAAAATAGGCGCCATCCACGCGCTATCACGTTTTGCTAAATAATCGTTAACCGTTACTAAATGCACACCTTTACCGGCCAAAGCATTTAAGTAAACAGGAAGGGTTGCTACTAAAGTTTTACCTTCACCAGTTTGCATTTCGGCAATTTTACCTTCGTGCATGGCAATACCACCAATAAGCTGCACATCGTAGTGTACCATATCCCAAACAATGGGTTTACCTGCGGCATCCCAGGAATTTGCCCAAACCGCTTTATCCTCGTCAAGGGTTACGTATTCCTTATCGCCTGATAAACTTCTGTCAAATTCATTAGCCGTTACGGTAATGGACGTATTATTTACAAAACGTTTAGCCGTTTCTTTAACAACAGCAAAGGCTTCGGGTAAAATAGCGTTCAAAACGTCTTCGGTAATTTTATAAGCATCGTCTTTTAACTTATCAATTTGCTCATAAATATCTTCACGTTCATCAATATCTTCGGTGTTTTCGGCTTCCTCTAATAAGCTAGCCGTTTGCGCATCAATAGCGGCGTTAGCCTCAGCAATTTTAGCTTTAAACTCGTCCGTTTTGGCTCTTAGTTCATCGTGCGAAAGTGCCTCTAAAGCAGCTTCAAAGGTTTTAATTTTATCAACTAAAGGTGAAAGGGCTTTAACATCTTGTTTCGATTTATCGCCAACAAATACCTTAAGTACAGAATCTAAAAAACTCATGTGTGTATTTTTATATGTTATCTAGGAAATCCCTAGTTATGTTCAGTTATATTATCAAGCCTTTCAAAAAGGCACTCAAAGATACATTTTAGAACAAAAAAAAGCCTCAAATCGAGACTTTTTTATCTATGCTTTATGCCATATTATTTAATATTCATCCTCATTCCACAGATAATCCTCATCTGTTGGGTAATCTGACCAGATTTCCTCAATCGAATCATACGAATCACCTTCGTCCTCAATCGATTGCAAATTTTCAACAACTTCAAGAGGTGCGCCCGTTCTAATGGCGTAATCTATCAATTCGTCTTTTGTTGCTGGCCATGGTGCATCACTCAAATAAGATGCTAATTCTAAAGTCCAATACATGTGTTATGCGTTTAATTTTTTGCAAAAATAAATTTTTAGTTTAAACACACAAGGAAAAAATGAATTATTTCATATTTATTTAAACTTTTATTTAAAATTAAGATAAAGTAAAAGATTTAAGTAAACATCAACCGCTTCGCTTTCAATAAAATAATCTTATGAATTTGTCTCAAATGTATTCATAATTTTTTTTATCTCATTTAATCATTAATTTTAAGAACGTATCTTTTTGTACTCTAAACTCTTGAAACTTATTCTTGTTTTGTTAATAATTACAAGTTGTTTTTGGTGGTTTTTATTTTGGGCGTTACCCTATCGGGTCGGGCTTTCCGCTATATCTTTCTGCGAAGCAGTCCTGAACTTGTTTCAGAATCTCAATTATCAATATACTTCCAGTTTCAAAAATAGTTTTATTTCTAAAAGCTTCACAAAAAGGATGCCGCTGCAATCCCTAACGCGGGGGTCAGTCCTCAGTTCTCAGTATTCAGTCGACAGTCCTCAGTATTCAGTCATTTGTTTTCTGTAAACGCTTTTAACTTCAAGCTCCTGTCTTCGGTCTTCCAGCTTCGTGCTTCAAAAAAAAAATCATTTTTTCTCAGGAATCCACTTAATTTCATTTGCTTGTAAGTCAGAGGACAACTTTCGTGCCAATACAAAAAGATAGTCAGATAGACGGTTTAGATACATCAAAGCGTTGGCTTCAAAAGGTTCTAAATCGTTCAGTGCCGAGGCTAAACGTTCGGCTCTGCGGCATACACAACGTGCTATGTGACAGAATGACACGGTTTGATGGCCGCCAGGAAGCACAAAATGCGTCATGGGTGGTAAAGCCTCATTCATGGTATCCATTTCTTTTTCCAAAAGGGCAATATTTTTTTCCGATATTTTTTCAATATTTAAGCGTTCTTTTCCATTTTTTAAAATAGCCTTTTCGGGGTCGGTGGCTAAAATAGCACCGATAATAAAGAGTTTATCTTGAATATCAATAATAACATCTTTGTACTTCTGATTAATATCTTGGTCCCGAATTAAGCCTAAATGTGAGTTTAATTCATCAAGCGTTCCGTAGCTTTCAATACGTATATGGTGTTTAGGTACGCGGGTGCCTCCAAATAATGCCGTGGTGCCTTTATCGCCTGTTTTAGTGTAGATTTTCATATTACGAAGTTAAATGATTTCTCGCAAAGGCGCAAAGGCGCAAAGTTTTATATGCTAATCTTTATGGTTTTTTGCCACAAATTCCCGAATGCTTTTCTTTGCCATTGTGCTTCTTTTTATAATATATTTTTTTACCCTCGTTCCTTTTGTTAGTATTTAAATCTGGTTGAAATGATATCACTATTTCGCCACAGTCTAAAATGTAAAGTTTTTATTTCCAAAAGAACTATAAAATTATAATTTTAACCATAACAACTGAAAACTGCGACTGAACACTGAGACTGAACACTGCGACTGAACACTGCCAACTCATTTCAAACTCTAATAACAAAATGCTCCTTAACCTGCTCTTTTCTAAAAAAAACAAAACCCCAAAAAAACGTATCAATAGTAATGGTCACTTTTGGGTGTTGTTTTATAGCTTCCCAGGCTTCAGTCATCCCTTTACTCCAATAAATATCATCAAAAATAAAAACAGAATCGTTGTTTGCGGTTTCCAATAAAGATTCAAAATAGCTTAAAGTGGCTTTTTTTTGGTGGTTGCCATCAAAGAAAATAAGATTGTAAGTTTTCGATTTTAGTTTGTCAATCTCAACATTAAAATTATCAGTAATAACATGAATATTTTCTAATTTATTACTTTTCAAATTACTTTTTGTGAATTCTGAAATATTGGGACAGCCTTCAATAGTTGTAATTTTTGAACTAGGATTTCCTAAGTGCATCGCATGGGTTGCAATGCCTAAAGAAGTTCCTAATTCTAGTATGTTTTTGGGTTTAAAGTACTTAGTAACTCTATATAAAAGTTTAGCTCTTTTATTTATGGTTCCTGCATTTTTTGAAAGTTCTGATACCGTGCGTTCTTGTTGTTTCACAACGTGAGAACCCGCACCCAAATCGGTAACCTTGATTTTTGTTGTGTTTTTTAAAAGTGCTTTTCTATAGTTTATTATGGTTTTATAGTCAGAATAAATACGTTTATCATAAAAACATGTAGTCACTAAATCATAAACAAAAGGGGAGTGCACACCGTGTTGATTTGTTGATTTTAATAAGAATTTTATGTATTGAATGATTTGATACACTATTTTAGTATTCAGTCGCAGTCACAGTCTCAGTCGCAGTGTTCAGTTGCAGTATTCAGTCGCAGTGTTCAGTCGCAGTATTCAGTTTCCGTCTTCGGTCATCTGTCTTTGGTCATTTTAACTTTGCGACTCTGCGCCTTTGCGAGAACAAAACTATGTGATTTCTCACTTGTTCGAAATGACTAATTGTTTTTTTTGACTGAACACTGCGACTGAATACTGCAAACTTTTTTATTCCTCTAGTTTAGACGACAACTCAAACCAGCGCTCTTCTTTAGTTTCAATGGTATCTATAATTTTTTGTAAATCTTTAGATAGTTTATTTATGGCGTCTGTCGATAAGTCTGGATTTAAAAACTTAGCTTCTAATTCCTTTTTATCAAAAGTGAGCGATTTTAGTTTACTCTCAATATTATTAAGTTCTTTCTCCTCGTTGTAAGACAGTTTAGCAGCTTCGTTTTGTTTCCAAGATTTAGTATCTTTTTTATCTTCAGTGGTATTGGAAATTACAGGTTGACTATCTTCATAAACCCTGTAATCGGTATAATTTCCAGGAAAATCTTCAACAACGCCATCCCCTTTAAAAATAAAAAGATGATCGACTACTTTATCCATAAAATAACGGTCGTGAGATACTACAATAACACACCCAGGGAAATCTAAAAGAAAATTTTCAAGTACGTTTAGCGTTACAATATCCAAATCGTTTGTGGGCTCATCCAAAATTAAAAAATTCGGATTCTGGATTAAAACGGTACATAAATACAAACGCTTGAGCTCGCCACCGCTTAATTTTTCAACAAAATCATATTGCTTTTTTCTACTAAATAAAAAGCGTTCCAAAAGTTGTTGCGCACTAATTTGTCGTCCCTTTTTTAACGGAATGTAATCTCCAAATTCTTTAATAACATCAATGACTTTCTGGTAAGGTTTTACTGTTATCCCGTTTTGAGTGTAATATCCAAATTTCACGGTTTCGCCTTTGGTTACTTTACCAGAATCGGGTTGTGCTGTTTGGGTTAAAATATTTAAAAAAGTTGTTTTTCCAGTCCCATTTTTACCAATAATACCAGCACGTTCGCCTTTTTGAAACATATAGCTAAAATTATCGAGAATGGTTTTGTCCTTAAAGGCTTTTGATACTTTATGGAATTCTAGAATTTTACTTCCCAAACGTTCCATGTTAAGTTCCAATTGAACTTCGTGATCGTTTCTGCGTTGGTGCGCACGGTGTTTAATATCAGCAAAATCGTTAATTCTAGATTTAGACTTTGTGGTTCTTGCTTTGGGTTGACGGCGCATCCAAGTAAGCTCCTTCTTAAAAAGTTGTTTCGCTTTTCCAGTCTCGGTCGCTTCCAGTTCAATACGTGCCTCGCGTTTTTCTAGATAATACGAATAGTTTCCTTTGTAATTATAGAGTTGTCCTTCGTCTAATTCAATAATTTCGTTACACACACGTTCCAGAAAATAACGGTCGTGAGTAACCATAAAAAGCGTAATATTTTCCTTGGCAAAAAAAGCTTCTAGCCATTCAATCATTTCTAAATCCAAATGGTTTGTGGGCTCATCAAGAATTAGCAGATCAGGTTTGTTTATTAACGCATTGGCTAAAGCTAAACGTTTTTTTTGTCCACCAGAAAGCGTGCTTACTTTTTGACCCAATTCATCTAGTTTTAATTTAAATAATATTTGCTTGTAAAGGGTTTCAAAATCCCAAGCTTGATGACGTTCCATAGCATCAAAAGCAGCTTGGTAATTTTCGGTATCATCAGGATTTAAAAGGGCTTTTTCGTAATTGGCAATGACTTTTAAAATTTCGTTATCGCTAGCAAAAATAGTTTCTTCAACAGTTAAACTCGAATCAAATTTAGGGTCTTGGGATAAAAAGGACACACTAATGCCGTTTCTGAAAATAACATTGCCAGAATCCGCTTCATCATCACCTGAGAGGATATTTAAAATGGATGTTTTTCCAGTACCATTTTTAGCAATAAATGCTATTTTTTGGTCTTTGTGTACGCTAAACGAAATATCTTCAAAAAGAACGAGTTCTCCGTAAGATTTCGATATATTTTCAACTGTTAAATAGTTCAATGGAATCTTTTTTGCAAATATGGGATAAAAAACCAAAATCTTCGGTATAAGTTTTATTATTCATGATGAAAAACTATATTTGTGATAAATCAAACCCCATATAATGAAACGACTTTTCTGGTGTTATACATTTATTTTTGGTGTTTTTTGTACCTCATGTATTACTAATAAGGATGTCGTTTATCTTCAAGATAAAGGAACTGTTGCCGTTGATTCTCTTCAAATCAAAGAATTATCCAAGCCCTATCGGGTTCAGGTAAATGATATTTTAAGCATCAATGTTAAGGCTTTAGATGAAGAGCTTACAGCTATTTTTAATCCTGTAGCGAATACTAATAATTCAAATGCAAATCAAGGACAGTCTGGATTATATTTTAGTGGGTTTACTATCGATTTACATGGCAATATAAAGTTTCCTATTTTAGGTGAAATCAATGTTTTGGGCTACACTATTGACGAAATTGAAAAAAAAGTTGAAGAGGAGCTGTTAAAGCAATATTTTAAGGAAACTGCTGAAATTTTTGTCACCGTTAAATTGGCAGGTTTACGCTATACAACTGTAGGTGAAGTAGGCACAGGCGTTCATACACTTTTTCAAGACCGAGTTAACATTATTGAAGCATTGGCTAATGCAGGAGATATTGCCCAAACAGGAGATAGAACCGATGTTTTGATTATAAGACAGTATCCTGATGGACAAAAAATACACCATATAGATTTAACAGATATAGCGGCGATGCAATCTCCGTTTTATTACATTCAGCCAAATGATATTATACAAGTAAAACCATTAAGAAGAAAATCTTTGGGAGCAGGACAAACTGCGATTCAAAATATAACTACAATGGCTTCCATATTGTCCGTTTTAGTATCTACTTATTTTTTAACTCGAAATCTTTAAATTTAGCTTATGATTGAAGAGTTTGAAGTTTCAGAATCATCCGCATCAACTTTTGATATTAAGAAGTTTTTATTTAGAGCTTTAAGCTATTGGAAACTCTTTGTAATACTTCTTGCTATTGGTATTTTTTATGTCTATCAAAAAAATATAAGGGAGGAGTTTTCATACCGATTAGGAACAAAAATTTCTATTGAAGATGATAGTAACCCATTGTTCACCTCAAATGCAAGTTTAACCTTTAATTGGGGCGGGGTTACATCAAAAGTGCAAACCATGATTGTTTTGCTTAAATCGCGGTCACATCATGAAAAAGTGGTTGATAAACTAGAGTTTTATAAAAGCTATTTGATACAAGGCCGGTTTAAAATGCAAGATATTTATAAGGCAGCACCTTTTAGGTTTAATCATGATTATAATCATCCCCAGCTTTTAAATATTCCCATACAAATCACTTTTTTAAGTGATGATACCTATGAATTGGAAACAGAGTTTTTAAACCCTGCCGTTCAATCCCAAAACTATTCAACAAAAAAGATATCCACAGTTGATGTCCCTGTCGGGATTTTCAAGAAACAATTTAAGCTAGGTGATACTATAAATCTTCCTTTTTTAAAAGGCGTTATTAATTTAGCTGAAAACAGAAAGGCAAATACGGAAACACCATTTTATATACAATTCAGAAATTTTGACGCTACGGTTTCTAGTTATAATTCCAGAACAAGTGTATCAAACGCAAATAGTTCGCCTATATTGGATATTACCCTAATTGATAAAAACACCCAAAAAATAGTTGATTATTTAAATGGTATGGTTGCTGTTTTAAGCGAGGACCAGCTGAATAGGAAAAATCAATATGCCACGAATGCCATTAAATTTATAGATGAGCAAATTATGAGGGTAAGAGGCGAGCTAACCACTAATGCCCAAGCATTAAATGATTATAGGAAAAAGAACAAAATTTACAGTCTTGATGGTGAAAGTGAGCAACTTAATGATAAGTTTTCCAAATTAGATGCTGAAAAAGAATCTATTAATAGGCAGTTAAACTATTATTCTAACCTTGAAAATTATTTGTTAACCAGCAACTCCTTTACCGAAATACCTGCGCCTTCAATAGCAGGTATAGGCGATGCTAATATTTTAACTAACATTTCTAAAATTAACGAGCTTTCAGTACAAAAATCCAAATTGAAATATTCTGTCCGTAGTGAGACCTCTATTTTCAATGATTTAAACAGACAAATAGAAGGTTTGAAAAATGTGCTTTTAGAAAATATTAAATCAGTTAGAAAAAATTTAGAATTTGACTTAAGAACGGTAAATTCTAATTTAAAAGAGGTTGAGTCTGAATTTAACAACCTTCCTGAAGATCAGCAACAATTAATAACCATTAAAAGACAATATTCGTTAAGCGAGCAAACTTATAATGTGTTTTTAGCAAAACGCGGTGAGGCAGAAATCATTAAAGCATCAAATGTGTCAGATATACTCATAATAGATTCTGCAAAAAACACGGGTGCAGCTGTTATAGGCAGAAATTTAAATATTCGTTATGTATTTGCAGGTTTTGTGGCCTTACTAATCCCATTATTATTAGCTTTTGTTTTAACATTTTTAGATAAAAATATTCATAGCCCCATGGATGTTGAGAAATTATCCGCCATTCCAATTTTAGGCGTTGTTGGTAAAAATAATTTAGACAATAATTTAGTGGTTCACAGAAAACCAAAATCTGCTTTGGCTGAATCTTTTAGAGCCATACGATCTAATTTACAGTACTTTTATAAGTCTCAAGATTTAGAGGGTGCAAAAACATTGTTGGTAACCTCCTCTGTAAGTGGCGAAGGGAAAACATTTTGTTCCATTAATGTCGCTACGGTTTTCGCTTTAAGCGGAAAGAAAACAATTTTAGTAGGATTAGATCTTAGAAAACCTAAGATTTTTGATGATTTTAATATTAAAAATGATTTAGGCGTTGTTAATTATTTAATCGGTCAGGAAACTTTAGATACAGTTATCCAAAAAACTGACATTGAATATTTAGATGTTATAACCTCAGGTCCAATTCCTCCTAATCCTTCTGAATTGTTAATCAATGAAAAACTAAATGAGTTAATTACCATTTTAAAGTCTAAGTATGATTATATAATTTTGGATACGCCTCCAGTTGGTTTAGTAGCTGATGCCTTAGAATTGCTAGAACATGTAGATGCGTCTTTATATGTAATCAGGCAAGATTATACCAAAAGAGATATGCTTAATTTTATAAATGAGAAATACAAAACCAAACAAATACAAAACATTAGCTTGGTTTATAACGGTTATGATCAAAAAGCAAAATACGGCTATGGTTACGGTTATGGCTATGGTTACGGTTATGGCTACGGAAATTATGCCAATGGATATCATGATGATGAAAAATCAAAAAAAGGAATTTTATCAAGAGTTAAATCAGTTTTTAAAAAATAAAAGGAATAAGTTTAAATATTATAATTTTTGAGCAAGAGTGTATCAGAGGAATGGCTTTATACCATTTCACCCAAGAGGGGAGTTTTAAACTTAAATTTCAAGGAAATTTGGAATTATCGCGATTTGTTATTACTATTTGTAAAACGTGATGTGGTTACATTATACAAACAAACCATATTAGGTCCATTATGGTACTTTATTCAGCCTTTATTTACCTCAGTAGTTTTTACATTAATATTTAATAATCTGGCAAATATTCCAACAGGAGAAGGTGTGCCAGCATTTTTATTCAACCTTGCAGGTATTACCACATGGAATTATTTTAAACTTTGCTTAACAGGAACTTCTAATACATTTGCAAAGAACCAAGGGATTTTTGGAAAAGTATATTTTCCAAGAGCAATAATGCCTTTATCTGTAGTAATTTCTAATTTATTAAGATTTGCTATTCAAT
>TARA_R110002051_G_scaffold290686_1_pt1 | contig 11922 bp, 11 predicted proteins | sample TARA_R110002051 | Tara Oceans TARA_R110002051 (sample SAMEA4397023) | marine metagenome | biome: Polar Biome; feature: [MES] marine water layer (ENVO:01000295) within the mesopelagic zone...; material: water (ENVO:00002006), including particulate matter (ENVO:01000060) such...
GACCTGCCCTTCGCTGCATAGCGCATGAACTGACACAGTGCGGACAAAGCGGACTTGTGCAAGTGCGGCTATTGCCAACGCAGCATTCTCTTTTATGTGCAGAAAATTGTATTCGGCATTCCAGTGGTTTTCATCAAACCGGTCATTGACGCATCCCGCTCCGGAGGGAAATGAAGCTCAAATCTTCGCATATCTGATTGCCTCAGTTTCTACGCGATTACAGCCAAGTGTGGGACAGTTGCCAACCTCTTGCACTGATGGCATGCTAAATCATGGATGCACCTGATGGTGGTGTTCAGCTCATCGTTCTGTTGCCCGCTCACGTTAGATTGCAAACGGATAGGAAATCATCCGACTGCTCTTCGTTGAGATAGTTGCGCAGCAATATTGGTCGAAGGCTTGGCCGCAGCCGACCACAAGAAGGTGTTACCCCGTCTGTCATTGCAGGCAAGGTGCCTGTCCACCTGATGACACAAATTTATGCGGCGGTTGCATCTTCTACATGAGCGTCCTGAAACCGCGCAACGAATGTATCGATCGCATCTCTGGTCCCTAGCAGACATGCGGCGGTCGAAAGCGCATCCGCAACTGCAGCTGATGCAGCGGAGACGGATATCTCTTGCCAGTTGCTTTGCACAGGCTGACCCGTCCGGGGGTCAAGAATATGCCCGACCCGCGCATGTTCATCAAAGGTTGTGCCAAGAGGCGCAGAGGTGGCGAGGGCGCGCGCATCAAGGGGGACTGTACCGCCTGCGGCCAGGGTGACAGGCCAGGCACGCCCGTCTGGATGGGTCCCAAGCGCGCGAAATTCGCCTGTATCAATCAGAACATTTGTAAGGCCTTCCTCCATCAGCATTTCGGCCACACGATCCGCGATATAGCCCTGTGCGATCCCGTTGAGAGTCAGCGCCATTTCCGGCTCAAGCACTATAGCGGAGGAACTGATGCGCACGCGCTCCCATCCAGTTTTTGAAATCGCGCGTGTGATCGCATCTGTCTGAGGTAGCATCCCTAGCGCGGAGGCCTCGGCATAGCAGGCCCAAAGGAGCTGGATCGTTGGATCAAACCGCCCTTCGCTGATGCGATGCACGGTGCCTGCGATTGAAAGACATTCAAGCAGTTCAAACGGCGGAAAATCCAACTGACCTGCGCGGTTCAATTGCGTCAGACTGCTGTGGGGGCGGTAGAGGCTAAAGATGTCTTCAAGCCGGGAAATTTCGGCCGCAACTCTTGCGCTGATCGCTTTGGCGTCAGGGTGCGCCAATCGCAGGGTTGCCCGCGCCCCCAAGGCGATGCCCTGCCACGTATGAACAGGCGCGGCCATGCTTTGATAGGGAAACACAGCTGCAGCCGCGCTGATGGTAAGAAAACGACGACGGGTTGTCATGGGATCAATCTCCGGATGTGCGCGCCAGTTTGCGCAAGCGTTGTTCGAAATCTGCATCATCGCTGTCGCCGTCCATAACAACGGGGGCCAGCACCGCAGCGGCGGGTATCTGCGGCAGCCGCATCACCTGCCCGCCATTCTGCGCCGCAAATGAATTGGCCTTTGTGACATCCGCAAAGGGCACGATTTCTGGGGTGCCCATCCCGCCCAAGACGCGGCTACCCACAACAAAATGCGCGGTGTCAGCGGCGATCCAGTTTGTGATGCCGGGGTCAGACCATGTGGCACCTTGCGCGCCCATGTCGTTGACCCAGATTGCCAGAACCTCGTGGGATTGTTCAGGCAACCGGATATAGGCCACCACGTCACGCACCTGACTGAAAAACAGCGGCGTTTGGGGCAGCCCGCCCAAGTGTACCTGCGCTTTGGGGCCGTCATGCCCGAGCACATTCATCTGACAGAAATGCCCGACCGCGTCGGCGGTCAGCGGCACAGGCGACGTGTCTTGCGCCAGTTCTTCTTTGCAGGCGCTCAACGTCAACAGGGCGAGGATGCTTAACAAACGGATCATGGTTCGACCTTTCTGAACGCCAGCGCGGCCAGACCTAGGGCCACAATCGGCCAGACCAGAATTGACAACAGCGATTGCCACAGCGCGATAGACGCCGCAGCCCCCCCGATGCCCGATGCCGCCGCGGTGGCCTGTGATGCGGTCAGGTTGAACAGGCGAAACGCGTCTGCCGGATTGGCAAGCAACGCTGCGGGAAATACTTGTGTTGTGAAAGTGCCGCTATCGTCCGCCACCACAGCGGCCAAAAGCGCCAGATCGTAAAGCACAACCAGCCCAAGCCAGAGCCCGATCGCCAGCCCCGCCGCACCAGATGCCCGCCGCGACAGCGATGACAGCGCATACCCGATTCCCAGGAACGTCGCGCCCAGAAGTGTCGAGGTCCAGACCAGACGCCACAACGCAGCGACCCCCGCCACAGCCGCAGGATCGCCTGCCAGTGCCACCAATGCCGCCGCGCCGTAACCGGTCACCAAAGCGATGATCAGAATGCCGGTGTGGGCCACCAGCTTGCCCGCGATAACCTCCCAGCGTGCAACGGGATAGGTCAGCAGCAACGGCAATGTGCCGCGCTCGACCTCACCTGCGACGGCGTCAAAGGACATCAGCAGGGCCACCAATGGCACCAGATAAACCGAGAGCGAGGTCAGCGATGCCACCGTAATGGACAGGCGATCCGCGCCCAGCCCTCCGCTGGGGGCTGATCCAACCGCCGAGAGGACCAGTGAAAAGACCACCATCAGACCCACCGCGATCAGCACCCAGCGGTTGCGGCGGGCGATATGGGCCTCAAAGATGGCGGTGGCAAGAATTCGGGCGATCATTGGCCGTCCCTCCGGCTGAAATGGCTATAGATGTCCTCGAGGCTGGGCGGGATAACGTCGATGTCAGCAACCTTGCCCTTCAGCGCGGCAATATGGGCGAGCGTCTGGAGCTTTTGATCCTGCGCGCAGCTGATATGAACATTACCACCCACCCTGATGGCATTGGGCAAGGCCGCAAGGATGTCGGTATCGTAACCATTGATCGCGGTGATGTGCATCGAAACAGGCAAGGCGGCCTCGCGGCGCAGATCGTGCAGCGACCCTTCGGCAACCATTCTGCCCTTTGACAAAATCAACAGCCGATCAGTGCGGGCCTCAACCTCGGTCAAGGCATGGCTGGACAGCAAAATCGCGGCACCCTCAGCGGCCAGCCCGTCCAACAGCTCGTAAAAGTCGCGTCGCGAAACGGGGTCCAGACCGCTGGTTGGCTCATCCAGCACCAAGAGGCTGGGATGTCCGATCAGCGCTTGGGCCAACCCGACCCGCTGGCGCATGCCCTTGGAATAGGTGCCGATCCGCCGCTTGGCCGCATGTCCCAGACCAACCTTGTCGAGCAGCGCCATCGCGCCCGAAACAGGCTCGCCGCGCAAGCGCAGGTAATACGTGATCTGTTCCAATCCGGTCAGGGCGGAATGAAAGCTGGCGTTTTCCGGCAGATAGGCGACCTTGGCGCGTGCCACGGGACGCCCGGGCACTGAGCCGCAGACCGAAACCGCGCCGCTGTCGGCGGCGATCAAGCCCAGAATGATCTTCATCAAGGTCGATTTGCCCGCGCCATTATGGCCAAGCAGCGCAACCCGCTCACCAGGGGCGACGTTCAAAGACACATCAGACAGGGCATTAACCCCGCCAAACGCCTTAGTGAGATGAGAGATCGTTAACGTTGAAGTCATCTGGTTTTCTTTCCTTCCAACGATTGGCCACTTTGGCCTCCATCGCTAGGTATTGTTGCGGGACTTCCACAGTAGGCGCTGTCATAAGCGGCGCACTATCCACGACCCCACCGGGCAGCGTGGCGGGAAAACTGGATTGCCCCCATCGGACCAGCTGGACCACAGGCGCCCCTGTCAAAAGGCCGGCCGCCGGCTGGGACCAGAGGATGTGATCCATCAGGTCATTGGGGCGGAACGGGCTGTCGGCGATACCGTCACCACCCAGATCAAAACTGGCATGATCCGACCAGTAATTACCCCGACCCTCAAAGCTCCATTCGATGTCGCGCGTGCCGACATATTTCACCTGTGTTCGATTGCCCAGAAACGCATTTCCTGTAAGCACATTGCGCTCGGACCCTGCAGTGAAATGGATGCCGATATTGCACCCTTCAAAGCGGTTGCCATAAATCAGGTTCTTGTGGGCGTTATAGATGAATGTGCATCTGTCCGCCCCGCCGCGCACCAGATTGCCCGAAACATCGGCGTTATTGGCAAAGTTCAGCATGACACCGTGACTGCGGTCGGACAGGCTCAGATTGTCTTTCACAACCACCTTGTTCGAGAACATGATGGCATAGCCGAGGTGATTGCCAATCGACACGTTGCCCGACACCTCGGAATTGTTGGTGTACATGTAATGCACGGCAAAGCGCAGGTCGCGGAACAGGTTGTTGCGGTAAACGCCTTTGCGCGTTGTATTTGAAAATATCCCGTCACGGCCCCACCGGACCGAGTTCCCCTCGACCATTGTGCCGGGTGAATTCCAGACATAAATCCCGTTGCCGCGGTCATTCATCCGTGGCTGTTGTGTACCTTCGATTGTGTTGTTGCGCACCTGAGCATCGCGGCCGCCGTGAACATCGATGCCATGCAAGTTGCCCAACACCCGGTTGTTTTCAACAACAGCGCGGTCAGCTTTTCTGAGGATCTTTATTCCGGCGTCCGTTTCCTCACTGTTCAGGCCTGATCCCGTCACGGTGAGGTTTGAAATGGTAACATCTGTGGCATCAATGCTGATGACAGTGCCAACGCCCTGTCCGTCGATGATGGCGTCATGGCTGCCGGTCAATGTCAGGGGGCGGTCAATAACAACAGAGCCCGCGTGCAGACCCGGCTGCAAGATAAGCACATCGCCGGGGTTTGCTCCGGCGATGGCTGCGGCAAGCGTGCCCTGACCGGCCGCCACGTGCCGCTCGTCCGCCCAAAGGGGCAGCGCGATCAGCAGGGACAGCAAAATGGTCAGGGCACGGGTCATGGCTTAGCTTGCCTTTGGCTCGACAAACATCCGGCCGCGCATCTCCATATGGAGCGCGTGGCAGAACCATTGACAGTAGTACCAGTACACACCGGGTTGCGTGGCCTTGAACGTGACTGACGATGTTGCCTGTGGCCCGATTTCCATCGCGACCCCGTGGTTGCCCATGGTGAACCCGTGGGTCAGGTCATCGATATCATCAAGGTTTGTCACAATCACCGTTACTTCATCACCTTGCTGGACAGTGAAGGTTTCTATCGAAAATGACGGTGCGTTGCTTGACATATAAACGCGCACTTTGTTGCCATCCCGGATGATCTCTTCCTGCCAATCATCAAGGTCAACACCATCCGCCTCGGCTTGCTTGCGTGTCTCCGCCCACATCGGGTCATTGCGGTCCCAGACCGATTTGGGGTTCAATTTTGACGGTGCCACGATAATGGAGTCGTGCGGTTCGGCAAAAGTTGGACCGTCATGGATCAGCGTCATTTCATCCCCATCAATCGCGAAAAGCTGCTCGTTTTCCGGCTTGAGAGGACCCACGTTCAAGAAGCGGTCCTTGGAGAACTTGTTCATCGTCAGGTAATATTTGTCTGACGCATCCAAAGTTTCGCCCATTACAGTCGAGTTGTGCCCGGGCTGGTAATGCACATCCTTCTTGGTGATGATCGGGTCCACATCTTCGCCGTTATAAAGCTTGATCGCATCAGCGATGTTCCACTTCACAACCTGGCTATCGAGGAACAATGTGGTGTAAGCACCGCCTTTGCCATCAAAACATGTGTGAAGCGGCCCGAGGCCCAGTTCTGGCTCTGCCACAACGACGCTGCGCGGCTCGGCTTCGTCATTGAACACGGCCTCTAGCTTGCGCACGTCGATCACCGAAACGGTCGGTGACAGCTTGCCCGCGATGCACAGGTGGATCTTGTCCGGTGCCATGTTGCAGCCATGCGGGTTGTTCGGGATCGGGATATAACGGGTGTATTTGTTCGTTGTTCCCTTGCGCCCGTCCAACACTTTGACGCCGTTCAGCTCAATGAAATCACCTGCGGCGATGCCCTTTTCGATCTCGGCAATGTTGAACACGACAACGTGGTCCATATCCGCCTCGGTCATATCGGCGAGGTTCATACCCATCTCCGAGTTATACGAGGTCGAGAACGCGTATTTGCCCTCATAGTCGCAATCGGTGTTGTCAAGGTTGCCGGTCACCATCACCTGCCACGCGACTGTCATTTCGTCCGCGTTAATGGCTGTGTAGAAATTCACATACTTCTCTGGTTCATCAAGAATTTGTCCGTCGTTGACCATCGGCACTTCGTCTTCACCGTTACAGAAGACATAGTTTGTGCGCGGCCATTTTTGTGGACGCAGACCGTGGATCGCCTTGGCATTAGGGATCTCGATAATCTTGTCGCATTTCATCACATCGCCGCGTACCCGCGCAACGCGCGTGTTCGCCTTGTCGTTCATGAACAGATAACGACCGTCATATTTGCCCTCGGTGAACGACATATGCGGGTGGTGCAAATCGCCGTTTGGCGGGAATTCATGCCCGTTGGCGGCAAGGTATTCCTTGGTTTTGGGCAACAGGCCTTCGGTCAGGATTTTCTTGGATTCATTCGAAATGCCCCAACCTGTGGCCGAGCAGGTGTTGAACACAGGCACGCGCATCAGTTCGCGCATCGACGGGATGCCGAGAATGCGCATCTCGCCACACTGGCCCGAAGACCAGAAGCCATAGAATTCATCCAGCTGACCGGGGCCAACTTCGGCACCCGCCGCTGCACGTGCGCTGGTGGTTGAGGCAAGCGTTGCCCCTGCCACCGCACCGCCGGTGAGCATGGCACGCCCGCCCCATGTTCCGGCAACGGCGGCACCGCCTGCCGTGGCCCCCAAAAGGGCCCTGCGCGAGATTGCTAGCTTCTTTTCCTCTGACATGTCGTATCCTTTCATGTGTTTGGGATTTTGAGTATTTGGTTCGGATGGCCGACAAACCGTTCAAGGTCTGGTCCAGCGCTGTCTTTGGCCCGCCGTTTCATTTTCTTGATGACAACGGGGCAGGTTGTTTCCGATTGGTAGAGAACCTGACAATGCAGGCAGTTGATGCATTCGTTCGGGTTAATCTCGCCGGTTGGGTGGATCGCCTGAACGGGGCATTGATGCGCGCAAGTCTGGCACGGACTGCCGCATTCCTTGTAGCGTTTGAGCCAGTCGAACATCCGCAAACGTGCTGGAATGGCGAGTGCTGCGCCCAAGGGGCACAAGTAGCGGCAGAAAAACCGTTCAACGAACAATCCGGCGATCAGCAGGGCCGCGACGTAAGCCACAAATGGCCATGCGCGGACAAAGTTCAGCACGATCGCGGTCTTGAACGGTTCGACCTCGGCCAACCGTTCGGCCTGTTCTATGCTGGTGAGTGACACACCAAACAGACCAAGGAAGATCATGTATTTCAGGGGCCATAGCCGTTCGTTCAGACCCCAAGGCAGGGTCCATTGGGGAATGCGCAATTTGCGCGCCACCTGATTGAGTAATTCCTGAAGCGCCCCAAAAGGGCACAGCCAACCACAGTAAGCGCCCCGCCCCCAGAACAACAGGGCCGCCGCAACCGAGAACCACAAGATAAAGGTGAGCGGGTCTAGCAGGAACGCCTGCCAGCTAAAGCCGGAAACAAGCGAGCCGAACAGCGCCATCAGGTTCACCACCGACAGCTGCGCGCTGCAGATCCATCCCAGATAAACCAGCGTGACCGTCAAAAACCCGATGCGGAACCAGTAGAAAACGCGCTCGTTGCGCACGGCAAAGGTCTGGAAAAAGAAAACCGCTGTCAGGACAGTCAGCATGACGCCCAAGACAACAATTTCGACTTGTTTGCCCAGCCAGATCCGCTTCCATAGGGCCTGCTGCGCGTCCAGTTCGGACTGGGATGTGACGGCGGCGACAGTTTCGGGAATTTCCGCGACTGGTGCGGGGGCGATGGTGCGAATGTAGTGTGACGGCAAATGATAGCCCAGATCAAAGGTGGTAAAAACCTTTTCGATTGCGCCCACTTCGCGTTGCACCAAAAGCTGGATGCGGAATGGCTTGGTGGGATCAAAGCCACTGTCAGCTGGAATTTTGAACAAGTCAGCTTCGGCAAAAACCGGTGCGCCTTCGGCTGTGATGGTGTTGATACGCTTGTGCATCCGGTCGCGGAAACGGACCGATACATCATCCTGAATCAGCACGATCCGGTCAAAGATACCGCCCCGCACGTAACCCGACCCCTTAAAGGAATAGAGCCCGCGGCCCACAATCGCGACTGCATGGTCGCCGTCGTCCAGCCAGTTTTGCACATTGGCGGCAGCGTCATCGCCCAGAATGGCGCGCCCGATCGCGGGGTGCGACACAAGGGCGGTCTGCATTTCGATGAATGTTGTTTCGGGGGCTTCGGTCAGGGCGCGTTTGCCTGCACGTTCGTCTTCCATCGCGGCAAAGGCGGCATTGATCTGGCCCACATCAAGAGAGAGGCGGCGTAACGTGCCGTCTCCTTCCAGCGTCATCCAGTCCGGTGCGGCTTCGGCGTCTGGGTTCATCTCGAATTGTGGACCCGCATTTGGTTCGGCAACCGCAAGCCCACCCAACCCAAGCTCTCGGGCAACTTTAAGACCTGCGCGCACGATTGAATCGTCGATCACCATGATCGTAACGGTCGCGCCTGAAATGATATCGAGCTGGTGCGCCGTACCGCCGGATTCGGCCTCGGCCACCAGATCAAGGCCGCGATAATTGGCCACCAGCTCCTTTACCTTGGCGTCCGGAATGCCGATCAGCACAATCGGTTCAGAGTGTTTGACCAGTTCCACGCCAATGACTTGTGCGGCATCATCAATGGCAACCATTGTATGAATGGGCTTGCCGGAATAGCCGGTGGTCGAGACAAAATCGGACGTGATATAAGCCCAACCGATCCGCTCGCCAGCCTTTAGAACCTGAACAACGGGAATGTCGGGATGCATACCGCCAAAGGCGTCTGCACCCTCGACCAGTTCACTAGCAGCAACATCGGGCAACAGTCTGGACAGCACCGTATCAGCCGCAACAGGCAGCCCGAACAAGAGCACCGTCGCAAGCATCGCCACAAATCTCAGGGAGGACAGTAGAATATTCATGCGTTGGTGTCCTTAAGCATAGATCGCCCGATGCTGCGCATCATTTGGCCGCCAGCTGTCCGATCAAACGAGACAGTTTTTGCAACACCATCCGCGCAAGTTTTTGTCGAAAAGACTGCGTTGCTTCCGGCCTGTGCCATACTGACAGAGCCGAACACCGCCAGCGGCAGTGTCAGCAAAACGCCGAGAACATGGGTGAACGCAAGTTTCATAGCCAGACCGCTAGTTCGAAACAGCTCGAAGTGATTTGATATACCGCAAAGAATTGCGATAGCTCTTGGCCTCCAAGGTGAATTTTGCCCCGCAATGCGCCTTTTCGCACTCAAAAACCGCTCAGACTCTCTTCAAATCGCGTCTTGGCCATTTTGGGCATCTTTCCCGCGAGAAAACTGTCAGCGTCGGCAGCTTCATCACCCACAGCGATGACCATCACCATTCCCATGCCCCAATGCGGCTTGCATTTGACACCATAATACCCGGGTTCGGTGAGTGTCACGTCAAGCTCTTGATTGATCTTGCCCGCGAATGGCGAAGCTCCGTCGGGGATCATTCCCTTGACAGACTCAGCGTTGTGACCTTTGTCCGTTGGGATGAATTTGACGGTATCACCAGCGGCAATGCGCAGCGATGCCGGTTCAAACACCATTGTGCCAGTTTCGCCCTTGTTCAGCATTTGAACTTCGAACGTTTCGGCAAACGCTGCGCTGCCCATCAGGGCTGCGAGTGCGAGGCCGGTTGCCAGAGTGCGAATCATCGTTTTTCCTTTCAAATCGCGTCGTTTGTTGACCTGAAATCTAGCGATGTGGCGTGGTAGAACTTTGCGCTAGGTCAAACTGCTTGCGAATTTTTCGAATGAGCAGGAAACGGTCATCTATGGCCTTTTCCCGATGCATCGAGGACAACGAATTGTATGAACGAGATATCGCCACGCAAAACGCTGCCGCGGCTGGACGAAAGCCTGCTGACGCATTTGCCGCCGTTCTCCAAGCTGGAGCGGCGGGACATTCATGTGATTCTTGATCAGGCCACGTCGCGCCGATACGAGGAAGGCGTTGCTATCTTCGATGAAGGTGCCTCTGCGGATCGTTTTTTCATGCTACTTGACGGCTATGTAAGAGTGGTGCGCATCACGCCTACGGGCGAACAAGTGACCGCGCTTCATATTCCAGCGGGACAGCTATTGGGCATCGCTAAGGCGCTTGGGCGCGATACCTATCCCGCCACGGCTATGACGGCGACAGATTCCATTGTTCTCAGCTGGCCCACGCGCCTTTGGGATGCCTATGTTGACAGCTATGAGGGCTTTTCGACGGAAACCTACAAGACTGTCGGCAATCGGCTGGGAGAGATGAACAATCGCATCGTTGAGATGGCAACCCAGCAAGTTGAGCAACGCGTGGCGAATGCGCTGCTGCGCCTGATCAACCAGACGGGCCGTAAAGTATCCGACGGGATCGAAATTGATTTCCCGATCACGCGGCAGGACTTGTCAGAATTGACAGCGACAACCCTGCATACCGTAAGTCGATTGTTGAGTGCGTGGGAAAAACGCGGTCTGGTGCAGAGTAGACGCAAACGTATCAAAGTGACCGATCCGCACGCATTGGTGGAGATCAGTCAGGCGTAGCGCGCTTTAGACGCCCGCAGCTTCCCGAAGCTCGGCCAAAAAATCGCTCTCATCGAGCTCATACTCTGCGCAAGCGTCCACAATCGTGTGGAACGGGCTGATCAAGCAGCCGACGCAGAGCATTTTATGGCGCAAGAAAACCGGTATCGTACCCGGCCAATGCGTCATCAACTCTGCCAGTGGCAAATCGGGGTCATCCAGCCTTGGGTTTCGCATCGCCGGCCTCCTGGTCCCATAAGCATAGCCAAGAAATTTGGTCAAACGTTGTGCTGGCGCAAACTTGGAAACGGCACCTATCGCTAGAAATTGGTCATCCCAAAGTTAAGGAGACCGGCCAATGGCGGAATTTCTGACAGAATCGCGGGCACGAAACATCTTCTGTGAGGGTTCGATTTTCAATGTTGTGATCTTTGTGGGGATGAGGGCGAAGATGCCGGATGTTTCCGGCTGACATTCTTCTTTGGTGATCAACACGTCCGGCTCACTTACGCCGACGACGGAGAGGTCATCAGCACCATTCGGTTGAAACAAGGAAAGACGTGATGGCTCAAACATCGTCAGAGCAGCTCCGTGCGTGGCAGGGGCCCGCGATATTCAGCTTCGGCTTCCGGCCGTTTTTCCTGTTTGGAGCCGTTTGGGTCGTGGTGGCGATGGTGCTTTGGCTGGCCAGTATGGCGGGCTTGATTGCATTGCCAACGCGGTTTGACCCAGTGTCATGGCACGCGCATGAATTTCTGTTCGGGTATCTTGGCGCAATTCTGGCCGGGTTCCTGCTAACCGCGGTTCCAAACTGGACGGGGCGACTGCCGCTGTTGGGTTGGCCTTTGGCGGCACTGTTTGCACTTTGGGTTACGGGGCGGGCAGCTGTTCTGTTTTCTGATCACATACCATTTTTGGCCACGATCATTGTCGACCTGGCCTTCCCAATCGTGCTGGGTGCGATGATCCTGCAAGAGATCATCGCGGGCAAGAACTGGCGCAATCTGATCGTACTTGCCCTGCTGAGCGTATTCACGCTTGCCAATGCCCTCTTTCACGTCGAAGCGATGCAGGGCGGAAATGCGGCGCAAGGCATGGGCCTTCGGCTGGGCGTTGCAACGGCGCTGATGATGATCAGCGTCATTGGCGGCCGGATCATTCCGTCGTTTACCCGCAACTGGCTGGCGCGCACC
>TARA_R110002051_G_scaffold4043_3_pt1 | contig 11920 bp, 8 predicted proteins | sample TARA_R110002051 | Tara Oceans TARA_R110002051 (sample SAMEA4397023) | marine metagenome | biome: Polar Biome; feature: [MES] marine water layer (ENVO:01000295) within the mesopelagic zone...; material: water (ENVO:00002006), including particulate matter (ENVO:01000060) such as......
TAAAATTTGAATTTATTATAAAACTGTATTTACTTTTATTTATTGTGTTGAGTCTTCTTCACCCATATAATCTTGTACTGTTCTGAATCCTATATAACTACGAGCAGAATCTGCATACTCGAAATCTCTAGTACTCACTTGCAAGAAATAAGCGACATCTTTCCAAGAACCGCCTCTAATGACTTTTCTTGTGTTAGATTGGTCCCCACCATTAGGGTTCATTGTTGATACGTAATCGTACGCGCTAGGATCGTAACTTGAATTTGTCCATTCAGATACATTACCAGCCATGTTATACATATTAAAGTCGTTAGGCTCGTAAGATTTTGCTTCTACTGTATACAAAGCAGCATCTGCGGCGTAATCTCCTCGTTGTGGCTTAAAGTTTGCCATAAAGCAACCTGTATCACTAATAACATATGGTCCACCCCAAGGGTAGGTACCACCTTCGATACCTCCTCTTGCTGCATACTCCCATTCTGCTTCAGTAGGAAGCCTAAATTGATTCACAAATTGTCTGCCTCGACTCTTATTGTCGTCGTTCTTGAATTTAGTTCTCCAGTTACAAAATGCTTTTGCCTGCTGCCAAGTAATACCTACTACAGGATATTCACTGTATGCATCATGCCAGAAATAATCATTATGCATTGGCTCGTTATACGAATAAGAGAAATCTCTAATCCAAACAGTTGTATCTGGGTATATCTCAACTTCTTCTGTACGAATAAAGTCTTTACGGCTCTTGTTTCCTTTTAAAGAAGCACGAGCAGCAGCTTCAATATCCATCCAAGTATATTTGTACTTTAATCTTTTAACATCGATTGTACGTTGCCCGTTATAAGACTCTTCTTCGGAAAGATAGATAGAATCCATTATTTCAGTATAATACTCATCTGGATAATCTGATGTATTCCACACTAAATCTTCATCTTTACTTAAAGCTCTACCTTCGTAACCGGTTTCGCCCATTCCAGAATAATTATCTAGCATATACTTGTCATAAACAGATGCTCTAGTTGTATCTGCATCTTTAAATGCGTAATCACCGATACCGCCCTCTTCAGGACCAATACCCAACTCATCTGCTAATATTGCCAATTTGGTTCTTACGATAGAATCCTTTACCCATTCTACGAATTGACGATACTCACTATTTGTGATTTCCGTATCATCCATATAAAAAGAACGTACGGTAACTGTCTTAGTTGGGGCATTTAATAATTTTCCCTGGTCTTCTTCACTCTTACCCATGATAAAAGAACCTCTGGGAATTAGTTCCATTCCATAAGGTTTTTCCGGGTACCACTTTTTTCCCTGGACTCCGGTTAGCTCTCCTTTCTGCTTAGACCCACAACTTGTGAGTAAAAAAACAAACGCTACAGAGGATAACAATAGCTTCTTCATACTTTAGGTTAAATTTCGATTATGGTTTAAACTTCAGAATACAATAAATTATTCTAACAACTAAAACTAGGTTTTATATAAAATATTGTATTAAAGTCTTTTAATGCTTTAAAAAATTATGGTTTAATTAAAGCCTTTCTTGTAAGCTTTAAACCACCTTTCAGGAATGTGTTGATTACATGCATCTAAATAATCCTTCTCGGTGCATGGTAATAACGCAGGTGTATAGCCTTTAGTATGTGAAGTATAAATTGATGGAATTTCTGTCCACCATCTTTCTGTTAATAAACTCTTGTAGAATACTAATTCCTCATCTTCGCTAGGTACATTATACTTAACAAAGTCTTCAGTTTTGGAATATGGAGATTCTTTAATTCTATAATTGATACCTTCTATAAAGTACCATATAATTTGGGCTATTAATTGTTGTGACTGCACGGTATTCTCCATTTCATACAATCCAAAAACTGACACTTTATCGCTTATGCCAGCATATCTCGAAATAGCACATATTTCTCTACCAGTAAAACCATTGGGCGAAAAATTAGCTGATAAAGATATTTCACTTGCCTTAATTGATCGCACATCTAAACTAACCATATGGGCATTCCTAAGAACAGGTTCTGCTAAAGAAATATCATTGGCAATCTCACCAAGGCGATACGAATCAAAAAATAAGCGATCCATTAAATCTATTTCTTCTTGTGCATTGAAATAACTTTGATAACCTATATTCGAAAAATTAAATAAATTGTTTGGTTTATCAGTAATAATCTTGCTCATATAAGAATGAGATGAAATTAATTCATCTTCAATTCCAAAATCGAAACGACTATCTACAGCTACTAGATTAATCATATCTTTTATACCGTCAAAAGCCCTATATGCTGGGTAGGTAATATCCTGTGTAGCACCAAGTATTATTGGAATAATATCTTCTTCTAATAAACCTGCTACAATTTCTTTTACTACAAAATAGGTATCCTCAACGGTTGCACCTTCCTCTATATCACCTAAATCAACAATAGTTGCATTCCAGTTACCTATTAATAGCTTGTAAAATTGTAGTCTAATTCCCGATACATCTAATTTCTCATGCTTCTTTTCATATGCATTTCTAGACTCTCTTACTCCTAATATGGCAACAGTGGCATTTGCCAAAACAGGCAAACCATCTTTTTCAGTATGTATATATGTGTTTTTACCAATAGACTGACTCGGCAATAACTCGTTATGAGCCAATACTTTGTCTGAAACAGGAACTAAAAAATCAAAGGCCATTTACAAGTAATTTAGAACTCATGAGCATGTTATAATGAACTTTATACTTAAACTAATTTACTTTTTTGCCTTTGGCTTAGCCTTAGCTTTTGCCTTCTTCTTTGGCGTTTTTTTCTCGATTAATTCTTGAGCTTCTTTTAACGACATTTTGGTTACATCTACCGTTTTGGCTAGCTCTACCTTAATTTTGCCTTTTATTACATTATGTCGTCCCCATCTTGCCTTTTCTATTCGTATACCTTCTTCTTCCCAGTTTTGAATAACCTTATCTATCTCTTTTTGTTTCTTGGTTTCGATTAGCTCTATGATGTCGTCATTTGATAAATTATCAAAATCGTATTTTTTGTTTACGTTAATAAACATGCCGTTCCATTTAATAAAGGGTCCAAACCTTCCTGTCCCTTTAGTAACTTCCATTTCCTCGTACATAGCAATTGGCGCATCTGCCTTTTGTTTGGCTACAATTAACTCAATTGCTCTATCCATTTCAATTTCAAAGGCGCTTTCTCCTTTATCCATTGAAATAAATTTTTCCCCAAATTTTACATACGGTCCAAACCTACCTACATTGGCCAAGACTTCTTCACCTTTATAAACCCCTAATGTTCTTGGTAGTTTAAACAGATCCATTGCCTCTTCATAAGAAATGGTATTCAGCGACTGCTCTGGCAATAAACTTGCAAAAGTTGGTTTCTCTTCGTCATCTACTGTACCTATTTGCACCATTGGGCCAAATCTACCCAATCGTACAGATACCTGCTTTCCGCTTTTTGGGTCTTTCCCTAATATTCTTTCTCCGCTTGCACGATCTGCATTTTCTTCAACATCAACAACATTTGGATGAAAATCTTTGTAGAAGTTTTTCATCATCTTCTTCCAATCTTCATCACCTGATGCAATTTCATCAAAATCTTCTTCTACTTGTGCAGTAAAGTTGTAATCCAAAATATTTGCAAAATTGGTTACTAAGAAATCGGTAACAATCATACCTATATCCGTTGGTACCATTTTACCTTTATCTGACCCAACGTTTTCAGTAAGATTCTTTTCTTGAATATTGTTCGCTTCTAATATAAGTTGCTGATATTTACGCTCAACTCCTTCTATTGTGCCTTTTTCAACATAACCTCTATTTAAAATCGTAGAAATAGTTGGTGCATAAGTAGATGGTCTGCCAATGCCTAATTCTTCTAACTTCTTCACCAAAGAGGCTTCAGTAAATCTATATGGCGGTCTTGTAAAGCGTTCTGTTGCAGATATAAAATTATTTAACAGTCGTTCACCTTCTTTCATTGCCGGCAACATACCTTCTTGTTCTTCTGCAATATCTTCATCATCTACACTTTCCATGTACACTTTTAAGAAACCATCGAACTTTATAACCTCGCCATTAGCTGTAAACTCTTCTTTATGTTTACTGGCTTTTATTCTTACATTGGTGCGTTCTAATTGGGCATCGCTCATTTGAGATGCAACAGTACGTTTCCAAATTAAATCATATAATTTAGACTGATCACGCTCTAAAGAAGGAGATTGATTAGTCATCTCAGTAGGCCTTATTGCTTCATGTGCTTCTTGCGCTCCTTTAGTTTTACCTGTAAAATTTCTAGTTTCACTGTATTCTTTACCATAATTCTTAATAATAGCTTCTTTTGCGGACGCTAAAGCTTCATTAGATAGGTTAACACTATCTGTTCTCATGTAGGTAATTAAACCTGCCTCATATAAACGTTGCGCCACTTGCATTGTTCTACCAACGGAAAAGTATAATTTCCTAGATGCCTCTTGCTGTAATGTAGAGGTTGTAAATGGGGCTGATGGTGATTTTTTTGCAGGTTTTTTATCTAGTTTACTTATAGAAAAATCTGCCGATATATTTTTTTCTAAAAATGTTTTTGCTTCCTTTTCTGTTGCAAATGTTTTGTTCAACTTAGCAGAAAACACATTTCCTTCTTCTGTTTGAAACTCTGCGGCTATTTTAAAAGATGCTTGTGGATCAAATGCCTCTATATCTCTTTCTCGCTCAACAATTAAACGAACGGCTACGGATTGCACACGACCAGCGGACAGCCCTGGTTTAATCTTTTTCCAAAGTACGGGTGATAATTGATACCCAACTAAACGGTCTAAAACACGTCTTGCCTGTTGCGCATTTACAAGATTGAAATTTATTTCCCTTGGGTTCTCAATTGCTTTTTGAATAGCTGCCTTGGTTACAGAGTTAAAAACTATACGCTTTGTTTTCTTTTTATCTAAACCTAACTCCTCAGCCAAGTGCCAAGAAATCGCTTCTCCTTCACGGTCCTCATCACTCGCGAGCCAGATAGTTTCAGCTTTGTCTGCAAGGGTTTTAAGCTTTTTAACTAAAGCTTTTTTGTCTTTATCAACTATATATTTTGGTGTAAAATCGTTCTCGACATCTACTCCTAGCTCCTTTGAAGGTAAATCCGCAATGTGACCAAAGCTAGATTCAACCTTAAAATCTTTCCCCAAAAACTTCTCTATAGTTTTCGCCTTTGCAGGAGACTCAACAATTACTAAATTTTTCGCCATCAACCTTGTTTATACTTACAAATGTATACTAAAAATTATACTTTGAAATTTTAGGAATTTATTTTTTCCAGAAATCACACCCATTTATTCTCATAATTTTATGAATTTCACGAAAATAATTGACCTAACAACTCTACAAGTTTTAATTGCCGTTGTTAAATAAAAAAGAGAAGTTCTAATGAGCTTCCCTTTTTTATTTAACCATCTAAATTTTATAATTCAAATGTACTTAATAATCTAATGTCATTATTTACATATTCATATTGATACAATACTTTTTCGCCAATCATTAAAAGAGATGAGGACAATGGTATTACGTCGTAAGCAATAATATCTTCAAATCTATTTATAGGCGTTATGTTTGGCGCATCACTTTTATCATATACCTTTAAACCTGCATTGCCGTCACAAACAAATAAGGTATTATCTTTAATTCCCAAACCATTTGGACCCTCCATTGGATAAATAACCTTCAATTCTGGATATTTCAGGTTCGAAATGTCAATGACATATAATCCACTTTCTGTATTTCCACAAAATCCTCCTCCTTTTAGTGTAACGTAAGCATAATCGCCATCAACTACGACCGGATCACAAGCGGTACCGTGTCTAAACTCGGATATAAACTCAGGTTTTTCAGGATTTTTGATATCATATATGTACATACCCTGTCTACCTCCTAAAAACAAAATATCTCCTTGATTATAAATTGTTTCAATATCCCAACCAACTTGGACATCATCAAGTACTTTTACCGCTTCAACATTAGAAATATCAAAAATATTGATGTCACTATAATCTACTACATATAAATAATCGCCAATTATTTTAAATCGAGCTAAAGAACCGCCTTGCCCTGTTGAAGGTTGTGGAGAACCTCCATCACTTTCTATTGAATTAAACGCAAAATCGCACGACATACAGTTATTTCGCTCTTCAAAGTCAGACACCCGTCTTCTTTCCGTTTTCACTTCCCAACCAATTACTATATCCTTATCATAATCAATATCATCATATTCATAAAAATCTGCCTGTGGATATTCAATATTCGATAGCCAAACATCATTATTATAAATCGCATTTTCTATTCTGCTAACTAGGGTAATGTTATCTATATCTGAGATATCAAAAATTACTAAATCGCCATAGCTATCTGCATATAATTTATCATCCTTAATAGAAATATCATAATTACCTTCTAACTTAATAAAAGCGATACTTTCTGGTGATGAAGGATTTTTATTATCTATTACATGAAAGCCAAGATCTACATCATTTACAAAAATATAATTCTGATATGCATAAATTTTACCCGATGAAACAACGGGAATAGGATCGACTACATCAATAGCTTCTGCTTTAAATGAAATTGCATCTTGCAAAATAGGACGTGCCACCAAATAATCTTCGTAAGGCCCATCATCTTCACAAGAAACAAAGGCCGATATAGAAACTGCGAATAACAAAAGAACTAAATTTCTCATGGTTTTTATTTCATTGATTGTTTCAATTAGATGAAAAAAGTGAGAATAGTTGCGTTCCTTGTTACTCAACTTTATTCAACACCATTAAAACCTACACCATCTTTGTACATAAAATATACAGGAACCTTAGCAAGCATAGCGGTAAACAATACTCCAATACAACATAAAAGAAAGCCAAGTTCTGCAACAATGCCCATTACCATGATTAAGCCAAATATTACAAGCCAGTTTTTATTACCCAGTGTAAAACTTGCCTTAACCATTTCTAACGGAGAAAGTTCCTCTGAAAAAGCAAGAAAAGCAGGAATTAACGATAATGGAACTATTACATAAAAGAGTCCAATACCGCAGGCAAGCATTCCTAAAAACGCTAATCCGAAAGTGTATAATGCTAAAATAAATACCTTCCCTAATCTACCTTCTTTAAAAAAGTAGAAAAAATCATCTTTAGATTCTTGACCTAAATCTTTTTGCCTACAAATTTTTAAAAATGCCGCATTTAATGCTAAAGCAAAGGTTGTAATTCCAATAGCCACCACAGGTGCTAAAATACACATAGCAATTGCTACCATTGGCGGCAGCTCATTATTTTGTAAAAATTCCGGATCCGTAATACCTGCTGCAATTAAAGGGATGTATAGAATAATATAAAATGGCAAAATAACCACAAAGGTTAATAGCAATACAATAAAACCTTGCAACCAAACTTTTTTAAAAAGCGCTATTGATTTACTAAAAATATCGCCGAATGATAATTCTGGATACGATTTTATGCGTTGTGTCAAAGTTTCTAAACTCATGTTCTTGGCTGGTTAAAAGTTGCGCTAAAACTAGATAATTTTCACTAAAAAAACCTAAACTATCCCTAAAATATCATGTCATCTTGTCATATTTTTGATTATAATAGTATCTTTGCCATCCTAATTATTTTATTGCAACGTATTACATAAGATGGAGAAAACCATAGACGAAAATGTACAAGGCACAACTTTAGCAGTTGAAGGTAAAGAAACAAACAAACGCAACCTATACATTGAAAGTTATGGCTGTGCCATGAACTTTGCGGACAGTGAAGTAGTTGCATCTATTTTAGCAACCGAAGGTTTTAACACTACACAAACACTAGAAGAAGCCGATTTAGTTCTTGTAAATACTTGCTCTATAAGAGATAAAGCGGAGCAGACCATACGCAAAAGACTTACCGAATATAATAAAGTAAAAAAATCTAGACCACATTTAAAGGTTGGTGTTCTAGGCTGTATGGCAGAACGCCTAAAAGACAAATTGCTCGACGAAGAAAAAATAGTTGACATGGTCGTTGGGCCAGATGCCTATAAAGATTTACCTAACTTAATTAAAGAAGTTGATTCTGGTAATGATGCTGTCAATGTCATTTTATCGAAAGATGAAACTTATGGGGACATTTCACCAGTAAGACTTAATACTAACGGTGTTACTGCCTTTGTTTCTATTACAAGAGGTTGTGATAATATGTGTACTTTTTGCGTGGTACCATTTACTAGAGGCAGAGAAAGAAGTCGTGACCCTCAATCCATATTAGCAGAGGTCAAAGAATTACAAGAAAAAGGATTTAAAGAGATTACGCTTCTTGGGCAGAATGTTGATAGTTATTTATGGTATGGTGGCGGACTAAAGAAAAATTTTGAGAATGCCTCAGATATGCAAAAAGCAACGGCCACTAATTTTTCTAAACTTTTAGAAACTGTTGCCTTAGCCCACCCTAAAATGAGAATTAGGTTTTCTACATCTAACCCTCAAGACATGACACTAGATGTCATCGAGACCATGGCAAGGCATAGAAATATATGCAACCATATTCATTTACCTGTACAAAGCGGCAGTAACCGCGTTTTAAAGGAAATGAATAGACTACACACTATTGAAGAGTATTTTGAGCTTATAGATAATATTAGAAAAATTATTCCTGATTGTTCCATTTCTCAAGATATCATTGCCGGTTTTCCTACAGAAACTGAAGAAGACCATGCCGATACCTTAAAGGCTTTAGATTATGTAAAATATGATTTTGGCTATATGTATGCCTATTCTGAAAGACCAGGAACATTAGCGGGCAGAAAAATGGAAGATGATGTTCCAGAACTCACCAAAAAAAGACGCTTATCTGAAATCATAGCTTTACAAAGAAGCCACTGCCAATATAGAACAGAAAAGCATGTAGGTAAAATTCAGGAAGTTTTAATTGAAGGAACCTCAAAAAAATCGGAAGATGAATGGATGGGAAGAAACTCCCAAAGTACTGTCGTGGTTTTTCCAAAAGAGAATTACAAAGTTGGGGATTTTGTTAACGTACAAATAAACAATTGTACTTCTGCAACTCTAAAAGGCAAAGCAGTTTCCTATTCTGATAATAATTAATTTTATAGTAGCCATGTCATATGGAAAGTATACAAAGCATAAAACAACGATTTGAAATTATAGGCCAGGACCCTAAGCTTAACCGCGCTTTGGAAAAAGCTATGCAGGTTGCAGCTACTGATATTTCGGTTTTAGTTACTGGTGAAAGTGGTGTTGGTAAAGAATCCATTCCGAAAATTATTCACTCTTTATCTCACAGAAAACATGCAAAATATATAGCAGTAAACTGTGGTGCCATTCCAGAAGGAACTATCGATAGTGAACTTTTTGGCCATGAAAAAGGCGCCTTTACAGGTGCTACCCAAACTAGAAGTGGTTATTTTGAAGTTGCTGATGGAGGCACTATATTCTTAGACGAGGTTGGCGAATTACCTTTAACCACACAAGTACGTTTATTACGTGTTTTAGAAAACGGTGAATTTTTAAAGGTAGGTTCATCACAAGTTCAAAAAACAGATGTACGTATTGTAGCAGCAACAAACGTGAATATGTTCGAAGCAATCAAGAAAGAGCGTTTTAGAGAAGATCTTTACTATAGATTAAGTACTGTCGAAATTAACATTCCTCCTTTACGGGACAGACAGGATGATATTCATTTATTGTTCCGAAAATTTGCATCAGATTTTAGTCAGAAATACAAAATGCCTACCATTCGTTTAGATGACCATGCAGTTTCTCTTTTAACTAAATACAGATGGCCAGGTAACATCCGTCAGTTAAGAAATATCGCAGAACAAATTTCAGTTCTGGAAGAAAATAGGGCTATAACAGCAGTAACACTTAATGGCTATTTACCCAATAACACCACAAGCAACTTACCTGCCGTAGTTTCAAATTCTAAATCTGACAGTGATTTTAGCAACGAAAGAGAAATTCTTTATAAAGTTTTGTTTGATATGAAAGGTGACCTCAACGACCTTAAAAAACTAACAATGGAGTTATTAAAGAACAATGACTCGCAAAAGGTTCAAAAAGATAACGAAAACCTAATACGTAAAATATATGGTAATGAAGATGAAGACGATGCCGACATTGAACACGAAACACAAGAGGAGTCTTCGTTGAACGTGCTACATTTACCTGAGCCCAAAAACGAAGAACCTACTTTTATTCAAGAATCTTACGAAGATAAATACCATTTTGCCGAAGAAATTCAAGAAGAAGAAACCCTATCTTTACAAGAGAAAGAGGTTGAATTAATTAAAAAATCTTTGGAACGAAATCGCGGTAAAAGAAAAGCCGCAGCCTCAGAATTAGGAATTTCTGAGCGTACGCTTTACCGCAAAATAAAACAATACGACCTTTAACAAGAACCGAATATTATTTTAATGAATTATATTAAAAAATCTATAATCTTTATTCTACCTATAATCTTATTAGTAGGTTGCGGCGTTTATAATTTCACAGGAGGTAATGTTGGTGAAGCAAAAACGTTTCAAGTAAACTATTTTCAGAATTATGCTACCCAGAGTCCTGGTTCAACTTTTGAACCTGGTGTGGATAGAGATTTTACGCTGGCACTACAAGATAGGATTATGAACCAGACTAGCTTAGACCTCATCACCTCTGGCAATCCAGATTTACTGTATGAAGGGGAAATTACAGAATATAAAATTTCACCAATGTCAGCTACTGCACAGCAAACTGCAGCCCAAAATAGATTGTCTATGCGTGTAAAGGTTCGGTTTTATAATCGTTTAAAAGAAGATGCTGCTTTTGACCAAAGTTTTTCTTTCTTTTATGATTACCCTGCAGACACTCAACTAGCCTCTATTAAAAGTGAAGCGCACGAAATAATTTTTGAAAGACTAACACAAGATATTTTCAACGCCTCATTGGCAGATTGGTAATAGCATATGAACGTAAAGGACTTTACATATTTTCTTGAACACCCTACCAAAGTGGTAGAACCTATACATACAAAACATCTCGAAGATATAATTGTAGAGTACCCCTATTTTCAGGCAGCGAGAGCCTTACATCTAAAAGGTTTAAAAAATCTAAACAGCTACAAGTACAATAAAGCACTAAAAACTACTGCAGCTTTTACCACAGATAGAAATGTTCTTTTTGAATTCATAACATCGAAAGATTTTTTACAAGATAATTCTTCAAAAATTGAAACTAAAGACACAACAATTTATACTGAAGAGATTATAATTGAAGAGCCTGTTTCAGAAACAGAAACTATAGCAATAGACAATACCAAAAAAGAGGAAATTAAGCCAGTTACGCTAATAGAAGAATCTGAAGACAAGCCTTTACCGCAAGACGAACACGACGCCGAACACATATTAGACCCCGAATTATTTCAATCCAAAAAAACTATACCAACAAAAGAAGAAGATTCTTTGGATATAGGAAAACCACTTTCATTCAACGCTAAAGAAAAATATTCATTTTCAGAGTGGCTTAGCTTAGCTTCTAACAAACCTCTAGAAAAACCTATTGCACCCATTAAGGAAATAAAAGAGACAAAGAAAGTAGTTGTAGCTCCAAAAAATGAAACCGTAATAGAAAAAAAAGCAGTTGTAAAATCTAAAAGAAAGGTTTCTCCAAAAGAAGATGCCGTCAAAAAGAAGAAATTTGACCGTATTGATAAGTTTATTTCCAATAACCCCAAAATAGTTCCATCAGAATTCAACAATACTGTTATTGATATATCTGGCTCATCCAAAATAGACAAGAATGAGTTAATGACCGAAACTTTAGCTAGGGTTTATTTGGAACAAAAAAAGTATAAAAAGGCTATTCAGGCATTCAAAATTTTAAGTTTGAAATATCCGGAAAAAAGTAGTTTC
>TARA_R110002051_G_scaffold301829_1_pt1 | contig 11919 bp, 17 predicted proteins | sample TARA_R110002051 | Tara Oceans TARA_R110002051 (sample SAMEA4397023) | marine metagenome | biome: Polar Biome; feature: [MES] marine water layer (ENVO:01000295) within the mesopelagic zone...; material: water (ENVO:00002006), including particulate matter (ENVO:01000060) such...
AAATGTCCAAGTAAACGAATCTCCACCTTCAACCAATTCTTCGAACATAAGAATATCTTCTTCGGTTATTGGTATTTGTATTGTTTTATAGTTTTCTCTGTAATCTTTTTTTTTCATTTTTATTACTCCTCACTTTCACAATAACATTCATCTTTTTCTTCTTCGCAGTCATCACAGGCTTCATATTCTTCATCTTCTACATCAAGTGGACTCCAAAATTCCAAGCAAAAACTATTCCAACATTCTATATCGCCACATATATAAGCAGCATAAGGTGTTTCAGATATTTCTGTTTCTGTTGCATCTCTACCGCAACCATAATTACATTTATATTCTGTTGCACAATCGCCATTTATTACTTGTCTTATTTTTTTCATTTAACTCCTTTCTTTGTTTATAGTTCTGCTTCAAAATTGCATTCGCCATTCTTTATTAGGCAATCACGAATCTTAATTCCTAAATGAAGTCTTGCATACCATTTTAGCATTCTGTCTATCTTTTCTCTTTTTATATCAGTTTGTTCTACAATCATATCATCATTGTATCCGTTGTTTTCATTAAAGAATTTGTCAAGAGTTTTTTTGTTCTTACCTAAAACATCTTTACATTCTTTAATACCATTTTTTACCATTTTAAGATGTTCTTCTTTCTCAAAATAGTAGTTTACATAGTTAGGGTCGTATGGCTCTACTCCAAAAAATTCAGCATCTGTGCTTGATTGGACACCAAACCAAAATTTACCCTCTATGTCGCCATTGTAGTATCTTCCCATTTGTTTTCCTTTCTTTGTTAGTTATATTTGGTATGTTTCAAAGAATCTATTGGCTTCTTCTTCGCCAAATCTCTCATCAACTACATTACATATTAGCCCTATGATATTGTGTCCGTAAGGTGTGCCTAATACATCTTCACACTCTTCTTCCAACTCTTCAATAGTTGCTTCTTGTATATTTAGTTTCATTTATTTTCCTTTCTTCTTTTTTTTATGTTATTGTTGGTTACTTCTAAGTCTTCATCTGTTATGTCTTGATTTACTATGTCACTACCTTCAGTTACCCAAACTTCACTACCATCAGTAGTTATGGCTATTTTCTTTTTTTTTTCTCAATTTTTCCCTCGCAATTCCCCTTTAGCAAATAGGAGTCCGTGTAAATATCCAAAGTTTCCCCATTTGTCTTCATCATCATAGAAATCTTCACTATTTATGATTTGTTTTGTTAGTTTTATTTGTTCTTTTATTGCTTTTAAGTCTCTCATTTCTTAACCTCCACTATTTGTTGTGTCTTGTTTCCTATTGTATAGCACATCATACAATCTATGCACTTTCCTTTACAATTTACTTTATCTGAATCTTTACTAACATTGTTAAAGACCTTGTCAAAATGTTTTGGGACTTGTTTCATTATCGTGTCCACTACTGGATTTGAGTAAACCATTATTAAATTACTCGGAATTTTTTTTGTCCTTAATACCCTGTTGACTATGTCCTTTCTCTTTGTCCATAGTGTAAAGGTTGTATTTGGTTGATTTTTACATATGTTCATTATGTTTATAAAGTGGTCTTCATTGATTAACTCTCCGTGTCCATTAAACCTTGCTACGATACTGCTTACGGGTAGCAAATATTTAGGGTCGTGGACTTCTGCACTTAAAAACTTTGAGTTTCTTCTAAATGACGGAACTGCTGACTTTCTAAATGTCTGCAGCATACTCCAAGAATAGCACTCTTTACAAATCGTATCTGTATTCTTCATCTTTATACAGAATTTATTGCTTGTTGTATCTGTATTTAGTGCAGGGATTCCAATGAGTTTACCACTCATCTTACTCCAATGATACATTTGTTCTCCTTATTTTTCGTTTGTTGTTTGAAATCTTCCAAGAAATTGAGTAATTCTTAACTTCTCTATATCTCTTGAAAATCTACTCAATAGATGTTCTAGTGCTTTATCACACTCATCTTGTGTTTTAAATGGTTTGAATAAATACATTTATTTCCTTTCTTCTTTTATTTTAGTCTAACAATACCATGTATGCTTTTGTATTATTTCTTTTAAACCAATCCACTCCATCTTGGACTAATCTCCATTGTCCCAGAGCTTCTGCTCCCTTGATTAAGTCGTATAGAGATAACTCTATATTGTTTAGTTCTGCTTTCTCTCCCGTGTATGGATTAGAGCAGGTTGCTCCATTGTTATATATTAACATATCCTCACAAGATTTAGGTATTTTTGTCTGCTTTTGCATTGTCTTTCCTTTCTTTTTTTTTAATCTTCTGTGGTTACTTCTATTATTTTATACCAATCGCCCTCTTCTTCCTTTGTATTCTTACCTGCAATAGATAGTTCTGCTTTTGTTTTATCTTTATAAAATCTTTCTTCCTCAACATTTCCATAATCATACCAAGAATCAAATTTTTGTACTATATACAATTTCATTTATTATCCTCTCTTTTCCATTTCTTTTTATAAGTCATATATTATATCATCATATAATGCTATTTGAATTGCATTACAACAATCACTTGCATCATATTTAAAAGTCAGTAGTCTTTCTAATGATTTTGTTAGGCTATACTTTTTATCGTCCATTTTCTGTAATGCTTGAACAATATCTTTATCTCCTACTAGATTAACATCTAAGTAAGCCTCTGCTCCAGATTTGATGCAATCAATTAAATCTTGGCTAATTATTTTAGTTTGTTTTATTGTGTGCATTTATTTCCTTATTTAGTTAATTGAATAATTGTTGGAGCCTTTTATAGACCTATGCCTTTTTCAGTCGCTAGACTTTATTTACTGATAAATCATCAATCTGTTGACATATTACGACTTGCTATTTTTTCCTGGTCTAATCGCCGATTCCCTACTTTTAATCGATTGTAATAGGGTTGTCAATATATATTTATTACTTAAACTGCTTTGCTTTATTTTATATATTGATTGAGAACAAGTAGAGATTTGAACTCTATAACACCATATAAAATAATTTATTTATATTTGTTCTTGTTCTTAGAATAAGGTTTGGAATAAAATAGCCCAACAACTGCACATTTAAAAATCTCTTTACATAAAATCCATAGGCTCTTATGATGGCTCTGCATATATTTTCAAGATATTATCTAGGTTACTAGTTACCTTTACTTTACACCTCTATTTTTTAAGGCTCGTAATATATGGTGAACTTCACTTTCGCTACAATTCGCTTTGTCCCATATCCATTTAGTAAGTATATATTTATTGGATTTATACTTTACACTTTTTGTTCCCTAGCTACTAGGTCTTATCAATAAGTTTTCAGTTTAGTGTTTGCTTTTATGAATTGTATAAAGGTACAACTCGCATACTCTTTATTAAGTCCTTTTTTCTACTCGTCCTTTACTTCTTAATAAACTCTATACTTAGTAGCCTATGGCTATCGTATTCCTTTAAAATACTCTAAGTCTTCAAATTTACCGAACTTGCTATGCTTTCAACCTTTCATTTTCTGTTGGTCTTAGGTGGTCAATCTTCCTAAGGCATAAGACTTTACACTTTACTTACTTAGTCAGTGCTATGTTGCTACTTGTTTTAATTCCTAGTATTGAATTTGGTTATTTTTTATTAACTATCTTAACCGATAATATAAGTTACTAATAATAATATTAATAACAAAGCATTATCTTATTTATTTTTAAAGTTTTTTAAAACCTCGTTAGATTTTATTAAAATAATAGTATCAATTTTATCATTTAATGTGATATTATCGAACTTAGTTTTTATATTCATTCTATTTTTAACCTGCTTATATCTTAAATATAGAGATGAATTACTTCCACCTTTATTATTTCGAACTTTATTTAAGTTTATTTTAAATTTCATAATTAAATACTTTCATTATTTATAATAACATATATTACTATAGATAATATTAATAAACAAGCTTTTTAAAAAATAAATGATATATAAATTATTTAACACTAGATAAACAAGTAATAAAAAATACCTATAATACATATTCACTATCAAAGTCAAGCTTTATATTAAATAGTTTAGGAAGTGATAAATCAGGTCAACCAAGAAGTTACAAAAGATAATATATATAAGTCAAGTAATAAATGTAATATAAATAATTAATTATTATCTTGTATTATATCTATATATGTTGTACATTATATATAAAAACCAATAAAATCGAAAATTTCAACCAAATTCGGACGGGGTAGCGAGTCAATTTTTCGGTGGGGTGTGATATAATAAGAGGGACACCCATTCTGATATTATTTTTTAAAATTTAGGGTTTAGAAAGGTTATTTGTTACTATTAGATAACTAAATATTGCTTTTTTGGAGGGTGTTTAGGATAGAGAACTATTACCCCCTTAGCTAACTAAGAGTTCTCCCTATCCTGATATTGCTTTTTCGGAGCCTGTGCAACTGGATACCCTATAATTCATTGGTTATAGAGCGGGTAGGCAATGTTTAGTTTAATGAAACTCTAATACTGGCCTTCCTACCTTCGACTGACCTATGGCTTTGTATACCCCTTGTTCTTGCCACCTATAACACATGCGGAACAAGTTTTAAACCAATATACACATGTGATGAGGCCTTAATATATACACAATTATCCTAATCTCCAAAATATTTTTTATTTTTTGTTTAAAAGTTTATGATTTCTTATATTATTCTATGGATTTTAAAACCATAAAAGGTATAAATCATTATTTGTATGACAATGCTGATGAATTTAAAGTATTCAAGCCTGATTCATACATAGTTGGTAATTGGCGTAAAGCGCAGGAAGGTGAATGGGCGTTTATAGATGACAATTATGTATGTCAAATACTAAAAAAGGGCTTTATTGCAGGTAAACCTTTTGTTAGGACGGTATGCGGGACCTACTTTATAAACTCTAAAAAGAGAAAAATGCTTGGAATAGATGGTATTGCCGAGTGTATTTATTCATTTGCAGGAACTTATGATGCTCAAAAGCAGTATGCTAAGAATAAAATGAATGGAAAAGAGTTTATGTTTGCTCAATATGTTGCTCAAGGGGTTGAAGTTGTTGAAGCGTTTAAAAAAGCATATCCTTCAGCAAAGAGTGAGAGCTATATTAAGACTAAATCCCAACAAATTTTAAAAAAAGAGAAGGTTCAACAAATGGTAAAAGAAGAAATTAAGAATATTTTAGAAGAAGAAGGTGTTACTCCTGAATGGATAATAGGTAAGTATAGAGACATTGCTTCCCTTTCGGAGAGGGATACTGATAAATTGCGCTCTTTAGACGCATTATCTAAAATAGCAGGTTTATTTGATACCGAAAAGAAACAAGAACAACTTACCGTATGGGCTGGTTTTTCCCCAGAACAAATGGAGGCCATTAAAGGTGGAGACAAAGCAAAGCTTATTGCGCACGCAGAAAAAGAAGGTTAAAAAGTCTAAAGACCTTTGTCCAGTATGCGACAAAGACCTATTTTTTAACCAAGATTATTCTCACAGAGCAGGGTTATTAGATGAAAATGAAGAATGCGTAGGATGGATGTGTCCTTTTTGCTATTCAGAGTTTGACTTTTTAAATAGAGTGACGTATATTATGCCTATGGAAAATGAGAAAGGAATTGCATAATGAGTTTAATTGAAAGTATAAAAAAAAATGAAGGATATGTGAAAGTGGTTTATAAAGACAGTTTAGGTGTGGATACTATTGGGTACGGTTTTGCAATAAAAGACTTAGAGCTTGATGAAGATATTTGTGACGATATATTATTAAGAAAATTAAAAGATTTAGATAAAAAAGTTAATAAAAAGTTTGTATGGTTTAAATATATGCCTCCAAACATTAAAGATGTGATTATGGAAATGTGTTATCAACTAGGAGTAACAGGTTTTTCTAGGTTCAGAAAGACTATTACTTTTCTTCAAGATAAGCAATGGAAAGAAGCTTCTGTTGAAATGCTTGATAGTTTATGGGCAAAACAGACTCCAAATAGGGCAAAATCATTAAGCGACATAGTTAAAGGAGTTAAATAATTGAGAGTATATAAGTATGACGAAGATACAGGCGGTATAGTAGCAGAAGATAGTGGGCTTCAAATGGATGCAACACCTAGCCAATCACCAGTAACTATAAACATACCAATGCTTGGAAGCTATAATTATCAGCATGGCAAAACAGGATTTACTAAAACTCCAGCAAAAGGACAAACACCTACATGGAATCTTAATAATCCTTTAAGAAATTGGAATTTTCCTGTATTAAATGCGTTGAAAAATTTATTTTCTAAGGATGGCGCAGACCCTAGCATACCAGTAGCTGCTAGTACTCCATCTTCTCAAATTCCATTAGGAACGACAGATATAAATGGCGATGGTATAATAAATGTTTTAGATATATTAGCCTCTCAACAACCACAAGGCCCTCCACCACCTCCAGTTTCAGGGCAAGCACCTCCAGTTTCAGGGCAAGCACCTCCTAGTTTAGGTGGTATACAAGACGTTAATAATGATGGGGCTGTTAATGTTATGGATATTCTTAAAAGAATGCAAACTCCATCACCATCTACTAACCAATCACCATCTGCTAACCAAGGGAAATTATCTGCTTCTGTTGATAGTACTGATTATGGATTGTTTCAAATAAATGATTATTGGCATAATGAGGAAGCGCAAGATGCCATTTGGAATCAATATATACCCCCAAAAGATATGAGTTCTATGGAACAAATTAATTATGCTAAATCTTTGTATGATAAAGAAGGTTGGGATGTTTGGGAAGCATATAATAATGGAGCTTATTCAGAATTTTTGGATTGGACAGATGATGATTATAAGGATAAAGGTGTATCAATAAACGACCTAAGAAGAATTAATATGTTTTTTAACAATCCAGATGGCTCAGGGTCCTCAGAGGAATCTAAGATAGCAAAAGCAATTATGTTTGCTGAATCTAAAGGAAAAAGAGATGCCAAGAATAAGAATAAGAAAAAAGCAAATAGTTAGTGGCTAATCTTAACCTTAACGGTAATGTCTCTAAAAATGAAGAACTTCTAAACCTTGCCTATACCGATTTAATCGCTTTCGGCAAGCTATTTTCCCCTCAAGATTTTTTAGCGTCTGCGACGCCCCCATTCCATGAGGAAGTGGGTGAAAAGCTTTTAAATAAAAAAGTCCAACAATTAGCATTAGTATTACCTAGGGACCATGCTAAATCTACTTTAGCTGCAACTGCAATACTTCATCGTATCTTATTTGCTACAAAAGAAACTCCTGAATTTATATGTTGGGTTGGAGAAGCTCAAGACCAAGCTACTGATAATGTGGCATGGCTACAAAATCATATATACGATAATCCAGCAATTCATTATTATTTTGGCGACCTTGAAGGTGACAAGTGGACCAAGACTGAGTTTACTACAAAGAATGGTTGTAGAATGCTTGCAAAAGGAGCTTCACAAAGATTGCGTGGTAAGAAGCAATTATCTACTAGATATACTGGTATTGTGCTTGATGACTTTGAATCAGAGCTTAATACTAAGACTCCTGAATCAAGACAAAATATAAAAAATTGGGTTACAGCTGCTGTATATCCTGCTATTGATTTTGATAAAAATGGATTCTTATGGTGTAACGGAACGATTGTTCATTATGATAGTTTTTTAAATAACATAGTAAAAAATTATCAATCAGCATATAAAACAGGGGAAGAATATTCATGGGATGTATTAACTTATAAAGCTATACTAGATAATGGAAAAACTTTATGGCCTAGTCGTTGGCCAATCAAAAAATTAGAAGAAAGAAAACAATTTTATATTGATTCAGGTGTTGCAGGTAAATTCTATCAGGAATTTATGAATCAAGCAAAGTCTCCAGAGGACCAAATTTTTCAAGAGGAGGATATTAATGACAACTATTATAAAGGAAAAGTTAAGTTCGATAATGAAGCGGATTCGTGGTTTTTGGACCTCGATGACGGAACAAAACCTTTTATTAACATTTATATTGGCGTTGACCCTGCCAGTACGCTTAGCAGTCGGGCTGATTATAGTGTTATTATGGTTATTGGTGTTACCTCTAATAATGATTATTACATTCTTGAATATTGGAGGAAAAGAGTACTCCCAATGGAGTGTGCCGATGAGATATTTAAAATATCTAAACGATACTCACCGATACGAAGAATAAACATTGAAACTATAGCATATCAAGAAATGCTTAGAGATTATATTATGAAACGGTCTAAAAAGGAAGGTTTATTTCTTCCTGGTATTCATAAAGGTATTAAAAATTACGGGAATCAAAAAAAGAAAGACAGGTTATTCGAAGGGCTCCAACCCATGTTTAAAGCTGGAGCTGTTCATTTAAGAAAGAACATGCATGAATTTATTGGTGAACTTCTTGATTTTCCAAAAGGTTCTCATGATGATTGTATTGACTCTTTTTGGCTTGCAACTCAATTTGCTAAAGGAAATCCTTCAGCAGGTAAGGTTAAAAAAGAAAAAAGTAGCGAGGGTTGGTTTAAACGTAAAAAACGATATAATTGGATTACAGGAGCTAGAATATAATAACTATTGATTAGTTATACAAATATTTTATATATTAACTACTATGATAAAAGAAGATAAAAGGGCAAAACAAGTAAAAGATTACTTTAGACGTTGGACTGATGCTAAAAAAGATTGGGAAATTGCAGCAAGAGAAGATATAGATTTTTATTTAGGTAATCATTTTACTGCAGAAGAAGTGGATATTTTAGAGGAAAGAAACCAGTCCAATATGACAATGGATAGATTGTATTCTGCTATTGAACAGTTTAAAGCTATTACAACTTCTAAACCACCAAGGTTTTCTGCAATAGGTAGAGAAGATTCTGATAATAAGTTAGCAAATGTTTGGAAAACATTACTTGAATATATATGGGATATATCAGATGGAGACGAAACTTTTAAACAGGCTGTTCACGATTATGCTGTAACAGGGCTTGGATACTTTTATGCTTACATAGATAAAGAAGCTGATTACGGTAGAGGAGAAGTTAAGTTTACCAATATAAATCCTTTTAGAGTTGCAGTTGACCCTAATTCAAGACATCGTTATTTTGATGATGCTGCTGGTATAGCTGTCTCAACTATATTAACTAAATTCCAATTATTAGATACTTATCCTGAATTATCTCAGCCTTTTGAGGATAAAGAAAAACTTTTAATAGATTTAATAGAAACTATGAGTAATGAAGAGGACTATCCTTCTTCTACAAATAAATATACAAAAGCTTCTTTTACTCCAGATATAGTAAAAGATTATGATACTTCAGAAGGGTCAGAAAAGTATAGACTAATAGAATTTTATAGTAAAGTAAAAGTTCCATATTATAGGATAGCTAATGTTCAAACAGGACAAACTGAGGTTTTAGATTCTGAAAAATTAGAAAGAATGATGTCGCAAAAAGAAATGGTAGAAGCTTTAGAGGCTGGATATATTGACATTGTTGAGGTAAAACAGACAAGAATTAAATTAACATGTGTATTAGGACAGATAGTATTATATGAAAAAATATTAGATACAGATATATATCCTGTTGTTCCTGTTCCTAATATTTGGACAAATACTCCATATCCTATGAGTGATGTAAGAAAAAATAAAGATTTTCAAAGGTTCCTCAATAAGACGGTCTCTCTCATTACCTCTCATGCTCAGGCAAGTGCTGGGCTCAAGTTGTTAATCCCCCAAGGAAGCGTTCAAGATATTGAAGAGCTGGAAAGGGATTGGGCAAATCCAAATGCAACCATTGAATATGACCCGTCTTTTGGGGAACCACATTTTCCTTCACCTCAACCTTTAGCTTCTTCTATTATGCAATTACCTCAACTTATTGAAAGATATATAGATTTAAATATGGGTATATTTGAGATGATGCAAGGCAATTCAGCGGTCGCACCAAAGACATCTTCAGCAACTATGATGATGGAAGATTTTGGTCAAAGAAGGAGTAAATCTAAATTAAGAGATATAGAAGGAAGTTTAAAAAGATTAGGAAAAGCTATTTATAATTTATCTAAATCTCATTATACATTTGAAAAAAGAATTAGGATTGTTCAGCCAAATAATGATATAACAGAATATGCAGTAAATAAAAGATTATTTGATGATAAAACAGGTTCGTTACAAACAATAGAAAATGATATTACTGCTGGACAATTTGATATAAGGATAATAGGAAATTCAACAATGCCTTCTAATAAGTGGGGAGAATGGCAAATATATATGGAAGCTTATCAGGCTGGACTTATCGATAGAACAGAAGCTCTCAAGAAAACAGAAATATTTGATAAGGAGGGTGTATTGTCTAGAACTGATGAGGCACAAAAATTACAAGGTATGATACAACAGTTACAAGAACAGGTTAAGAAAGTTTCTGGAGACTTACAAACAGCTCAAAGAGAAACTGTTCAATCTAACCAAAAAACTGAGGTAGAAAAATTTAAAGGAAGATTAAAAGAAATTGAACTAGAAACAAAGACTGCTAACAAATTATCTGTTGGCAGACTTAAAGACACAGTTAACCTCGAGAGGGAGAAAATCAAAAGTAATGGAGCAGGAGCTCCAATTGGTGAAACTCCTGGCGAGACATTGTAAAAAAGGAGTCTATTATGGCTAATACTAATGATAGCGGAAATCAGGAAACTGGTTTAACTGCAGGCAATACAGAAGAAGGGCAAAATCCTGAAGAGAGTTCGGACTGGAAGAAACAAGCAAAATATTTTCAATCAGAAAAGGATAAACTACATCAGGAAAATCAGAAATTACAGGATTATAAAAAAATTGGAGAGTTTTTGGAGTCACGTCCAGACATTACTCAAGTCGTAACTAATATGGCTGGAAATAATGCAGGTGGCCAACCACAAGCTAATCAACGTATAACCTTAGAAAAAGATGAATTTGACCCATGGGAAGCCTATAACAAACCGTCTTCGAAATCATATAAATACAGAATGCAAGAAATGTCTGATGTAGTTCAATCAGAAGTTTCAGAACAAGTGCAAGGTGTTGCGCAAGCGCAAGGAATGCAAACGTTACAGACAGAGCTAGAAAAGCGTGGATTAAACGATGAGCAAATAAAAGATTTTGTTCAATTTGCATCTAAAAACCCTGCCGAATACGGTATTGATGGAGTTCTGAGTATGTGGCAATCTGTACAAAATGATGAAAATAAAAGCGATACTGGCAATAAAAATATTGCTCCACGACCTTTGGACCAAGTTAGGGAAACACAAAATAATCCTGCTTATGGCGGAATATTAGGTGGTGAAACTCCTATAACTAAAAATGATTCAGATGAGATGTGGGATAGTATTATGAAAGCTGGAAGTCGTACAAATGTATTAAAATAATAACTAAGGAGAAAATATGGCAACATATAGCGGAGGCAGTTTATCAGCCAATGGTGCAAGAACTCCTGGGGCAAGTAATACTGATTTTCACACAAGAAGACTGTTTGACTTTAGTGATAGAATAGCAGAATTATCCCCAGAAGAATCACCATTTTTTGTATATCTGTCAAAAGTAGGTAAAGTTCCGACTTCTGACTCTCAATTCAGATTTTTAGAAGATAGAACGAAAATATCAATTGCTGATAGAGCTTTTACTGCGCAAGCTGCTTTTACAGCAGCTGCAGTAGGAAGTACATCTACAGCAACATTTGATACTACTGATGCAACACCAGCTTCAGTAGATTGGCTAATACCAGGAATGGTAATAGCTTGTGGTACAGTAGATACTGGCACAGCACAACCACAATGGTGTACAGTAAGAGTTGAATCTGTTGTAGATTCAGGTGTTTATAGTACAGCTACAGTTAGAACTATTGCACAAGCTGAAGCTGCATCTTTAACAGTTCCAAATAATGCAAAATGTACTGTTATAGGTACTGCATTTGAAGA
>TARA_R110002051_G_scaffold318017_1_pt1 | contig 11918 bp, 21 predicted proteins | sample TARA_R110002051 | Tara Oceans TARA_R110002051 (sample SAMEA4397023) | marine metagenome | biome: Polar Biome; feature: [MES] marine water layer (ENVO:01000295) within the mesopelagic zone...; material: water (ENVO:00002006), including particulate matter (ENVO:01000060) such...
GCGTATTCCTGCCAGCACCGCCACGACGATCACCCTGTTCGAGCCTGTGGTGGCGGCGGGCCTGGCCGTGGTCATCGTCGGCGAGCGTCTGCCGGTGTTGGGCTGGGCCGGCATTGTGCTGATTCTAGCTTGCCTAGTCTGTATCAGTTCCCCTGTTAAGGTGACCAAACAGCAGTCGAAATGCTCAGTATCAAATAGACGCGTATCCGGCTCAGGTTGAAGATGATGTTTATATCAACCAGTTAATCCGGATACCCTAGAAAAATAGCGACATAAATTTATCAGACCCACTTTTCATCGCGCTAAAAATAACGGCAACCGTTATAAGAGCTAATACAAAAGCGATTGTCCCAAAAAAGATCATCAATATAGTGCTCATTGCTTACTCCTGTTTTCCTATCACATGTTTTCGTTTTGTATTTCTTTGAGCACATCGTTGGTGAGTTTGATCATGGCCAGACGCTGGGATGCTGTATGCAAAAGCTTATCGCCAAGATCAGTGCGCTCGTAACAAACAATGAGCTGGGCTTTCCAGAACACTCCGTCAGTCTTTGGGTCAGGCTTAGCACCAGTCGCGGCGTTAACCCTAGCGCTACGGTATGCTAGCAGCCATTCATGCCTGCTAGCGTTGTAACGGCCTAGTCCTGGCTTGCGTGGAAAACACATCGCTTTTCCTATTATCCGGCGGTAGAGTGGACAGCGAAGGGGCACCGTATCTGAGCAAGATCAGCGCCTATATGGGTGACTGCTTGGCAAAAGTCCGAAGGCCCGCCGCGTCCGTCAAGTGCGGCCTGTATTGCATCCTCCTTGCTGCCGTCAAACAGATTCAGCTCACTATCCCCGATGGTGAATGCCTGTATACGCTTGCTTGGGCACTCATTCATGACTTCCTGCAGTTTCTTGACCCAAGCGGCTTCGGCTTTGGTTAGTCTGGCCATGAGCGTGTTTTCCTCAAACTTCGTTGTGCCCGGTCAGGGCCTGGAGCAAAGCCTGCAATTCCGGCGAAAGCTGCTTGGCGGCAACGGCATCATCGCCCACGTCGCAAGGGTGAACCTCGATGCAATCCAGCGCCTCGCGCAGCACTTGCTTGGCTGCTTTCTCCAACGGGCTAGCATTCGCATCTACAGAGGCAAGTAAGTCACGCTGCATTGCATTTCCTCGATCAATTGGCAGGGATGGCCGGAGCCTTCACTTCGGCAAAGTGCGTCACCACATCATCGTCAGCAATACGCCCGAAGTTGGCAGAGTCGATGGCATCAAAGTAAGGATGACCGTCAGCATCCTCCTCGACCATTGCTAGCACTGTAGAACGCACGACCTCCCCCGTGTGCCGACCTGTAGTGCTGCCGTCATTACCAGCGTCAATGTCAACGTCCGGTGACTCGACTAGGAGCCAGAAAAGTCCGCACTCATAGTCCGAGTGGTTGAAGGCTTGCCACTCAACATTCAAAACACCTTGCTCGGCCATTGCTCTCACCCCTTTTCCTATTGGGCGTGGCAGCCTTCGGCTGCACGTAGTCTCTCGATTAGCTCCAGGATCGCGGAAGGGTCAGCGGCAGCGATCCACTCGAAGTTGTGCCTGCGCTGCTCATCATCGCCGTGGCCAGTGTAGTCGTCACCGCAAACGTCGAGTCGATATGGCATATCCGGCGAGCCAGGCGCCTCAACGAAGAAGTCCTCCCCCATCCCCCGAACCTTCCACGGCCCCCTGGATGCTGCCTGAGCCAGCTTCTCCAGGTTGTCTATGTCGATGGCCATGATGCTTCTCCTTTTCCTTTATTAAGTCTGGCTGTGTTGCTACCAGACAGTTTTAACGTGACGGTAATCGTTAATTTTTTCGTCGGCGGTAACCAGAACAGCATTAAAATGTCGTGCCAATGCCACAATCATTCGGTCTGCTGGGTCTTTGTGAAACTCCCCAGGCAATCGGGTTGATTCAACAGCCGTTGCTATATCAACAGGTACGATACGCACCCCTTCAATCTCTTCGACCGTATCCAGCCAGTCATCAATGCCCATAGAAAGAGTAATGCGCCCCTTCTCCAACAAAAGCGCTATCTCCCAAGCGGTAATCGCGGAAATCAGAATTACTCCACCATCCCCCCGAAGCTCTTGTTCGATAGCAGCGTGAGCATTTGGCGATAGCTGAGGATCACCGTTGACCCACCACAAAACAGCGTGTGTATCTAATACGATCAACTCAGCGCCTCCCAATCATCTTCACCAACAGGCTCAAAAGGATCAATCAGCTCGATAACACTGCCGCGCAGTCGCTCAAGTGGAGTCCGCTCATCAGCTTTATAGCGCCTAACCTCGATAGCGGGGCGTCCGTTATCTGTAACAATGACGTGCTTACCCGAGGCTTCAACTTGACGGAAAAATTCTAAGGCTTTCGCCTTGAACTGTGTTTTTGAGACTGAGACTTCTTCAATATTCATTTCTTCACCCTAGTCATCATCCATAGTCATAAAGGTAGCATCAAGCAATGACTATAGCAAGTAGTCATTGTCTTAAAGCGCTAACTCAAAGGCACGCCGAATTGTCGATTGATCCACCGTGAGGTAAGGCTTCGTATGGTCAAGTTCAGAATGGCCCAAAATTGCCTGTACCGCTTCAATATCACCTGTTGCGGCTAGCACCCGAGCCGCGAGGGTACGCCGACCGCTGTGGCTACTACCTAGCTTGATACCCGCTTGTCGATACAAGCGGCTAAATGTCTGCTGGAGCGAATCGCAAGACGTATATCTTTGGGGCCTGTGTCCAATAATCGCTTTTTGATAGCCAGCTCGAAGGACTGGCCTTTGTGAGTAAGTACCAGCTTGCTATGCGGAAAAAAGCCTCTGTAACTTGTTTCTTGAGAGCATCCCCACTGCCGGAGGAGACGCACTTCAAGCCACGCCTCAATGGCTTGCACGCACTTAGGATGGGTGAAATGAATATTTCTCGCTTTGCAGCCTTTTGTAATTTTGGCTCGCAGATACGGCTCTGCACGTATTGCACCGCTTGGGAGAAGAACATCGTCTATACGTAGCTGGGCTAGCTCTGTGACACGGATGCCGGTTGTATGCGTAATCCAGAGCAACATTTGGTCGCGCTGTGGCATACGGCCAGTGACGCCCGCGACACGAATTAAGTGGCGAAACTGCCCTGGTCGAAGCGAAGTAGCTTGGCGGGAAGGTGTGGCCATAAAGCCCTCTGTCAGGATTGATGTTTAATCGCGTGCATTCCTGAGAGAGTTGCCTGGAGGCCTCCACATTAGCCTAACATCAGCAACCAAGCCCGTTCTAGGAAAATGCCATCGCGCTTACCCTGGCCCTTCCCGCCAGACCGTAAGGCGACGTACTACCGTGCTGCTTGTCTCATACCGGCTGACCATCTGATAGGCGCACTCTTCAGCCTGTTGTTGAAGGCTAGGCAGTACTTCATTCAAGCTCGGATTTTTACGGAGAAGTGAGAGCAGGTGCGCTCGGTTGGGCATCTCGCCCCTGGCGACTTGGCAGGCTTCGTCAATTAAAACCATGAGCAACTGCTGTTCCAGCTTCAGCGCCAGATCAACGAAGTATTCTCGCGCCTCACTAGCATCCGTATGCGAATATAGCTTGGCTTCAAGGTGCCGTGCCTGTGCTGTTAGCCAGCTGTACTGATCGAAGGCTCTATCCGTCATATCCAACCTCAGCGTCTGAGAGCTTTGGTTTAACAATAGTCCATGCCAGCGAGGCTGCTGAAGGTCTGTTTCAGAAGACACTATCATGCCTTGCTGTTCTTGCTAGCTATCACGCATGAGCTGAACGGTAAGGCACTCCGTGACAACCACCGTCGGCGTATCGAAGAGTGTAATCAGCATATTTTCGCTTTCTTCAGCGACTACCACGCCATTGTAAGCAACGTACAAATTAAGCAGCGCCCCAGGCTCTACCGTGTCGGGAAGCCGCACGGGTGCCGCATTACTTACGTCCTGGCCCTCGATTGACGTAATGCCCAGCGCCTGCACTTCAAACGTTGCGTAGGGCCGGGATCGCATTTGCTTGCTGTAGGGATCAACCGAGGGGGAAGTGATGCTGATAGGTGCTTCTGTCGGCATATTGGAAATATCTCAGAAGACTCCGGTATGCCAGTATGCAAAAAAAACCGGCCCTCCCAAAGGGAGAGCCGGTTTTGAGTTAAGCGCCAGCCACTAACCCCAATGACCACTTATGGTCAGTGTGGTGCGCTAACGCAAGTAGAATCGCAAACGTCACATCGTCTGTCGTAATTAACGGGAGTTTGCTGGTCAATTCATGGCGTGTCACCACATAACGACCGTCTTGGACCGTCACATGATCACGTACCGTTTCATTGACCTCTGTTGCATACGCCAAAAGCGCTTTTGCATCCCCAGAAAACCAAGGATCATCCGCCACTAGCGGGCGAACTAGGTAGGCATGCTGCGACAAATTGATAAACGCCAAGCGCTCCCAATCGTTGCCGGCGACGTTTGGCCGCTGGTGCCATTGATCAAGTACATGGTCTGCTAACCGCTCAATCGCACCGCTGTACTTCCACATCGCCTTGGGGCAACCCGGAACTACCGCGTGCCGTACACAAAGTGTGTCTTGTTCAACTGCAACAACACTCACTTTTTCGCCAAAAGGCTTAAGTACGTTCTGCACAATGCCAATGATCGGCTTGCTGTTCATATCAAGGTCACTGACCTCGCTCTCTAACGTGAAACCAATCGTAGCAGTGGCCTTTAGCAGTTCTCGCACAAAATCGACAACCGCCTCCTTGAAGTGTGCGACAGCAATATGCTGCGACGGTATCCGTAACCACTCAGCCTCCATGCCTGGGAACCAGTCACAATATTGCGGACGGATATAGAGCGACTGCTTCGCCTTAACGATCATGATGCCAAACGGTAACAGCACATAGTCACCATCGTTCTTAAAAGGCCACTCCGGGTTCCTCAACTCAAGCTCTACGCAGCTAATACCGCGCACACACTTAGGCAAGGAATCAACACCTTTGGCTCGCTTTAAAAGCGCTTGGCAAGCGTGATATAGCTGATCGCCTGCCAACACTGCCTCTACTGAAATACCGGTGCGTGCTTGCGCAATGGCATATCGCGCTACCTCGGGTTCCAGCGCCAGCCATTCACGCTCCAGCTCACGCATCAGATCGGACGGTAAGTGTTCAGAACGTCTAAGCCAATAGTCATCGCCAAAGACGTGACTACGGGCTTTATAGACCCCCTCCCATAACCGCTCAAACTCCTCTGTATGATAGCGAACGAGTTTAGACTGTGACTGCTTAAAGGCCGCTAGCGCTTTTAAGCTCCAGCGCTCAGGGCGTCGAGGCAGAAGAACCTCACTGCCAAGCAGCGGGCCAAACGCAGGGCCAGTGGTTTCCCATAGACCTGCATAGTTGGCTAGCTGACCGAAGACGGCTTGTGGTTCAGTTACTTCACCTAAAATCATCATTGGAATTGCTCCTGCAAAAAAACAGGGGCAGCCACCCATCGGGTGGTCTGCCCCGATAGAGTGGGAAAAAGCACCGCGAACGGTGCTAGGGGTTATCAGTAAGCAGCTTTCAAAGTGAATGCATAACGATGAATCCAGGTGTGTCGCCCTTCATCAAATGGCAGGTCATCCGCAGGAAAGCCGTTACCTTCTGTTTCATTGAAGAGACGTGAAGCCAGAGACCTCAACGCAAACCCAGGCAAATCAAAGGGTATATCCAGGTCTTTAAGCAGCAGTTCATTCCCCTGCTGACTACGAAGCATCAGATCGTAACGATCAAACTCCAACAAGCTAGGGTCACAATTGCGTTGCTTTGAGCGCATGACTTTCGAGATATCCAGAAGATCATGAAGGCTAAAGCCCTCCAAACGGCACCTATAGCGAATCACCGCATCTGGATGCCAAACATCGTTCTGGAAAGCCGTATTCCATACCCAGGATATGGCTTCTTCTTCCCAGCCCCATGAAGGCGTTAACGCGGTTACCGACATTAGTATCTCCACCGCCCACTCAACTTTGGATTGAGGGCCTAGCGGAAAGATATACGCAGGTTTAGGCGTACTCGCAGTCGGCGTTTTTGCAAGACGTGCTTCGCTAGTCCAGCAAAGGTCTTGAAAGCTTTTTTCATTACCATCGCTTACAGACATAGGCGTACAAAGACCTGCTTCATTCACCCAGCCGCGCTCTGTCTGCGACTCACCGTTCACGATCCGTTTGCGTTCGTAAGCGATCCAAACTGCAGGAATGTTCATCATGTTGCTCCTCAAAAAAAGAAGGGCAACGTCCCTAACGGGTCGTTGCCCGTTAGGGATAAGAACGTTGACTATCGCATTAGCAACAGAGCAACGTTCTGAGATTTATCACTGCGAAGCAGAGACGTTATTCATAGATCGGCAATTCATCTACATACTCGCCGTCGGCATCAAATAGCACCCATACAAACCCCGCATTCAGCATCGTGTTAAGAACGCGACGCAAACCAGGCAATGGGCACGCTTCCAGGTTGGTGTAAATCAGAAAGCCCTCTTCACGCTCAGCACCGATCAACCATTGGTCTTCGTCATCCCTAAAACCAAAGGCATTGCTAAGACCCATGCGGTCGCTGAACGATAGGTGGCCTGTGCTTAAGACTGCCATCGCTTCGCTTGGCACCCCTCCCTTCGGCATGAAGTGAAAGGTTTTCCCACGAAGCGTTTTATCGTCTACCACCTCACACATCATAGATGCATTAAGTGCAGGTAACGGCAAGCGCACAGACTCGCCTACCAAAAACTCAAGACCAAACAGACTAATCCGAAGACCAGTAATGTCGGGATAGTGAATACTGGCTTGACGCATCAAGGCATAGACCGCACCAATACGTGGATGCGACGTTTCTCCAAGCAACTTGCGCTGGCAGAACGAGGCGTCCACCTCCTTACCCTGGAAGTCACCGACAAGCCCGCGATAATCGCAGGATCGGCACTGACAGGCAGAATGTTCATTCCAGTCATACTCAACGGCATCGTCTACTCCATCGTCAAAGACGGTGGCAAGACACGTTGCTTCAATCTTAAAGCCATCGGTGTGGCTGCATTTCGGGCACTTCAGACCTGCCAAGCAGTTAGTAGGTGCTGTCATTTCATATTCTCCAGAGTAGAAAAAACCACGCCGAATGACGTGGTTAGATAGGCGTTAAAACCCCGAAAGACGGGGCTAGAACGCACGTTTTATAGGGGTAGTGAAAGAATCAACATTCTTGCCACAGTAGATGCAAGCGCTGTTGACAACTTAACTAGCATTAATACTGACATCGTGCTGCAGGCAAAGGCCTAGTTTGAGACTCAGCAACGTAGCCTGATCGCGTAAGCGAGAGGCGGTGGCAAAGTTGTCCCATCGAGCTTCATTTGCAGCCTCAACGTTGAGGGCGTGGATTTCAGTTTCGGTTCTTGCCCATTCCTCTTGAGGAATCGACGGAGTTAGCCACTGCCCCTTTACATACAGAGCCAGGACTTCCCCATCGGGGCCGATGACGTTAATACGTGAAGGAATAAACAGCCCATCATGATCGTCTGCTGCTTCATACTCAGCTTTAAGGTCACTGAACTCCCTATATGCCGCATCTCGAATTTCTGATAGATCGGCAAAGTTTGGAAGTACCACACCCCGCGAGCTTTTAGTCGAAAAGTAGGCCATGCCAGGAGCATGATCGTACATATCACAAAGTGACTCGCCGTGGATGGTAGCTGTCACGCCAACCATTCCAATAACATCTTTACCAGTCAACTCTGCAAAAGCCGTTGCCGCAAGCACCTTAACGTCGTGCTTTAGCTGACGCAGGTATGCATAGTCTTCTTGGAATAAAGGGTCATTTACTTGTGCCATAAACGATTCGTAGTCAGTCATGGTTTTCATAGTGATACTCCATAAGGAATTAAGGAGCCCACCCCTAACGGAGTGAGCCCCGATAGGGATGGTAGATACTGCAATGAGCTAGCTAGCTGACTACTCCACAGATGGAGCGGCAGCGGCCACAGGTGAAACCGTTGCTACCGGAGCAAATTGCAGGACAAACTCTTTACGGCACTCCAGGCACAAGTGCGTATGCTCAATAACATTGGGCATCGTGGCACTCAAGACAGGTGGCTTATCAGAGGCTTTGTGCTTACCAGAGCCGCAATGCGGGCAAAGGTTAGGCAGCGCAGCAAGTTCTTTGGCAAGAATCACTTGCCGAGCAAGTAACCGTGCATCAGCATCGGCCGGGAAGGCCTTTTGCTGAGCTACGAAACGCACAAGACGCTCCCCAACGGGAACTACCACGTCTTTTGCGTAATCGCCCTGAAACTCCTCGGCTGAGGTAATTTCATTGAAGGTGTTAACCACCAAGTCAGAAAACTCAACCAGTGTTGCCACTAGCTCGCTTTCGGGCATGTGGTACTTACTGCTTGCTACATACAATGCGCTATCCCAGCAGGGAGATTGCATTGCACCAGTAGCCAGGTAAGCGCCAGTTACGGGGATAGAGATTTGCTTAGTCATGGTCATGCTCCTTGGTACGGAAAGGCCAAGGGCACTTCTCCCGCCATCGGGAAGAGTGCCCGATAGGCAGAGAGTTAAGAAAGGTATGTCTGGTCTAACAGCCAGGTATTACGAACACCGCTCTTCAAACGCTTTCGCAGCGTTTTCAAGCGCCAGCAAGCGTTGCTGTTGTTGAGCGGGTTCAAAGCCCATTACGGTCGAGTCATAGCCGTTAGAAGCCGGCATGAAGTCGAGGGGGGCTAAGTCATTCACGGAAGCGATTGCATCGTCCAGGTGCTCGATAATTTCAAGCAACTGACACTCTTCTGCAATGTCGCCGTGGCGGGGTATTACTTTGATGAGCGATGCTTTAAGCACATCTATGTGGTTGAGGAGAACCCGTTGAGTGGAAACACACAACGTGAACGCATCAAGGCACGAAGACGCTACATCGTTTTTTACGGCGGTCATAAGGAATGTCCTTAGCAGGTACGCCAAAGACACTTCACCCGCCAATCGGGGGAAGTGTCCGACTGGCGTGGATTAGGAAGAATGCTGGTTAATTTTGCGTGGCCAGCGCTACCACGTCAGATCGCTAAAGAGCGATAGAACTTAGGAGAATATCACATTCCGGTGCGTATGCCAGCTTAGCTACGATATTAGCCAATCACTTGCAAGGGCGCGTTCCAACCTACCTTTTGGTAGAGCGCTTTTTCAAGGTCGCCATATCCCATTTGAGCAATCAGCTCTTCTGGCGTTAATGCTGTGACTAAACGTGTTATCGGCTGGCGCTTTTTAGGCTTAAGGCTCAGATCATGCCGATAACCAACCAACGTACCGGTTCGGGTTATGAAGACTGAGGCAAACGCATGATTCTCGTGGTCTGTAAGCTGTGTTTCACCCAGTAGCGTACCCACAACCTTTGCGTTGGGTTCACCTGCCATATACAGCTCAGTCTCAATTATCATTCCATGGGCACCGATGGGTCCTGATAGCGCGTACTCTTCGGCAGCACTTCGTGATGCAGGTAATTGACGATAAGCCGCATCCACTAGAGCGTATGCAGCTTCTGATGCGGTGCACGCTTCAAGCATGGCGGTATCACGGAATAGTAGTTCATCGCGCTCTTGCTGCTCTGAAGCCTGTGCAGAGGTATCCCCCACATCAAATCGCAAGGTATCGTTATCCAAAGATGAGACCAAGCAAAATCGTGGTTCCCAACTAATCCATTTGTCGTCGTAGTGTTGACCAAGACTCAATACGCTAAATTCTGCGATTAATTGCGGTGAAGTGTTGGAAGTCTGGTCGAGACTATACGTTAATAGATAGCTTCCAGGGTCACGCTTTAGATCGTAGAAAAGACAGGCCTTTATGTTAGCCGCAAACGGGGCGCGCTCTAATTCGTCTACTAGCTTTGTAATATCACCGACCATCGCTACACCCTCCCCACTCACCAATGGCGAACACCATTCTCTAGTGTAGTTCCAGCTTTACGTTGCTGCTGGTGCAGTAGGTGGAGTTTTCCAGCGCGTAAGTGCATTCGATCCAAAGGCACGCCGGCATTTGCAAACGCTGCATTTAATATGCGATCCCTTCTCACTCGATCAGGCCGAAAATGCGTTGGATCATCCAGTTCGATAGCACGTATTACTTTCATTGATGCGGAATCAACAATTACAAAATCAAGATGCCATTGTGACAACTGCCGGAAAAGTGTTGTGAAGTTTTTAGTCCACTTTGGATGTTTAAAAGTATCTGGCTTAATTACGTCAACAACTCTGACCTTTGAAAAAACAATAGCCGACTCGGCATGTGTTTTAACCAGCTCTGCATACGCGACTCTCTCTGAAGGAGTAAAAAAAAGACCGTGAGGAACATATACCCTTCCCTTGTCCATTAGCGCTTCTGCATTCGACTTATTGAAGATGGGGGCAGGCGGCGGGCTGGCGGGTCCCTCAATCGCAGGAGGCGAACCAGCGCGACTCACGCCATCCAAATAGTCCTGGTAGTGCTGCGCTGATAATTCATTGCATGCACGACTTACACGATCATCGTTCGCTCGCTTAGTCGAAGTATTGCCAGCTTGCGGTTCGCTACGCTTTTCTACCCCGGCTTTTTCAGCACTTGGCGTGGAGCCAGGAAAGCTATTCTTTCGCGGCGTTGACACGGTTGTACGATGATTCTGGCCGGGTTGTTCTATGTATTGGTAGATGCCCACCAGCGTACAGAACACCATGCCAATCATGCTGAACATTGTGGCGACAGGCGCAAAAAAAACATTATCGATAAACCTGTCTATCCCCCACTTCCAAAAAACAAAGCAAGTAATACCAAGTGCAAGGTTAAACCACCATGGAGCCGCGAAAGAGCCCTTAACCAGCAGCTCGATAATGCTCAGCTCCTTCTTGGCGCTAGCTCTTTTTCGTCGCCTAGCCACAGAATCCATCCATTCAATTTTTCAATCGAGCCTTTTGGCCCACGCAGGCAAGGGATCACAGGACGGTGTATCCAGTAATACCCTGGATTTATACGGAATGCCGAACATATCTGCGAAAGCCTTGCGTAGAAATTCGGGTAATTCACCTATCTGTTGCTCATTGTCTTTCTGTATTTTCTGGTCATCCAGTGAGTGATTGGAGCCTTCCGCCTCCGGGGCTGAAAAGAAACGTGCCATTGGGTGCTCTTTGATAATTCCCAGCCTGATCATTAAGTCAAGGCGAAGGTGTAACATCTGCTCATAGTCTTCCGTCTCAATTACCATGGGGAGAATCATTGGGGGCGGCACCACCCGACGGTCAGCCATTTTTAAACGATTCTTCCAGACCTTACCTACATCAATAACCAGCTCTGATTGTTTACGCGCTTCCAGGCGTAAACGCTTGGCCAAATCCTGAAAACGAGAATCCAAGGCGTCATCATCCCTACGCCCCTCAAACGTTATAAGGTCTATCGTGTCGTTCGGCACACGAAGATTGACCCCCTCATGCACAAAATAATCACTAAGAAGGCTTTGCAGGTGCATAAACTCAAAACACGCTTGGTTCCAATAGGGTGGCGGTAACTCACCGCTTTCTACACGGGTAAAGTCGGGGGCTATCCAAAGATGCCATACAGTGCGAAAGGGTGATCTAGCCATAAATATCTCCATAACCGAGATGAGCTTGCTGCTTAATTGCAAGAGCTTTAGTGCTGAAGGCCCCTATAGGGAGAGGCCTTCCGCCATTTCACTTAAACCAATTTACGCTCGACAGACCGAGGTGAAGCACTGCCCATTTCTTGAGCGACAACGACAAGTGCATGGGAGAGAGTAACACCACTCCGCTGCAACTCCCCCACGCGCTCTTGAGCATAGGTGTGACGTAAACCTGACGTAAACCATTAGCGCCGTTAGATCGACCGAGGGCAGCATTGCTCGCTTGGCTGAAT
>TARA_R110002051_G_scaffold170475_1_pt1 | contig 11917 bp, 9 predicted proteins | sample TARA_R110002051 | Tara Oceans TARA_R110002051 (sample SAMEA4397023) | marine metagenome | biome: Polar Biome; feature: [MES] marine water layer (ENVO:01000295) within the mesopelagic zone...; material: water (ENVO:00002006), including particulate matter (ENVO:01000060) such as......
AACAACCAATCATGGATATTCAAGAGTATTTTAGCTTGTTGTTTACAGACTATACCCTGCGTACAATTACGTTAGGCACGGCTATTTTGGGGGCGATCTGTGGGATGCTAGGAAGTTTTGCGGTGTTGCGAAAGCAAAGTTTATTAGGAGATGCTATTTCGCATGCGGCCCTGCCTGGAATTGCTATTGCATTTTTGATTACTGGTACAAAAGACACTAATGTTTTATTGATTGGAGCCTTGGTGAGCGGTTTGATTGGTACTTTTTGGATTCGTGGAATAATTACAAAAACTCACCTTAAAAGCGATACGGCTTTAGGGCTCATTTTATCACTTTTCTTTGGTTTTGGAATGCTGTTGTTGACCTTTATTCAGAAACAACCAAATGCCAATCAGGCGGGCTTAGATAAATACCTTTTTGGACAAGCCGCAACACTTGTTGAAAGTGACGTGATTCTCATGGCTATTGTTACGGGAATTTGCCTCGTTATTTTACTTCTTTTTTGGAAGGAATTTAAGATTTTACTCTTTGATGAGGACTATACCAAAACCTTAGGTTTTAATACTAAGTTTATCGATATTTTAATCACATTTTTCATTGTTCTAGCGATTGTTTTAGGCTTACAAACTGTTGGTGTGGTGTTGATGAGTGCCATGCTATTAGCTCCTGCAGCGGCTGCGCGTCAATGGACAAATAAACTGAGTGTCATGATAGTGTTGGCTGCTATTTTTGGCGCATTTTCGGGAGTGTTTGGGACAGCGATAAGTGCAAGTCAGAATAATTTATCTACGGGTCCGGTAATCGTTTTGGTTGCTGCTGTTTTTGTATTGTTTTCGTTCATCTTTTCACCAGGAAGAGGGATCCTATTTAAGCAAATTAGATTTTGGCAAAATAGGCGAGATTTAAAGTTGCAAAAAACCTTACAATTTATGTTTGATATTGCAAAAACTCACGAGAATATCTCCCACCCGCATGCCATTAAAATTTTGAATAATTTTCAAGGATATACCCGTGGATCTTTAAAGGAAATGATTGAAAAAGAATGGGTAGAAGTAGAGGGGCAACAGTGGTCTCTCACACAAGTTGGCTATGAAGCCGCAGAGAATTTATACAAACAACAATAATGACAAATCCGCAATTAGAAATACAGATTATTGCAGCCGTCGTTGCTATTGCCTGTGCGATACCAGGAGTCTTCTTGGTATTGCGTAAAATGGCCCTCATTAGTGATGCGATTAGTCATTCTATTTTACCGGGAATCGTCATTGGATTTTTTATTACTCAAGACTTAAATTCTCCCTTGCTAATTCTGCTTGCTGCGATTACTGGAGTTATCACCGTTGTTTTAGTAGAAGCTATTCAAAAAACAGGATTAGTCAAAGAAGACACTGCCATAGGTCTTGTTTTTCCTGTGCTCTTTAGTATAGGAGTAATTCTCATTGCCAAAAATGCCAATGATGTTCATTTAGATATCGATGCAGTGTTGTTGGGTGAATTGGCCTTTGCACCCTTTGATCGACTCTTGATTTCAGGGGTAGATGTGGGTCCAAAATCACTCTGGGTAATGGGTGTGATTCTCTTGATTACCCTTAGTTTGTTAATAGCATTTTTCAAGGAATTAAAGGTGAGTACCTTTGATGTAGGGCTTTCATCTGCCCTTGGATTTTCTCCAGTGATTTTGCACTACGGACTAATGTCTGTGTCATCAATAACTGTAGTAGGCGCCTTTGATGCAGTGGGGGCTGTACTTGTTGTTGCCTTTATGATTGCACCAGCGGCAGCGGCCTATTTATTGACGGCCAACTTGAAAAAAATGCTCTGGCTTTCAGTTTTATTCGGGGTGGCAGCAGCGATCTCTGGCTACTGGGTGGCACATTGGTTAGATGCGTCTATTTCAGGGTCCATGTCAACCATGTTAGGAATCTTATTCCTAGCGGTGTATTTATTTGCCCCTACCAAAGGGCTTATTGCTGTTTTGTATAGACAAAAACAACAGCGTATTGAAGTGTCATTGATTACCTTTCTATTACATTTAAATAATCATACTGAAGAAAGTGAACGCCATATTAATCACTTGAACGAACATATTAATTGGCAAAAAGTTCGCTCTAAAACAGTGTTGGAATTGGCCTTAAAAAACAATATGATTTCCATTAGCGAAGATGTAGTAATGCTTACTCAAAAAGGGAAAGAATTTACCGATCTCGCCTTAGAATATATCGTGACTAATAAGGATGAAAAAATCGAACATATGAAAGATGATTTTTTCCTTTTTCGAGGTTGACTTTGGTCTAATTTGCAACGTGGCTCACTCTTTGAAGTCTTTAATAAAAATAATGATATGAAAATCCTTTTTGCATTTGTCTGTATGCTCTGTTTTACAGCTTTTAATCCTGTATTAGGTCAGGAAAAAGTGATTGCTAAAGATTCTACCAAAGTTGTAGTCACTCCGCCTATAATAGCGGTGAAAGTCCTGCTTGGAAAAAAGGTGACCTTATCAAAAACAGAGATAACTTTTGAAGCAGTTTTAGAAGATTCCCGATGCCCAAAAGATGTAACCTGTATTTGGGCTGGTCAAGCAACAATTAGAGTACGAGTGAAACCACAAGGAAGTCCAGAAGAACTTAGGGAGATTACCTTTAGTCCAGGGCTTCAGGGGCCTGTGCTTTTAGCCGTGACTAAGGATTGTCGAATAGTGGTAGATAATCTACATCCTTACCCTATTACAAGTACCGATGAGGCAGCCAAAAAAGGATACTTTATCAGTTTACGAGAACTGCCATTAGAAAAAGAGTAACACCTCGTTTCTAAAACAAAGTGCTAGTTATTTTTTGGGTTTATTTTGAAGGTAGGCCTTTAAAGAAAATAGTAGAACTATCTCAATACCAAAGCCAAAAATGCAGTTTAACACATGGACGCCCAAGACTTGATTCAAGATTAGGAAAAGTGTAAAATTGCTGAGAAAATAAATCAATCCAATGGCAAAATCTTTTAGAAAACTACTGCTATCATAGCGATAGTCCAAGAAGTAGCCAATTATAACCATTATAAGTCCCATTTAGTGACAACCACAACTGCCACTGCCGCAATCTCCTTTTGATTTCTTTTTTAAAAAAGCAGGTTTCCAGATAAATTTAGTCACCAAATAACCCAAGGCAGCGCCAAAAATAATCAAGACCAATATGTTCTGTACTTGTTCCATAGTTTCTTAGTAGAAAGGCAGTGTCCAGCCTAACAAAATTTTACAATTATTTAAGTAATTGATATGCTATTAGAGCTACAAGATACGCAAAGGCGCTCATAACCCCTAGTTGGAGCATAGGCCACTTCCATGTATTTGTTTCCCGTTTTACAATGGCGAGCGTACTCATACATTGCATGGCAAAGGCGTAAAATAGAAGCAAAGACATACCACTCGCAAAATTAAATAAGGGTGTGCCGAGCACAGGATGTCGTTCTTTTGCCATTCTATTTTTAATGGTTTCTTCCTCATCATCACCTACGCTATATATGGTGGCTAGCGTTCCCACAAATACTTCTCGAGCTGCAAAAGAGGTTATCAAAGCGATCCCAATTTTCCAATCATATCCCAAGGGTCTTACAGCAGGTTCAATCGCTTTTCCCATGTACCCTATGTAGCTGTATTCCAGTTTATGTGATGCGATTTTTTTCTCTAAGTCCGCTTTCGCGAAAGCGCCACTCTCCATTTGAGCGGTTACAATACTCTCGGCATTTTTAAAATTATCGTTGGGGCCATAGGAGGCAAGTACCCATAATACAATCGAAATTGCCAAAATTATCTTCCCGGCATCCACCACAAAAGATCTTGTTTTCTCAATTACATTGATCGCTACATTTTTTAAAAGAGGCAATTTATAATTAGGCATTTCTACTATAAAAAATGTCTTGGATTGAATCTTTAAAACACGATCTAAAATCCACGCAGAACCTATAGCAACTCCAAACCCAAGGAGGTATAACATCATAAGAGTTAAGCCTTGTAGGTTGAAGAATAAAATGTCTGTATCTGGAATAACAAGTTCTATGATAATTAGATAAACCGGTAGTCTCGCAGAACAGGTAGTAAATGGAGTTACCAATATTGTAATGAGACGTTCTTTCCAACTTTCTATATTTCGAGTTGCCATAATTGCTGGAATCGCGCAGGCAGTTCCTGAAATAAGTGGAACTACACTTTTACCACTAAGTCCAAAACGTCGCATAACACGGTCCATCAAAAAGACTACTCTACTCATATAGCCACTTTCTTCTAAAATCGAAATAAAAAGAAATAGAAATGCAATTTGTGGTATAAATATGGCGATTCCTCCTAAGCCTGAAATAATTCCTTCGGCAAGAAGATCGGTCAAGGCGCCAGGGGGTAAGGTGTTTTTAGTCCACTCGCTCAAATGAGCAAAGCCAGTGTCAATCAGATCCATCGGGTATTTGGCCCATTCAAATATGACTTGAAAAATAAGCATTAGGATAGCCGCAAAAATCACATAACCCCACACTTTATGTGTAAGAACTCTATCCAAGCGCGAACGTAAATCTTTGGCGTTAGCTGTATCAATAGTTTGCGTATCCTTTAGGACCTCATTGATAAATTTATACCGAATGATTGTTTCCTTTTGTTGGAGACGTTTTAAATTACTGGCAGACTCTGTTTTAAAAGATGCAATGGTTTGCATTTCTTTCCGTTCTACTTTTCCAAAATTTACATCTTGGGTAATTACCAACCAAAGTTTATAAAGATCCTGCTTTGGGAATGCTTTACGAAGGCGATCAAAATATTCTGGGGCAATTACAGAGGCATTTACACAAGGTTCTGTGGAGATGTTTTTATAATCGGCGATCAGTTCTTTGAGGGCAGTGATGCCTTCATTTTTCCGACTACTAATGAGTGCTATTTTGGTCTTTAGCCTAGTTTCCATTGCTGGAATATCTAGAGAGATGGCTTTCCGTTTCATCCGATCTGCCATGTTAATAGCAAGGATGGTGGGGATTCCTAAATCTTTAATTTGGGTAAAAAGGAGGAGATTCCGTTTTAAATTTTCCACATCAGAAACCACTACTGCGACATCTGGAAAATCTTTGTCATTTTTATTGAGCAATAACTCAATCACTACATTTTCATCTAGAGAAGATGCATTGAGGCTATAAGTGCCCGGAAGGTCTAAAATGTGTGCTTTTACGCCACGAGGGAGTTTACAAATCCCTTCCTTTTTCTCGACGGTAATTCCTGGGTAATTTCCAACTTGCTGGTTAAGGCCCGTGAGATGGTTAAAGACAGAAGTCTTTCCAGTATTTGGATTCCCAATTAGGGCGACGTTGAGTTGTTTTGCCATCTAAGCCGGCGTTTCGATAAGGATATGTAAGGCGGTTTCTCTTCGTATGGCGAGATGACAACCGTTTACATTGATATACATGGGGTCTGCAAAGGGAGCCAACTGCAATAGTTGTACTTCATTGCCAGGAAGGCAACCCATTTCTAGCAATTTTAAAGGCACTTCATTAGTAGCCACATCTATGATGATGGCTTTTTCTCCTTTTTGTAAATGGGCGACTGTCTTCTTCATTTTTATTTAGAATGAATTTAAACAACGCAAAAGTACGAGATTTGAATGGAATGAAAAAAGAGTTTAATAGCTAGTTTTACAGGATGGGAAATTTTGAGGCTTTTGGCTTTGTACTACCGTATTTGTTTTGGGCAGAAATTTAAGAACTAAGACCGCTCAAGGGTTACAAAATCATGCCTTACGAGATCAATATTTTAAATGCCCTTCGACAGGCTCAGGGTGACATAATTATTTTTCCCACCAAGAAACTTTAGGCCGGTATTCGAGCTTGAGGATTTCAATATCGGTGAGTAGTCTGTCAATATCTTCATCTTTGGTGCCGTCATAATACCCTCGGATACGTTGTTTTTTATCGACGAGCATAAAGTTCTCTGTATGTACCATGGCATCCTCTTCACCAGGAACATCTTTGACTGCCAAATAACTTTTTCGCGCAAGCGTATAAATTGTTTTTCTAGGCCCTGTAAGCAAATTCCACCGACTATCATCGACTCCTTTTTCAGTGGCATATGCTTTGAGAACCTCTGGAGTATCGTATTCTGGAATCACTGAATGAGATACTAATAATACTTCTGGGTCGTCTTTCAAGGCATTTTGAATTTCGACCATATGCTCTGTCATTATGGGGCAAATGGTTTGACAGGTAGTAAAAAAGAAATCGGCTACATATATATTGTCCTTATAATGCTCTTGAGTAATAGTGTCTCCGTTTTGATTGAGGAGGCTAAAGGAACCAATTTTGTGGAATTTCTTTACGTATTGAACAGTGCTATCGACCAATTGGCTATCTACCATGGTGGGTTGGTAGATTGGAAGTTTGGGTGTAGGTTTTAGTAACTGGTAAATCACGGCAATAATGATAACCGAGAGTATACCTAGGACAATGGCAAAGGATTTGTATTTGGCAAAAAAGCGCAGCATAAGCCTATTTTTTTTGCAAAATTACGACCCGCTGAGGATTCAAAAGAGGGATAAGACTTAAAATTTTCTAAAAACCAAAGTCATGGTTTTGGTATCGCTTCTTAATGAAGGATGAAAAGGTTACTTTTGTGCGTTTTAATTTTTGATACAGATACATGGATTTATTCATACAAATAGCCCAACTTATATTAGCTCTTTCTATTCTTGTGATTCTTCACGAGTTTGGACATTTTATACCCGCTCGATTATTTAAAATTAAAGTAGAGAAGTTCTTTCTCTTCTTTGATGTCAAATTTGCTTTGTTTAAAAAGAAAATTGGCGATACCGTTTATGGTGTTGGCTGGTTGCCTTTAGGCGGTTATGTCAAAATCGCAGGAATGATTGATGAGAGTATGGACAAGGAGCAAATGGCAAAACCACCAGAACCTTGGGAATTTCGTTCTAAGCCGGCATGGCAACGTTTGATTGTAATGGTAGGAGGGGTGACTGTAAATGTCTTACTCGCTTGGTTTTTATATAGTGCGATGTTAATGTATTATGGTGATACTTATGTGCCAGCAAACAAATTGAAATACGGAATTGGTGTTAGCAAAGCTGGTGCTGCTCTAGGATTTCAAAATGGAGATCAGATTCTTGCGGTAGATGGAAAAGAAATGGATCGCTTTGATAAGTTTCTACCTATGGATGTATTATTGGGAGACGAGGTTACAGTAGAACGTAATGGACAACCATTGACATTTACGATAGATGAGACTGGAAAGAAGCAAGTTTTGGAAAGCCAGGAGGGACCATTTATTAGTCCGCAAGCGGGAACTATTTTAGACAAGGTAGGAGATACAACGATTGCATACGCTGCCGGATTTAGAGGCGGTGAAAAGTTGCAAGCGTTTAACGGAAAGACGGTTACTAATTGGACTGAAGTACAAGATCAAATAGATGTGGTCAAAGGAGATTCTGTGCGCATAGATTTTGAGCGTGATGGTCAAAGAAATACTGCGGTATTTTTCCTTCCTAAAGAAAGTGTATTAGGTGTTCGAGCCGATTTAGATGAATTGTTTATTACGGAAGAATTTACATTTATGGAAGCTGTTCCCAAAGGATGGACACGTACTGTAGGGGTTTTGACAAAACAGATCAGACAATTTAAACTTATTTTTAATAAAGAGGTGCAAGGTTACAAACAAGTAAAAGGACCTATTGGCATTGTGAGTATGATGAAAACTACTTGGCAATGGGAACCTTTCTGGAATTTTGTGGCTATGTTTTCAGTGTGGTTAGCGTTTGTAAATATCCTTCCTATTCCAGCATTGGATGGCGGACATGTAATGTTCTTGTTATATGAGATGATTACGGGAAGAAAGCCGAGTGAGAAGACTTTAGAACGGGGTCAGATTATTGGTTTTATTATTGTAATGGGGCTGATGGTGATCATTTTTGGAAATGACATTTGGAACTTGATTAAGGGGAGTTAATGTGAGTACGCTTTCGCGAAAGCGCAACACATAAAAATAGTGATGTATTAATTTGAAGAAGTCTCCATCAAGTTAAATAATATAAGCCGACGTTCAATGGATGTCGGCTTTTTGGTTTTTAAGAGATTTGATATTTTAATGAATTTAAAATAATGATTATGGACGCATTCGAACTTATAAAGACAAGACGGTCAGTTTTCCCAGCACAATTTAGTGATCGTGCTATCAAAAAGAGTGACATTGAGACAATTCTAGAAGCGGCAAATTGGGCGCCATCGCATAAGAAGACTGAACCTTGGCGGTTCAAAATTATGCAAGGCGATACTTTAGAAAGGCTGGGGGAGCATTTTTCAATGACTTATTCGGCCATTACTCCAGTAGAAAAGTTCTCTGATTTTAAAAAGAACAAAGTAGCGAAAAATCCCACAAAGGCGCAGGTAGTTATCGCTATTTGCATGCAACGAGATCCTAAAGAAAGAGTCCCTGAATGGGAGGAAATTGCAGCAACGGCAATGGCTGTTCAAAACCTTTGGTTAATGGCCCATTCTTTGGGGATAGGAGGCTATTGGAGTTCGCCATCATTGAAGGATTACATGACTGAATTTTTAGATTTGGGTGAAGGCGAAAAATGCCTCGGTTTTTTCTATTTGGGATATGAAAATGAGCCACAAATTCAATCGGCGACAAGAGGACCAATATCTGAAAAAGTGTCTTGGATGTAAGAGGTTTTTAATTGCCTTCATTATTCTAATTAGCGAAAAATCATCCTAGACGAAACCACCCTTGAATTTTTTACGTAGGTATTTCAAATCATTGATTGTTAGTGCATAAAAATTCAAAATTAGATCATTTTTTTTCGAATTTGTGTATTTTAACGGTATAAATAGTGTTTTTGTCGTTATTTAAAACATATTAGTACTCAATGAATTAAATTAATCCTAAAGATTTATATTCGTGAAGATTTTACGCAAACAAAATCGTCAATTAATAATTTCCCAGATCCCTCAGGATTTAACCAGCGTATGAATAAAACTACTCTAAGTAGGAGAAAGGAGCAATTATTTTCTCCAATTTTTTTTGTTGTATTAAATCTCTATTCTCAAAGAGGATTGTCTCACGCTGCAATTTCTTCAAATGTGATTGATTTTTCAAACCAATTGACAGAACAATATAACAACACCCATTTCACACAACAATTTAACGATTGCCGTTTAGGATTCTATAGGGGTCTTAGAGCGATATTCGTCTATACTTAATCCCATGAGAAACAGTACTTTTTTTTCCCAATTCAAAAGCTTGACTAAATTTATTTTAGTCATCGTTTTATTGTTTTTTTCTTTTATAGCTCAGGCACAAACTGTTACTTTTAAAGGAAATACCAACCTTATTATTGATAGTAATAAGTCTTGTCCTGGTTCACAGCAGGAGGGGCCTTTGGGTGTTTATTTGCCTTAAGAATTTTGTAATACAACAGGTGTCGTTAGCGCACCCTTGACTGCTACTTTTACTGTTACAGGAACTGGATACGCACTTGGGGGAAATCAAGTGGCCTCCCAAAATGTAGGCATCTTAGGTGTTGGGGAGTGTAAAACTATTTACTGGTTTATTATTTATCCTTGCGCGCCAGAAGCTCAAGTTGGTAATGTTACTGTAGATTTGGTTGATGACGGCGGTGCAACCCTCGCCTCATCTGCAGATGTTTTGATAACCGAAAAAGGAAATAGTGCATCAGCAACAGGACTCCTAGGAACTCAATTATTGACTTCAGAAAACGGTATTGGTCAAATTTCTTCTTATGATGTACAATATGAATTTGGAAACACTGGAGCCGGAGATGACATTAATTTTCAACCAGTAGGGAATACAAATTTTGATGCAGAATGTTTTCAATTAGTTGGAGTAGAGATTTTAGAATCTGATTTTTCTTGTATTTCTGTAGGAAACTTGGACGAGATGTTTTTCACTATAGATGCTGCCTGTGCTGTATCTGGCTCAGGTAATTTTGTAAAGGCTAGATTTTTCTTTCAACTTAAATGTGTTGGATCTTCAACAGAAGCTCAGCCTTATGCTTATGGACAATCTGGAACCCCTTTAAAATACTCTGGCAACTTTGATTCTGTACCATTAACAGTATTGCCTCCAACGGTCAATTATCTTAACATTACAAAAACGGTTTCACCAACTACAGCGCCAGCAGCACCAACAACAATTACGTATACAGTTGCTATAGAGAATACATCGGCTGCTCCGGCATCTATTGACAATATTGCAGATCTTCTACCTGGAACTTTTGCATTTAATAGTATAGATGGAACAAGTGATGTTACAGTTGTCAATGCGACTGTAGTGCCTAATTCAGGTGATACTGGAACAATAGATTTTGTTGGAGGTTCAGCAGCAGCTACATATCCATATACAGAGTTTTTTATACCTGCTAATTCTACTTTAAATCTAGTGTACTCCGTAGATATCCCGGGTGGAACTGCAGGTGGAGCATATGATAATAGTGCAACATTTACTGCAGGAACGTTTACATCTGATCCCGCGACCGCGACCTTTTTACTCAACTTTGATGATGATAATGATGGAGTTGCAAATGATGTTGATATTTGTCCTGGATTTGATGATAATGCAGATAATGATAATGACAGCGTGCCAGATGGTTGTGATCAGGATGATGATAATGATGGTATTATTGATACAGACGAGGGGCTTTTATGTTCGCCATCACCAATAAATGTTGGTGCAGCACCTGGTGGAAATCAAGCAGGGGTTGGTGAAATTCTAGATATTTATGATTTTGATGGAATTAATGTAGACGTAACCACCGCTATTGTCGATATTGATGGAAACACCGCATTGACACAATTATTAGTCGAAGATCCAATGACTTTAAGAATTCAAGGTGATAATGCAGATGATGGCACAGGGGAGAGTGTTAATTATATCTACACTTTTAGCGAGCCTGTAGTAGATCCAGAATTTTTATTTTCAGGAATTGATGGTGGCGATCGAGTTACTATTAGTGCTACAGGACCCAGTTCTGTAAATGTTGTTATAGGGAATATGATGAGTCCTTCTTCCTTAAGCGGGAATTATAATGGGACTCCGCTTCCTTCCCAAAATCCGAGTGGAACAGATCTCTTTGCAATCAGTAATAATAACACCGCATCTCCTACCATCACTTCCTTTACTTCTGGAAGTAGCAATACGACCTTAAATGCTTCTGAAATAAAGATTTCAGGAATTGTCACAAGTTTTACAATTACAACTAGAAAAGCGAGAGAAGATGGAGATAATGTTAACAATGGGAACGTTACTTTCCTGTTTTCGGACTTTAGCTATTGCTCGGCAGTTGATACGGATAATGACTTGATTCCAGATTATTTGGATAGTGATTCTGATGGAGATGGTTGTTCTGATACTGTTGAAGCTGGTTTTGTTGATGCTATCGCGGCAGTCGACGAAGATGGACAACTTGGTGATCCTTCACCTCCTACTGTTGATCCATCAACGGGACTCGTAACATCAGGAACGGGATATACAGAGCCTACAGATACTAATAGTGATGGCACTTATGATTTTCAAGATGCAAGTATAAGTAGTGCGTGTTTCTCAATAGTAGATGATACTGACGTAACCGACGAGGATACCCCAATAAATATTGATGTTCTTGACAATGATACTGTTGTAGGTACTTACGATGGAGATCCAGGACATGAGATAATTGCTGTTACTGATCCAGCCAATGGAACGGTAACGATCGAAGCTGATGGTACCCTTACCTATACTCCTGATGCTGATTTTAACGGTACAGATACCTTTGATTATACAGTAACGGTAACCAATCCTGATGGCTCAACAACCACGGAGACTGCTACGGTAGTAGTAGGAGTAGCCCCAATAGCGGATGTTGTTGATGATGCTGATTCTACCCCAGAAGAC
>TARA_R110002051_G_scaffold30172_7_pt1 | contig 11895 bp, 13 predicted proteins | sample TARA_R110002051 | Tara Oceans TARA_R110002051 (sample SAMEA4397023) | marine metagenome | biome: Polar Biome; feature: [MES] marine water layer (ENVO:01000295) within the mesopelagic zone...; material: water (ENVO:00002006), including particulate matter (ENVO:01000060) such as......
ACCTCCTGTTTTTCCTGTTTACACTTCGATGTTAACCTTAGAATGGCTTAAGGGTCTTGGTGGTATTGCTGCAATTGAGGAAATTAATGAAAAGAAAGCCAGATTATTATATTCAGAAATAGACTTAAATCCTGTCTTTGAAGGATATGCAAATATTGAAGATCGTTCGCTTATGAACGCTACATTTAATTTAACAGATGAAAGCTTAAAATCCACTTTTGAAAACATGTTAAAGGAAGCTGGTATTATTGGACTAAACGGTCACCGTTCGGTTGGTGGGTATAGAGCTAGCATGTACAATGCACTTTCTTTAGAAAGCGTAGGTGCCTTGGTAGACGTCATGAGTGAAATGGAAAGAAAAGGATAATTAATATAATTGTTAATTAACGTAATAAGTATTTCATTCAATCATAAAACAATAATTTTACTATGAAGATTTTAGCTAATGATGGCATTTCCAAAAATGGCATTGTCACAATGGAAAAAGCCGGATTTGAGGTATTAACAACTACTGTAGCACAAGAACAATTAGCCAATTATATAAATGAGCATAAAATAGATGCTTTATTGGTTCGTAGCGCAACTAAAGTTAGAAAAGAATTAATTGACGCTTGTTTTACATTAAAACTTATTGGCCGTGGCGGTGTTGGTATGGACAATATAGATGTTGCCTATGCAAAATCTAAGAATATTCATGTAATCAATACTCCTGCAGCATCATCAGAGTCAGTTGCTGAATTAGTATTCGCTCATCTTTTCGGAGGTGTTCGTTTTTTATATGATGCCAATAGAAATATGCCATTAGAAGGTGACAGCAATTTTAAAGAATTAAAAAAGTCCTATTCAAAAGGTACCGAACTAAGAGGTAAAACTCTTGGTATTTTTGGTTTTGGAAATATAGGTCAAGCTACTGCAACGCTTGCTATAGGTGTAGGTATGAATGTTGTCTATTGTGATCCCGAGGTAGAAAATGCAACTATTAAACTAACATTTTTTGACGGACAAAAAGTAACCTTCACACTGAAGAATACTGAAAAGTCTGAATTGATAAAAAATGCCGATTATATTTCATTACATATACCTGATCAACAGAATTATGTAATTGGTAAGGAAGAATTTTCACAAATGAAAAAAGGCGTAGGTATCGTAAATGCCGCTCGAGGAGGAGTTTTAGATGAAGTTGCTTTAGTGGAAGCATTAGAGAATGGTACGGTGTCCTTTGCTGGCCTTGATGTTTATGAGTCAGAACCTAAACCTGAAATGAAAATTCTCATGCATCCTAGCATATCACTTTCCCCTCATATTGGTGCTGCTACATTAGAAGCACAAGAGAGAATTGGATCAGAATTGGCCGAACAAATAATAACGATATTAAAATAAATGCTTATGGCATATTTTAGTAACTCTTTTTGTATTTTACGGCATAAACATTAAATTAACTATTATAATGGCAGGATTATTAGATTTATTGAATAGCCCAATGGGTCAACAATTAATTAGCGGAGTAGCAGGTCAAACAAATCAACCTGAAGATAAAACCGCAAATGTACTTAGTATGGCTATGCCACTAATATTGGGTGCAATGAAAAAAAACGTTTCTACTCCCGAAGGTGCTCAAGGTTTAATGAGCGCATTATCAAGCAATCATAGTGGAGGAATTTTAGACAATATAGGCGGTCTTTTCGGCGGTGGTGTTGATGATAGTGTAATATCTGATGGCGCTGGCATTTTAGGTCACGTTTTTGGCAACAAACAACCTCAAGTAGAAAATGCATTAAGTCAAAAATCAGGCTTAGATGCCGGTACTGTAGCTCAAATATTAAAAATCGCTGCTCCTATTGTAATGGGTTACCTTGGTAAACAAACAGCTCAGAGCAATGTAAGTGACGGATCTGGTATGAATGCTTTGTTAGGAAGCATGTTAGGTGGTCAACCACAAGAAAACCAAAGCTTAATCACTACACTATTAGATGCTGATGGCGATGGCAGTATTTTAGATGATGTTGCCGGTATGGTAATGGGATCAAACAAAAAATCAGGTGGTTTAGGAGGCCTATTAGGAGGACTATTCGGTAAATAAATCGATTTTTACAATTTAACATAAGCCGTTTGCTACCGCAAGCGGCTTTTTTGTATCTTATATTTTATGAAAAAGAGAAAAAATAAATCCATCCTACTTAATTTCATTATCATTCTTATTTTTGCCATAATCTTAATAAGCTGTGGGTCAACTAAGGAATCATTATCTATTTCAAATGATGAAAAAAAAGCTTTTGAACTAGTTGAAGGTGATACTATAACTATTTCGAGTGACAAAACTGAATATGAAATTATAATCATTGAACCAGGGTTTTATACTTGGCTAAACTCTATAGCCAAACCTGAAGGTTATTATTCTCAAAGTTTTCTCGAAAATCGAAATTATTTAATGGTATTAGAATGGAACCAAAGAGTATTACAACCTATGCGGTATAACCCGAATTTATATGAGCTTCAGATTGACTATTCTCAAAATATAGATTATGGCTATGAAGTAAATTATAAACTCTACAATTACTTCATCTATTTTCAAAGAAAGTATAATCAACGATTGGGGCCTTTTATCCCACGCATATAAAAAGTATATTTACGCGCTTTAAAAATTATTATGCAAAAATTAAAAGAACGCTGGGGTGTTTCCAGTAATTTTCAATTAATAATCATTTTCTTCGTTTTTTCGATAACAGGCTCTTCCTCTGTTTTTGCTGCAAAGCCATTTTTAAACTTGATAGGATTACAACAAGCAAATTTTCCAGATGCTTGGTGGGGAAGCACATTATACTGGATTTTACGAATTCTATTAATTTTTCCCTTTTATCAAGTACTATTAGTAATTTATGGTTGGCTATTTGGTCAATTTAAATTCTTTTGGGGCTTTGAGAAAAAGATGCTCAAGAGAATTGGCCTTGGGTTTTTCCTAAGTTAATTTAATAGTTTCTTAACAGGTCTTTCCAAAAAGCATTGATTAGATTTGCAAAGATGAGTTTTTCAAAAAACAAATTTATAAACCCGATTATAGCCATCATTTTATTGGCAGGCTTATTTGGACCTTACTTTGTGAAAATTTCGCATGCACTATCTGAACATGAAGAATTACATTGTGTTTCGAAAGGTGAATTACATATTCACGCCGTAGAGTTTGATTGTGATTTTGACCACTATCAGTTATCATCTTTTTATTATCCAGAATTCGATTACCCGCAGTTTATTGAACTAGCTCCTATTACAGAGGCTATTATTAACAACTACTACTTTTTAAGTAAATATCAACAACTTCATTTTGTATTAAGAGGACCTCCTTCTTGTTAATTATTTTTTTAACAAAAAAAGTCTAAAAACCTTAATACAATTTAATATGAAAAATATTTATATTACGATGCTATTGGCATTGTTAGTTCAGTTTACATTCGCTCAAAACACCTTAAAAGGCAAAATCACTAATCAAGAGGACCAAACACCTTTAGAACAGGTTTCTATATATTTTCCTCAATTAGAAAAAGGTACGGTTACAAATGCTGATGGTTTTTATGAAATTAATAATTTACCATCAGGAAAGTTCAAAATCGTAATTTCTTTTATAGGCTTTCAAACCTATTCGCAAACCGTTGATTTTTTAGAGCCAATAACCCAATTATCACTTGAGCTAATGCCTAGTGCCATTGAAATGGAAGAGGTCATTGTTTCTACTCCCTTTCACAAATTACAACGCGAGAATGTAATGAAAGTCGAAAGAACCAGTATAAAAGATCTAAAATCTGCAGGAGCTGTAAATTTATCTGAAGGTATTACCAATATTCCTGGAGTAGAAAGTGTTTCTACCGGAGTCGGTATAGGAAAACCTGTTATACGTGGCCTAAGCTCAAATAGAGTTTTGACTTATACACAAGGCATACGCTTAGAGAACCAACAATTTGGTGATGAACACGGATTAGGAATTAGCGATGCAGGTATAGAAAGTGTTGAAGTTATAAAAGGGCCAGCCTCTTTGTTATATGGTTCTGATGCCCTTGGTGGTGTACTATATTTAAACCCTGAAAAATTTGCCAACTCTAATGATGTAGAGGGTGACATAAACTTAAATTATTTCACCAATACCGAAGGTTTAAATGGAAATGGCGGATTTAAAGCGTCTTCTGAAAAATTAAAATTTTTAGTTCGCTTAGGTGGAAGTTCACATGTAGATTATAAAACTGGAAATAATGAACGAGTAACAAATTCTAGATTTAACGAAAAAGATTTAAAAACCGGTTTAGCATATCAACTCACTAATTTTAAAACTGAGTTACGTTACAATTATAATAATTCTGAATTGGGTATACCCGAAGAAATAAGAGAACAATCAACTGAGCGCTCTGCTATAGAACCATTTCAAGATATTACCAGTCATATTTTAAGTTCGAAATCAAATATCTATTTCAACAATTCTAGCCTACAAGCTATTTTAGGTTTTACTAGAAATGATAGAAAAGAATTTGAAGACCATGACCATGGGGCGGAAGGGAATATAGAGGAAACGGAGCATGAAGAAGGAGAAGCGCCTGCTCTAGACATGAAATTAGAAACCTTTAGCTACAACCTACAATACAATTTGGCTAAGATAGGAGCTGTTGAAACAATTATCGGATTACAAGGAATGAACCAAATTAACAGCAATTTTGGTGAAGAGGTTTTAATACCTGATGCTACAACCAACGATATCGGGCTTTTGGCCACATCACATATTCATTTGAACAAAAGTGATGTACAACTCGGAGTACGTTATGATAAAAGAACTATTGATTCAGATGAAAATGGCCTTGTTGGTGATCAAAACTATATTGAAGCTATAGATAGAAATTTCAATAGTTTTAATATCGCTGCAGGTTATAAGGTAGATGTTTCTGAAAATTTTATAACCCGTTTAAATATCGCCTCAGGATTTAGAGCTCCTAACTTGGCCGAGTTAACTTCAAATGGTACACATGAAGGAACAAATAGATATGAAATTGGAAATGCCAATTTAAATAATGAAAGAAATGTGCAAACAGATTTATCATTAGAATTTAAGAATGAGCATTTTGAATTTTATGTAAATGGGTTTTATAATTCCATTTCAGATTATATTTATTTAGAACCAAACGGTACTGCTATAGAGGGTAATGCCGTATATCTTTACCAACAACAAGATGCGAATTTGTTTGGTGGCGAAGCAGGTCTACATTATCATCCACACCCATTAGATTGGCTGCATATGGAAAGCAATTTTTCTACCGTAACCGGTCAGTTAAAAAACGATGGTAATTTACCTTTAATACCAGCAAACAATTGGGCAAATACCTTACGATTTGAATTTAGTAAGATTAATAAAGACTTTGATAACGGCTATGGTTTTCTGACTTTGAAATCGTATTTCGCCCAAAATAAAGTAAGTGATTTTGAAACTTTTACAGATGGGTATTCGTTATTGAATTTAGGATTGGGAGCTACTGTTACAATTTCAAATCAACCAATTGATTTTAAATTAAGCGCTAATAATGTTTTGGACAAAGAATATATTTCACATTTATCGAGACTAAAGAGTGATGGCATTTCAAATATCGGAAGAAATATTAATCTTGGAATTAGCATACCTCTCTAATATTATAATAAAGAATGTAAAAAAGCCCCATATATATGGGGCTTTTTTTAAAATATCACTTACCCTCTAATTGATACCAGTCAATATTAGTCAACGGTGGTCTTCTTCCTTTTTCTAAAACAGGATAATTTTTCGTCAAATAATCTACAATCACTTTTTGATTTTCACCTAAAGGCCATAAACCCTGAGTTTTCTGCATCCATCGTATGGTTGCATTCCATTGCTCCTCCCCCATTCTATTTTGAATAATCAACTTAGATGAGTGACACGAAGTACAGTTCGTAATTACTGTTTGTAATCCGTCCGCTTCAATTAAACCTGTTCGAACATGAATACCATCTTCAATTAATTCTGGTTCTTCTTCACCTATTTCAACTTCAGATTGTTTTGGTCCAAAGAAAATAATAGCCAAAGCCCCAAATAGTATAAAGCTTGTAAAAATCAATAATATGATCTTAAATATGGGCTTAAAAACGATTCCATCGTTATTTTCCTTCTCTTGCATTACACGACTTTTATAGCAATCCTATGACAGGCATTATTCAAATAACCTTTTGGGTTCCAACCAGGCAAAACCATCGGTTGCTTATTACCGTTAGAATCGGTGGCTCTAGCCCAAATTTCATAATATCCTATTTTGGGAAAAGATACCGTTGCATTAAAATGTTGCCATGCCAATCTATTCACAGGCTTTTCTAAGATGGCAGATTTCCAAGAAGTTCCATAATCAATGGAGTACTCCATCTGATGTATACCCAATTCACCCGCCCATGCGTGTCCGTTTATTTTTACTGGTTTTCCTTCATTAATAATTGCTCCAGACTTTGGATATGTAATTAATGATTTTACAGGCATAGATTCAATGATACACATATCTTCATCTGCAACAGTTTCACCGGGCGCAACAGTTTCACAAGGTACTCGGTAAGAACTACCTTGCATTTTTTCACCATCATGCACCTTATTTCTAATACTAATGGTGTGCAACCATTTACCTGAAGTTGAAGCTGGCCAACCGCCACAAACTAATCGTAATGGAAAACCGTGTACTAACGGTATAGCTTCTCCATTCATAGAGAAGGCCAGTAATGTTTCATCTTGTAATGCCTTAGACATAGGTATTCCTCTTGAAATAGGTTCTTTAGTAGGGTTTCTACTTAAATGCATATCTGCAGCGTGATAACCAATGTAAACCGCATTATCCTTTATTCCTGCATCAGCTAAAACATCCTTTAGTCGAACCCCGGTCCATTTAGCACAAGAGACTGCACCAATGGTCCATTGATTACCTTTCGCTGGCGGATTGAATTCACTTCTTCCATTACCACCGCATTCCAATGTAAGCTGATAGGTATAATGTTTAAACTTCGTTTTTAAATCGGATAAAGAATAAGATTTCGGTTCAACTACCGATTCACCATCAATCTTAAGTTCCCAAGAACTCTCTTCAATATTTTCGGGTAGTAGTCCATTATTTCGAATGAACATGTATTTATTTGGAGTAACAGGATCATTTAATAGATGCGCTTGTGCCTCCATATTCCACGGTTTATCGTTTAAAACGACCATGGCTTCATCTTTTTTAAATAAGGCAAATGGGTCTATTTCCTGTAGCGCTACCGGAATATAACCTTTCGGTATTAACTCTTTATAAACAATATCAACACCAAGTAAAGTAGCGAGTGTACTTAAACCTGATTTTGCAACAAAACTTCTTCTCTTCAAAACATACTAGATTTGAGATAAAGTTAAGTTATTTAGTAAGAAAATATGCGCTATTTAAACTTCAATGGTCTGCTCTTTTTTGACGCCTTTAAAAACATAGGTATATAACCACATTAATGTAAATGACGGTATAATGTCAAAACCCGGAATAATTTCTTCAACGAAATTAAATATACCAGCGGCCTGCCCTACTTTGCCTTTATACATTCTGGTCATTAGCCAACCGGAGAGAGGTGCCCACACAATGTCTGAAAATTCACCTAAAAATGGTATAGCAAATGATAGCATACCTATACCATCAAAAAGCAACCCCATTAAAAGTTGCTTATATTTTTTATTCTTTAAAATTGACATACTTAAAAAGTAGTTATTCTTTAATTGGAATGCAACAAAGATGCCATAATTTTAAAATAAATAATTACTGAATGTAATCTGTTTTAAGAAAGTTTGGTGCCAATTAATTTAAGAAATTCGTTTCTTGTCTCGATCTTTTCGAACTGACCTCTAAAACCAGAAGTGGTAGTAACAGAGTTTTGTTTTTGAACACCTCGCATCATCATACACATGTGAGAAGCTTCAATTACAACTGCAACACCCTTAGGTTTTAATGTATTATTAATACATTCTAAAATATCATGGGTTAATCGTTCTTGTACCTGTAGTCTTCTTGCAAAAACATCAACAACACGTGGTATTTTACTAAGACCAACTATATGACCATTGGGAATGTAAGCAATATGTGCTTTACCGAAAAAAGGAAGCATGTGATGTTCGCATAAAGAATAAAGTTCAATGTCCTTTATAATAACCATATCATCATAAGACTCTTTGAACATTGCCCCTTTTAGTATATCAACCGCGTCCTGTTGATAGCCTTGGGTTAAAAAAAGCATTGCTTTGGCAGCTCGTTCTGGTGTTTTTACCAAACCCTCTCTACCAACATCTTCGCCAATTTCGTTAATAATTGAAGAATATCTACTTTTAACTTCGTCGGTAATCTCAAGATTGTATTCTTCTAAATTTCTATAAGGGGACATACTCTTTATTTTATGTTTAATATATTTATACATATCTTAAACAAAATTAATGTTTTCTTTTATCAACAACATTAAAATTATCATAAATACGAAAAGCAAAACTACTTAATTTGAATTTTACATATATTTTAAAATTCCATCTATAAAGTAAAACCTAAATACAATTTTTACCATGCTCCTTTTTCATTAATTTTGAAGATATCAATAAATTAAAATAACACAACCCATTTCAAATGATAAAAGCTTCTAACATTCATAAGTATTACGGCAAGTTAGAAGTATTAAAGGGCGTAGACCTTCATATTAAAAAGGGAGAAATCGTTTCTATAGTTGGGGCTTCTGGCGCAGGTAAAACTACCTTATTACAAATTCTTGGCACCTTGGATGTTCAATCAAATAAAAGTGATAGTACATTATTAATCAATAGTATTGAAACCACTAACCTAAGTGATAAAGATTTAGCCAAGTTTAGAAATGAACACATTGGTTTTATATTTCAATTTCATCAGTTACTTCCAGAATTTAGCGCAATAGAAAATGTTTGCTTACCTGCATTCATTAAAAAAACGCCTAAATCTGACGCTGAAAAAAGAGCTAAAGAACTTTTAGATTTTTTGGGGTTATCTCACCGATATAATCATAAGCCCTCAGAATTATCAGGAGGAGAACAACAACGTGTAGCTGTTGCACGTGCGTTAATAAATAACCCTTCTATAATATTTGCAGATGAACCAAGCGGTAATCTAGATTCTGAAAGTGCAGATAATCTTCATAAATTATTTTTTGATTTAAGAGAAAAATTCGGACAAACTTTTGTTATTGTTACCCATAATGAAGAACTAGCTGAAATGGCAGATCGTAAATTAACTATGGTAGATGGCAAAATTGTAGATAAAGCAGTAATAGAGGCATAACGAAAATTGTATGCTTGAAGAACTTATTGCATTCGTTAAGAAACCTATTTATGAGCAAGATGTGAATTCACAGACCGCAGATAAATTGAGGTTGTTTACTAAACTATTAGTATTGGCACTTGGCTCAAGTATTCTTTTGTTAATTATAGCGAGCGTAATTCAAAACATATTTAATATTGAAGTAGGTAATCATGCCATTGATGATTTATTCGATAATAATTCAGAAATTAAAATCTTTGTCTTAGCTGTTATCCTTGCTCCTTTTCTTGAAGAATTAATTTTCAGAGGTCCTTTACTATTTTTTAAAAATTCCAAGTATTTTTCTACCGCTTTATACATATTTACGATTGCCTTTGGTCTCGTACATATTAGTAATTTTGAATTGACAACTCAGGTTTTATTACTTTCTCCTTTACTGGTTGCGCCACAGGTTAGTGTAGGTTTCATACTAGGATATATTCGTGTGAAATTTGGATTAATTTGGTCAATGGCACTTCATGCCTGTTACAATATGGTACTAATAATTCCTTTATTACTAGTTAAGTTTTTAGATATTCCAATAGAATGACAAAACATGAATTAAAAGTATTTCTAGATGAAAAGGTTATTCAATATAATAACCCTCAATTTTTAGATACCGATCCCATTCAAATACCACATCTATTTATTAAAAAAGAGGATATAGAAATCAGTGCCTTTTTAACTGCCACTATAGCTTGGGGCAATAGAAAAAGTATCATTAATAATTCTCACAAATTAATGGAATTAATGGGGCATAGTCCTCACGACTTTGTTTTAAACCACAACGATGATGATTTAGATAATTTGGCAAATTTTGTGCACAGAACTTTCAATGGCAATGACTTAAAGTATTTTATTCAAAGCCTTAAAAACATTTATTCAAATCATAATGGTTTAGAGGGCATATTTACTGAATACCAAGAAAAGACTTCTTTGCAACCTTCTATTGCTAAATTCAAAGAATTATTTTTTGAATTACCATTTGAACAGCGCACTACTAAACATGTTTCTGACCCTTTAAAAGGTTCAGCTGCGAAAAGAATAAATATGTTTTTACGATGGATGGTAAGAGATGCATCAACACATGTAGATTTTGGTTTATGGAAAAATATTGACCCTTCAAAGTTGTCATGTCCATTAGATGTACATTCGGGTAATGTAGCCCGTAAACTTGGTTTACTAAAACGAAAACAAAATGATGCCAAAGCACTTGCCGAGCTAGATAAAAATTTAAGAAAACTGGATCCAAAAGATCCAGTTAAATATGATTATGCATTATTTGGTTTAGGTGTTTTTGAGAAATTTTAATTACATTTTTAAAGATTTAACGATAAAAAAGTTACTAGAATTAATGAAATAATATTTTCAGCGTATTCAACTATCCTAAAACTAGGATTAACATTATTATTCTTATTTTCGTTTATCAACAGAACCTTAGAAAACCATGAAAAAAATTTTACAATTATCCCTTTGCTTGGTAACTACCATTACCCTGGCACAGTCTAGAACATTACCGATTGACACCGTTATTACTACACAGCACAATGCTACTATTAACGGCGCAACTTTTTCTTACACTGCGCAAACAGGAACACAACCTGTATGGGATGAAAATGCAAAACCAATTGCCTCGTTACATTATACCTATTACACAAGAAATAATATTAAAGACCGTGCTTCTAGGCCTTTATTAATTTCTTTTAATGGCGGACCAGGTTCTGGCTCTGTTTGGATGCATCTTGCATACACAGGCCCTAGAATATTGAAAATCGATGATGAAGGCTATCCAGTTCAGCCATACGGAGTTAATGAAAATCCGTTTTCAGTTCTTGATATTGCGGATATTGTCTATGTGAATCCTGCTAATACTGGTTATTCTAGAACAATTCCTGAATCTGGGGATGAAGTAGACCGTAAAAAATTCTTCGGTATCAATGCAGATATTACTTATTTGGCAGAATGGCTGAATACGTTTGTAACCCGTAACAACCGATGGAGTTCGCCCAAATATTTAATTGGCGAAAGTTATGGTGGTCCTAGGGTTATGGGTCTTTCATTAGAACTGCAGAATAAGCAATGGATGTACCTAAACGGTGTAATTCTAGTATCTCCTGCCGATTATAAAATTTTACGAAACGAAGGCCCAGTGGCAGAAGCAATAAATCTTCCTTATTTTACGGCTGCAGCTTGGCATCACAAAGCATTACCAACTGAATTACAAGGGAAAGACCTTTTGGATATTCTCCCAGAATCAGAAGACTATACAATTAATACCTTGATTCCTGCATTGGCAAAAGGAGGATTTATATCTGATCAAGAAAAAGCATCAATTGCTAAAAAGATGTCCTTTTACTCTGGCTTGGAAACGAAAGATATAATAGATCAAAACCTTTCTGTACCTACCTCTTTTTTCTGGAAGAATTTATTAAAGGAAAAAGGCGGTTATACCGTTGGAAGATTAGATTCAAGATATTTAGGCATGGATAAGCAGCTTTTGGGCATGCGACCTGATTACAATTCTGAGTTGACCTCTTGGCTACAT
>TARA_R110002051_G_scaffold158592_1_pt1 | contig 11889 bp, 10 predicted proteins | sample TARA_R110002051 | Tara Oceans TARA_R110002051 (sample SAMEA4397023) | marine metagenome | biome: Polar Biome; feature: [MES] marine water layer (ENVO:01000295) within the mesopelagic zone...; material: water (ENVO:00002006), including particulate matter (ENVO:01000060) such...
CTGCTTTCTTTTTTTAAAAATATCGATGGTAACCCCCACTGTTGCCCCACCCAACACAGTAGCTAACAAATCGGCATTGTCCCAACCACCATATTGCTTTTGGTCAATACTTTCTTTTGCCAAGCCAATAAGTAAACTACCTCCTATAGCCCCAATAAAGGTCCAAGTTCTATCGCCATCTGAAATTTGACTAGCTACTCCTGCGCCAACTAAACCATATAAATTGCCTCCGATAAAATGAAGCACCTTATCTTGCTCGACTTGACTATAAGTGCTTTGTAGCGATATTAAAACAAAGAAGAAAGCAAATATTTTTTTCATAGTTGCCAAAGATAGAGATTCTAAAACATTGGTCGACTTAAAAAAAGGTCATGATCACTAAACTAAATCTATACTAATTTTAATTTATAGTATCTTAGAATTTTTAAAAATATATGGAATTAAAGAACTTTATTAAAAGCTTAAAAATCATGCACCTCTTTTTGGTTGCTGGTCTCAGCATTTTTACCATTTGGGTCATACTTCAAATTAACAGCTTTAACACCAGTACTAATGGTGACAATTTGTACTTATATTTAGTTCCCGTTCTCGCCTTGTTGGGTTATTTTGGAAGTCAAATGATTTTTAAAAAAATGACAGCGAGAATAAAATTAGAAAGTCAATTAACGGATAAATTGAAGAAATATCAATCTGCATTGCATCTTAAATATGCTCTTATTGAAATTCCTGCTTTTCTAGGCCTTTTTGTTTATTTTAATACTGGCAATGCCTTACCTGTTGTAATCACTATATGTTTATTGGCTTATTTATTCGTACAAAAACCAAATAAAGAAAACATAGTCAATAGCTTACCATTAACTTCTGAAGAAAAAACTCTAATTCAAAATTCATAACAATATTCAATTAATGAAAAATTTAAATAATATAATATTAGCCTATATGTTATCTCTTTTTGGGTTAACTCATTCATATTCACAAGATTGGGCCGACTTAAATCGATTTAAAGAGGAAAACACCAAAATACCAAGTGTTCTAGAAAATGAAAATCGCATCTTATTTATGGGGAATTCCATTACTATCGGCTGGTTAAATCTTAGACCAGAATTCTTTGCAAATAAACCTTATGTTAACCGCGGCATAAGTGGCCAAACTACTCCACAGATGTTGGTGAGATTTAGACAAGATGTAATTGATTTACATCCGAACGTAGTAATCCTATTAGCTGGCACTAATGATATTGCTGGTAATACAGGACCTTCGACATTAAAAATGATTATGGACAATATTAAAGGAATGTCTGAAATGGCGAAAGCAAACGACATCAAGGTTATTCTATCTTCTACCCTACCTGCATATGATTATCCATGGAAACCAGGTTTAGAACCTTCTGGCAAAATTATCGCCCTAAATAAAATGATTAAGGAATATGCAGAATTAAAAGGTCATATTTATTTAGATTATTTCTCTGCCATGGTTGATGAACGTAACGGATTACCTAAAAAATATGCTGAAGATGAAGTACACCCAACCGTTGAAGGCTATAAGGTAATGGAACCTTTAGTAGAAGCTGCAATCGCTAAGGCTTTAAAGTAAAAAGGCGATAAGTCTCACCATAATTATTATGAAATCAATTCTCTTATCTGTTATTATTATTATTATTATTATTTCAAGTTCATGTGTCAATAAAAACAATAGCGTTCAAGACAAAGAAGAAATAATTGCTGTTTTAAATCAGCAACAAAAAGACTGGAGTAATAATGATTTAGAGTCTTTTATGGATGGGTATTGGAAATCAGATTCACTTTACTTTTATAGTGGCAAAAAGCTGAAATCTGGTTGGGAAAACACATTAAATAGTTATTTAAAAAATTATCCCGACAAGTCTTATTCAGGCACTTTAAAATTTACTATTGCAAAAATTTCTGCCATTACTCCTGATTCTTACTTTGTAATGGGAGAATATAACTTAACACGAGAAGTTGGCAATGCAACAGGAACGTTTATGATTATTTTTAAAAGAATAGATGGAGAATGGAAGATCATTGCCGATTCTTCTTGTTGATTACTTAAAGTAGTTATCTTTTGATTATTTTTGGCAAATTTTGATTAAAAGATAAAATGAAAAAAGCACTAACCTTATTGGTCACTTTGGCCTTATCCTGTAACTCTTCTCAAAAAACGGTTAAAGAAGCGACTACTGAAACTGTTTCAAATGAAGTGTCAGAAATTAGTTTTGCAGAATCCATTACCGAAAAAGAATTAAAAGAACATTTATTCACCTATGCATCAAATGAATTTGAAGGAAGAGAAACTGGTGAGCCAGGTCAAAAAATGGCGATAGCCTATATCAAGACCGAATATGAAAAATTAAAAATTCCTGCTGCGAAAGCCGATGGTGAATATTTTCAAGAAGTACCTTTAGAAATAAGGAAATTACCTATAGGTAAAATAAAAGTAGAAGATAAAGACTTTCCTATTGGCGAGCATGTTTTAACTTTTTCCGCAGCCAACATCTCTACTAATGAAATTGCATATGTTGGATATGGTATCGAAGAACCAAATTACTCAAACTACAAAGACATTAATGTAGAAGGAAAAATTGTATTACTTAAAGCAGGAGAACCTATAAACTCTGATGGGACCTACAAAATTTCAGGAACTAACGAAGCTTCTATATGGAGCAACATGTCTGAATCACTTACTAAAAGAATTCAAATAGCCGTTGATAAAGGCGCTACAGGAATTCTTTATTATGATACCGACAATTTTAACAGATATAAACGCAGATTCGAGTCTATGAAAACGAACAACAATGACCGAATGGAACTTGTTAATACTAACACACCAGAGTTTTATAGCCTATACATAGATCAGGTGTTGGCTAAAGACATATTATCATCAATTGATACTGATGACACTTCTAAAGTACTTATTAAAGCATTGCAATTAAATTTTGAAAGTTCTAACGATAAAATAACCTCAGAAAATGTAGCGGCACTTATTAAAGGAACAGAGAAACCAAATGAATACTTAGTGATATCCTCACACTTAGATCATATAGGCATTTCTCCGAATGGCGACATAAATAATGGAGCCGATGATGATGGCTCTGGAACCGTTGCTTTATTGGAAATCGCAGAGGCATTTAAATTAGCATCGGATGCTGGTAAAGGACCTAAAAGATCAATACTATTTTTACATGTCACTGGTGAGGAAAAAGGACTGCTAGGTTCTCAATATTATACAGATATGGAGCCTATTGTTCCATTAGCGAATACCGTAGCAAACCTAAATATTGACATGATTGGTAGAATAGACCCAAATCGTGAAGGAGACCGCAACTATATTTATCTTATAGGATCAGATAAATTGAGTTCAGAGCTTCATCATCTTTCAGAAGAAGTGAATACGAAATTTGCAAATATAGAATTGGACTATACCTATAATGATGAAAATGACCCTAATCGTTTTTATTACAGAAGTGACCACTATAACTTCGCGAAAAATAATATTCCAATTATTTTTTATTTTAATGGCACTCACGACGACTATCATCGACCAAGTGACACACCAGATAAAATAAATTATGACTTATTACAAAACAGGGCACGACTTATCTATTATACTGCTTGGGAGATTGCCAATAGAGAACAAAGAATTATAGTAGACTAATTACTATCAAACAAAAAGGCCTGTTAAAAAGTTAGTCAACAGGCCTTTTTGTTTAAATTAAACATACTTTGTTAATAACGGATATAAAAACAAAAAAGCCTTAGAATAAATCCAAGACTTTTAGTTTGCTCTAGGGTGGAAGACCGGGTTCGAACCGGCGACCCTCGGTACCACAAACCGATGCTCTAACCAGCTGAGCTACAACCACCATTTGTAAGCGAGTGCAAATGTAATTTTTTTAAATAGTACTCACAAATAATAAATGATATTTGAATAAATATTTCTATTATAATCATGCTTAAAAATTTTCTAATTAAATTGTTAAACATTTTCATAAGCTTACTTTTTATAATTTGACAATTAATGATATTTAAACTTACGCGTAAATACATTTTTTTACTTTTCGCCTTTATATGCATTAATGTCAATACGACTGTTGCACAAGTGGATAGTATTCAGTTTTTTAAAGAAAAAATAAAGACATTCTCTCAAGGTTCAAATAATTCAGAAAATAGTACTTCCTACATTGACCTCATTAATAATTTATCATATCAATTAAGATATTCTGGTTTAGATACCATGAAAATTGTTACAGTAAGAGCTTTAGAACTAAGTAATTCAATTAATTATAAAGAAGGAGAACTAGAAGCTTTAACAAATTTTTCTGCATTTTACCTATATCGAGGGGATACTAAAAATTCTATAGAATACTGCCAAAAATTATTAAACGATAAAGAATTGATAGATTATCCAATCATAGGAATGAAAGTTTATAATCATTTAGGTCAAGCATATTTCATTAAACAAGATTACCCTTTAAGCTACACTTATTTTTTGCAAGGTTTGGCACTTGGTGAAAAGCATAAAAATGAGTTCTATACCTTTTTAATGAACATGAATTTAGGCACCATGTTTAATCTTTTAGAAGACTATGATGAAGCCATGTTATTTTACACATCTGCTTTTGAGTCATCAAAAAAAACAATGGATGCGAATATGGATGCTATGTTGTCAAGCAATTTAGCTTTTCTATATATTCAAACTGGGGATTTTGATAAAGCGAAAAACTACTTAAATAAAAGTATTGATTATTTTGAATATTCCAAAAACAAAGAATGGTTAGCATTTTCTCTTTCTACTTTAGCCCAATTATACTTGAAATTAAAAAATTATAATGATGCCATAAATAACTACCAAAAAGCACTAAGTGTTCACAGTTCTGATACTGATATAAAAGGAAGAGCAGATATTTATTATGGCTTGGCTAGGTCATATTTTGAGATTAATAACCTTACGAAGGCTGAAGAGAATATAAATAAAAGTCTTAGTCTTTATTCATCATTTAATCTTAATACTGGTTTAGAAAAATGCTATAGAATCTTATATCAAATTAAAAAAGAACAAAATCAAATATCAAAATCTTTAGAATACTTTGAATTAACTGAAAAACTGGCTAATGACATTTTTATAGAAAAAAATAAAAGAAATTTAAACATGCTCAATACAAAGTTGAATTTCGAAAAAGAAAAAGATGATCTGAAAGCAAAAAATGAATTAGCTATCGACCAACAACGAAAATATGTAAAATGGTCATTGGCAGCCTTGTTAACATCATTTATAATAGTTTTAATAATTTTAAATTCTGTTAAAAGAGAAAAATTATTAAACAGGAAACTTGAGAATCAAGCTATCGTTTTAAAGGAAAACCAAAAAATCCTTTCAAATATTAATCAAAATCAAGACCGTCTTTTTTCTATAGTAGGTCATGACTTACGTGGGCCAATAATTTCACTAAAAGAATTACTTATTTTATACATAGAAGATCCAGAAGGCAAAATGTATTTTGAGAAATTTGCTCCTCAGTTAAGAGATGATTTAGAACAAGTTCAATTTACTATGGACAACCTTCTGCATTGGGGGAAAAATCAAATGATAGGAAGTTCGATTAAATTAGAAAGAATTTCTGTCAGCCATGAGATAGAGAATATCTTACATTTCTTCAACAAAGAAATTAAAAAGAAATACATTAAAATCGACAACCAAATAATCGAAAATCATTGCGCCTTTGCAGACCTCGACCAATTTAATGTGATTTTCAGAAATTTGATAAGTAATGCTATAAAATTCACTCCTAACGAAGGTAAAATAACCCTTACCTCTAAAATAAAATATGCAAACTTATTAATTAAAATTTCTGATACTGGTGTGGGAATGAGTGAGTTGACATTAAGTAAATTATTTAAAGACACTGAACATATATCGACTTCAGGCACCAATTTAGAAAAAGGCACAGGCCTTGGATTACGACTTGCAAAAGAAATGATTATCAAAAATAATGGAGAAATATCTGTAAAAAGTAAAATAAATGAAGGAAGTCATTTTATTGTAGAACTACCTTTGTCAATTACTCGATTTTAGTCAATAATATTTGAAAAACAATCTTAATAGTTTGTACTCTTCTCTTATGTGTCAACACATTAATATTTATCGATCAATCATATCTTCTAGAGAATCTATTTTGCTAATAATTAGGAGTTAAAACAATAATTCTTCGATGAAATACATCATTAAATCGATAAAACACACAATAATTGACGTTTCACAACAATAATTGCTAATACCATAAGTTCTATTCTAAATTTATGAATTCAATAGTAGAGCTTATCTATGATTAGTAATATTTCAAGAACGTTTTTATTTTTCGGCCTTAGCAGAAGCTGTCTTCTTGTAATATTACTTTTCAGTTTATCTAACAATACTTTATCTGCTCAAGTTTCTAAAAGAGATAGCCTTTTAAGACTTACAAATCTAAGCAAAACTCAAGCAAATAAAAATTCAAAAGATACCCTATATATTCATAACCTTATCGAACTAGCATCTGAATATCGGTTTCATAATTTAGACAGCTTATTATCCTTAAGCAAAGAAAGTCTTAGTCTAAGTAAAAACAAAGATTACATAAACGGAATAATTCGCTCTTATTCTAATTTTGGCAGTTACCACTCGAACAAAGGTAAAATTGATGAAGCGATTTCATATTTTAAAAAAGCTTACAAGCTTTCAAGTCAACACAATAATCTTTATTTAAAAGTAAACGCCTTAAATGACCTAGCTAAAGAATATGGTTATAAAGGAGATTATGCACTTTCTTTAAAAAGATATTTAGAAGCTATTGAAATTGCAGAAGAATTAAATTATAAAAAATTGCTCTCAATTGTAAATGAAAACATAGCTCATCTATACCTTGAGCAAAAAGATTTTGAACAAGCAATGGTTTTCTTTAAAAAAGCGAAAGCATTTAATAAAGAAATCGGTAATCCCATTTACATGGCCGAAACCATGAGTAATATAGCTTCTACCTATGCTGAAATGAATGAACTTGAGTATGCTATGTTCAATATTAATAGCAGTATAGCCATTTTTGAAAAAGAAAGGATACTTGATTGGTTGGCATACTGTTATGAGGTTAAAGGCAAGATTTATTTGAAAAAAGAAAAAAACACTTGGGCTCTCTATTGGTACAAACAAAGTGAGTTGCTACATCAAGAAATTGAAGATGACAGAGGTAAAATTGATTTATTAAATGGTATGACCCAAGCTTTTTTAAACCTAAAAAAGGATAGTATTGCAGAGGTATATTCTTTAAATTCGTTTGAATTATCAAAGAAAATTGGACTTCTCACAGGAATTAAGGATTGTACCTACCAATTATTCGAAATTTATAAAAAGAAAAAAGAATTCCAAAAGTCTTTATGGTATCATGAAATCTTTCAAGTAACGTCTGAATCTTTAGCCAAGACAAGCAATGAGAAAGCTTTGAACATGTTAAAGACAAAAATGGAATATGATCAACAAAAGCAACAGCTAATAATAGAAAATGAAAAAACATTAGCAAAAAAAAATATTTACATCTACATATTTATTATTATTCTAATAATCTTTTCTATAATAGTATTCATAATACATAGAAACGAGCAGGTACAGAAAAAATTAAATTTAGAACTACGTTCCAATAAATCTGACTTAGAAGAGAAACAGGCGTATCTCAACGAGTTAAACCAAACTAAGAATAAATTATTCTCAATTATAGGGCATGATTTAAGAGGCCCAATTGGTGCCTTTCAAGGGCTTCTAAAGTTATTTAAGGAGGGTGAAATGACGAAAGATGAATTCTTAAATTTCGTGCCAAAACTTAAAGTAGATATTGATTCTATATCTTTCACTTTAAATAACTTATTATCATGGGGGCAAACCCAAATGAATGGATCAACCACCAGACCATCGTCAACCAAACTAGATGGCATCGTTGAAGAAAATATTCAGCTTTTATCTGAAATTGCAGAATCTAAATCTATTAAATTAATTAATAGAATTGAGACAAATTGTCAAATTTGGTCAGACCCTAATCAGGTTGATATCATCATTAGGAACTTATTAAGCAATGCCTTAAAATTCACACCCAATAACGGTCAAATTATTATTGGGGCTATTCAAAAACTAAAAACTTGCGAAATTTACGTAAAGGATAATGGTATGGGTATGACCGAAGAAACTATGGCTAAAATTTTCCAAAAAGATTCTACCCATACCACTTATGGCACAAACGACGAAAAAGGAACAGGTTTAGGCTTATCTTTATGTAAAGAAATGGTTGAAAAAAATAATGGAAAAATATGGGTGCATAGTGCTTTAGGAAAAGGTTCTAGTTTCTATTTCACTATTCCAAGAGTTATACAACCTGTTAAAAAATCTGCTTAAATTAAATGTTCTAACGAATCTACAGCTATTACTCTTTCAACTGTAAAACCTTCGCCATAATCTACACCTATTAAACGACCTAAATCTTTAGCTCTATAATGTACGCTTTCGATAAAAGTTTTACTACTTATAGGTGTCTCTGGCTCGTTACTATTAGGATCATGAAATTGAGAAGTATATGCTAATATGGCATTTGTCTTAAATTCAATAAAATCACTTATATCAACCACAAAATCTGGAGTCAAATTTTTCCATTGTATGTAATGATAAACTAGTTTAGGCCTCCATTCTACTTGATTCTCCCCTCCTATTTTAGTTTCAATACGCCTTAATCCACTTAAAAAGCATGCATCACTTACTAATTTACTTCCCTTACCGTGATCAATATGTCTATCATCAATAGCATTACATAAAACAGTATGAGGCTGGTACTTACGAATCATTTTAATTATTTCAAATTGATGGGTTTCATCATTGACAAAAAAACCATCTCTAAACTTTAGGTTCTCACGCACGGCTACACCTAAAACTATAGCCGCAGCAGCAGATTCCTTATCTCTAATTTCCGCTGATCCTCTTGTGCCCAATTCTCCACGGGTTAAGTCAACAATTCCGACTTTTTTACCTAAGGCTATCTCTTTGGCAATTGTACCACCCGCTCCAAGTTCTGCATCATCGGGATGCGCTCCAAAAACTAATATATCCAACTTCATGCTTTCCTTTTTTTATCTAATGATGCTTATGCTATCTTTTTAATAGCTTCTAGGGCCTGTCTAATATCTTGTATCAAATCTTCAGGTTCTTCAATCCCTACAGAAAAACGAATCAACCCATCAGCTATACCTTGTTCTTCACGTACTTCGGTACTCATTAATGCATGAGAAGTTTTAGTAGGCGATATTACCGTACTTTCAACACCAGCTAAACTCATCGAGGATTTTATCAATTTTAATGATTTTTGAAATAGAGATGCATCTAAACTTGAATTCAATTCGAACGATAACATTCCGCCAAATCCTTTCATTTGTTTCTTTGCAATTTCATGATCTTCATGCGTTGGTAAACCAGGATAATAAACCTTTTCTATGTCTTTGTTCTCTTGAAGAAAATATGCCATAGCAAGCGCATTATCATTTTGGGCTCTTACACGTATACCCATGGTCTTCATACTTCTTTCTAATAGCCAAACGGTATAATCACTTAAACTACCTCCGAAATTTTTTGCCAGATGGAAAATACGCTCCATATTCTCTGTGGTAGAAGCAACTGCCCCTGCACAAATATCAGAATGACCACCCATATATTTTGTAGCGCTATGGATTACAATATCAATTCCAAAATCAATAGGATTTTGGTTCACGGGGCTCGCAAATGTGTTATCGATCATAGTTACTAATCCGTGCTTCTTAGCTATAGTTGCAACCGCCTTCAAATCTGTAATTGTTAATAATGGATTTGATGGTGTCTCTATATAAATTACCTTGGTATTCTCTTTAATTTGTGCCTCAAAAGCTTCGGCCTTCCATCCTTCAGTAAAGGAATATTCAATTCCATATTTACTGAATTCTTCATTTACCAAGTTATACGTACCACCATATAAAGTTTGCTGTAATACTACATGATCACCTGCCTTCAAAAATGCCATTAATGATGTACTAACCGCCGCCATACCACTACCAAAAATAAGAGCTGCTTCTGCATGCTCTAATGCTGCTACTTTCTTGCAAAGTCCTTCTTGATTTGGTGTATTGAAATATCTTGGGTAACGCTTAACATCAACATCTTCATATGCATAAGAAGTACTCATATAAAGTGGTGATATCGCCCCACGATGTTGTTTGTCCTCTAATTCACCAACGTGGGTACAAATGGTGTTCAATCCTTTTTTATTCGAATTCATATGAGAAAATTATAAAAAATAAAGGTAAGAAATAGTCATTAAAGAATTTTGATATACGAACCCAAGGTTTACTATCTAATAAATATTATTCACGACACTGTAATATTATTTTATAGGACATAAAATTAACGTTTATCAATTTTACCTGTAAAAGAAATTGAATATGATTCATGTAAAAAATAATCTCTTTAAATATTAGTTCATAGTTTTACATATAGTTGTTAAAATTTTAAATTAAAGACCACAATAATATTGTAAATAATTACACCCCATAAGTTATGATATCTAGAAAATTAACATATATACCTTTTATTTTAATATTGCTTATCGCCTGTAAGAATCAAAAACCTATAGCTATAGGGTATCAAGGTCAAGGAAAGAGCGCCATTGTGTCTACTTTGTCTAAACCGGTACAAAAACAGTGGAAAGGTTATTGGTCTTTTGAAAATGACAGTCTATTTTTTAGTAATGATTTTGAGAGTGGTCGTTTAAATGGGATCACTTCTGATGGCGAAAATCATTATACTGCGTTGATAACAGCAGAGAATACTCCGGTAAATGTGAGTCCGTGGTATGCGTTTAAAGTTTGGTCTAACACCCCTAAAACGATTACCATAAAAATGACCTATCAAGATTCGAGAAGTAGGTATTATCCTAAAATCAGCACTGACGGAGAGAACTTTACTCCCCTGGACAGTGTAAATTTTACAGTGTTGAATAAAGGCACTGGCACATTCGGTATCAATGCCGCACCAGAGTTTGTAGAATTAAAAATTAATATTGGTGTAAAACCGACCTTTATTACCGCTCAAGAACTATATGGATCAACCAGAACAAAAAAATGGATAGATTCTTTGTCCACAAAAAACTATATCTCCAATTATGCAATTGGCGAGAGTAGAGAGAAAAGAGCAATGAATTTATTGGAAGTCAGTAATGGACCACATAAAAAAGCTGTAATGGTAATTTCAAGACAGCACCCACCTGAAGTTACAGGATTTTTAGCAATGAAATCTTTTATTGAAACCCTAGCCGGAGATTCGCCTAAAGCTCAAAAATTTAGAGATAATTATGATTTATTTGTTGTCCCTTTGATGAATCCTGATGGAGTCGATAATGGTAACTGGCGGCATAACATGGGTGGCATTGATCTTAATAGAGATTGGCAAGATTTTAATCAACCAGAAACAAGAAGTGTCAGAGATTTTCTAGTGAAAAAGGAAAACGAAGGATACGAGTTTGTTTTTGGAGCTGATTTTCATTCTACTTGGGATGATATTTATTACCCTATTGATTCTACCATCATTGGCAAAAAAGGAGATATCGTTTTTAACTGGATTGATAACATTACCAAACGCCTGCCTCAAAAACATACCAATATTAAACCATCAATCGAAATAAAACCTACCATGGTATCACGTAATTACTTCTATGTTAATCATGGTATGCCTGCTATTGTTTTTGAACTAGGCGATAATACGCCAAGAGACTTTCTTAAACTGAAAGGTAAAATAGCCGCAGAAGAATTAATGGATTTGTTGTTGGAATAATTTACTTAC
>TARA_R110002051_G_scaffold17387_1_pt1 | contig 11887 bp, 11 predicted proteins | sample TARA_R110002051 | Tara Oceans TARA_R110002051 (sample SAMEA4397023) | marine metagenome | biome: Polar Biome; feature: [MES] marine water layer (ENVO:01000295) within the mesopelagic zone...; material: water (ENVO:00002006), including particulate matter (ENVO:01000060) such as......
GGGCTATAGCGGATCAAGCTTGGATGACACCACGTTTTCGCTGTCTGTTGCCCCCGCTGATGGCGTAAGCCTGTCACAGGCAGAGGCCGCGATGGACGCCGCGATTGCTGCGTTTCTCGAAGCCCCGATCGACCCCACACTTATGGAAAGCCTGCGCACACAACTGCGCGCCTCCGAGATTTACGCCAAAGATGCAGTACAAGCGATTGCGCGCAGATACGGTGCCGCCCTGACCCAAGGGTTGACGATCCAAGATGTGCAAGACTGGCCGCAGATCCTGCAACAGGTCACCGAAGCCGACATCAAGGCGGTCGCCGCCAAAGTTCTGAACCGTGACCAATCCGTGACCGGCTGGGTCGTTTCCAGCCAAGAGGAGGCCCGCTAATGCTACGCTTTGCCATGACCCTGTGCCTGATGATTGCGGCCTCTGCGGCGGCTGCTGTTGAAATTAAAGAGGTCACCTCTGAGGGTGGTATTAACGCTTGGATCGTCGAAGAACCGTCCATTCCTTTCACAGCACTCGAGATCAGAATGCGCGGCGGTGCGTCGCTTGATTTGCCGGGAAAACGGGGTGCAACAAACCTGATGATGGCGCTGATCGAAGAGGGCAGCGGCGAAATGGATGCGCAGGAGTTCCAAACCAAACTGGACGCGCTGGCCGCCAGCCTGTCGTTCCGCGCCTCTGACGACACGATGTCGATTTCCGCGCGTTTCCTGACCGAAAACCGCGACGAAGTGCTGGCACTTTTGCGGCAGGCTCTGACCCAACCCCGCTTTGACCAAGATGCGATTGACCGCGTGCGTGCGCAGGTTCTGTCAGAGATTGCCAGCGACGCAAAAAGCCCCAACAGCATTGCACGCAGCTATTTCAATCAGGCCGCTTTTGGTGACCATCCTTACGGGTCTTCGCCTGACGGCACGCTCGAAAGTGTCAACAGCCTGACCCAACAAGACATGTTTGACGCCGCGCGTAACGCGCTGACCCGAAAAGACATTTACGTCTCGGCGGTGGGTGACATCACCGCGCAAGAGATCGGCGGTTTGCTCGACGATTTACTGGGTGATCTGCCCGCAGATGGCCCCGACGCGCCCGCGGATGTCGCGTTTGGACTGGGCGGCGGCGTCACGGTTATCCCTTATGACACCCCGCAAGCGGTGGCCCTGTTTGGACATTCGGGTATCAAGCGCGACGATGATGATTTCTTTGCGGCCTATATCCTGAACGAGGTTTTGGGCGGGTCCGGCTTTGAATCGCGCCTGATGAACGAGGTCCGCGAAAAACGCGGCCTGACCTATGGGATCGGGTCGTATCTTGTGCCGAAATTTCAAGCCGAACTATGGATCGGCCAAGTGGCCAGTGGCAGCGAAACGATTGCGCAAGCCATCAACGTGATCCGTGATGTCTGGACCGATCTGGCGACCAACGGCATGACCCAGATCGAGCTTGATGGCATCAAAACCTATCTGACCGGCGCCTATCCGCTGCGGTTCGATGGCAACGCCGAGATCGCCGACATCATGGTGGGGATGCAGATGATCGGCCTGTCCACGGATTACGTGATCAATCGCAACGACTATCTGGCGGCGGTGACGTTGGACGATGTGAACCGTGTGGCGGCGCAATATCTACGCCCCGACGATCTGCGTTTTGTGGTGGTAGGACAGCCCGAGGGGCTAGAAAGCACTGATTAATTAAAACAGCCCGTCGATCCGTGCGTAACTGTCTTCCATGCCTTGTTCCATTCCCGTTTCAAGCATGGCTTTCAGGCTTTCTTCGTCGGGCAATTGCATCCGCAGGGTCAAAAGGGTGCCGCCGTTCTTGGCCTCAAACGTGGTATGGCAACGGTTGTCTGGCGTTGGTTCGGGGATGTGCATCCGCTCGACGTGCTTGATTTCGCGAAAAGGTGTCACGACCTCGTATTCACCGGTAATTTCAAAGGAATCGCCTTCGTCATTGGCCCAGCCATAGCGCAGAATGCCACCCGCTTTTGCATCGGATTCGCAGTGGGTCATATCCCAGCCTTCCATGCCGCCCATCCACAACCGGATCAAGTCGGCCTCAACATGAGCGCGAAAGACTTGCTCTGGTGTCGCTGCAAATTGGCGGGTCACAATGGCGAGGCCCTCGCCTGCAAGGTCAATTTTCAAGGCAGTCATTACGTGTCCTTTTCCGTTTGGGGCATGGCGGCCAGTACCGCATCCAGCCGATCATAGTTTCGGGCAAGTGATGTGCGCAGCTTGGTCGCCCATGCCTCAAGCTGCTCTAATCCCGCCGGAGACAACGCGCAGGGTCGTTTGGCGCCGTCCACGCGTCTGGTAATCAACCCAGCCTCTTGCAACACCTTAAGGTGGCGCGAAACGGCTGGCTGGCTCATGGCGAACGGGGCGGCGATCTCCATGACCGTCCTTTCCCCATCTGCAAGCATATCCAAAATGGCGCAGCGGGTTGGGTCGGCAAGGGCAGAAAAGGTGCGGTACATCTGATTCATGCCTAACATGTTATATAACATCTTCGTTAAGTCAATTGTACGATTTCAACACTCGCAGAATCGGCATGGCTTGTGCTAAACCTTGTGGCATGTCCAATCCTGACCCCCAGATAAAGCCCCAGCCGGTGATCCGGCAGCTTGACGACGCCGCAGTCAACCGGATTGCAGCGGGCGAAGTGTTGGAACGTCCTGCAAGTGCTGTCAAAGAACTGGTCGAGAACGCCGTTGACGCAGGCGCGACCCGTATCGAGGTCGTGATCGCAGATGGCGGCAAGACTTTGGTCCGTGTGACCGACGATGGCTGTGGGATTGCGGGGGCTGATTTGCCGCTGGCCCTGTCGCGCCATGCCACCAGCAAAATCGATGGCTCTGACCTCTTGAATATCCACTCTTTCGGGTTTCGCGGCGAGGCGCTGCCGTCGCTAGGTGCTGTTGGCCGGCTGACCATCACTAGCCGCGTTGCGGGCGGCGAAGGGGCCAGCATCGCGGTCTCTGGCGGGCGTCAAAGCGCTGTGCGCCCCGCGGCGTTGTCAAACGGCACCGTGGTCGAGTTGCGCGATATGTTCTACGCCACACCTGCACGGCTGAAATTCCTGCGCACCGACCGCGCAGAGGCGCAAGCCATCGGCGATGTCGTCAAGCGGCTGGCGATGGCCGAGCCGTTTATCACCTTTATCCTGCGTGACGCCTCAAACGGCGATCAGCGCACGACGTTTCGCGCCGACGCTGAGAGCGGTGATCTGTTTGACGCGCTGCATGGGCGTCTACGCACGGTTTTGGGCCGCGATTTCGCTGATAACGCGCTGCCCGTTGATGCACAGCGTGACGGGTTCCATCTGACAGGCTATGCCGCCTTACCGACCTATTCGCGCGGTGCGGCGGTCGCGCAATATCTGTTTGTAAACGGCCGCCCCGTGCGTGACAAAATGCTGCTGGGTGCGCTGCGCGCCGCCTATATGGATGTGCTGTCGCGCGACCGTCACCCAGTGGCGGCTTTGTTTGTTGATTGTGACCCGACGCTGGTCGACGTGAACGTGCATCCGGCTAAATCAGAGGTCCGGTTCCGTGAACCTGCCGTGGTGCGCGGGTTGATCGTGTCGGGGCTGCGACATGCATTGGCCGAGGCCGGACATCGCGCCTCAACCACGGTCGCAGACGCAACGCTTGGCGCGATGCGGCCAGAGTTTACCGAACCACGGGTCTACCAAATGGACCGCCCGTCATTTTCGGCGCGGTCGATGACATTCCAAGCCCAAGCGCCGGGGTTTTCAGAGGCACCCTCTGCGCGGATTGAACCAGCGTCGACGGACGAGATGCACCATTTGCCGCTGGGGGCCGCGCGCGCTCAGGTGCACGAGAATTACATTATCGCCCAGACCGAGGCAGGCATTGTGATTGTTGACGGACACGCCGCCCACGAGCGGTTGGTTTATGAAAAACTGAAAAAGCAGATGGCCGAATACGGGGTCGCGGCACAGGCGCTGCTGATTCCCGAAATCGTGGAAATGTCCGAAAACGAGGCATCTCAACTGTTGGACATCGCGGATGATCTTGCGCGGTTCGGTCTGGGCATCGAACCCTTTGGCGGTGGCGCGATTGCGGTGCGCGAAACCCCCGCAATCTTGGGCGAGGTGAACGCCGGTGCCATGCTGCGCGATATCTTGGATGAACTCGCCGATACCGGAGGGTCGGATCGCGTGCAGTCAAAGGTCGAGGCGATCTTGTCGCGCGTGGCCTGTCACGGGTCCATTCGCACAGGGCGTCGGATGCGCGGCGAAGAGATGAACGCACTTTTGCGCGAAATGGAAGCGACCCCGATGTCGGGGCAATGTAACCACGGGCGGCCCACCTATGTGGAGTTGAAACTGTCCGATATTGAACGATTGTTTGGACGCACATGATACAGGTCGGCGATTATACCTTTAGCCTCGACGACCCGTTGTTCCTCGCCGGTCTGATCGTTGCTCTCGTGCTCTTGCTACTGGTGGTTCTGTTGATCATCACGGTGCGCCGTGCCGGTAAATCGGGTGAGATGGCGCAAATTCTGGCCAGTCAAATGGGCGGATTGGGCAGCCGTGTGGAAATGCTGTCAAACGGGCAACAGCAACTGTTTGGCGGGCTGACCTCGGTCACGGAGGCGCAGGCGCAGCAACAGGCGCGGACCCTGCAATTGATGGAACAGCGGCTGTCCCAAGTGACGGAATCGTTGAACGTGAACCTGTCGTCATCCGCGCAGCGCACCGCGCAATCCTTGGGCGAATTGCAGCAACGCCTGCTGACAATCGACAAGGCGCAAGAGAATATCACCAAGCTGTCGGGCGATGTTCTGTCGCTGCAGGATATTTTGTCCAACAAGCAAACACGCGGCGCATTTGGTGAAATCCAGCTCAATGATATCGTCGGCAAAGCCCTGCCATCGGATGCTTATACGTTCCAGCACACCCTAAGTAACGGCAAACGCGCCGACTGTTTGATCCACCTGCCCAACCCGCCAGGACCCATCGTGATCGACAGTAAATTCCCGCTAGAGGCCTACGAGGCCCTGCGCCGCGCCAAGACAGATTGGGAAGCCAACGAGGCCGCAAAATTCATGCGCACAAGCATCAAGGCGCATATCAAGGCGATTTCCGACAAGTATATTCTGGACGGTGAAACCGCTGACGGCGCGCTGATGTTCCTGCCCTCCGAGGCCGTCTATGCGGAACTGCACGCCAACTTTCCCGAACTGGTGCGCGACGGATTTGCAGCGCGCGTCTGGATCGTGTCGCCCACAACCTGCATGGCAACGCTGCACACAATGCGCGCGATTTTGAAAGATGCGCGGATGCGCGAACAGGCGGGGGCTATTCGCACGACATTGCGGCTGCTGCACCGCGACGTAGAACTGGTTTCGGAGCGGGTGGGCAAGTTGAACACCCACTTTGGCCAAGCGCGCAAAGATCTCGACGACATCAATATTGCCTCCGAGCGTGCGGGCAAGCGGGCCGCGAAACTTGATAACTTCGACTTTGAAGAGATCACGCCCGAGGTAGAGCCACCAGCGGTGCCGCTTGACCGCTGACAGCCCGCTGGGTGTCTATATCCCGCTAAACCGCTGCACCAAACGCGGAATAACGCCGCTAAACCGCAGCGGCGCATCCGTGGCGGCAAGACAAATGCAATCGACGCCCGCTTCGGCGATGGGCGTGTGGTTCAGGTCTTCGTTCGCGACCTCGACATCGCCCGCGGTAAACCGGTCGGTATGGTCGTAAAACGCCCCTTGCAGAACCATCGTCAACTCGATGCCCCGATGCCCATGATCCGGTAGCGTCGTGCCCGCAGAAATTTTCAGCAACCGCACGGTCGCAGTGCCGCTGGTGTTTAAAAGCATCTGGCTGACCCCGCCGCCAATCTTGCGCCATTTCACCGCCGTCACGTCTCCTGCAACATAATCCTGCAACGGGGCCGGAAACACACCGCGTCTGTATTGGTGTGGCACTGGCGCATCGACCCCTTTGTCAATCAACGCAAAAGTCGCCGCAAGCGCATTGGTATCCATATTGGCAGGGGTCGCGTCCAGCATCACCTCGCCACCCAGCGCGTCATATTCGGCCAGCGCCGCACGGCAATCATCGCACATCGACACATGGGTCGCGACGACAAGGTCAAAGGCCTCTGGCAGGGTGCCAGCGGCATATCCCATCAAAAGCGGTGCAGTCAGGTGGTGCTTTATCTGTGTCATAGTCAGTTCAGTTCATTGCATGGCGCAACCGGTCAAGTGCCAGTCGGATGCGGGATTTAATGGTGCCCAGCGGCAAGCCGGTTTCGGATGCGATTTCGCCTTGGGTCAAGTCGCCAAAATACGCGCGTTCGATCAATGTGCGTTGCTTTGCGGGCAAATTCGCCAAGGCGCGGCCCAGAATTTCGGTTTCCTGTTGCAGCGCGACGGTGTCGACCTGCGAGGGTTGTTCTTCTGGTCCCCACGGCAGGTCCTCGGGCTCTGGCCTGCGCTGCTTGCGGATCATGTCGATCCGCTTGTTACGTGCGATCGTGAAAATCCACGTCGAGACGCTGGCCTTGGTCGCGTCAAATAGATGCGCCTTGTTCCAAACCGTGACCATCACCTCTTGGGCGCAGTCCTCTGCCATATCGGGCGGGGTCCCCGATTTCATCAAAAACGACTTTAAGCGCGGCGCGAAATAGCCAAATAGTGCTGCAAAAGCAGTGCGATCCTTATGATCACGCACTGCATTTAGCTGGGCGATCCAAGCCATCCGTTTGGAGGGTTGTGTTGTTGTCACGTGCCGCACCTCTGGTTGCACGACAAGACTAACGCGCCTGCCGGTGTTTGGCGATGCGCTAGATTGCGGTGCAGCGTGTGAAAGGGTGATTTGTGTCAACATACCCTTGTTACGCGGGGTGTCTGCGATTGGATCAGTTGAAATTAAAATGAAACTCATCCACCTGTGCGTTCGTGTCGTAAGAAGATAAAGACGCTTTTAGGATATTGATTTATGCCATTTGAAACCGCCGCCACCGCCCCGCGCAAAATTGCTGTTGTGGGGGCTGGTATTTCGGGAATGGGGGCGGCGCATATGTTGGCCCGTGATCATCAGGTCGTGCTTTTCGAGACCGAAAAACGCCTTGGCGGACATGCGCGCACGGCTATGGCCGGCCCCAATCGCGACATCCCCGTTGATACCGGTTTCATCGTGTTCAACTATGCCAACTATCCGCATCTGACGGCGCTTTTCGACGAACTTGATGTGCCGGTTGTCAAAAGCAACATGAGCTTTGGCGCGTCGTTTGGTGGCGGGCGGCTGGAATACGGGCTTGCGGGGCTGGATGCGATTTTTGCCCAACGGCGCAACGCGCTGAACCCGAAATTCCTGCGCATGATCCGCGACATTTTGCATTTCAACAAACACGGGTTGGCCGCCAGCGCCGACGAGAGCCTGACAATCAGGGATCTTATCGCCAAACTGGGGCTGTCGGACTATTTTCGCGACCATTATCTTTTGCCGTTCTCTGGCGCGATCTGGTCGAGCCCGAAAGAAAAGATCATGGACTACCCCGCCCATGCGATGATGAACTTCTTTGACAACCACGCGCTTTTGTCGGCCACGGGCCAGCACCAGTGGTTCACCGTGCAAGGCGGATCAATTGCCTATGTCGATCGCTTGGCCGCGGCGATGGCCAGCCAAGGCGTTGACCTGCGACTTGGCACGCCAATTGCAGCGGTGCGCCGGACCGGTTTCGGCGTCGAGGTGAAAGCCACTGGCGGCGATTGGGAGGCCTTCGACGATATCGTCTTTGCGACCCATTCCGACGTATCCTTGCGGATTTTGTCGGATGCATCGCCCGTAGAGGCCGCCACGTTGGGCGCCATTCGCTATCAGCCAAACGCGGTTGTCCTGCATTCGGACACGTCGATTATGCCCAAACATAAATCGGTCTGGTCGTCGTGGATTTATACCGAGGCCGCGGGCAAATCCGGTGACCATATTGACCTGACCTATTGGATGAATTCATTACAGCCCTGGCTGAACGACGCGCCCTATATGGTCACCCTCAACAGCACGCGCCCGATCCGCGAAGACCTGATCTGGGACGAGGTCACATTGCACCATCCGGTTTACGACACAGGCACATTGGTCGCACAAAAACGCGCCGCACAGATGAATGGCACGAACCGCACATGGTTCTGCGGCGCGTGGATGAAAAACGGCTTTCACGAAGACGGGCTATCATCGGCAGTAGATGTGGTAACAACGTTAAACGGGGTGACACGGCACCAGATGGCGGCAGAGTGAACAAAATCCAGCACATCACAGGACATACCTACCACGGCAGGCGTGGCGCGATCAAAAACGCATTTCGCTATTCCATCGATTATGTGCTGCTGGATGCCGAAAATGATGTGGTGGGGCCGTCGCTGTTTGCGCGCAATCGCGGCAACCTGATGTCCGTGCACGACCGCGATCATGGTGGCGCGCCCAAGGCAGGGCAGGGTGCCGCCTGGGTCCGCGATGTGCTGGCTGCCCATCATCTGGACGTGACGGGGCGGATTGATCTGCTGGCGCAACCACGCATCCTTGGCCATGTGTTCAATCCTGTGTCATTCTGGCTGTGCCACGACGATGCAGGCGTCTTGCGTGTGGTGATTTCCGAGGTGTCCAATACATTTGGCGACCGCCATTCCTATCTTTGCCACCACGATGATCTGCGCGAAATTACCAAGTTAGACACTATTATTGCGCAAAAAATATTCCACGTCTCGCCGTTTCAACCGGTGGAAGGCAGCTATACATTCCGCTTCGACATCACTCCCGACCACATCGCGATCACCATCGATTATTCTCGGGGCAGTGGCGGGGTGGTGGCCACCTTGACCGGCCCCCGCGCACCCCTGACCAACGGATCAATCCTGCGCGCCGCACTGCGCCGCCCCTTCGGGTCGCGCCGTGTTTTGGCGTTGATCCATTGGCAAGCGCTCAAATTATGGTGGAAAGGCGCCACATTCCGCGCCCGACCAAAGCCGCCCGCCCGCGAGATCAGCAAATGAACGCATGGCGCGACCGCCTGCCGGCCTATGCAGGTTTCGGCGCGGTTTTGTCGGCGGCGGGGCTGCCGATTTATATCTATGCGCCCAAATACTACGCCGATACTTACGGCGTCAGCCTGACGGCACTGGGCGCGATCCTGTTTGGCCTGCGCCTGTTTGATGTGGTGCAAGACCCCGTGCTGGGATGGATCAGCGAGAGACTAACAAAGGGCAAAGCCGCTATTATCAGCGCGGTGGCCCTGCTTTTGGCGCTGTCGATGATCGGGCTGTTTGCGGTGCCACCCCCGATCAATCCCGCGATCTGGTTTGCCATAACGATCGCCGGATTGTTCAGCGCATTCAGCTTCCTGACCATCAATTTCTACGCCCAAGGCGTGATGAAAGCAGGACCCACAGGACAGGTGCGCCTTGCCGCATGGCGTGAAACCGGCGCGCTATTGGGGGTCTGTATCGCCGCCGTCGCACCGACCGTTCTGATCGATCTGTCGGATGATCCGTTTGGCGTTTTCGCCTATGGCTTTGCTGCGGCAACGCTTGCGGCGACTTTGTTTATCTGGCCGGAATGGACAGGGCGCACCACCGCCGAACCCGCGCATATCCGCAACATCATCGCCGACCCCTTGACCCGCCGCTTGCTGATCTTGGCCTTGGTCAACGCCACCCCTTTGGCCGTGTCATCGACCCTGTTTTTGTTCTTCGTAGAGGCGCGGCTGGACGGTTCCGGCTGGGAGGGACCGCTTTTGGTGTTGTTCTTTCTCGCCGCGGCAATCTTTGCGCCGCTGTGGTCGGTGGCGGCTACGCGGTGGGGTGAAAAGCGCGTGCTTTTGGTCGCGATGGTGCTGGCGATCATCGCTTTCGGGTCCACGGCCAGCTTGGGTGCGGGTGACGCAGGCCTATTTGCGGTGATCTGCGTGGTGTCGGGGGCCACGATCGGGGCCGACCTGACCCTGCTGCCCGCGATGTTTGCGCGGCGCATGGCGCAGGTGTCGCCCAACGGCGGTCAGGGCTTTGGGCTTTGGTCGCTGGTCAGCAAATTCACTCTGGCATTTGCCGCCGTACTTCTGCTGCCGTTGTTGGAACGGGCAGGGTTCAGCGCAGGGACCGCACCGCAACCCGCAAGCGCTCTCACAACCTTGACGCTGCTTTACGCGGTCTTACCTATTTTGCTCAAGGTCGCGGCCATCGCGCTATTGGCCAGCACAGATTTGGAGACAACAGATGACTGACTGGCAAGGCAAACGTTATTGGATCGTGGGCGCCAGCGAAGGGCTGGGGCGCGAAGTGGCCAAGCGGATCAGCGCGGCAGGGGCCGAAGTGATCGTGTCGGCACGTAGCGAAGACCGACTCAAATCCTTGGTCGTAGAGCTTGGCGGGCGGGCATCGTATGTGACGGTTGATGTGACCGACATGAACGCGGTCAAAGCGGCGGCAGCACAGATCGGACATATCGACGGGGTCGTCTATCTGGCGGGCGTGTATTGGCCGATGAAAGCATCCCAATGGGACAATGAGCGGGCCGATATGATGGGCCAGATCAACTATCTCGGGGCCGGTCGGGTGGTCGGTGCGGTGATCGGACAAATGGTGGACCGCGGTCGCGGGCATATCGTTCTGACAGGCTCTCTTTCAGGGTTTCGCGGCCTGCCGGGTGCGATTGGATATAGCGCCTCCAAGGCGGGGATCATGGCATTAGCAGAGTCTATGCAGGCCGATTTGCGCAAAACCGACATTCAGGTGCAGTTGATCAACCCCGGCTTCATCAAAACCCGCTTGACCGACAAAAACGACTTTGCGATGCCGTTCATTATGGAGCCGCAAAAGGCAGCACAAATATTTTTCGAACATATGAACAGCGATGATTTCAAGCGCAGCTTTCCGACGCTGTTCTCTTGGGTGTTTCGGCTTTCGCAGTTTATGCCCGACTGGATGTATTACCGGCTGTTTGGTGCAAAATAGCGCGGTGGGCGCAAACCCGATCTAGGCGGTGGCGTTATCAAACACCTTTTTGGCGCGGCCCCAGACCCCGGTTTCCAAATCATCCAGCGTGGCGAGATGCGCCAGTAACTGGCCTGCAAAATCCTCGCTGCTTTCCACCGGCAACAATGACGGCAGATTATCAATCGCAGTAACATCCAGCGGCGGGGTTTTGTGCACGCGCAGGGCGGGGGCGGCCCATGTTGTCTCTAGGTCATAAACCTTGATCGGGGAAAAATCGCTTTGCGGGTCGCAGGCGATATCACCAATCACCGACAGCCGCCTGCTATCCGTTTTGGCAGATGCCGGCACAAATACCGGCGTGCCCTCGCGGGCCAGAATACAGTTCAGAAAGATGTCATGCGCCAGAATTTCGGGGAATGGCCCGCCATTTGCTGTCTCGGCCATATCCCACTTGGTCACAGGCAACCCCAGCGCATCATAAAGATCCGAAGCCCCCGTGCCAACGCGGCCCAATGCCCCGATGATCAGGGCATTTGGCCGCTGCGGTCCCAGCGCTGTGCGCAATGCATCGCACATGGATTTCGCACTTTGGTATGTGCTAACGGGGCCTGCAATGCCGCCCGTCTTTTGCGCGACCCATGCGATCAGGCTGACCGCTGCACCGGCATACCCCGCCCAATAGCCAAACGCCGCGACCCGCCGTCCGGTGTCATCGACAAGATATTCCAGATCATACAGCGCCCCGCCACCAGTCTGGAAACGGTTCAGCAATACGCGCCCAGCGGCTTGTCCCTTATAGGCATGACCAAACATGATGTGGCGATGCGGCAGCGGTGTGCCATCCTCGGGCAGCTCTTTCAGGCCAAAGATGATCGCGTCCGCAGGCGCGCTTGTCCACGACCCTTCGGGCGCAATC
>TARA_R110002051_G_scaffold1337_3_pt1 | contig 11884 bp, 17 predicted proteins | sample TARA_R110002051 | Tara Oceans TARA_R110002051 (sample SAMEA4397023) | marine metagenome | biome: Polar Biome; feature: [MES] marine water layer (ENVO:01000295) within the mesopelagic zone...; material: water (ENVO:00002006), including particulate matter (ENVO:01000060) such as......
GCAAAGTGATAAAGTACAAATACGAGTAGATAGTATGTTGCATAATGACGTTAATATAAAAGCATTAGAAAAAGCAGTTAACAAATTACAAAATGATGTAGAAAAATTAAAAGATAAACAAAGAGAATTTGCTAATGGAAATGGAACTCATTAATGACTGAAGTAGTAATCGCTTTGTTAATGCTGGTTAATAATGAAATAACAGAACACAGAATACAGCCATCAATGGGTGAATGTCTTAAAGGTAAAAGAGTCGCTGAAAGAAATCATCAACCAAATATACAATATACTTGTATTAAATCTGAAGCTGAACTAGAAACAAATATAGATGGCTCAATCTCAATTAAAAAACTAATATTAAACTAATGGATAAACTTATGAATTTATACTTTACTGCAATTTTAGTTGCGGCTCTAGTTATATTAGCTCTTTGGGGCGGACCAAATTATGGGTAAGTTACCCACGTATGGTACCAAAAATTATACAGAAAAGAGTAATAAAAAACGTAAAGGACGCCACGCCAAAACTCCCAATCCAAAACACAAAGCTTATAAAAAATATAGAGGCCAAGGACGTTAAAGTTTTATTAATAGCTTTTTTTCTGTTTTATTTTATGTTCTCTTGTGTTATATATTAAACCTATGGTTGAACGTAAAAAGACAGATCACATCGTTATTCATTGCGCCGATACGCCAGACGACAGAGATGTTGATATGGCTACTATTAAGAAGTGGCACACAGAAGAACGAGGATGGGATGATATCGGTTATCATTTTGTAGTTAGAAGAAATGGCTTAGTAGAAGTAGGAAGAGATATTAAAATGCAAGGAGCTCATGCTAAAGCTGTTAATGGAACTTCTGTAGGTATATGTCTTGTCGGCCGAAAAGATTTTGATCAAAGACAATTTGATGCTTTAAGAGATACAGTTCAAATGCTTCTTAAACTATATCCTGATTCTAAAGTTATAGGTCATTGTGATGTAGAACCTAAGAAGCCTTACTGTCCAGGGTTTGATGTAGTTAAATGGTTTAGCGAAGCCATTCCTTCCATTGATCGCCCATAACTTGGGTTGCTATAGCTTTCTTTCCTTTTAAAGATTTAATAATTAAATTATCAACTGTTTTTAATGTTGTTATATCTATATAATTAACATTTCTTGTTTGACCGATTCTATGACAACGGTCCTCGGACTGTAATCTATGCTCTAAGTTATAACTATTATTATAATAAATAACTGTATTGGCTGCTTGTAAGTTTAAACCAAAGCCCCCTGTAGCTGGATTTGCAACAAAGAATTTTGCATCTCCCTTAGTAAAGGATATAATACCAGCCTTTCGTTCTTTATCATCTGTATCTCCCCAATATTCTACAACCTTATCTGTACCATACTTCTCTTTTAACTCTTTAGAAATTTGTCTTAGATCAGCTCTATAACAAGCCCATATAATACATTTATTATCAACCTCTTCAGTCAATTCTAATAAAGCACTCATTCTATTATTATTTATATAGGTTGTTTTTCCTTGGTTATCTATTAAATGACCACATACAATTTGTTGTAATTTAACAAGCATAGCTAATTTATTAGGAACAGTAACTACTGAATTAGTTGTTGTAGTAACACAGAGCTCTTTCATTTCTTTATAAGCTTTTTCTTGTTCTTTAGTCATTTCGACATATCTATATTGATATGATTTCTTCGGTAAATCTAAACAATCATCCTTCTTAACTCTAAAACTAAAATTTCTTAATAGATCATTAAGCTCATCTGTTCTTTGAAACCCAGTTACTTTTTTAAATGAACGATGTCCTAAATTCATATTAACCATTATTGCATATCTATTTCTAAATGTGTAGAAGGAACTAAACCCTAAGTGAAACTCATCTAAAAATTCACACTGACTATATAAGTCTAATGGGTCTCGCGTTACGGGTTCACCAGTTAATATACGTCTATATTTAGCGAGCGTTCCAGCTTTAATAATTGCCTTAGTTCTTTTTGCATTTGGATTTTTAATTGTTGTACTTTCATCTACGACCATCATAGCCCTACATGTATTTAATAAACTTAAGGCCCACTTAACACCTCTAGTACTACTAAAAGCTTCTATATTCATAATGATTATTCTTAATTCATCACTAGCTCTAACAATATCCTCTAAATATTTCTTTTCTTCTTTCCTAGGATTAGCACTCCATATCGCATAACGATATATTATATGATTTGGAAGGTGAGCTGGTATCTCATTAATATGCCAATTACGATAAGCTCCTTTAGGAGCGATTATTAATAATGTATCTATATTACCATTATCATATAGATAAGCTGCTGTGTCTAATATAACCTTTGATTTACCGGTTCCCATTTCCATAAACAAAGCAAATGATTCTTTGTCTTTAGACATAGACCATGCTTTTAATTGATGTTCAAAAGGTTCCGTTTTAAATGGGTATACCTTACTATGTACTGTGTTCATTGTCGTCCTCTATGTTCATCTATGGGGCGGATTTTCATGCGGTTATATATCAAAATACATATTTGTATTTGGTTGAACAATATGCAATGATTTCTTAGCGCGTGTTACAGCCACATAGAATACTCTAATTTCATCATCAGGAAGTGAATGCATTTCTCTATAAGTTCGAGGAGCTATATCAGTCATCAATAAGACATGATCAGCTTCTCCACCCTTCACTCCGTGAATTGTACTTATTTTAATTCTTGGATCTTTTTTAAGATCTTCTCCTCTCTTGAGCAGCATTATATAGTATTCTCTTCTCTTTGTATCTATTTTATTTAACCGTTCATGCCAAATTCCAGGTTTTAAATTAAAGTCTTTTATAGTATAATATCCTTCGGGGTTAATTCCACGCGGACAGCGGGTCACCATATATTTATATATTAACTTAATGCCGCTACCCACAATGGACTCCCCTTTGGATAAACGTGTCCAAAAGCGTATTGCTTGCAAAGCCTCAGCGTTTAATGGTGACCTACGTCCTACGATTGTAAAAGGATAACCGTTCTTTATACAAATATTTTCTAATTGGTTTAGCATATATCCATTCCTAACTAAAAGGTACCAGTTACCTTCACTAAGATCTACGTCTTCCGGATCCATATACCATCGAATTCTTCCATCTTCATCTCTTGGTTTAAATTCTTTTTTAATTCTATCTTCTATTCTTAAACTAAGACGACTAGCTAATTCATGAACAGAGAATGGAACTCTATAAGATTGATTTAATATAGTACTATTTCCTTCTAATTTAATAAATTGATTTACATCAGCTCCAGCCCAACGGTATATAGCTTGATCATCATCACCAGCAATATATATTGTCTCTGTTTCTTTCCCTATCTGATTAATAATATCCCATTGAATAGTAGATAAGTCTTGAGCTTCATCTACAAATAAAACTCTAAGCTTAGGAAATGAATTAACTTTCAAACACTTCATAAGCATATCTGTATAATCTATAATTTTACGTTTATCTTTATAAGATACTAATGCTCTGGATAATCGTTCTAATTCAAACCAGTTTATTTCATCATCATTATATTCATTATAAACTTCTTTAAGAGTCTTTTGTCTTACTCTAGAAAGATTTTCTAGGAAGAAGAGTTTATCTCCAGTCTTCATACCAAAGATTTGTCCTTCACCCATATCAGCTCCGCCATCTACTTCTAAACCAAGCATACCTCCTAACTCTTGATAATGAGTCTTTGTCATTACATCACTTCTTTTTAAATGTAATTCTCTAAAACATAAACTATGAATCGTTCTAAAATATGGGAGGTCATCTTTAGTATAATTGAATTTTGTAAATGCTCTTTCAGCAGCTTCATCAGCAGCTTTTCTAGTAAACGCTAAATACCCTATATGTTCAGGTTTAATACCTTCGTTTAAATGATGCTCAACTAAACTTAATAGTCGAGTTGTTTTCCCAGTACCAGGTGGTCCTAGGATGATGTTGAGGTTTTCGTGTTGCATTTGCATTCTTTTTTCTGGCTCTCTGTTATTTCTACGTGTAATTTTCCATTTTGAAGTTGATGACCTCTACTGATTTCTCTTTGGTCTTCAACTTGTCTTACTAACTTTTTATTATCTTCTTTAACTTCACTTAATTCTGTTTTAATAGCTCTCATTTCAGGAGAATTCATACCAATACCTTTAACAATAGTAGTCTCTCCCTCAGCTTCTTGTCTTTTCTTTTTTTCCTCTCTCCACATTCCTAAAAGTTTATCATAATTATCACTCATAATACGTACCAAATATTAACCAAAAAACAGCATGACCATATTATAACGCAACTCCAACCCCAATGTTTTTTAATCGTCTTCATATTGTATTATCACGTTTCATCTGAGCTGTTATTCTTTGTGGTTTTAATTTTTCTACATTTCCACCTTTTTCTTTAAATTTTTTCATTAATAATTCTAATTCTTTTTCTTTTCTTAATTTTTCTAATTGTTCATCAAATTGCTTTGCTTCTTTATTTGTTACTGTCATTGTATTGTTACTAGCATAATAATAGACCATATACAAATTCCTAATAGAGAAGTAAATATAATTATAAAAATTGTATCTCGGCTCATTTATATTTGGCTTCCCATATTTGTTTTTGACTCATGTCTTGTTCATCTTCTTTTTGTTTTGTTAATGAGTTTATTTTCTGTGGTGATATCACATCAACTAAAGCATATCTATAAATATTAGTACCAGAGCTCCATTGAAAATGTAAGAGATACGGAGGCTTTTTATACTGCGTTATATTTCTTGGATCAAAAGCGGCTAATGTCATTTAATTACCTTAATATCCTCAATCAAAACGTTTGGAATAACTGTCACATTTCCGACTGTCTCAATATCCCCATCTTTATCCAAAGACCAATCTCCAAAAATATAAGTATTTCCTCTAGCTTTTTTATAAAGTCTTCCGGTAGTTTTACAAGTCGCTGGTTTCATTTTCATAAAATCTTTTATCTCTAGCCAGGATGCATCCGACATAGGATCAATCCAAGTAATTTCAACATGGGCATACGTTTCAGCCTCACTCATGCCAGGTTTTCTTTTAAAACGGTACTTCTTCCTTGTCATCTTTTACATCCTTAGGTAAATCATGACCCGACTCTTGTTTAGCAAAAGCAGGTAATGACCACAAGTTAACTCCTTTTCCTTTTATATTCCAGAAGTGATGCTCAGCTCCTTTCTGTTTTAAGAGAGAAGTTACTTGATGAACTTTAAACTCTCTAAAATGTTGACGATCAAAGAACGCCATCAAATCTGAAATTCTTAAATAATGCTTATCTTCCTCTGTCCAAGGTTTCCCAAGCAATATTTCATCTTTACTTAATGCTTGAGCTCTACTGGTACAGAATCTTTCTATTAATTCAAATAATTGGCCGACAGAACTAGCATCTATAGGAGCTTCTATCACGTTTAGATTCTCAAATAAATGGTTAATGAGCTGATTCCATGAATTATCATTCATTCTTGTCGGCATCATATTTAATTTTTCCATACACCTCTTTTGAAACCTTCTCTGATTTTGTAAATCATCTGTTTCTAGGTCTATTCTCCCACTCCCTTCGACATCTAAAAACCATATTGGAGGGTTAGAATTATATTTTGTTAAAGAGTGTATAGCCGGCATTCGTCCATCATTTCCGATCCCATGCTTTCGGAGCTTACAGACTGCTGAATTGCAATGCGGCGCAATTGGAGCCCGGCTACACGTATACTGATAAGTCTTTTTAGAAGCAGATTTAATTACTTCTAAAACTTCAGTACTCTTTAATGGAGGGTCCATGAATTTAATATTATAACTTTCTACTTTAGCTTGCCAACTATCTGGAAAAGCTTTTCTTGCATAGACAGCCATATTAAATAATCCATTATTCCTAGTTCCTTCAGGAAAACCTTGTTGTGTTAAGATTTGTAAACAAGGCGGACCCTCTTTCAACTCAGAATTAACTTCAATCTTAAGCGACTTTACCTCCTCAAGACTTAATAATTTAGATTCAGCTAACTCTAAGAACTGTTCAGGTGATAGATTATTACCAGAATGTATTGCATATCTTTTAGTATCTTTACAATTAAAATATGGCATATTAATCCAACCACCCACATCTCCTCTTTCAGCTAAGATTTTAATTTGTTTTGGAAATATTTCACAACCACCAAATCCTAATGTAGATGATAATTCTTCTAATTTAGTTTTAATTATTTGAGCTGGTACCCAGTCTTTACAAAAGAGATATAAATGTACACCTCCAGATTTTGATCGACAAGGTATTAAAGGTAATTTTAAACTTTCTAATTTTTTTGATAATTCTTTTAAATCGAGTTCAACATACTCATCAACATCAACGGCTCCAAATTTAACTTTAGAGTCATCATTAATTGGAATAATACCAAGACCCTTCACACCTGAAAGGTGATCTTTCCAATGTTGTAATGTTACATTCTCTCTGACTGTTATGGCCTTGCCCGTAAGTTTTCCATCGGCACGGGAATCTTTTATTTCGTATGTACCGTGGGCTCGTTCAAGGCCGGCAAAGAGAGAACTAAATCTATTCTCCATGACCGGCCTATATCCTTAAAAGTCGTTTTTTGGTTTAGTATTATCTTTACTAGGTGGTGCAACTTTAACTTCGTTACTTCTCACACTACCAGCAAATGTTTTTGCCATTTGATATAGATTGGTTTCCTTAACTGGCTCTAACATTGTAATATCCCAGCCATACCAAGATCCCTTATCATTCTTTTCAGCCAAAGTTTTAACTTTATACTTATGACTAAAAGATGCGGGAGTTACCATTGTACCATTTGGATGAGGAACTTTAAGTCCCACCATAATACTATTCCATCTTCTTGCTTTTTTCAATTGAGTTGAACTCATACTAATCACAGCAGTCTCGCTCTTATTGCCGTCTAAAGCAAGAACAAAGTTATATGCTGTCTCTACTAATATGTTTCCATTCTCAAGAACTATTTCCCCTCGTTCATTACGAGGTTTAAGAGTAATTTCAGAGCCAGGTAAGTGTTCACCTACATAACCTCCGCCTTTTTCTCTTGGAGTCCACTCAACAAAAGATCTTTTGTAACCACAAGGTAATACAATTAATTCTTTATAAAGTTTACTGCTCACAGTATTAAAAATCATTCCAGGTTTGCACCCTTCAATTTCTTCAATCTGAGGACTAGTCTTTTGAATCAACGCAAGAAAAGGAATTGCTAGATCTTGAGCTGTCATTTTCTCTAGACCTACATTAGCATCTTCTGCATAATTTATAGTAGCTAATGCACCAGCTTTTTGTTTTGTTTGTATAGTTTTACCATTTGCCATAACTATTCTCCTCTCTTTATTGTTGTTGTTTGCCCTATATGAATACCCAACAGATCGTGAGGTAGGGCTTTCCCCTTCTCTGTTTGTTCTCTGATAAATGCGCTAAGAGACATTGGGTGAACAGCCTCTCTATCAGTGAAACTATAACCTTTATTATTTAAGTCTTCTTTGACTTGTGCGGCATTGGCATCTTCTCCTTTACCGAAGGTAATTTTAATTTCATTTTTAATTAAGTCTCCATGGTCATGTTCCCTTAACCATTTATAAGCTGAAGGTTGATTAGTCTTAGATATATGTCCTCTATACAACGGTTTAATGGTAATTTTATCACCATTCTCCATCTTAACTTCTGACATATTCATCTCAGCAAATTTATTAGGAAGATCTTCTTCTTTTAATCTTCTAAGAACTTCTTTTTTTGTTTTAAGTTTTTCTTCTATTTCATTAACTTGATCTTGTTGATCTTGAATTGTACTAACTAATTCAGAAACTTGAAGCATTTCGTCATTAGAAATCTTTTGTTTATTTACTTTTTCTAGTATTACTTTTTCTGTCATGCTGCTTGCCTTCCATATATGTTACATTTAACTGGATAATATATTCTCTCTTGTCGATCCCATTTTAAAAAGTTAACTCTTCCATTATTAATATCACTGGCTATCGCACCAGCTATCGCAATGGCTATAGGATCACCCATAGTTAAAATATAGTCTTCATCATTATAATCTTTTAAATGTTTTTTCAAACGGCTTACAGTCGGTGCTGCAGATAGAACCACATCACCAGGTGGTAACATTAACTTAAGCTCGCCATATTTTTGTGCAGGAAGCACATTTCTATTTGGAACTTCTTGTACTATATATACTGCCATTCTACTCTCTCATTCATATATCCTTTGAACAATATCTTTCCAGTTCCATGGCATACCCCATATCCATGCTTTAGATAGTTCATTGATATTAATAGACACTCTATCACCTTTAATACTTTTGTACACGGAATTAATAATAATTTCGCTATCAATAAGATAAAGTAAATCATTTTTCCGCATAATGATTTTAATATTTCCGCCGTGTTTTTTTGATTCGTTAAAAAATGCAATTTGTGAACTTTGAAATTGAACATTATTTCCTTTGCCAATCTTCAGTTCGACCCAAACTGCTTTTCCCTTGTGTGTTAAATGTAAATCCGGAACTCCGGCTCCAACTAAATTTTCTATTCTTATTAAATGTCCTGGTACATTTCGTTTGATTAGTTGCCAAAGTTCTTTTTCTGTCATCTAGTCTAGTTATACTCTTTTTATTTAAGTTAGTAAACTTTGTCATTTAGCTTCTCCCCATGATCTTCCTTTTTCAACAGATACTTTTAATGGAACTTCTAACTTAATACAATTTTCCATTATTTCTACAATAGGTTTAATATCTCCTTTGAATGAAAAATCTAATTCGTCATGTACTTGCAAATGAGGTATTACTCCTAATTCGTTATACATATCCAACATTGCTTTCTTAGTAAGATCTGCTGATGCTCCTTGAATTAAAGCATTTAAAGCTTTATGAGTATAAGCTCTTCTTAACGGACGACCTTTCCATATTTTTTCTGCATCTTCTATTCTTAATGGCATTTCTTTATTAGGCCATTTTAATCGTGAATCAGTAGGTTCCCAGAAATTGAAATGTCTCTTCCTCCCTAGTAGTGTCTTAATTTCGCCACGATATGTGGCCGCTTTACCAGCTTCATGCATAAGCCCCTTAACAAATGGGACCTTTTCATGGTATTTTTCGAGCAGAATTGTGGCATCATTATAATTTAAACCTAGTATTTGTCCTAGTTTAAATGTACCCATACCATACATAATTCCTAAATTAATTGTCTTAGCAACTTTTCTTTTTATATCAGCCATTTCAGCAACCATAGTATGAAAATCAGCATTTTCTTTATGATATGCTTCACAAGCTTCTCTGGAACCTTTAATAGCTCTTAATCTAGCATAATGAACAAGCATTCTAGGTTCTTGTTGATTATAGTCTAAACGATACCAATCTTTTCCTTCTTCAGGAAGAAATAAAGATCTAATTAATGGTCCCCAGTATTCATCTCTTGCAGGAATTTGTTGTAAGTTTGGATTACTTGAACTAAATCTCCCGGTTCTCGTTCCGTTTGAATCTTTTCTTAATTGGTGAAATTGGGCAAAAATACGACCATTCACACTTGTCTCTAAACAAACCTTTTGAATAAAATCTCTTCTCATCTTATTTACTTTTCTAAATTCGGCCACATTTGATAAGAAAAGATCTTTATTATTAGTTAGAAATTCGCCAGTAAATGAAGGATTGCCAGCTTGAGTAGTAGGAAACCATATCTTATTACGTTCACAAACAAGAGCGAGTTGTTGATTACTCCAAGGTTCAACAGGAAAACCTGCAAATTCTCTTAAAGATTTTAATAATCTTGATTCTTCTTTTTTATATTTTTTATTTAATTGTTCTGCTTTATCAATATCAATTTTAACTCCTTTAAATCTCATTGCTAAAATTAAAGGAATTAAATCAGTTTCTAATTTAAAAATCCCCATTAGATCCTGTTCTTTAAGTATAGGTAATTGTTTCTTAAATATCTCTAATGTATTTACAGCATCTATCTCTGCATATTCTCCTACATAATGAGGAGGTAATTTCCACATATCTTTCTTTGGATCAAGATTATAAGCTTGAGCTGCTGCATTTAATAGTGACTCATCTTTTCCTCTTCCTAAATATCTTTTTGAAAGGACCTCTAAACTGTATCCTTCTTTTCTTTCTTCATCGATGAGCGGTTCGGCGACTTGAATATCGTACGTAGACCCTTTGACTTCAATCCCGACTGTTTTAAGCCACTCCAAATCATAGAGGATATTCGCTCCAACTTTGTCAACGCTTGTTTCGAACTGAGCTTTTGCCCATTGTAAGACACGGTTACGGTTAAGGTTGCCTTCACCTGCATGTCCGATTGGGAAGTATCCTCTAAATCCTGTATCACTTGCCACGCTGATTCCAATGAGTCTTCCATCTTTTCTAACTCCTCCCGGACCGTTAGTTAATAAGTTTGGGTCGTAAGTCTCACAATCAATTGCGAGAATTTGTGCTCCAGACAAGTCTGGGAAATCCTGTGGTGCTGTCCACCTCGACTCGGGTTTCCAAAGCGGTAGTTGCTGGTGTCCATAATCTATTGGCATTCTTCCATATCCTCTCTGCGTCTGTATTTACATATTCTTCTAAGTAGACGATTTCCTTACAAGATGTATTTAATAATAGTTTTACACAAGTCACACATGGACTTAGGGTAATATAAGCTTTTTCAATTTCTTCAGTAGTTGCGCACTGGAGAATGGCGTTTTGTTCGGCGTGTATCGCTTCACATTTTTCCAAGCCTTCTCCACTTTTGTATTTTGATCCTTCACATGGATTATCGGTGCAGTGAACTTGACCTCTTCCATTACCATTGTATCCCGTGGCAAGCACCCGGCCAATATGATCAACCAAAATACAGCCACACTTACGCCTAACACACGTCCCACGCGTGCTAACGAGTTTAGCCATAGCCAGAAAATATGTCTCTTTACTAGGTCTCTCATTAATTTCCATCAGTAACGAATTCCGGTTCCTTTTTAGGAAACTCAATAAGAGTTCCAGTATTTGCTTTATCGATTAACCATTGTGTTAATTCTTTTGGATGGTTGAAATTAGTAATATCAAAAGGTACATAAGCTACTGTTTTAGGATTCTCCAATACTTTAATAACTTTCTCATAATCTTTTTCATATAAATGTTGACTTGTAGCATTAAGATAAATATTGCCTAGTGGTAATGCATGGCCGGTTCTATGCTTAAACAAAAGGGAGATAAATGCCGCACACATAGAAAAATTAAATATGTCGAACGGCCAACCTAACCACGCATCACTAGACCTCATTGTATCGATGCAATGAAGTTTATTGTCTCTAACTAGAAATTGAACAGAAATTGTACAAGGAATATCTTTACTCGGTCTAGGATTAGGTTCCCAAATAGTTGCAACGGCTTGTCTTGTATTCTTATCTTTAATTAATTCATCTACTATATAAGTAAATTGTCTTATTAACATCGGCCCATAAGCCCCATTAAAGAAATAACCATCATCTGAAAATGTTGTAATTAATTTAGAATACTGAGCAATCATTCCAACAGTATTTCTTCCTGTTAATATAAAAGCAGCTTCAGCAGGCATAAATTTATGCATATCTGTGTCTGTACATCTTTCTTCAAATGTAACTATAGGTTGTGTCATATCAACACATGTTGAATGATTTAAGATTTCATAGGTTTCTAATCCTCTTGGGTCTATATTTTTCTTATTTTTTAATATAGCAGCAAGGGTTCTTATCCATTCGTCATTGGCAGTATATCCGTTTAACATAATACTCCTTTTAGGTCCTCTACTATAGCATGATTTTTGCTTCCATTAAACCGTTTATAGTGCGACGGATGCGGCATAATTTCATCAGGTTCTATT
>TARA_R110002051_G_scaffold273884_1_pt1 | contig 11882 bp, 8 predicted proteins | sample TARA_R110002051 | Tara Oceans TARA_R110002051 (sample SAMEA4397023) | marine metagenome | biome: Polar Biome; feature: [MES] marine water layer (ENVO:01000295) within the mesopelagic zone...; material: water (ENVO:00002006), including particulate matter (ENVO:01000060) such as......
AAATTAAAATAAATTTAATTTTTTGAGGAATTCTAGAATTTGAATCATATAATACAGAAAAGGTATTGTAAATTTTTAGGATATCTTTAAGAAGAAGATGCTCAAATTTGTAGTTTGTGTTTATGAAATCTGAATCGGTTACAGATTTTAAAGCCTGTTTGTATTTCATGTCTGAATTTAAAGACAGGCAAATACTCCAAGCCTTGTTACTTTCTTTTCGTAAAAGAGTTATAAATTCTGGTGTTATCAAAGAATTTGGTTGGTTATTTTTGATTGTCATGAAATTACATCTTTATATCTCAGATTTTAAAGATAGATAATTTTAATAATCATAATACCCATAATTATTTCCTTGGTTTGGATTATAGACTTCTGCTCTTTGTCGATCTCTCAGAATAAATTCTTCGACAACCATATCAAATATTTCATCATCTGTATCTGTGTCTTCTATTTGAATACCGTCATTTTTATAAAATGGTTTCGTTTGAAGTGTTGAAGATGATTCATATACCGATAAGTACATTTTAAATTTTTTATCATAATCACTGCCATCTCTATATTTAAATGCATAACCGACATATTTTTTATTGCGGTATATAATGGTCTTTTGTCCTACAAACTGGATAGAATCTTGACCTATTTTATAGTTTTTACGATCAAATAGTTGCGCTTCGGCTAACTGTTTTTGAGATTTATAATTTGGCGGGAAAAATGATAGTTTCTCTTCGTTTTTTAATTTTGTGAATAATAAATTTCTGCTATTAATATCGGCAGCTAAGGCTGTTAATTCACTTATTTTAGTTCCGTTAGGCGTAGAGGCTAACAGAGCTGCCTTTGTGGTTTGAATTTCAGGATCTTTTAATAAGGTCAATTTGTCAAAGAATAATTGTACTTCTTTTTCTTTAATGAACGGATGTATTAACTGAATATAGTCTTCAAGAACTGCTGTTTTTTTTGAGATTACAATATTTTCATAGTAAGCGTTATTGGTATTTCTATTTGAAGTTTTACCTAGCTCTCTTTTTAGTTGAATTTTAGCATCATTCAACATTTGTTTTCGGTATTTTTTATAACTATTCGGTTTAATAAGTCCGTTAGCTTTTAATTGTGCTAAAAGAGAAAAAATAGGCGATTTATACTCTTCGATTGCGCTATAATCTAATATTTCAGGATATAATTTTTTAGCCAAAGGAAGACTATCCATATAAGGTTTGAAGATTTGATATATCTCATAACTACTTGAAACAAGTGGGAGATCTTTGGACATTAAATTTAAAAGTTGCTCAGCAGAATTTTGAGTTCTTTTTTTAGCAATTGCCTGTAGAATTTTGGTTTGAGATGAAGAATTGTTATATGATTTTTGATAAAAATCGGAATAAAAGAGCATTGTTTCCGAATCGTCTATTTGTGCTAATTTTTGAATAAGATAACTTTGTATATTTTTCTGATTTTCCTTAAAATCAAACTCTGAAATATAATATTTTAATGAATCGATATGTTTTTTAGTAAAATTTATGAGCTGATATCCATTCATGACAATGCTATCATTTGCCTTTAATGCTTTAAAAAAATCAGCCGTTTTATCGGCCAATATGTCTTTACCAACAATGGTGTCTAAGGGCTTGAAATTCTCAAAAAATTCAGAGACAAACCTACTTGGTTTTGTAATAGTATCTATAACAGCTTTTACTTCATAAAGTAATCCGCCTTTCAATACATTTTTGACAAGAATGCCTCTTGTGCTTGCTGTATCGGTTAGTGTGAATTGTAATTCGTAATTTCCCTCTGGAGAGGTTTTGGCAACTTCATCGCTAATGATAAATTTTTTATTTGCGTATAGTTTTTTTCTCAAACTCCACACAGAATCAATGCTGGGGAACATTAAAAAATCGTGCGATTTGTTTAATTGAACTGCAATAGCTTCGTTATTTTTATTCTGATAAATACTCTTTTTGTTATAAGCATTATAGGGTTTTATATCTCGTTTTTGAAAGCCATTGCTATTGATAACAAATTTTGGAGGTTTAACAGAAGATACTGTTGAAAAAAACAAAGCGGTATCTTTTATGGAACTAAACTTTTCTTTATATTCCGGAGATTTTATTTTAAAAGAATTAAAATAATTGGCTGCAGTATCATCATCATCAGTTACTATTCCTAATAAATAATAATCTTCACCTTTTAATTTGGTAAATAAATGCAATTTTTTTACTGTTAAACTATCAATTTTAGCAAATGATTTTAAAGTATTGTCTTTAAATGAATTATAAGTCGGATGTAATTTTAAATCTTTGTAAAATCTTTCTTGAATTTGTTTTAACTCGAAAGTATCCTCTTCAATAAAATTATAATCATGTAGTGTTGTTTTTTTTAAAAACCGATAGGTATTATTTATAGAATCATACCCTTGTATAAATCGGTTTCCATTTCTATTTTTATTTGTAAATGTATAATAAGCAGGCATGTCTATCTCAAAATCATTGTATGTTGAGGAGACACTTTGCACTGTTTTATTTAGGTCTTTAAAGCGAAGACTATTAAATATGGTATCTGCATATTGTTTTACATATTCACCATGACCTCCCATTTTAAAAATGATGATTTCTAATGGAGTAATAAAAATTTGATACCGCTGATATTCACCATTTTTAAGAAGGTTTTTTAAGTCAATTCCATTAAATCCATTTCGTGAAATTCTATTTTTTTCAATGATTTTTCCAGGAATATTTTCAAATAGTAATTGATCAATAGCATCAATAGTATATGGTTCCTCTTTTTTTAAATATGAAAATGTTGGAATTCTGTTTGCAGTAAAAAAACTACCATTTGCTAAATCTGGAGAAATGTAAAATGTATTTGAAAATTCTGCTACAGGATATAATTTATTAGGTAGTAATATTGAGAAAAGCTCATCATCAACAGACTGTTGTGAATAGGGATTTTCTTTTATTTTAGATTCAAATAATTCTTTTAAGGTTGTTCCTTTTTTAGATGCTTTTGAAGTTAGTGCTTTAACGGTGTAACCTTTTTTTCTCAATAATGAAATTACTCCATTTTTACCTGGTAAATGCGCTGCGCCAATCCCTGTAAATACTTTTGAATTTTGTATTAAAGAGTCGAGTTTAGCAACCATATTTTGGTTTCGGGTATACAACATATTTTTTAAATAATATTGGGTATACATCCCTTGGTCTAAAGAGTCTAGTAAATTAATATTTCGTTCTCTATAAGCATCTTGTAATAACTGTAATGGATCTTGTTGTTGCATTTTTTTCTGCAACCATTCGGCTGGTTTTTCTTTTATACTATTAAAACTTGCGCGACCCACTAAAGCCGTCGATTCTTCTAAATCTTCTAGGGCAACAATAGGTTTTCCAAATTTTGATCCTGCTTGATAGATAAACATGTCTAAATAAGTATCTTCTTCAAAGTTTTGCGAATATTCATCCGTACGGTATAGAATATTATTTATCATTTGGTCTTCAAAACCCAAATAAGCCGCTATTTCTTCTTTTTTTGGATTTGAAAGTAAAAAAGATCGTGAGTAAAAGCCTTTTGTCATAAAGCTTTCTCCGAATCCTAAACTCATATTGTCTTCATTGTCAAGCCATGTATTTGGGTCAGATTCTAAGGCAATTACATCGCTTTTATCTAAAGCTTCATAAAAAACATCGTCTAATCTAAATGCAATTTTTTTGCTAACATGCATAGTCCCATATAAATATGAACTTTGTGATAGCCCATTTCCTGAAATCTCCCAAAGAAGACTATTTTTCTCTTGTGCGTTAATGAAAGTAGAAATAGAAATTAAAACAAGAGTAAATAATATTCGCATTGGCGCATTTTTGGTTTAAAGTAGTTTGTAAACGTTGTATTTGCAATATATAACGTTGATTGTACTAATGTATTTTTTTAATCTTTTAAATTTTTGACCATAACCCTTGTATGAGCAATACTTTCTGGATAATTTTCTTGCAAGAATACTATTAATTTTTCACGCACTAATACGCGTAAATCCCATGCTGTTAGAGAATCTTTAGCACTCATAAGAGCTCTAATTTCTACACTTTGTGGTTTAGAATCAGTTACTTGTAAAACATTTACCTCTCCATCCCATAAATCTGTATTCTCTAATATTTTGGTGAGTTCTTTTCTAAGTTCATCAAAAGGGACATTGTAATCAGTATATAAAAAAACCGTGCCTAGAATATCTGATGAAGTTTTAGTCCAGTTTTGAAATGGTTTTTCAATAAAATATGTAGTGGGAACAATTAAACGTCTTTTATCCCAAATATTTACCACAACATAGGTTAGTGTAATTTCTTCAATACGTCCCCATTCACCTTCAACAATTACAACATCGTCAATTTTAATGGGTTGGGCAATAGCTATTTGAATACCAGCTAAAATACTTCCAATCATTTTCTGGGCAGACAGTCCTAAAATAATACCAGCAACTCCTGCAGAAGCAAAAATACTAACGCCGATTTCACGAATACTATCAAAACTCATTAACGCTATTCCTGTAGCTAAAATTATGAATATGAATATAATAATACGTTCTAAGATATTGAATTGTGTGTATATTTTACGTGCTTGAAGATTATTTGATGCATTAACATCATAATTTGAAATTATTTTTCTTTTTATGATACGTAATGTTGAAATTAATAACCAAGTGATGGATAAAATAAAAAGTAACGTACTTATTTTAGTGAGTACGTATGAAATATTACTTATACCTAAATTTTCATGAATCAATTTTATTCTGATAAAGATTCCGATGAAAAGTATAAATATGGGAGAGCTTAGTTTTTTGATACTACTTTTATCAATAATATATTTTGGATCTCTACCAAACCTTTTCAGAATTTGAATCGTGATAAATTGTAGTAATAATAAAATTACAATTGCAGTAACTAGATATAATAATGCATTTGGTTTTTTAAAAAGGTTTGTAAGCATTATTTATAGTTTTTAATTATTAAACGCAACATAAGAAAATGAAGCTATTTTGGTGTTAAATCCTTGTGAAAATTGAATTTAACTATGCAATCATAAATAAAGTAATTTAAACTTTTAAAGATTATAAATTTAGCATGTATTATTTTTACAATCGAAAAAGGAAATTAAATAGATAATGAAGGGAGTATTATTAGTTAACCTAGGATCACCAGAAAGTCCTACTGCAAAAGATGTAAAACCATATTTAGATGAGTTTTTGATGGACGAAAGAGTCATCGACGTTCCAAATCTTTTAAGAAATATTATTGTACGAGGGATAATTTTACAGACAAGACCCAAAAAATCTGCAGAGGCGTACGCTAAAATTTGGTGGGAAGAAGGTTCTCCATTAATTGTTATTTCTGAAAGATTTACAGAAAAAGTTCGAAAGCAAACAGAAATACCTTTAGCATTGGGCATGCGTTATGGTAAAATGACGATTAAAAACGCTTTGCAAGAACTACAAAACAAAGGCGTAGATGATGTTCTGCTGATTCCTTTATATCCTCATTATGCAATGTCTTCTTATGAAACTGTTGTGGTAAAAACAATGGAAGTACAGCAAGAGTTCTTTCCAAAAATAAAATTGACGACCTTACCTGCTTTTTATAAAAATCCAGAATATATAAAAGTACTTTCTAAAAGTATTGCCGAAGGGTTAAAAGATTTTGATTACGATCATATTTTATTTTCATATCACGGTATCCCAGAAAGGCATATTAAAAAATCTGATCCAACTAAGTTTCATTGTAAAATAGACGGGAGTTGTTGTAGTATAAATTCTGTAGCACATCATACTTGTTATCGTCATCAATGTTATGATACTACCGAAAGTGTGAAAGCCTATTTAGGGTTGCCAGAAGATAAAGTTAGTGTATCTTTTCAATCAAGATTACCAAATGATCCATGGTTAAAACCTTATACCGATTTTGAATTTGAGCGTTTTCCAAAGGAAGGAAAAAAGCGATTGGTTGTTATAACTCCTGCTTTTGTTGCTGATTGTTTAGAAACTTTAGAAGAAATAGCCATGGAAGGTAAGCATCAATTTCAAGACGCTGGTGGGGAGCAATACAAGCATATTTCTTGTTTGAATGACCGTGATGATTGGGTAAATGTAATGGCAAAATGGGTAAATAATTGGCAAGAAACGAATCAACTACCAGAATAATGGCAAAAGTTTCCGCTGAACAATTAGGGGCAGAACCCATAGGTAAATTACTTATAAAACAAGCTGTCCCAGCATCGATTGGTATTTTGGTGATGTCTCTTAATGTTTTAGTTGATTCTATTTTTGTTGGAAATTGGATTGGTTCTATAGCTATTGCGGCTATTAATGTAGTATTGCCAGTATCTTTTTTTATTGGTGCCCTTGGAATGTCAGTTGGTATAGGAGGGTCTAGTATAATTTCTCGTGCCTTAGGGGCAAATCAACAAGAAAAAGCGTTGAAGACTTTTGGGAATCAAATCTCTTTAACACTCTTAATTACCATTTCAATGGTAATTTTAGGATTGATTTATGTGGATACTATTATTCCTGCCTTTGGAGGTAAAGGAGGTATTTTTGAACCTGCAAAGATCTATTATACAATAGTTTTATATGGAGTGCCTTTTTTGGCTCTTTGTATGATGGGGAATACCGTAATTCGTGCAGAGGGTAAACCAAAATTTGCGATGATTGCGATGATAATTCCTTCTGTAGGAAATCTAATTATGGATTATGTTTTCATCTATATTTTCGATTGGGGGATGGAAGGTGCAGCATGGGCAACAACCATTGGTTATGTATTGTGTTTTGGGTATATACTTTATTTTTTTATCTCAAAACATTCAGAACTTAAACTTAGTTTTTCACATTTTAGTTTTGACTTCCCAATTTTAAAAGAAATAAGTTCTTTAGGTTTTGTTACACTAGCAAGACAGGCGACAACAAGCGTTGTTTATTTGTTAATGAACAATATTCTATTCGGCTTAGGAGGTGAAGCCATGGTAGCTGTTTATGCGATTATAGGTAGAATGCTGATGTTTGCACTTTTTCCTGTTTTTGGAGTTACTCAAGGTTTTTTACCAATTGCTGGCTTTAATTATGGTGCTGGAAAATATGAAAGAGTACGAGAAAGTATTAATACAGCAATAAAGTATGCTGTAATTCTAGCTACGATTGTTTTTATTGGATTAATGATTTTCCCAGGAGAAATTGCAGGATTATTTTTAAGTACAAAAGAGGGAATCCCTGAGAGCGAATTAGCAGTAAATGCCTATGTTTTAAAACATACTCCCTTTGCTATGCGAATGGTTTTTGCAGCTACTCCAATTATTGCCTTACAATTAATAGGTGCGGCGTATTTTCAAGCAGTAGGGAAAGCTATTCCCGCATTATTATTAACACTTACAAGGCAAGGATTCTTTTTTATTCCCTTAATTATAATTTTACCAATCTATTTTAAAGAATTTGGCGTTTGGCTAGCTTTTCCAATTGCAGATGTTTTAGCGACAATTGTTACAGGTTATTTTTTACGGAAAGAGATAAAGAAAGATTTGATTTCTTAAATTTTCACAATCACCTTTTTTTCTCCTTATTTTAGTAATGTGTAACTTAGATCAAATTTAATACTTAATTACTTATTTGTAAAATACGAATGGAGAATCTTTATGGGTATATAAAATCATTACACTTAATATTTGTAATTACTTGGTTTGCAGGTCTTTTTTATGTACCTCGATTATTTATAAACCATATAGAAGCCTCATTAAAATCTTCACCAGATAAAGAAATTTTGACTAGAGAATTTAAATTAATGACCAAAAGGCTTTGGTATATCATAACATGGCCTTCTGCAATTTTAGCTGTCATTTTTGCTATTTGGTTATTGGTTTTAATGCCTGGATGGTTACAACAGTCTTGGATGCATATTAAGTTAGGGTTTGTTTTTCTATTGATTTTATATCATTTAAAAAACCATCAAATATTCAAGCAATTACAAAAAGACGATATACGATATACTTCGAACTATATGCGTATTTGGAATGAAGGAGCAACTATACTCTTGTTTGCGATAGTATTTTTGGTAGTCTTGAAAAGTACTTTTAGTTGGATTTACGGAGTGGTTGGGATTATCCTTTTAGGAGTTTTACTAATGCTTGGAATTAAACTCTATAAACGAATTCGAGATAAAAATTCAGAAGCATAACTTTCAAAAAGTTGCTGAATTTTTTTTGGTTCAATTATTGTTATCTTTAAAATTCAAATTAAAAATTATTGTTCGAAAAAGTCTCACTTAGATCGCGCATATTTATTTCTATGATTTTATTGGTGTTACTCGCATCAGTATTAATCGCAGGCGTAACTATTTATCAATATGGAGAGCAATCTAAAGATTATCATGAAGATCGTTTAGAGCGTAAAGAAGAGCAGATAAAAGAAAATATTAAGTACACCCTACAACGTACAACCTATGCGCCTACGACTGAAAATTTAGATTTAATTTTTAAAGATGAAATTTATCAGATTGCAGATGTGCTGAATGTAAATTTTAATATTTATGATTTAGAAGGAGGTCTCATAAAAAGTTCACGCCCTAAGTTTGAGAACGATTCTATTTCTATGTGTTTAAGCCCAGAAGTTTTAAATCATTTAGAGACTAGCGTAAAAGCGCGTTATTTAGAAGAAAAGGCAACGGCTGGAGACAATTATCAAGCATCATACACCTACATTACAGATGGTAAATTTAAACCTATTGGAATATTAAATTTACCTTATTTTGAAGATAATTCATATAATGACAAAGAACTAAGAGAGTTTTTATTACGCTTAGGAGGAGTTTATCTTTTTATGCTAATGATTGCAATTTGGTTGGCTTATTTTATATCTAAATACATAACACGCTCATTACAAACTGTATCGGATAAGATGAATACTACATTTCTAACGAAAAGAAATGAAAAAATTAGTGTTCGTAATCCTACAGAAGAAATAGGTAAACTTATTAATGCTTATAATGCAATGATTGATGAGTTAGAAATTAGTGCTATAAAATTAGCAAAAGGAGAACGTGAACAAGCTTGGCGTGAAATGGCAAAACAAGTAGCACATGAAATAAAAAACCCGTTAACTCCAATGCGATTAACAGTGCAGAGTTTTGAGAGAAAGTTTGACCCCGACGATCCAGATGTAAAAAATAAGCTTGCTGAATATTCGAAAACTTTAATCCAACAAATTGACACAATGAGCAGTATTGCGGGTGCATTTTCTAATTTTGCTGAAATGCCTGCTCAACAAAATGAAACATTAAATGTGGTGAAAATTGTAAAGCTAGGTATAGATATTTTCACAGAAAGTTATATTCATTTTATAGCAGACGAAAAAGTGATAATTTCAAAATTAGACCGAACACAGCTAATTAGAGTCGTCACAAACTTGGTGAAAAATGCCATTCAGGCTGTTCCTGAAGTAGAAAATCCACGTATTTTGGTAACCGTTTCTTCAGAAGGTAAGTATGTGAAAATTTCAGTAGCAGATAATGGTATTGGAATTTCTGATGATTTTAAAGAGAAGATTTTTGAACCTAAATTCACTACAAAGACCAGTGGGATGGGACTTGGATTAGGAATGGTAAAAACTATTGTTGAGACTTACAATGGAACCATTGATTTTATATCATCACCAGAAAAAGGAACTGTATTTACAGTTAAGTTTCCAAGAGAGACCTTATAATAATTATATAAGAAACTTAAGAAGAATTTAGAAAATGAAGAAAGAGTTTTAGTGTTTATTATGATATAATTAATTTAAATTTTTATTATTCTCGAATTTGACCGTAGCCAAAAATATAATACTTATTACTAACCAATTCATTTAATCCTAAAGGACCTCTATGATGTAATTTATCAGTACTTATAGCTAATTCAGCCCCAACACCCATTTGCCCGCCATCAGTAAAACGTGTAGAAACATTTTGATAAACGGCAGCACAATCTACTTGCTCCATAAAAATCTGAGCCTTATCGGTGTCTTTTGTCATGATAGTTGCAGAATGACCGCCAGAATTTTTATTTATTTTCGTGATCGCCTCGTCAATAGAGTCTACGACTCCAATACAGCACTTCATGGCCAAAAACTCTTCTTTCCATACAGATTCATCAGAAATAATAGATGCGTTCTTTAACACCTTCTTTATATCGCCATCAACAAGTATTGAAACACCATTGTTTTTTAAAATAGCTTCTAAACTATTCAGTTTTTCTTGATAATTATCGATTTGTGAACTAATCAGAATTTTATCAAGTGCATTACAAGCAGATATTTTATCAGTTTTAGCATTTAGAATGACACGTATACTCTGTTCCCAATCTGCATTTTTATCAACAAATAGAAAATTATTCCCGCGTCCACTTACCAATACAGCACATTTTGCATGTTCTTTTACAAAAGCAATTAATTTATCACCACCTCTTGGAACAATTAAATCAAGTTTTTCGGTAGGATTTTTTAAAAATGTTTGGGTTTCTTGTCGATTCATTACCAATAGCTGAATATAGTCTGTAGGTAAATCATTTTCTTTTAAAGCTTGATGCCAAAAATCAACAAGAACTTTATTGCTGTGTAGGGCTTCTTTTCCTCCTTTTAATAAAATTTTATTGTTTGCTTTAAAAGCCAAAACGGCAGCTTCAATAGTGACATCTGGTCTTGATTCGTAAATAATCATGATGGTTCCAAATGGAGCAGTTTTATTAATGATTGTTAACCCGTTATCTAGTTCTTTTCTTGATATTTCTCTATGAACAGGATCGTTTTGAGACCGGACTTTTGTTACTGCCTGAATCATTTCATCAATCTTTTTATCATTAATAACTAAACGATCATACATGGCTTGATCCTCTTTAGTAAACAATTCAAGATCTTTGGTATTTTCAGTAAGCAATTCTTTTCGATTCTCATTTAAAATTCGAATCATTGCTGTCAATACATTATTTTTAATTTCTGTTGGTATTAATTTCATACTAAACTTCTATTTCTTTTTTAAGAGCTACTCTTGTACCCACTTTTTTTCCATCAATAATATCAATTATGGTATGGTCTTTCTTTCCATTAGCAATAAAGGTTGGAATATTTTTTGCAGCAGATTGTTGCGCATATTCTAATTTAGAACCCATACCGCCACGACCTTCTGCTTCTCCTTTTGTATTGTCTTGAATGTATTTATTTAAATTTTCTTCAGGACTCACATGCTCTACTAACGTGCTATTTTTTTCGTCTGGATGACCACTATAGAGTCCGTCAATATCTGTTAATATGATAAGTTTATCGGCATTAACTAATTGTGCTATTAGGCTAGCAAGCTCATCATTATCAGAAAACATAGACATGGTAAGAGATACAGCATCATCTTCATTTGCGATAGGTATTACACCTTCAGCTAATAATCCCTCATAACAATTTTTCATGTTTTGACGGTGTACACCAGGACTGAAATCTCTTTTAGTAGGTAACACCTGCGCGCATTTCATACCATAATCACGAAATATATTATAATACAATCGCATCATTCTAGGCTGTCCAATGGCTGAGTATACTTGTCTTTTTTGAGTTTTATCTTTAATGCTAGATTTTCCTAATACCTCCATTCCTGCGATTACAGAACCTGAGGAAACCAAAATTGTAATAATTCCTCTTTCATATAATTGCGCAATCTGTTTTACTAATTTTTTAAGTACTGGCCTTACAATTCTATTATCTCTATTGGTCATCACGTTAGTTCCGACTTTTATGACAATTTTTTCTTTATACATGTTGTTTTTCCTTTCCAAGTTCAACGGCGCGGTCAAAAGCAGCAAAAGCAGCTTCTTTGATTAATTCACCTACATTATTATCTTCCATAGAA